>Ga0207108_1001_pt1 | contig 83372 bp, 75 predicted proteins | sample Alteio_BWMinHeat_76_FD_153562 | JGI IMG/M metagenome (GOLD analysis project Ga0207108, IMG submission 153562) | Enriched cells from forest soil in Barre Woods Harvard Forest LTER site, Petersham, Massachusetts, United States -... | ecosystem: Environmental > Terrestrial > Soil > Temperate forest >...
GGGCTTTTTTTCAAAGGCCATACGAACGAAAGAACCGTCCTTTCGTTCGATTGTCGATGAAAATTATTAGGGCTCGAGATCCCCTTCCGCAGCGGGAGCTGTCGATGCCGTCCTCATATCATTTAAGATATAGGGTGTAATAAATATCAGCGTTTCTTCCCGCGCTGTCGTCGTGTTTTCACCCTTAAAGAGCCAGCCTAAGATGGGAATATGCATCAGCCCTGGGACACCGCCCTTACCGGTCGTATCGGAAGTTTTGAAAACGCCTCCGAGGACGGCCGTACGAGCGCTCTTCACAAGCATTTCCGTCGTGGCTTCCCGGATCAAAATCGAAGGATTTCCGCCCACAGACTGACCACCTGGCTCATTGCTGCGAGTGTTCAACTTCATAATCACCGATCCGTCACTCGTCACCTGAGGTGTCACGGTGATTTCAATACCCGCATCTTGGAACTGAACGTTCGAACCGTTTTGTCCGGTCGACAAGAATGGAATTTTCGTACCTTGAATGATATGTGCGGTCCTATTATTCAAAACGGAAATGCTCGGTCGAGAAATAATTCGCGCGAGCTGTTCGTTCTCGGCATAAGTTAAATGCAAATCGAGATTGAAAATATTACTCACCGATCCGAGGCGGAATCCAAGTTCACCACCGGTACTGCTTCCAGGAAGTGCATCCACCGCAAATTGTGAAAGAGTCTTCGGACCTGTAGGTTCCGGAAACCCCGGGCCAGTGTTCACATCGATAAACCGTGGAAACTGAAAATGCCGTTGTTTGTTATTGCTCCCATCCAACGTCAAAGTCGGACCCCATTGAATACCCAAGCTTTTGGTGAACTGGTCGTTGGCCTGCACAATTCGACTCTCGATCCGCACCTGAGGAGTTTGCGTATCGAGCGCTTTGACCAAATTCTCGATCCGCGAAATATGTTCGCGAATATCTTTGACGATCATAGTATTGGTTCGAGCATCCGTGTCTACGGTTCCACGATCCGAAAGCATATTTTTAATCCTGGACGACATTTCCTCGGCCGAAGCATAATTCACATTGATCAGCTTCAATCGAAGGGGCTCGAGCTGCTTGGCGGCCTTGTCGTTGGCCAGAGCGATCTCACGTTCTTTCTTTAGCTTTTCAACCGGTGCGACCCGAATAATATTTCCATGCTGAACTTTATCCAGGCCCAGCGTCGTCAGTACGATATCGAGCGCTTGATCCCATGGAACATCGATCAGACGAAGAGTGAGTTTACCTTTTACATCCTCGCCAGCGATGATATTGAGTTTGGAAACATCTGCAATGAGCTGCAAAATATCCTGAACATCTGCGTCTTGAAACTCCAAGGTAACGCGTTTGCCCGTATAGACTTTATTATCGAGCTCCGAAAGCAGTGAGGTTCCTTCCGTGATGCCCGTGGTGGGAATATCTTGTGTGGCAACATTCGGAATCTGATCGTCTTGCTTAGATTTGCGCTTCTTTTTCTTAAGCGGTTTCGCCTCCGGAAATTTTCCGTTGCTGTCTTGTTGCGCCTGTTTTTCATCGCCAGGGACGGGTACTGGGACCACTTCCACTTTCGAATTTTCTCCGCCACCCGGAATGGGTGGAACAGGTGGCACACCCGCTTCTGGAGCAGCATTGGGAAGTTCGGGCGGAGTAGCGAGTTGCCCCGTAGCATTCAAATCTTTCTGAGCTTCGGGAACGGGAGCTCCCGGGGGAGGCTGCACTTGCGACTCTTGGGATGGATTGGGAATAGGTGGAGGAGGCGGCACGGCCTCAGCCGGTGGAATCACATTCTCCGGCATCGGACTCGGAGTGGGTGCAGCTTCAGATAGACTCTGACCTTCGACGGGTTTTTGCTCACCTTCAGCAGGCGCGGGTGAAGGTAGTGGCGGAACCGCTTGGTCTGGTACTGGAACAGGAACGGGCGCGGTTTGAGCCATCGCATCCGGTAGAGGATTCACTTCGGCAGGTCCTGCCCCGGGAGTTTGAGGTGACGGCGCAGGCGATGCGTTCGTTGCAACGTTGTCCGAAGGACCCGCACCAGAACCCATGATGCGCACGGCAAGATGGTCGCCTTCAAAGGACGCAAGATAATTTGCGCCCGCCGAAAGAAAAACCTCCACGCGTACAATCGAAGACAGGCTGTCTTCTAATCCTTGGACCTTGATCTCTTTCACTGGGTCGGAACCCGCCACGGTGGTGGCGAGGTTTTTACCTGCTTTCGCATCCATAATATCGATTACGACTTTGTCGGGATCCGATAATTTGAAAACATTGTACTTGGGTTCATGATCGGTCTTGATGTTAACTTGGTTTCCTTCGTAGCTCACTCCGGTAACTGTCACCGCGGAAGTTCCATCGCCAATTTCGGCAGCTCCCTTGCCTTTCGAAGCGCATCCCGCTCCCAGGATTGCTAAGCTCAATAGGAGAGCTAATTGATTGGGTGTTCGATTCATCATCCTTCTCCTCCGGATTCTACTTTGAACCTTTCAAATGAAGTTTCATCGTAAATTCGCTCACGATCAGCTTGCCAAGCGGATCTCGAAACTCTTCAGATACAATTATTCGATCACGATAGATGTTTGTGACTTGTCCTTTATTTCGGCCAATTCGCGTTCCCTTGGTGATAATATGGCCATGGCCATCGCCATCTACAACAATCGCACGCGGATTCGCAACACCTGACAAAACTCCAGTGAGGTTGAACTTCGACAGATCATAATTTAGCAATGGATTGGCACTCTTTCCCTCAGCCTCCAGATGATCCAATAAAAAAGGCCGAAAAGGATCGCGTTTGCCGAAGGGGTTGTAGGTGTAATTTAAAGGATCGCCCGCGGGCAATGTTTCGCCACTCGCTGGCTTCGTGTCTGCTGGCTTTCCGGCGCTATCTTTTCCGGCAGCAGGATCGTTCGGCGACGGCGACGCCGTCTGAGCCACGATCATCCACAATGAAATGAAAAGTGCGTTTGTCATGAGCCGTTCCCCAGGAACATGAAGGTCGTCGCCATGCAATTCACTGTGACGATAACGTCTTTGTCTTTCTGAGCACTGCCCTGGAGGTCGATTTCAGAAATATTCACAATTCGAGAAAGTTTGCCAATGCGATCAAAAAATACAGCGATTTCGTGATATCCACCGCTGAGCTGCAGCTTTATCGGAACTTCTGCATACAGCTTTCGCCCAACTTCCCCTTGCGGCTGAAAGCTCTTGAACTCGACACCTGATTTTCGACCCAGCGTATAAATATCGCGAAGCAGAGTGGGGATTTCTTTTTCTCGCGGCAACTGCGTGAGAGCTATTCGAAGATCTTCTTCGAGTTTTTTTGTATTCTGCTGAAACGTGGTGAGATCGTCAGCCACAGCCTTTTGTTCCTTATACTTTCGTTCGAGATCCTGAAGTTCCATATTTTTCATCGCAATATTTAGGTCGAGTGGCTTCCAATATGAAAAGTGGAACATGACGATCATCAGCACGGCCAAAACGACAAAGACGATGGCCTTTTGCCAAATTGGAACTTTGTTTAATTTATCTAAAACATTCGCCGCCATAGTTTCCCTAAATGTCGTACTTCACAGTCACCGTAATTACGAATTTATGAAGTTTTAGCCCTTCCATTTCCTGGGCCTGCACCAATGATAGTTGTGGATTTGAGAAGTATTTTGCTGTCTTCAAATTGTCTAAGAAATCGGCGATCGTTGGCCCACTCTCAGCAACTCCATCGATCGTGACTTTTTTTGAACTTTCTTTGAAATTGATGATCCAAAGTTTGCGCGGCGCGAGATCCGTAAGTTCATCCATCATTTTAACGGGCCCATTGCGTCCGGCCTCCAGTGACTTGATGACGCCAAGTTGTTCTTGAAGGAGTTGCGCCTGCTTCTTGAATTTTTCCACTTCACCAACTTTTGCTTTCAGTTCATCGATCTCACGCTGCTTATTGGTGATTTGCTCTTTGATCTGGTTGAGTCGCGATTCCTTGTTGAGTCCAACGAAATAGCAACCTACTGCCACGAGTAAGAGTGCGCCCACTCCGACGACGAGCTGAATGATGAGGGCTTCTTGCTTTCGGACTTTAGGTACCGGAAGTAAGTTAATGCGAATCATGTGGGCTTATCTCCGAGCCTTCGAGCCGCCAATCCGACAGCGACCGCACACATGGGTGAAAGATCTTTCAAATAATCAGGGTCGAAATCCTTCGCATTGTACGAAACATTTCGAAACGGATCACCGATTTCAACTTTCGAATTGAGAGTTCCTTCCAAGGAATGTTTCAACCCAGCAATTTTTGAGGTGCCGCCGCTTAGTACGACGCGGCTCAAACTGAGTCCGGCCGCTGTTGCCAAATAAAAATCGATGCTTCTTTGAATTTCGACCGCCATGGATTCCGATGTACTGCGTAGAATCGATCCGACTTCCTGTGGCACAACCGCTTCAGTGGTCGCTTGTGAACTACTGATATTTCCGCCGAGCTTCAATGCTTCGGCTTCCTCATAACTCACGTTCAACTGTTTTTGAATTTCTTCCGTGAATTGGTTTCCACCCATATTGATATCGCGCGTGAAGGCCGTGAAGCCGTTCGAGAGAATATTGATATTGATTAAGCTCGCGCCCACGTTCACCAACGCGACAATTTCGCCGGGGTTCGGCGTCTCGTTGATATCAAAACAATTTTCGATCGCAAAACATGCTACATCCACGATGAGGGGTTTCAAACCGGCTTCTGAGATCACCGCGGTATATTCATGAATCACATCTTTTTTTGCTGCCACGAGCAGCACATCCATCTGTCCTGTATCGTCCGCGCCTCGGTTGAGAATCTGGGTATCAATGTTGACGTCGTTGACCGAAAACGGAATATATTGCTCGGCTTCCCACTGAATGCTCTCGGTGAGTTCATCATCCGTCATCGCGGGAAGTGTGATTTTCTTAATGATCACGGAATGTCCTGAAACTGAAGTCACGACTTCGCGCGCTTTTATTTTGTGGCGCGCCACAAGGTCGCGAATCCCTTCTACCACTGCGGCAGAATTCATAATTGCGCCGTCGACGATGGCTTCCGCAGGAAGTTTATGAAGGCCGAATTTCTGAAGCCGCCACGCTCCGCTCTTCCCTTCCTTGAGTTCCACCACTTTGATCGAGTGGCTGCCGATGTCTAAACCAATAATTCCCCTAGCCATTTTGTACTTTCAGTAAAGTCGAAAGGACCTCCCCCGAGATGCCTCAACACTACATAGATAGTTCGTTCGTAAACTCGCGAAAATACTCCCTATCTCATCGTACCGGGCGGAAAATAGAGAGGCAAGTTTTCTCAATGATTTCAATTACTTAGGAGCGTCGCATTAGCCGCATTGCGCCGCGGATTCGTCAGAAAAATTTCCAAAGCCATGAAAGTTCGGACGCCCTCGCCAAGCCGCAGCTAGAGCGGCTCAGCGCATTTGACGTGAAGTGTTGACAACTGAGGTCGGCTCATTTGCCGAGCCTTTTTAATTTGCAGTTCTGGTTGTAGAAAAATGCACGTTTCGATAGCGCCCAAAACGGTCCACCCAGACCACCCCTACATTGATGATTCGATCCGAGCTATTGGTGGGCGATGGAAGGAGTCGATAGAAGCGCAAATAATTCTTCTGAGGAATCGAAACCGAGCTACTGCAGACGTCGGCAGTGGAGAAAGTTGATGGGTTGATAAGATTCGCCGTAACAACGTCGAAAGTCACCCAGTTCGGGTTGCTTCCAAGAACATTCTGAGCAGCACAATTGGCCGTGAAATTCGCCGGATAATAATTTCCAGCTAAAGCAGAGCTATTCAAACCGCTCGTTGTGAGAATGGAACAACTCGATGAAGGAGGACTGATTGTATTGTATGTACCCGTACAATCGCCCAAATTCGACATGGGCTGAATTTTCAATCGCTCCATAAGATCCGTAGCAATGGTCGTCGCATCAGAGATCTGTTGCGAAAGGGTGTTGGAACGAAGCACGACGACGGTGATTCCTGCCAGGCCTAAAAGGCCGATGGCAAGAACAAGCATCGCGACCATCACTTCGACAAGGGTGAACGCAGATTCTTTCGAAAACTTTTTCTTCATTTGTGATTTCTCCACCCCTCGTTAGAAGCACGTATTATTGTTGTCCGTGCGGCCGCCTGGCAAGCACTTGACCATCGTGAACTGTCCCCCAGCACTCTCAGCGATAAAATAGCCTACACAATCCGATGTCGAAGTTGATGATGGATCACAAGTGGCCAGGGTAAGTTGCACGACAACCTTATAGTGAGTTCCATTTCCATCGATATAATTTCCGCTAGTGATGGGTGTGGATCCTCCATTGTTGAGTTGACCCGTCGTCGAATCGAACCAGAGTGAATTAGCGGCGGCGGCCGAAGTCACGGTGCTTGACCAATCTGAATTATCGGGTACACCGCTGTTGCCGTCATAAATAGCGCTGAAGGCAACTCCTTGGGGAATCTCCTGAGGTCGGCGATCAAAATCCCAATTGGCGTAACCATCGCTGGTGGCCGCGATAGCATTGGGGTTGTAGCACGGATTCCCCGACGTCGTACTCGACATCCGATAAAATGCATAGATCTGCGTTGCCCCCGAGGAGTTCGAAATATATTTTGTGGTTTTTACAACATTGGTAGGCGGAACTCCTCCCGATCCAGGCGTACATTTTCGATCCGTGCACATAACGAGGCGTATGGGACAGCCCTTCAGCAAGGCCCCACTGCGAGCGGAACTCAGATCGCTCATGACGGTCTGAGCCGCACTCTCCAAATTGGCCAGTCGCGTCCGAGAGGTTAAAGTGATCACCGCAAGGACCGTGAGGACGATGGCAATTGCCATCGTGACCATGAGCTCGATCAATGTGAAGCCATCCAAATAAAGGGGCTTGCGGACCTTGCGCTGCTGCATGACTAATTATCACGCAATTAGCAGCCGACTTGAAGCCTAAAGACACACCTTAAATTTCAAGGCCTTGAAGAGGACTGAAGACGATAGTTTTTGCGGCTTAAGCCTTAACTGCGCAAAACTTAGGTCTCGCCTCTCCGTTACGGGCGCCTTATTTGTACTGGAGCCCAGGATCCTTATCGAGCATATACCGTTCGAGGCCGTATCGCTTGATTTTATACAATAAAGCTCGATGAGAGATTTCGAGAAGCTTGGCGGCCCACGTTCGATTTCCACCCGTTTTATCGAGAGCTTTTTTGATGAGCTCTTGCTCCATGATCACCATCATCTTCTTGATCGAAAGTTCGTTGGCAGCAGCCCGAATGGCTGGATTTATTTCGACATTCTTTACGGAATCTGGAAGATGTTCTGCCGTAAGCTCGTTTCCGGTCTCAAGTACCATCGCCCTTTCAATGGTATTTTCTAGCTCGCGAACATTCCCCGGCCATGAATAGTCGGTCAGAAATTGATGGCACTCGGTACTCACCTTCTCCAAATTCTTACTCATTTCTTTGTTGAAGCGCTTGACGAAAGTATCGACCAAAATGGGAATATCTTCTTTGCGTTCCCGAAGCGGCGGCAAATGGATCGGGAGCACGTTCAAACGATAATAAAGATCTTCGCGGAACATGCCCTTTTTAATTTCCTCAGCCAAGTTTTTCAAGGTTGCTGTGATAATACGAACGTCAATCTTAATCAGATTGCTCGCACCCACTCGACGGATTTCTTCCTCTTGAATGGCTCGCAAAAGTTTGACTTGAAGTGAGAGAGGAAGGTCCCCCACTTCATCCAAAAACAAGGTTCCGCCGTGGGCCTCTTCGAAGAGACCTTTTTTGTCACGATTTGCGCCCGTAAAAGCCCCTTTGACATAGCCAAAAAGCTCGCTTTCCAAAAGATTTTCAGGAATGGCGCTGCAGTTGATCGCGATGAAAGGCTTATTGGAACGAGGAGAGTTGAAGTGAATCGCGCGTGCGATGAGTTCCTTTCCCGAACCGCTCTCTCCAGAGATCAATACGGTCGTCTTATAATCAGCGATCTTTCGAATCGTATCAAAAATATCCAGCATTCGAGGAGATCGAGCCACGATATTGCTAAACGATGTCTCTTGATGAAGGACACGTTTTAAAGATTGATTCTCAAACATCAGCGTTTCTTGAGCGGTGAGTCTCTGGAGCCGAAGGAGAATCTCGTCGGCTTTGAAAGGTTTGCTGACGTAATCGTACGCCCCTTTTTTCATCGCTTCGATCGCTGTATCCACGTTCCCGAATGCGGACATCATGATAACTGGAAGCTGACGATTTAAATTCTTTGTGGACTCTAGAAATTGCAGTCCATCCATTTCGGGCATCCGAATGTCACAGAGTACCAAATCGTATTGGTTGGATTTGATCTTTTCGAGCCCCTCTTTACCATCTTGGGCTGTATCGATTTCGTAGCCTTCTCGCTCGAGAAGAACCGAAAGCATATGCCTCATTCCGCTTTCGTCATCTACAATGAGCACTTTCTTTTTGCCTTCGACCACGTTGACTAATGCCATAAGAGTCCCTCGCTCGGTTGAAGAGCGTGTTTCCACATGAACGCGCTCTTGTTAAAAATTTTTCTCTAGGCTGTCCCCGCCACTCGTCGATCTATTTGGATTCCGTCCTTGGAAGATTAAAGAGAAAACTTTAGCTAAGAATATTTTAGCCCTGCATTTAGTTTATATTAACGCTTTGCGCTACACAACTGGGGCAAAATCTTAAGGAATTCCACACATTTATGCAAATTTTTCATAGAGCTCCGCAAAGTCAGGCACACGGAAAAGAATTGCGGAGGTTGTTGCATCAGTGAAAAACTCGGTAAAGTGATGGTCCAAAATGAATCCGAAGACGTGAAAACCATCGTTCAATTGGTTCATATGGACGAAACCGGAGATAGCTATTTTCGGATGCGCTGGCCCGCTCAACACCTCGCTGCGCAAGCTGCTCACTGGAGAGTGGTCAACCTCGATGTACGCGCGGAGCAGCGCTATGAATGGGCCGAGCACGCAGACCTACTCGTCTTGTTTTTTTCTAGTGATTTAGATCTTCTTCCGATCATGCGAAAGCGACGGCTCGCGGGAAAAAAGACTCTCGTTGAGTACAATGACAATTTTTACGACCCGCCCGCGGCTTCACCGGCAGCATCTGCGTGGAACAATCCGCTTCTTCGCCAGTCGTACGAAATCATGATGCGCGAAAGCGATGGGATCCTCGTCACAGGAGAAGGCTTACGGAATTTATTTTCTGAGAAAATTAATCCGAAAAAAGAAATCTTCATTTTGAAGAATCACTTACCTGGACGAATGCAGAATTTTGAAGACTTGTGGCCGGACCTCAAAACAGGTCCACTACGAGTGGCGTGGGCAGGATCTTTGGGGCATGCGCCAGACCTCATTGCACTTTTGCCCACCATTCGAAAACTAACTTCAGAAATTCCCCACCTGAAATTTCACGTGATGGGAAACGAAGCTTTTCCTTCCTATGTTCAGTTACCAGTCGACAAATTTGAATTCACTCCTTGGGGCAGCGTTTATCAATATTTTGAGTTTTGGAAACCCATCCACATCGGCGTCGCGTCTCTTATCGACACTCCTTACAATCGATGCCGAAGCGATATCAAAGCCGTCGAGATGAGTGGTTATGGTGCACTTCCGCTCCTGCCGAAGGTCCTCATTTATGAGGATTATCTCTCGCAGACTTCCATGAAACCTTTTCGTTCGTGGAAAGAGCTCTGTGATCAAATTCATGTTTATGCTCGGGATCATGATCGTCTTAAGAACGATGCGCGCAGGTGCTTCGAATATGTTCAGGCCCAACGAATTGGGACGGATCATACTGAAAGGCTGCAACTCTTCCAGGAAATGATGAAACAGACACCCCCCTCGACCTATTCCTGGCCCATGGGACCTGGCTACCATGAGATTAAAGATCCAGTGGATCAGCAGTTGCCGAGCGCGAAAGTTTTGTCGCGAGTTCAATCACTCTTTAATTCTGGCGATCGAGAGGCCGCAGTCGGTTTGATCCAAGAGTGTCGCGAAAAAAATCCTATGCATCCTGACTTGGCACTTGCTGAAATTAAAGCCATGCGTCTGAAGGGCGATCGGAACCTTGCGGACCGCCTCGAACAACATCGGAATTCATTTCCCGACGACCTTCGATTTTTTATTTTTCGGATTCAAATCGAGTCGACTGTGCCTTCCAGGATAGAATTGTGGAAGAGCCTTTTAAAAAAATTAGAACTTTCTGCAGAATCGACTCGCGACTTCTTCGAAAACGAAGTGGTTCACGCTCTCCAAAGTGATCTTGCATTGGGAGCGAGCTTCCTCAATACGGCTGAAAACTTTTTGCGAATGTTCCCGAACTCGGCAGCTTTTCGCTATTATCTTGCGATGGCGTTTGAATCGGTTGGCCAGTTTAAAAAAGCGAAGCAGCATTTTGATGCATTGATTTCACTCCACCGACACAGTCTCGTGAATCAGTCTTTTTGCTCACAAATTGAATCTAAGGTCCTGAAATCTTGGCAATCTGCGTTGGAGGAACGGATTCGTCAGGCTGATCTTTGATATCCTGAAGAGGTGGCTGAACTCCTCGACTACGACAAAATCGCAAGCACTTTTAAAAGGGCGATAGAGGCTTACCGGAATGCCTCACCATTTCCGCATTTGGTCGTCGATAATCTATTTGATTCGAAGCTCATTAAAGATTTGGAAAATCAATTTCCAAAGCCTCAAGCATCATCTTGGTATCGGTATGAAAATGTTTTTGAAAAGAAACTTGCCCAGCCCCATCTCGAATGGATGCCGATTGCAATTCGCGAATTTTTGCTGGAACTGAACGGATCTAAATTCGTTCGCCTTTTGGAAGTCTTAACGGGCATTCCCAATCTCTTGGTGGATCACGAGTTCAACGGTGGCGGGTTACACCAGACTGAACGAGGTGGAAAGCTGGACATCCATGCTGATTACAATTTCCATCCTAAGACCAAATTACATCGTCGGATTAATTTGATCCTCTATCTCAATTCGGAATGGCCCGAGATATACGGTGGCCATCTTGAATTTTGGGATTCAAAGATGCGGCAACGCTTGAGACGATTTCTTCCTACGTCGAATCGCCTGGTTGTTTTTAATACCTCAGACGTTTCATTTCATGGCCATCCCGAGGCTCTGCAATGCCCGCACGACCAAACAAGAAAATCCATTGCGATTTATTACTATTCGCGCGAGCGCCCACTCGCGGAAATTTCTGCGCCGCACTCGACACTTTTTCAGCGCCGACCTGACGATCCTTTAAGTCCGATGATTGAAGAATTGCGAAAAAATAGATCTGTACGAAGATTCTGATGGGGCACGATCGCATCGAGCAGGGCCTTGGGAACTTTCTTATGGGAGTCTAGGCATTCTTTTCCATGGCCCCCAAACATGCCACCGAGGGTTCCCATCGATGGAGTTTAAGGTCCTTGTTCGGCCGAAGAATCGGTCCGTCATTCGATTGATCAAATTGGATCTCCTGCCTATGGCGACCGTTCGATAATGGGTGGGTTGCCAAACGCTGGATAAAACTTCGCCCTCGCCAGCTACCTGATTGGGTCCCATGGCATTCAACCCCAAACCTTCCACTCGATATTGGAAAGTCGCGTGATAGGCAGGATTATAAATGTTTCTTCCCTGAACTCCCGACTGAAGACGCCTCCAATAGCCGCGAAGCGATCGCTCTTGAAAATAGGGCGCACCATGTATGGAAATATTTGTCGCGATGAGGGCTTCGACACTGTCTCCGAACCGAGTTGCTGGAACCAGGCTCCAACTGCCTCCACCCATAACCGCTCTCAGATAACTCGCCGAGGAAAAAGACCCGTCTGAAAATTTCGCAGCATCCCAAACAGAAAAAACTCCTCCCCGTTCACCAAGCAACTCTAGTGGGCTGATTCGATCGAATCGTTCAGCGGTCATCCACTCCAATTGTCCTCCAACTTTTTCCGCCCAGTCTGTCATTTCCAACAGTCGATTGAGCACACCGGGGCCGCGAACGTCGGTCTGAACCCCCTCGATCATTTTTACCCACTCCGCCCCTTCTCCAGAAACCATCGTTACATCTCCTCGTGGAGATGTCGGAAGAGGCTCAAGGATGACGGGCATCTCCGCGAATAGGAGGAACGAAAATGTAATGGAAGTAAAAATCATAATCCTCCCTTATTCTATCATTGCTCGGGAAAATACTATCAGTTCTAGGGCCGAACGCCGTGCCCCAAGCTAAGCGCGTTACATTAGGTTAAGTTCTTCGGGCAGCTGCTGACGTGCTTTGGGAAGAAAAATGGAAAAGCTCGTCCCATAATTCAAGGCACTCCGAACCACGATGGCACCTCGAAAACTTTCCACAATACTTTTACTTACATACAATCCTAATCCTGTGCCTTTTCCTGGAGCTTTGGTTGAGAAAAAGGGTTCGAAGAGTTTTTTCTGGTCGCTGTCCGCGATGCCGATTCCGTTGTCCTCAATGCTCGTGACCCAATAGAGTTCGGGCTTCAGGTTTCGCACGATCGAAGTGTCGTACTCGCCTCCCTCACCGCCGCGATAGACCGGTAGTTTTCGAGCACGGCATCGGATTTTGAGCTGCCCCGGCTGTTTCTTTTCCTTTTTCATTTCAATCGCATGCTTGGCATTGATAAGGATGTTCAAAAATACTTGCACGAGTTGATCTTCTTCACCCGAAACTTCGGCTTCGTCATCCTCAAACTCAAACTCCACATCGATCGAGCTTGAGATTTTAGCGAGCTGTACGCTTCGAACGACGACAGGTTTTATTTTTATATTTTTAATGCGATCCTTCGCAGGGCGCGCCTGTTGCAAAAGTGCGCGAATGATGCGGCTGATTCGATTTGATTCAGTTTCAATCCGGTCGCAAAGCTCTATATCTTCTTTCAACACATCCGATTTTTTTTTCATAGAGCGACGAAGAATATCTACATAACCAGAGATCGCCCCGAGAGGATTTCCAACTTCGTGCGCCACGCCAGCAGCAAGACGACCGATGGAGGCCAATTTTTCGATTTGTAATTGCTCGTTCTGACGAGCTTCGATCTCTTCGTTTGCACGTTTCAAAGACTCAATCGTCAGCACTAATTTTTTTTCTTTTTCCTGAATATTCGAGGCCATCTGATTCAAAGCTTCAGCCACACTTCCAAGTTCATCGTGTCGCTCAACGGCCAATCTCGCCTGCCAGTTTTCCTTCAAAAACTCTTCGGCCACTCGGCTTAAATTATCGATAGGGACCAAAATATTCCTACGAAATAAGAAAAAATAACCGAGGATTACGAGCAAGCTTTCGATCAGGAGAGTCATGAGAAAAGCTCGAGTCTTAAATTCATTAAGCGAAGACTGAAAGGGCTCGATCGACCAACGGTAACGTATCAGATTCCCACCAGGAGTTTTCGCAAAGTATTGATACTCGTAAATCGTGGGAATGAAAAAAAAGAAAGCTCTCGAAAGAGATATTAAATCTCCGTCGTGCGCAGTCCAAGGACTCTCTCGGCGCTCAACGTCAATCTCCACTTGTGCCCAGCCTTGTCCAATATCTCCATGCGATAGATGTTCGCGGAAAGCTTTTTGCAACTCCTTATTCTTTTGATCGTCTGCCGGAAGTTGAGCGGCCATCGAATACGCCGGAGAATGAACGAAACTTTCATGCAGTGGACGCAGATAACTTCGAGCTAAGTTTCCAAAGTCCTGAGGCAATTGATTCCTAAGCAAGATAATGAGTAGGCCCTCACTTAGGATCAAGGCACAGAACGTCAGCAGACTCAGGTCGAAGATCAGTTCAAATCTCAAAGATTGCGATCGCTTCGTCTTTGTCGTGGTCGCAGTGCCGGAGCTCACCTCCATGCCCACCAGAACGGATCCAATTGAAAAACCACGACCATGGCACCGATCGACAGAAACGGGCCGAACGCAATCGGAGCTCGTTTCGTCTTTTTATGAACCGTCATATTGAATATGCCGATCACGGTCCCCAAAATGGAACCTACAAAAATCGCCGAAATCACGCCTCTCCAACCGAGCATGGCTCCCATAAATCCCACAACCTTCACGTCTCCAAAACCAAGTCCCTCTTCATGTGTGACAAAATAAAAGATACGACTAATCAGCCAAAACCCTGCCGCACCGAGCAGTGAACCTGTGACTGCCGATATTAAGTCTGTCGGAAAACCGGGAACGGAGAGCGCCGATAAGATCAAGGCCACAGCCCACCCACCCAAGCTCATCGAGTCAGGAATTATTCTAAACTCCAAATCGATAAACGAAATCGCAATGAGCGCAGCGCAAAATAAAGAATAGAATAAGAGTGCCGCGCTCCATCCATACAAAGACCAATTTGCCAAAAACACAATGGGAGTAAGCGCTTCAATGACCGGATAGCGAACTGAATAGGCCACGCCGCATCGAGAGCATCGGCCTGCGGAGCTCAGAAAGCCCAACAACGGAACATTCCGCCATGCAGAAATTCCGGAACGACAAAATCCGCAACGAGAAGAAGGATGCACGATCGAACGGCCACGAGGAACCCGAGCGATGACTACGTTTAAAAAACTTCCGACGCAAAGGCCAGCCGCTACAACGCTAAAGATTTGTACAGGTTTCGGAACTTCCAAAATCATTTGAAATCGCGCCGCTGAAACAGAACGATCGAAAGCACCAATAGAAAGGCGATTAGAAAAGCGGCATAAAGTACGGGATACCAAAAATCCTCTCGATAAATGGGAAAGCCATGAACGACGTGGATGCGCAAATCAAACGCTTTCAGGTCATAGACTCTCTGAATTCCGGTGGCAAAAAATTTAAAGAGAGGGTCTTTGCTCCTTTGGCCAAACTCTCCGAGTGCATTCGTCACTCGGCCAATGACAAACAGACCGACGGTGAAAAACCCGCTTAAAAACGGAGTAGAAAAACTCGAAAAAAAGACAGCAATGGCCGCGACAATCAGCAGTTCCACGAAGATCAATCCAATCGCCGGCAAAAGTGAGAAGTCGACGCGACCCTCCATGAAGGCCGTTACCAAATAAAGATAAATCGTCATCATGACAACGACAGCGAGAAGCACTATCGCCATTCCAAGGTATTTTCCCAGGAGGATCTCATAACGATCTATTGGCTTTGATACGATAGTATAAATTGTACGACGTTCCAATTCGCGATAAAGCGTATTGACGCCCAGAAAAATGGCGACAAAAACTCCGAATAGCGAAATGCATGCCAGCCCCACATCTTTCACGACTTTATCGTTTTGAAATAAACTGACCTCTCCCATAAAAAGCGAAAAGATAATCAGGGCGGCCGCAAACCCCCCACCAATGTGCAAAACCTTGTTGTGCCTTGCTTCCAGGAACGTATTTAAAGCGATCGTTCCAAAATGTTGAAGGTGTTTAGGGCGTCCACTCATCATACGCGACTACTCAGATGCCCTACTTGTTTGACGAAAACATCTTCAAGACTGTCTTTTTTGGGACTGAGCGATTGAAGTTGACCTCCATAGTTCATTCCTTTTTCAACGATCGAGTTCACTCGGGATTCGAAATCTTTTAATTTTTCGTCTCTATTGGGTTCCAGCTTCAAATAGATTGTCTCTTTGGATCGTGTAATTTTCGTGTCGAGCGATTTCAGAAAGCTTTCAAGCTCGTTCGTAGGATGACTCCAAACCATATCTATATATTTGATATCGACAGAAATCAGTTCATCCAACGTTCCGCACGCCAACAGCTTGCCTTTGTTCAAAATTGCGACGCGATCGCATATCGTTTCAACATCGCTTAAAATGTGCGTCGAAAAGAAGACAGTCTTTCCTTGCTCCTTCAAATGCAACATCAAATCGCGAATTTCCTTTCGGCCCACCGGATCTAAACCCGTCATGGGCTCATCTAGAATGACCAGGTCGGGATCATGGATGATGGCTTGAGCGAGTCCAATTCGCTGCAGCATCCCTTTGGAAAAATTTCGCAAATACATCCCTTCGGTTCCCACCATTCCAACAAGTTCTAGAACTTTGGAAGCGCGGTGTTCGAGTGTTTTTGAGTCCAGCCCCATCAGTTGCCCATGGAACTTCAGAAACTGCTTAGAAGTTAAATATTCATAAAAGTACGGATTTTCAGGAAGAAAGCCAATGCGGCGCTTGCTCTCTCTATCTCCAATCGGTTTCCCAAAAATGCGTGCTACACCTTCTGAAGAGAAGATGATGCCCAAAAGAATTTTGATCGTCGTACTCTTGCCCGAACCATTTGGACCTAGGAAGCCAAATACCTCTCCCGGCTTCACTTCGAAACTTACGCTATTGAGAACCCTACGCAAGGGAAGCCAAAAGTGTTGACGATAGTCTTTGGATAAACGATCGACCTCAATCACTTTCACGAATTTAGGGTACCGCAAATCAAGAAGACACAAAATTAGAAAATGAGCCTCACGCCTTGAGCCGTTGAGAACTGAAAAACGTCTCTGAGGGAACAACATCAGTGATATGACGCGCAAAGTTGGGTTAAAATCATCGCTGGGAGTTCAAGTCTTGGCTGATCCGCAGGTTAATTTGAAAAAAGGCAATTGGAATTACATTATCGCCGGGTCGATTTTGGTTTTCCTGCCTTGGCTTCTCGGAAGTTCATACATTTGGAGCTTTAGTGCCGACACTTTTATTGTACCCCTCACCGCCGATACCTTTTCACTTATGTTCGCTGCTCTCAAAAGCCATCGCATTGTACTTCCATTTCTCTTTTTGCATCCTGCTCTCGTTCTTTTTTCGTTCTTAGGACCACTTCTGCTCTCCGTGCTCTTTGGCCTCCTCTACCTTCTTTTCTCTGGCTCGAGACTTGAGCGTTTTCTTTTAGCGCTTTTCGTGACGACTTGTTTTTATAAAGCAGGCGCACCGGGTTTGGTCCCTTCTTCCCTTTTCCAAGTTTCTTTATGCATTTTGACAGTCTATGTTTTCTTTAGACCCATTTCTAAACAAGGACTTTGGGCCCTTTCAACTTTTTTGGTTCTCCTGTGCTTTCTGTTTCCGCGTTACAATTTCTTAGTTTTTTGGCTCGCCTTCAGTATGTCTGCAGGGCATCTCGTGGGATTTCTTTTTGCTGAAAAAGCTCATGTCCCGAGAAAGTTCCGGAAGAACTTCATGGAGTCGTTCTCCTATTTATTGGGGTTGGCAGTTTTGGTGGCATGGGTGTTTTTTACTCTGAACGCCATTGGCCACTGGGACGACGTTTCGTTTCAGCCCTCCAAGTTCTGGTGGGGCGCCTGGTTCTTTTGTTTGCTAACGGCGTGCCTCGCATATTTAGAACCTTGGAAGATTTCCCGATGGCTTTCGCTCGCCATATTCTTTCAAGGGCTTCTTTTCTCCAAAGACCTCGAGCTCCCTGTTCTAATCGCGGGAATTTTGGTGATCCAACGTCTCGTCAGTCATTTTCAAATCGCAGACAAAGCGAGCCGAGCGCCAAAGTGGGCGCTGCGATTGAGCATTGCCAGCATTCTTTTCGGTTGTATCGGGTGGATGAGCTACCAAATGCGGCAGTTTCAACCGGAACGGGTCTTCCAAGGTCAATGGGTTTCTGCTTACAAACAAATCCGCGCGGATTCGGAGGGCAAGAGTTTTCTGGTCATGGGTCATGGCTTTCCTTTTTTGGCGAGCTTTCTTTCGGATAATATTGCCCAAGCTGACGGCTTTCTTTTGGAATCGTCGGAAGAGAAGTTCTCGCAACTTCTGCTGGAAAACCATTTTACCGACATCATTGTAGAAAAATCTTATCTCATGGAATTTTGGAGAAGCTGGATTACCGAGGGTCATCCGCCTGAAACCAGCAATCACTCGATTGTTTCAAGAATTGTCGCCTACGGCGGAGAAGAAGTGCACACGCAAACTCTGAATCTTCCGGCTGTCAGAAATTTTGAAGCCAAAGAGTTCGAGAAAGCCCCAGATTTCGTTTGGATCCGCCCTAAGTCTAAAAAATAAAAACAGGTTTCGTCGAACGCGAGATTTAAGGTCTTTTCCTTGGACATGGCAACCGATTTTTCTTAACTAAAATTTAACATATTCGCTGTGCAAGACTGACTAGTTGGGTTAAATCCTTACCAATTTGTAATTTATCCCTAAATCGTGACCCTAAACTGTGATCTGAGGAGAAATGAATGAGCTATCGACTCAAGCATTGGAAATCGAAAAACTTCCTATCGGCTGTTCTGCTTTTGTTGGCACTTTGCCCTCAAATAGTCACGGCTGATCCAACGGATGCTTCGAGCTCCGAACGTGCTGAGCAGGCGCAGGTTCAAAAGCCGGCCGATTCGCCCCCCTCTGTACCGCCTCCCGAACGCGGCGAACTCAATGGAACGAATGCGCAGACGACGAAGCGTCTGGGACTGCAGGCTTTTCATGACGAGTTTAGGAGTGCGATTACAAATGCCATTTTGGAAAAAGGGACGGGGCAAATGGCGAGAGTCGTTAGGAAATTTTCAGAACGCGCTCAAAAAGAAATTACATTCGATGAAGTCCGCGAATTCGTTCTGGAGGGCAACGGCGGACAACCGATGGAAATTTTGATTCCCGAATATGAGTCTTCCATCAACGCTGTGAACCGACGGCTTCAACGCGCGGGCGTTGACTTTTATATATATAAGCAGCTGCCCGGAGTGAAGTTGCCCAAAGCGGAAGATCCAATTCCTGAACATGCGCGGTTGAGCAAAAAGTGGAAAACTATCCGCACAGGCCTTTCTCTCATTGTCGGCCCTGGAGGATTCATTGTCGGAGGAGTTATGTCTGGGCGCCCAATTGCGGGACTCTTTGCGTCGGTCGTTTCGTTGGGACTAGAAATTTGGTTTATCACAAAGAGTGGCTGGTGGAATGAGAAAGTCTGGAAGCCCTACGGATTTAAAGGAAATATAGGCGCTAATCTCATGTACGCGGGTTTGACGCTAGGAGCGGACATGGTGGGGGCGCGGGTCAGCCATGAAGCGATGGAGTTCGATGTAAAATCCGCAAAGGATTGGGAAAAATACGGCATTGGAACAGCATTTAATACAGCCACTTTTGTGGCGACTTTCGGAGCAGGTCAGGTAGCATTGGCAACTTTAAAATCCGACGGAGAATTCACTGAATTCCCGAGATTTTTTGGGGAAACGGCTATGGCTGGGCCTGCTATTTTTGGCCGAGGCGCAGCGATCGCGGCCACCGTTTTGATGCCGGTGAATCAGGCAGGAAAAGTGGATTGGGGTATTTGGGAACCTTTGAACGCACGCAATTGGACGCTCGGACAAAAGATTGGATATGGCGTTGAAGGGTTGATTGGCTTCTTTGTCGCCGCTCCTCTTTGGACGAAAATCCTTTGGGGGAATGCGGCTTATGATCGAATCACCAACTATAAATTTGCAAAGCAAGGGGGAAAATCACATGAGCTCGACTCAAGACCTCTCACACGATGGCGATTGGGCTGTTTAGCAAAGGTGGCTGACGTTTTCACTGCCACTAAAACCAGTTTCGTGCGCACGGCAAGCTGGTCTCCCTTCTAAAATTCATTCATTTCATATCGAGGACTTCTTGAGCCAAAGCAGCTCGCGCTTTATCCTTGAGAGACGATGTTCACTCGCGATTTCTTAGTTCAGGCCTTGCCCGCGAGTGGCACTTCGCTAAAAGCCAAAAATATTTCGCGGCTCTGGACGGATTCTCGAAGCATTAAAAATGGTGACCTCTTTATCGCGATCAAAGGTGATATTTTTGACGGACATGATTTTGTGGCTGGGGCCGCCGAAAAAGGAGCTGTTGCCGCTTTAGTTTCCCGATCTGATTTTAAAGGTCGCGAAAAACTTCCGGCCGACTTCTCCTTGATTCAGGTGCCGGATACGGTGGCTGCCCTTCGGAGTGTCGCCAAGACCTATCGCACTGCTCTTAAGATTCCGATTTTCGCGATCGCTGGCAGTAACGGAAAGACCACCACCAAAGAATGGATTGCGTTTTGGCTTTCGGAACTCCACGGTTCCAAAAGAATTTTCAAAACTGCTAAATCGCAGAACTCGATCTTAGGAATAGCCATGAGCCTACTGCAAATTCGAAACGAAGAGATGGCGGTCATTGAAATTGGAATTGATGAGCCTGGCTGGATGGATCAACATCTAGAAGTCGTCCAGCCGACTCACGGAGTCATTACGAGCATTGCCGAAGAGCATCTTTCTAAACTGAAAAATATTGAAACGGTCGCCAACGAAGAGCTCAAACTCCTCAAATTTTTGAAAAAACAGTTGGACGCTGGATTTGCGGCCAATCTTGACAGTGCTTGGATCTCGCAAGCGCGAAAAGATTTTCCTCCAAACACTCTCACATACTCCCTTGAAAAATCGGCACAGATCGAAGGGAGTTTCATGGCTCCCCATACTTTACATGCCTTCGGAATCGAATGGACTAATCCACTGCCAGGAAAGCACAATGCCCAAAATCTGCTCGCGTCGCTGACCGCACTCCGTCTTCTTCATCCTCATTTCGAGCCTCGCGACTTAGCAAAGCTCGCTTCAAAGACGTGGAGTTTTAAAAACGAAGCTCACCGAAGCCATTGGTTTAGTATCGATAAAAATATTCAAATTTTCGACGACAGTTACAACGCTAATCCCGAATCAATGGAACGATCTTTGCAAGCGTTCATCGAGCTTTCCGATGGATGTCATCAACGCGTCGTCCTTGGCGATATGCTCGATCTCGGTGATCACTCGGACGATGCGCATCGACGCATTTTAAATCTCGCGATCGTTCTGGGTTTCGACTTCATTTACCTTTTCGGACCCGAATTCGAAAAAGCCTTCAATCGAATGAGCTCGCGACCCAAAAACGTTCGCAGCTTTCAAAAATTAGATGACCTCGCCTCCGCAATCTCCGAAGAAATGGACCAAGGTGACGCGATTTTTCTGAAAGGCTCGCACGGGATGGCCCTCGAGCGCTTGCTCCCCTCGCTTGGCGCCGAAGTTGAGGGTCAATAGTCGTAGCTTAACGACGGTGAAATCGCGAAACTCACGAAGCGGCCGCGGCAAAACCGCGGCGCACTGTATTTTCAGAAATGGTCCGCGGCTCCAGGAACTGTAATAAGTAATCTGGACCTCCAGCTTTACTTCCTATCCCTGACATTTTGAAACCGCCAAAGGGATGCCTCTCCACAGTTGCTCCCGTGATGGCTCGATTGATGTAAAGATTTCCCACCTCAAATTCGTTTTTTGCTCGCTCAATATGCGAGGGGGATCTCGAATAAAGCCCCCCGGTTAACGCATAAGGAACGGAATTCGCTGCCCGAAACGCTTCGTCCAAATCTTTTACCTTTTTGACAGCGACCACCGGACCAAAGATTTCCTTTTGGAACAAAGGATCTTCAATGCTCTCCACCTCAAAAACGCGAGGAGCAACATAATATCCCTTTGTCGGAACTTCTTTAGCCTTGAAAAGCAATTTGCTTCGTGCCTCTGCCTCTATGGCAGTTCGATCAATTCTCTTTTGGGCTTCTTGGTCAACGACGGGTCCCACCTGATATTCAGGATTCGCTGGATTGCCTAGCCGAAGTGAACTCGTCGCCTCTACAAACCTTTTTACAAAAATATCGTAAATTTTTTCATGCACAATAAGACGGCTCAATGCCGAGCATTTCTGCCCCTGAAATCCAAACGCTGAGTGAACGGCGCCTGTAATCGCCTCGTCAATGTCTGCATCTTCGTCGATGATGAGTGCATTTTTTCCACCCATTTCAGCAATCACTTTTTTGACTCCGCGTTGTCGAGGCTGCGGCTTGTGTGCAGCAGATTCGATGATCGAAAGCCCAACCTCCGCTGAACCTGTGAATGCAATCAAATCCACTCGTGGATCACTGACGAGCAGGGGACCGATTTCTTCGCCTGTTCCAGGAAGAAAATAAAATGAAGATTTCGGAAATCCGACAGCGTGAAGTCCCTGCGCCAATTTAGATCCGATGACAGGGGATTGTTCGGCGGGCTTGAGAATGACGGTGTTTCCAGTTACGAGCGATGCGACGGTCATTCCCGTTAAGATCGCCAATGGAAAATTCCATGGAGCGATCACGACTGAAACGCCTTTAGGAAAATAAACCAACTGATCCGATTCTCCTGAAACCATCTGGGTAATTCGAGGGGAAGATAATCTATTCATTTCTCGAGCATAGTATTCGCAAAAATCGATGGCCTCACAAACGTCAGCATCAGCTTCGCGCCAATTTTTTCCCACTTCATAAACCATCCATGCAGAAAGCTCGTACCGACGCAATCGCATCCATTCGGCGAGCTTGATCAATAGGGCGATTCGTTGATCTGCAGGCGTTTGCTTCCAAGAAGCAGCCCCTTCAAAAACCGTCGATAAAGCTTTTTCGGCCTCCGCCTTGTTGGCCGCGGGAACGTATCCGATCACTTCATCTGGATCTGCGGGATTGACACTCGCGATTGCAGGGGAAGGTTTCGAAGGGCTTTCATCCGCCGTATGAAGGCCATAGTTTTTTCCAAGCTCTGAGCGAACCTTCTTAAGAGCCTCGATCATTTTTTCGCGATGCTCTCCTAAACTGAAATTGGCCAGGCTTTCGTTTTTGAAAGGTGTAAGTTTCATATTTGTATAGCTCCTATTTACATTCTCGGCAGGTTTAGTATGCCGCTTTTAAGCTTTCGATGGCCTCTTGAACCTCGAGCTGACGCTTCTTGTTCTCTAACCGCGACAGTAAACTGTACGCGCATGGCACAACCACCAAAGTTAATAAAGTCGAGAGAATTACGCCTCCAATCACAACCACAGCCATCGCCCGAGTGGTCTCGGCGCCAGGTCCGAGCGCCAGCGCCGCAGGAATTGCAGCAGCAACCGTCGCCACCGATGTCATCAGAATTGGCCGAAGTCTTAGTGGACAGGCTTCCAGAAGAGCTTCTTTTACGCCAAGTCCCGCGACTCTACGATGATTCGTAAAATCCACGAGCAGAATGGAATTCTTTTTCACGATCCCCATGAGCAGCAAGATTCCGATCATACTGTAAATATTCAATGAGGTTCCAGTCAGTCGTAAGGCAAGAAAAGCGCCGGTGAAGCTAAAAGGAAGAGCAAGGAGAACCGTGAACGGATGAATGAAACTGTTGAACTGAGCTCCCAGAACCATATACGCGACAAAAATTCCAAGAATCAATGCCACGATCAAACTCTCAATAGATTCTTTGAACGCCTCGGAGCTGCCTGAAAGTACAATATGATAACCAACGGGAAGAATTTTTTTTGCGGCGTCAACTGTGTAGTTAATCGCATCCGACTGAGATTTCTGAGGTACAACATTCGCAAAAAGTGAAATGGAACGCTCTCGGTTGTAACGACTTATCGTCAGAAGAGAAGGTTTTTCGTTCAATTTCACCACACTACTTAAAGGGACCATCTCACCCTGGAGATTACGAATATTAATGCGCGTAATGTCTTTGGGCTCGCGGTTGTACTGGTCGAGCAACTTCAGCCGAATGTCGTCGCGGTGTCCTGAGCTGTCGGTATATTTGCCCACTTGTAAACTGCCCACGAGGGCGCTGATAGAGTTGGCAATATTATTAATGGTCACGCCGCGCGACGCCGCCATCATTCGATCAGGAAGAACTTTCACTTCCGGCATATTCGGATTGTAATCAGTATCAATGTCAGTCATGAGACCCGATTTCTTCATTTCCTCCATGATCTCGGCGCTATACTCCGCCAATTTATCCCAATCAGGTCCTTGAACCGAAAGCGTTACAGGGAATCCTCTTTGAGATGAAAAGCCTTGTTGAGAAAGATCTAATACAACCGCGCGGGTGACACCGCTGATTTTATTGAATTGGTCTCGAGCGAACCCCATAAATTCCTGCTGACTGGGCCGATGCTTAAACGGCGGAGTGATAGGCCTTTCCGAAGGAGGCTTTAGCACGACAAACATATTGCCCTGGTTAACGAGACCTCCCTGGAAGCCTCCGATAGCGTCATAGTATTGTTCGACTTCGGGACGCGAATGTAAAAAATTTTCTGCTTCGCGAAATGTGGTGTCGGTAAACTCCATCGACGAACCAAGTGGAGTATAAATCGTAACTAAAAACTGACTCTGATCTTGAGGTGGGACAAATTCTCTTCGAGCTCCAATCAATAATAACAATGAAGCTGCAAAGACCACGATGGAAATAATAACTACTTTCCATCGATGGTTAAGCGCGACCTCCAAAACTCTTCGATAAAGCTCGGCAAGTGCATCCATCCGTTTGTTCATCCACAAACCGATCCTGGTCTCTTTTTCAGTGGATAAAAATTGCGAACAGCGCATTGGCGCCAAAGTGAGCGCTTCGAGGAGCGAGAGTGAAACGGCGACTGACATCGCGACGCCAAATTGAAAAAAGAATTTCCCAATGATTCCCTTCATAAAAATCACCGGGACGAAGATAGCCAGAATAGCAAGAGATGCTGCAACCGCAGCCCCTGTGATTTCTCGAGCTCCCACGAGGGATGCCTTTACGCGAGCCATCCCATGCTCGAAATAGCGCACGATGTTTTCCAGCACCATGATCGCATCATCCACTACAATTCCAATCGAGAGAGAAAGCGCCAGCAGCGTGAAGGTGTTGATTGTAAAGCCCAAGAAATAGAGAATGATGAATGCCCCTATGAGAGAAGTTGGAATCGCTAAGATGACGTTAATGGCCGAACCCCAAGACCCGAGAAATAAATAACAAACGACCGAGGTAAGCAGAGCCGCTAGTCCTAAAGTAAATATCAATTCACGGGTCGACTCTTTAATAAACCGAGTGGCATCCACGACAGATGTAAGCTTGATCCCCGGCGGAAGAAGCCCTTGGATTTCTTTGATCTTTTCTTTGACGGCATTTCCAACGGCGACTGCATTTGATCCCCGCTGTTTAATGATTCCAAGACCGATCGCAGGATCTCCGTTCAACCGAGAAACGCGACGGATGTCTGCCAAGCCTTCTTCGACCTTCGCGACTTCGCCGACACGGATAGGTTTCCAAATGGGCTGTCCACTTCGTGTCGGAATAACAAGATCTGCAAATTCTTTAGGAGTTGTCGCCTCGCTCATGATCCGCACATTGGTTTCTTTGGGGCCGTTATCCATATAGCCAGATGGAGTCAGAATCGTGCCTGTGTTGATCGCCGTGATGATATCATCAACGGCAATTTCGCGTTTCTGCATTTCATCGGTGTTCAGCCAGATCCGCATATTGGGATCGACGTAACCTCCCAGCCGCACATCGCCGACTCCACTCACAGTCGTGAACGAATCCTTGAGATGATCGCGAACAAATACGACTTTATCTCGAAGTGAATTCGGTCCAGTCAAAGATGCCCACATGATGGGTTGATCTTCGGGATTGGATTTGGTCACCACGGGAGGGTCGATATCCTTCGGAAGTGATTTCTGAGCTTGAGCGATCTTGGTTTGAACTTCCTCGAGCGCGATGTCGATATTAACGCTCAACTCAAATTCAATCGTGGTGGTCGAAAGCCCTTCTTGGCATTTCGACGAGACCGTGCGAACGCCTTCTACACTCATGACGGCGTCTTCAATCACGTCCGCCACCGCCGACTCCATGGTTTCAGGGGAAGCGCCGCTCCACGAGGTAGAAATCGCAATATTTGGGAAATCCACGTCAGGAAGCTGGCTAATCCCCATTCGCATGAAGCTAATCGCTCCAAATACAATCAAGCCAATCATCAGCATCCATGCAAAAACGGGTTTACGAATTGAAATATCGGAAAGCGTCACTCCTCGCCCCTTTGCCAGCTCGGACTTGGATTCTTAAGCAATTCATGAATGCCGGTATTGTCCATAAAACTTTGTTTCAAAAAGGAATCGTTCGAGGTGTTCTCCAACAGACGTCGAACTAAATAAGACAAGCCGGGAAGCATTTCTCCGATGGGATCGTACTCCCGAATGCGAATTCCTTTTTTCACTAATCCTTCTTTGAAGGGATCGGCCATTCCGTAGAGCATTTGAACTTCAAAAGAATTCGTCGGAAGTTGCAACGCCTCCGCATAAGCAAGTGCATAGGCGATCGATCTTAAATTGTGCGACCCCACGGCGATTTCGATCTCCGGAAACGCTTCAAGCAGAATTCGAGTACAAGCTTCGAAATTCGAATCGGAGTCTGACTTCTTCAAAAATACAGGGGCTTCCCAACCATTTTGAGCTGAAATAATCGTTTCGTAATCCCAATAGGCGCCCTTGACCAGACGAATCGTGAAAGGCGTTCCACGCTTGTGAGCCACATCGATCCAATTTTCAATGTCGCTGCGAGCCGAGCGCAGATAAGCCTGCACGACGATTCCGACATGGCGATAATTCCTAAATTCGGGCTTGAGAATAAGGCGCTTGAAAAGTTCGCGGGTGAGATCTTTCATCGCGAACTGCTCCATATCGAAGTTAATAAAAACATTGTTTCGAACGGCGATCGCCAATAAAGGCTCAAGACGTTTTTCCAAGCGCGTGAGTGAATCTTCAAACGCCAGAGGATCCATTCGGCAATCGAGCGCCGATACTTTGATCGAGATATTCACCGGAGGCACGGGGCCTATCGGAGAATCATCGATGGGCGATATACGAATCCAATTCTTACTTTTCTTCCCCAGCTCTTGGATGAGGTTCGTATATCTATCGAGGTATTTGGCCGCCTCTTCTTCCGAAAAAACACCTTCGCCTAAGATGTCCAGCGTGAAGCCGATCTTTTGGGCTCGTTTCTTCAGGAGCTTCGGGAGTGCGTTTTCCAAATTCTCCCCTAATATGAAATTTTTTCCCATTTGTTTGACCTGAAAATCGGACAGTCTGACTAAAAGCCGATCCGCGCCCTTTAGCTTCAAAAGGCGTGAGAGAGCACGGAGGCTCCAAGGCCAGGCAGCGTCGTGGGAATCGTCTTCCTGCGGTCGAGAAACATACTCGAGCAAATGAGCTTTCTTCTGTTCGAATGAACCCAAAACAGGCAGAACGTCGACGAAGCGAAAAAGCTGAGTTTTGACGCGAGGATCCGAGGTTGCTAATTCGATCATTTTTGAGTACCAGAAGTTCTTCTTGAAAAAACTCGGACGGCTGGACGCAAAAATCTCCTTTCCCAGCATCTGGGTACGTGTTTCAATCGCCTCTGGGTGGAGAATTGGATTTGAGCTGGATAAAGCGACGAGTTCAGGTTTTAGGTTCATTGCTTGTCAGTCTTCTTTTGCTGGCTGGCATCTATTTGCTTTACCATGACCTTTACTCTCTTATTTCGTTACAACGTCACGTCCTCGAAAGAACGGCCTATACAGCGGCCCATCTCATTTCAACGCCTTCGATTGAAACTGCCCTCGAAACTAAAGATTCTCAAACCCCTAGCGATAGTCAACTACAAGACCGTTTGTTTGCGATTCAAACGGATCTTAATATTTCTGGAAGCCTCCTCATTCTCGATGTGCGCGAAGCTGCACCGCGAATCCTAGCCAGTACGAAACCGGGGCTAAAGAAAAATGACCTTTATCTTCCTCCCGCATCGATGAAAGTCATGACGGCCCTCTCGAACGCCACTTCCTCCACACAGCTCTATTGGAAAGACAATACGTTTTGGTTGAGTTCTTACTCCCTTGTGAAAGGTTCCGATGGCCAAACCCTCGCTCTGATCGCCGTCGAGTCCCAAGAGACTGCATTTCTTTATCGACTGATCGGGTATGCGCTACATTATCTCTTACTGGCGATCGGTCTTATCACGATCGGTGGGTTTCTGTACCTTTGGAGCACCTCAAAGACCAGTCGTTCCTTGGAAAGTGCAAAAAATCGCTATTTCACACTCTTTCGAGAATCCACGGATGGAATCTTATTTTTGGATGATCATGGCAATATCTTAAAAGCAAATGATTCCGCCCTCGTCATTTTTCAAGAGCTGCCAGAAAATGTGGTCGGAAGGAATTTGGTTTCAGCGAAAGCGGGCTTTTCCTTTATTCCGCTCGATACCGGCAAAGATATTCTCAAAAATACGATTGCTCTCGGTGAAAAATTTAAATCGAAGGCGAAACTCGTGCTCAAAAATGAAAAAATTCGTTACCTCAGCTATTCGAGTTTTCCTTTGAGTGAATTTCGTGCGACGGTCGGTGCGATAGTGATTTTTCAAGATATCACCCAGGATATTGTACGCGAACAGGAGTTGGAATATCATCAGAGCCAATTGCGCGAAGAAAATCGCGAGTTGCAGCAGCAAGTCATTACGGATCCGCTTACCAAATGTTTAAACAAGCAATATCTGCATCACTTTTTAGATTGGCAAAATCTTCGCTGGTTAAGATTCGAAGGCTGTTCGTTATTGTTACTAGATATGGACAACTTCAAGCAGATCAACGACTCCAAAGGACATCCAGCTGGCGATCTCGTTCTACAAAACTTTGCGGCTTTCTTGCGCACTTTCTTTCGACGAGGAGACAAAGTCATCCGGTATGGGGGAGACGAATTCATCGTTCTGCTTCCACGCACGGATTTGAACTCCGCTCAGCGAATTGCAAAGAACTTGCTAGAAGCGCTTGCGAAGGAATCCTCGCGATCCTTCGAAGGAATCGGTGTCTCTATCGGTGCGGCTGAACTGCAGTCTCAAGAGGAAGGAAAAGACTGGCTTCTTCGCGCGGACCAAGCTCTCTATGAAGCGAAGCGCGCCGGAAAAAATGTGGTATTCATCAACGATCCCACCCAGCTCGAAATCTTGAATTGACGCCCGCAGTTTATTTGAGGCTCTCCATTGCATGGTCGAGTGCAGATCTCGGCGGCCGGACAAAATCCACCGACAACTCGACAAGCGGCGTCTCAGCAAGTTGTTCCACTTCTTGGAAAGGCACCGAGTCGGGGTTGATGTAAAAGAGTCCCGTCAAAACATTCCCCGCTTGCGCCGCTTGATGCAGCAAATCGAAAGCAGCATTTTTATTCGTTGGATCGTAATCGCGCGCGATTTTTTTCAATGTGATATGCGAACCGTCGGGAAGTGTAACGATCTTGACACTTCCTTCCGGATAGTCGACATCGATCGGAGTATAAGAGGGAACAAATCCGATTTCGTGGAGGGCCTCATCGTGATCTTTCACAAATTTATAAGATTTCGTAGATCCTTCGTGATTGTTAAACGTAATGCACGGGCTGATGACATCCAAAACTCCAAGGCCGCGGTGTACGATTCCGCCTTTAATCAATGGAACCATTTGTTTGGCATCTCCTGAGAAGGAACGCCCCACATAGCCACATCCGAGATCAATCGCCATAAGACATAGATCGATCTCCTGCAGTCGATTGGCATCCCCCTTTTTTTGGACCGACCCTTTGCTGGATGTCGCAGAAAATTGGCCTTTGGTGAGTCCGTAGACACCGTTGTTTTCAATGATATAGAGCATCGGAATATTTCGACGAATGATATGCACGAACTGGCCCATCCCGATACTGGCAGTATCTCCATCTCCACTGATGGCGATATTCACCATCGATCGATTGGCCATCGCCGCTCCCGTAGCTACGGAGGGCATTCTTCCATGGACGGCATTAAATCCATGAGCACCTCCCAAGAAATACGCCGGTGTCTTACTGGAACATCCTATTCCGCTCAATTTGGCCACTCGGTGCGGGGGAATATCGAGCTCATAGAAGGCGGAAATAATATGCAGTGTTACGGAGTCATGTCCACAGCCTGTGCATAAAGTGGAAGCAGAACCCTGGTATTCCTTTTTCGTCAACCCAACCTTATTCGGAGTGACCATCGGATTTGCTTTGGTTTCTGCCGTTGCCATAATCAAGCCACCTTTGCCGGAGATTTTTTTCTGCGGTCTTCCGACGTCAAAAATTGATTCGCAATATAGCGCGCATCAATGGGTAATCCATCATATTGTAAAATGTTTTCCAATCGACTGATGAAGGGCGTATTTTCTCTTTCCATCCTTAGGAGTGAGCAAAGTTGCCCATCTCGATTTTGCTCCACAAGATAAATCACATCATGCGAGGCCAAGAATTCATTCACCGACTTGGGAAAAGGATAAGCGCGAATGCGAAGATAGTCGGCTTCAAGGGCAGTCTCTAGTTTCAACAGATGAAGGGCTTCAAGCATCGCCTCGTGAGTAGATCCGTAAGCGAGAAATCCTATTTTATTTTTTCCCGATCCTGTGAGAATGGGCTGAGGAACGAGCGACTTCGCCGTTTCCCATTTCTTGAGAAGGCGGTCCATGACGTCCTTATAATCACTTCCTTTTTCGGTATAGACCGCTTTTGCATTGTGACCACTTCCCCGGGTGAAGAAAACGCCACGACGATCCTTCATTCCGGGCAGCGTTCGATAGGCAATTCCATCGCGATCGACATCCGCATATCGCCCATAGGTCGCCAATTTCTCGGAATCAGCATCAGTGAGTACCTTACCTCGATCAAAGCTTTGATCCGGATAAGGGAATGGATCAGCTACGGAAAAATTCATTCCGAGGTCCAGATCCGAAAGCACAAAGACCGGAGTTTGAAGTCGTTCGGCCAGATCAAAAGCCTTCCCAGCGAACTCAAAACATTCCAAAACGCTCCCTGGATATAGGCAGACATTTTTTGTATCTCCGTGACTGAGTGTGGCCGCGAAAAGCACGTCGCCTTGACTCGTACGCGTCGGAAGTCCTGTCGAGGGGCCCACGCGCTGAATATCCCAAATCACGGCGGGAACTTCCGCGAAGTAACCAAATCCCGTGAACTCCGCCATAAGCGAAATTCCCGGCCCTGAAGTAGACGTCATCGAGCGAGCTCCCATCCACGATGCGCCCATCACCATTCCCAGAGCGGCAAGTTCGTCTTCGGCCTGAACGATCGCGAAAGTTTTTTTGTTGGTTTTTGGATCAAGCCGATATTTTTCAGCATATTCGCTAAAGTAATCGATGACGCTTGAAGATGGAGTAATCGGATACCAACTGACAAAAGTGCATCCGGAAAAAACGCTTCCCAGCGCCGCCGCCGCATTTCCTTCGATCATGATTTTACCTTGAGTTTTATTTAACGGTTCCACTTTGTAGGGAAATTCCAAATTGGAAAAATTCGCTTTCACATAATTGCGCCCCGCTCGAATGGCGGTTCGATTGAGTTCAATCACCTTCAGCTTAGTTTTAAATTGCTGAGCCATCGCGAGCTCCAGCGACTCATCGGTGATTTTCAAAAACTCCGCAAGTGCGCCCACATAAACCATATTCACGGCTAACTTTCTGAGGCGCGGATCCGAACAAGCTTCGGCAATGATCTTCGCAAAAGGCATTGGAACTGATATCAAATCCTTTCGCACCGCCGCGACATTCATATGATCATGGTGGATCACCACACTGCCGGGATCGAGAGGCTTGATATCTTCAAGATAAGTTTGATCATTCATACAAACCAAAATTTCTGTCTCCGCTTTTCGCGAAACCCAACCATCTTTATTCACTCGAATCGTAAACCACGTTGGAAGACCTTGAATATTGCTGGGAAATAAATTTTTTCCACTTACGGGAATTCCCATTCGAAAAATCGACCGCATCAGCACATTGTTCGAAGATTGAGAGCCCGAGCCATTGACGGTGCCAACATGGATACTAAAGTCATTGACGATAGGCGCTTGAGCCGCCGCTTGCCCTTTTATTGAAGGAGAGCCTTTTTCCATGATTTCAGAAACTAGCTAAAAACAGAGACATTGACGAGCGACATTACCTTCTGAAAAATCGGGCTTCCTCTTCACTGAGAAAACGGGCTTTTTGCGGAAAGCCGATCTAAAGAACGAAGGCAAAGTTCTGATTCGATAAAGACCGGCTGTTCGTAAGCTCCTCTGGATACATTCACGAGACCACTGCCAGAAAGCGGCGCCACCCTTCCCCAGGGGACATCGCCGGCAACAATGTCTCCCCCGTTAAAGAAAACAAATGCGCGAAGAATCGAAAGAAACTTGGTCCGCGACATATTGTTAAGAGTGACGATAGATTGATCGAGATATTTTTGCTGCACCCAAAGTGGAGCTGGAAAACCTCGTACTCTTTCGCGTTCGCGTGCATTGAGCATCTCCGCCAGCCTTCTCAGTCGCTCGAGATGGGACAATCGCTTAAAGATATGAACACTTTCTCCTCGAGCTCCGTTAGCTCTTTTTAAAACCAGTTCGTCATTTTCAAATTCAGGCGGGTTTTTGAAATCGAAAAGCTTCGTAGGCTGCGTACGCAGAATAGGATCCTGCTTTAAATAATAGTGAATCATCGTTTCAGTAAAAGGAAGGAGGGCTTTACTGCCGAGCACGTCCGTTCCAATTCCAAATAGCACGGCGAATGATCCAGCACGAAACCTGCTGACCAAATCGGAAAGCACAAGTCCTGCATGATGGAACGAATACGGACGGTAAATCGAGGCGCGAAACCTTTTCGGCAATTGCGTAGGATCGCCCCAGTCAAAGACGGGGGCGTGTCGGAAGAGAGACAATCGACGAAGGGAATTCTCGCGCACGATTTGGATACCCGGAAACACGTTTTGGATAGTTTCATTTTCACGGATGAGTTCTTTATCGTCCATTTCCCATGGCCCAGGGGGCGCCATCGCGAATGGGATGACAAAGACGTCTTTGTCATCCAGACGATTTTTTTCTTTGAAGGCTTGCAGAAAAGTTTCGAAAGGATCACGGGTGCTATCCTTTTCTTTTCCGAGTCCGAATGCCTTACGGAGATAGGCCAGCCGAATTGGCTTTACGTCGCTTAGTCCTCCGACATAGTGCCATACATTGTGCTCGATCACGGCCCAATCACGAGGACCGAGATGCGCGAAATCAGGACCGTCGACAAAGTTTAAATCAGAAAGTTTTTTACCTTTCCAGATCTCACGAAGAGTATCGAGCTTCCATCCGTGGTCTTCAAAAATCTCTCGAATGAGAGCTTCGTCTAAAGTTTTATCTTTTAAAATGAGCCCCTCTCCAAGAACGACATCGTTAAAGAAAAGCGCCATTGCTAAAGCTCTCTGTTTAACTCCGGATACGATGAGTTCGTTTTCAGGGTCGCTCAAAATGAGTGGAATCGGGAAAATGCCGATATCATCTTTGAGAGGTCGTTTCGCCATGAGTTTGCGACGCAAACGGCGTCGTGGATTTAGCAGTTGCTTGAGAAAACTTCGATAGATGGGACGCACCTGCCCATCGCCGTCGAAATATTCGTCATATCCTGCAACAGTTTTCGAGGACTCGGAGGCCGCAATAAGTGTCGCGGATCGATGAGTTACAATGAGAATGGCAAGAAACAAACAGCCAAATAGAAACTTACCGAAAAAGCACGCTGCGGTGAGAACTCTTCGCATGAATTTTTTTGAAACCAACCCTTAGCCGGTTTTATGACATGCCCGTTCCAAAAAAGCGAGATTTTGTGATCGAGATGGGGTTGGGCACTATCTGCGCAGAGAATTCTTTTAAATGATTTTACTTATCTATAATGTCCGACTCGATCTCTCACCCACCGAGATAGGCTTTTTTGAGATCTTCATTGCTGGCCAGTTCTTGGGGCCGCCCGCTTACAGCGATTGTTCCTGTCTCAAGCACATAAACCCGATTGGCGACCTTCATCGCCATATGGGCATTTTGTTCAATGAGCAGAATGCTAATGCCTTGTTTTTGAATTTCGACAATGAGACGAAAAATATTTTGAATAATTTTGGGTGCCAACCCAAGAGATGGTTCATCCAAAAGGAGCAACTTCGGTTTCGACAAGAGTGCGCGAGCAATGGCAAGCATCTGCTGCTCACCACCCGATAGAGTTCCGCCAAGTTGTTTCAAACGTTCCTTCAAAATCGGGAAAAGCGCATAAATGCGGTCGAGATCAGTGCGCCAGCTTTTTTCCCGATGATAAGCCCCTAGTTCGAGATTTTCGAGAACGCTCAAGGTCGCAAGAATTCCACGCCCCTCAGGAACGAGAGCAATTCCCCTTGGAACGATGGCCTCGGTCTTCAGTTTTCTTAAACTTTCATTTCGAAATTTAATCTCTCCATTTTGAATAGGGACCGTCTGCATGATCGAGCGAAGGCAAGTGGACTTCCCAGCACCGTTCGCGCCGAGCAAAGTGACGATTTCACCATCCATGACGTTGAGGGATATTCCTTTGAGCGCCTGCACGGCACCGTAAGAAACTCGAAGATCTGCAATATCCAATAGAGCCTCAGCCATTGGCCACCTGTGAGGCTTCCGAATCGTCTTCACCGAGATATGCTTTGATGACCTCTGGATTACGTTGAACTTCTTGTGGCGTACCCTGAGCGATGAGTTGGCCATGATCGAGAACATAAATGCGCTCACATAAACCCATAATGAATTTCATATCGTGTTCAATCACCAAAATTCCAATCTTGAAGTCATCGCGAATAAAACGAACCAATTTCAAAAGCTGTGCTGTTTCGGAGTCATTCATTCCCGCGGCAGGTTCGTCGAGAAATAAAATTTTGGGCTTTGTGCTGAGCGCTCGAACAATTTCTAACTTCCTCTGCTCTCCATAAGGTAGATTTCTTGCAAGCTCATCGGCCTTATGATCCAGATTGAAAATCTTCAGCAAATCCATGGCTTCCCTGCGGATTTGCTTCTCGTTTTCCATAAATTTCTTCGATTGGATTAAAATGGAAACCAAACCGTAATTAATTTTTTTGTGCGAAGCTACGAGCACATTGTTGAGCACCGATAAATTCCGAAAAAGCCGAATATTTTGAAACGTCCGCGCACATCCGCATTGGTTCGTAATTTCGTAAGCACGAAAAGCTTGAATGTCCTGGCCATCGATTAAAATTCGCCCCCAGGTAGGCCGATAAATGCCTGTAATCAAATTGAACAAAGTTGTTTTGCCCGCACCATTCGGACCTATCAAGCCGACGAGTTCGCCCGGATTCACATATAGGGACACATTTTGGACGGCTTTGAGTCCACCGAATTGAATTCCAACATCGATGATTTCAAGCGCTTTCATCATGATATGAGCGCTCCCGCTTTCTTCTTATTTCTCCAGAAGGGAATGAAATCTAAAAGCTCTCTTTGGCCAAACATTCCCTGAGGTCGCGTGAGCATAAGTCCGATGAGGACGAGCGCATAGATGACCATCCGAAGGTCAACGCCAGTAATGTCCTGGAGTTTTCTCAACTGTTCTAGAAGTTCCGTGAGAAGAATGGCAGAAACGATGCTCCCGGTGAGGCTTCCCATTCCGCCCAGAACAACCATCGCGATGATTTGAAAACTGTAGTTAAACGTAAAGGTCGAAGGATTGAGATAGGTGTAGTAGTGCGCGAACAAACTGCCCGCGATGCCCGCAAAAAAAGAGGCGAAGATAAAAGCTCGTACCTTGATTTGCGTCGTCGAAAGTCCCATCGACATTGTTGCGGTTTCGTCATCGCGCACCGCCATAAATTGCTTTCCAGAAACGCTTCGAATCAATCGCGCCAAAAAAATGCAGGTGAATACAACCCAACCGACGATCCAATACATATTCGACATCAAAGGAATTCCACCTAGTCCCCGCGCACCGCCCACGGCGTTCACATTCAAAATGAAAATTCGGATAATCTCCCCAAATCCGAGCGTCACGATCGCAAGGTAATCTCCTTTTAAACGAAGGGAGGGAATTCCCACAACCAAGCCCACAAGACTCGCCGCAACTCCTGCGGCAACGGTGGCGACAAAAAAATAAACTGGCTGAAGCGGGCCGGGGCCTAAACCCAAATGAGGAAATACGATCGTCGTCAGCGCTGCTCCGACATAAGCGCCAATCGCCATGAATCCCGCATGGCCCATCGAGAATTGACCGGTAAATCCATTCACGAGATTCAGACTCGTCGCGAGGATCACGTTGATTCCGCATAACGCGATGATCGTTTGCGGATAGGGATCAAAAAAATTTTGGATGAACCAGCCAAGTCCTCCGACGACAAGAAAAAAACTCACAAGGTCAATCAGCTGACGAATTCGCATTCAAACTTTCTCGACGACTGTTCTACCCAAAAGCCCCGAAGGTCGAAACAAAAGTACAACAATCAAAATGGCAAATGCGATGGCGTCTCGAAACGAGCTCGAAAGATAACCCACCGTAAATTCTTCGGCGAGGCCCATCATCAGCCCTCCTAAAACTGCTCCCGGAAGATTTCCGATTCCGCCGAGCACAGCAGCCACGAAAGCCTTCAGTCCAAGTAAAGCCCCCATGAGCGCATCCACTTTGGGGTAAGACGTCGCCACGAGAGTTCCTGCCGCTGCAGCGAGCACACTTCCCAAAACAAATGTAAACGAAACCACTCGATTCACTGGGACGCCCAGAAGTGCCGCGATATCGGTGCTTTCAGAAACGGCACGCATCCCCTTGCCCAGCTTTGTGCGATAAACAATCCACTGTAGCCCAGCCATCAAAGAGAATGAGAGTGCCAAGACAATCACCTGTAAATTGGAAATATGCAATCCACCTAAATCGAGTACGGTCGCCTGACTGATCATCTCGGGATAACTTTGCGGAATCGCTCCAAAGACGAAATCGAGTTGAGTGAAATATTGCAAAAAGAGCGAGACGCCGATGGCGGTAATCAAACAATTTAGTCGCGGAGCCTTTCGAAGCGGACGATACGCGAGACGTTCGATCGTGAATCCGACAAGACCGCAAAGCGCCATGGCTACGAGAAGCACCGAAAAAAACAACGCGAGCGAGGGATGCACCGGTCTTCCACCAATGATTGGAGCCGCATAGAAGCCGAAGACGGCTCCGAGCATCACCACTTCTCCATGAGCAAAATTAATCAGCTGTAAAATGCCGTAGACCATCGAATATCCGATGGCAATCAGCGCATAGACACTTCCGAGCGAGACGCCATTAATGATGTGCTGAAAAAACTCACCCACCCTTGGCTAGCCTCGGAAAACTGTCAAGGTTCCACGCGTTTGACGAAGTGGAGTTTCGCACTTTCAATCTTGAGCATCACCGCGGGTTTCGAAGCGTTGCGATGATCGTCAATTGTGATCATTCCTGTCACCGCCGGAAAACTCCTGGTGCTGGCGATCGCATCCCGAATAGCTTTATGAGAAAAATCTACACTCCTCTTGAGGGCATCGACTAAAACCAAGGCAGCATCATAGCCCATCACAGCCAACCCATCGGGAGTTTCGTGATAGCGATCTCGATACTTCTTCACGAAGTCTTGAACCTTCGGATCTTTATCTTCAGCGGAATAATGATTGGCAAAATAGGTGCCGTCCATGGCAGCTCCGCCAATCTCCACCAACTTCGGAGAATCCCAGCCGTCGCCACCCATAAAAATGGCTTTGAGTCCGAGATCTTTCGCCTGCTTCACGATCAAACCAACTTCGGTGTAATAACCTGGAACCACCACGATATCGGGATTCTTAGTCTTGATCGAAGTTAACTGACCTTTGAAATCGATATCTCCGGCAATGTAATTTTCTTCGGTGATCACTTGGCCGCCGAGCTCCGTAAATGTCTGTTTGAAAAAATCGGCAAGCCCCACCGAGTAATCACTCTTCTTATCAATTAACAAAGCCGCCGTTTTGGCTTTCAAATCATCGTGCGCAAATTTGGCAACCACCTTCCCTTGGAATGGATCCGTGAAGCAAACGCGAAAAATATAATCGCCGATCTCGGTAACTTTGGGATTTGTCGACGAAGGCGAGATCATGGGAATCTGGTAGCGCTGGGCTATGGGGGCGGCCGCTAACGAGCGGGAACTCGCAACCTCGCCTAAAAGAACATCCACTTTATCTTGAGTGATGAGCTTGGTCACCGCCGTGACGGCTTCTTCGGGCTTGCCCGAGTCATCCACCGAAATGAGTTCCAGCTTTTTGCCTTTCACGCCGCCGGCCGCATTCACTTCATCGATGACCATTTGGATCGCATGATGTGTCGAAATTCCAAACGTGGCTTCGGATCCGGTCATGGATCCATATTCACCGATTCTAACGACTTGCGTTTCACCTTCGCCTCGTTTTTTGCATGACGTGAAAGTGAGACTCATCGCGAGCCCCGTCAGGATCAACGTAATGTTTTTAAGAGAAAACGTGGTCTTCATTGGACGATCTCCTTTTATTTCAAACGCTTGATAATATGGAATCCAAAAGGCGACTCTGTTTTGCTGTAAGGCGCTATTCCCACCTCACCGATCCCCAATTTGAAACCAATATTTCCAAATGCTGGAACCATTTGGCCACGAGGATATTCCGAGCCTTCAGGAGGAATACCATTGTTGGACATTCCATAAATTCCTGGAGCTTGATCGTCAGTGTACTGTTTGACCAGAACATCAAAATCCGCTCCTGTCGCGCGGGCTTTTGCAAAAATTTGTTCGGCCAGTTTGGCGGCGTCTTCTAAACTGCGATCGACTTGTTTTCCAGGCAGACTTCCTTTGTAACCAATCAAGATGTGCTGCACCAAAATGTGTTTTGGCTCTTCTGTGCCAGTTTGAGGGGCGGGACTCACGGCCGGAGCTTCGGGTGGAGGCGCCGTCGGATGTTTTTTGCAACTACCCATAAAAAAACTCAATCCTGAAACGACCAATAAACTCCAAAAAACGAATCTTTTTTTCATCAAAAATCCTTATCGTCCGTCAAAAAATGCAGGCTAAAAGCAATGGTCGAGGAATGCAAATAAAAAGACGGAAATGAGGGTTTCCGGCCATTAGGAGCGAGAAAAAGCACTGGGCAAAACACACGGAGGACGGTAATCGAAGCTCATGGCTGGGCACAATAAATGGAGCAAAGTTAAGCGATACAAAGAGGTCGCCGACAAGAAAAAGGGCGCCATGTTTTCGAAGCTCCTCAAGGAAATCATGGTGGCAGCGAAGAGCGGTAGTGACCCTAGCGGCAATGCCAGACTTCGAAAAGCAATCACGGATGCCAAGACCCAAAGTGTACCCAAAGACAATATAGATCGGGCCATTAAGAAGGGTTCGGGCGAGCTCGGCGACGTCCAGCTCGATGAACTGACTTACGAAGGTTATGGGCCTGGCGGAATCGCCGTGATGGTCGAATGTGTGACGGACAATCGATTGAGAACACAGCCAGAACTGCGAAAGATTTTTGAGAAGAATGCTGGAAATATTGGCGAAATGGGCGCAGTCGCTTGGGGCTTTGAAAAAAAGGGAACGATTTTGATCAGTAAAGTTCATTCCAAAGAAGAGGAGCTGATGAACCTTGTTTTAGAGGCGGGAGCAGACGATCTCAATTCCTCGGAAGAAGGATTTGAAGTTGTGACTTCACCTGAAAATTTTGAGTCTGTTCGAAGCTCTTTAGAAAAGGCAAAAATTCCCATGGAGCTTGCTGAAGTTTCGCTCGTTGCCACCAATCGAATTACTGTCACCGGAACCAAAGCTGAAGAGATTCAAAAACTCATTGAAGCCTTAGAAGATCACGACGACGTTCAGCGTGTGACGACGAATGCAGATTTTGGCAACGCCGACTTTGGGTGATCGAAAATTCTAAAACAATTTTATTTTTCTTGCGCGGATTTGTCGTCGGGGATGCCGAATTGTTTTTGTAATTCCTCGACATAATCTTTCCAGATTTTTTTCCGATTTGTGTAGATGGGAGTCAGGGTGGGGGTGCTCGCGTTTAGGTTCCACATTTGATCGAGAATCCGGATTCTCTCAGCATTCAGAGATTTTGATAGAGCCGGATTGATTTCAGCCAGACTGTTAACTTCATAAGAGAGATAAGCACCCGCCTCTCCGACAGGATCCCCGTCTTCGAGAATCTTAAGCAGTAATCCTAGATTTTCCCTCCTCTGGAGATGGGCGAGGCCAACAAAGGCAGCATATTGCTCGTCTCGATTGAAAGACTCCAAACCCTCTCTGTAAAATTTGTTGGCTGCTTCGGGTGACGAGCTAGCTTTTTTCAAATCCGATAGTGTTTGGGCAATCTGCAAATCCGTATCGCAAGCCTTCATCTCTTTTTCCAGTTCTGAAGTGGCGTCCTTAGCATAAGGTAGCAAGTAAGTAATCGCTTGATATCGGTTCAGAAACCGAGGCTCCGGCATTTCAATCATTGCAATGAGAATAGGGACTACGGAAGGATCATTCATTTTATCGAGAGAATAAGCAAAAGACTCTCGTTCCCACAACATGGGTAGTTGCTTCGAAGCCTTCATTCTCTCCAAAGTTTTTGCCATAAACGGAATCGCTTTTTTTACATGATGTTTGCTGAGGGTGCTGGCCAGAAAGAGCTGAATCCAATAATCGCTGGACTCGGCACGTAGTTTACTGAATTGAGCTTTATACTCCTCAAGCAGAACCTGAATCGTTTCAGGTTTTAGATTGGGCTTATCGCCCAGTTGGGGAATTGCTGCATGCATGAACATATTTTCAATGAGTCTGACCATATCGCGAAGTTCGTCTTCGTTGTAATAGTGGTGATCCAGCAAAAAATTATGATCTACTCCAAAACGAGCCATCACATTCTCCCAAGAAAAACAATTACCGCTGACGTAGGGGAAAACTTCCTTGTTATAAAAAGCTGATTGATGCAGAGGAACTTCGGTTTCTTTTTCGATTCGATCCGTGCCGTCGAATCCATGCACCAAAACTTCGGTCCTTGGTTCTCGTAGCATTCGCAACCAAGCATTGATTTGTTCGGGAGTCTGAGCTTTCTTGACTGCCTCGCTCATGAGAAAAGCGATATAAAAATCGGCCGGCGTATTATGCGTCGTCTTGGAGTCCCATTCCGATTCGGACTTAAAAATCATTCCAAGCAAACGATCCGAAACCCGAAAGTCAGGAACGCCCAGAACAGATCCCGCTTTCCACTCATGTGATTCATTCCATTCGAAGCGTTCTTTTGCGAGCTCTTTGACAAGAGCGTCTATTCCCTGAGTGTCCTTTGCAAATTCTTCCAGCGTAGCCAACCGCCGATTGAAAGACGGATATTGCCAAAGCTGAAGCGACTTCGCCGCAGGAATAGGGGCCGGTGAATTAGGATGAAGGCTCAGGGAAAAAAGTTTGAGCGCCGATCCCGTACTTAATACGCGCCTGGTTACCCCTGATTCAATATGTGGATCTTTCGACAAATCCCCACCCTTTTCCACGAGCATCACGATGCGAACTAAATCTTGAAACGGATTCTTCTGAACTTTCTCCCATTCATGATCCGACAAGACTGCAACCGGCGAAGCGGTCCAACCCACAGAACCCATCGTTGCACTTTGATGATGCCCATATTTGAATTTGTAAGGATAGGCTCCTGCGAGTAGCGCAAGAATTCCGATCTGAACCCCACGCGATAAGATCGGACGAATACGCGTTGGAACTCTTTCGTCTCTTTTTGCATCGATAAAAAATCCAGGATCCTCGATTCCTGTAATCCAACTGCGACGTGCCGCCCATTTCAGCGCCCTCAAAACTTCTCGATGTCTTTCGGGTCCAATATCAGCTCGGTTTCCTGAGAGTCCCATTCGCAGCCTGATGAGATCCCCTGCTCGCAACCTTAAGCCAAGCCCACTGCCTGGTTCGATCTCCGTCACGGTTGAGTATCGGTTTCGTTGCGGGTCCGTCTTTGCTCGAACCAAATAAATATGCGGCTGAAGGTCTTGCTCTTCGGGAGGTTTTCCTTTCTTGGGCGCATCTTTAATCAAGACCACAAAGACATCCGGCTCTCCCGGAACTTGATAGACTTCCTGCTCTCTTCCATAGACCTCGACAGTCGTCGCCGGAAGTGCTTCCGCTTGCGTCCAAATTTTGCCGTAAGAAATTTTATTTTTAAGGTCCGCGGATTTCTTAAGAGTTTTGTCGCAAACCGATGCCACTGACAAAAGGGGCTGCAAAGCCACTCCCAAAAAGAAGCCCAGGCCTATGAAAATTCGGAGTTCTTTATTTCGCATACGAGCCTTACCGTTGAATCCATCCACCACTGATTTGGAAAGGGAAGCAAGAGGCGTGCCAAGAAAGAAGGCACAAAGCAGGCGTGTATTCGGCTTTTAAAGGAACTCCCGAAGCCGGTTGGGGCATCGTCGGTCCCATGGCGAGGAGTGTATTCCGAATTTACATTCAATAATCTCCCGCCTATCTTGGAACAGTGAGGGTTTTAGGGATTGATCCCGGCAGCATTCGAACTGGATTTTCAGTTTTAGAATCGTCTGAGAAACAGCATTTCTATATCGCGAGCGGCACTATTTTTCTCGATGAGAAACTGAGTCTGGCGCAAAAACTGTTGCAGCTCAGCCACGACTTGAGAAAAATTTTAAACAACTATCGGCCAACTGATTTGGCACTCGAAAATATTTTTTTTGCGAAGAACGCCCAAAGTGCTCTCAAGCTGGGACATGCCCGTGGAGTTGTTCTGATGCAGGCGGCAGGAATGGGCTTGAAAATATTCGAATACTCGCCAACCGAGGTCAAGCACTCGCTGTGTGGTCGAGGCCGGGCGGATAAGGATGAAGTTGCGCAAATGGCAAAGTTCCTGCTTCGGTTTCCAAAGACCTTCAATTTTAAAACGCCTGACGAGTCAGACGCCGTCGCGATCGGCCTTGCTCATCTTCAGACAAAACGACTAAAATTGTTTCAGAAAGCTTCATCGTCGAAGGATTCAACTCATGATCGCGCAACTTTCTGGCAAACTGAGCTTTAAAAGTCCGACCTCTTCCGTATTGGATTGTCACGGCGTGGGCTACGAAATTTTTCACACTCCTTTCACCGCTGAAAAGCTTACCGGCGAAAATGTGACCGTCTATATTCATTCCCACATTCGGGAGGATGCGTTTCAGCTGTTTGCATTTACTTCGCTTCAAGAACGTTCTCTGTTTCGCGAACTCCTCAAAGTAAATGGGGTGGGCCCTAAAGTCGCTCTCTCCATTTTGTCCGGAATACCGTATGAACAACTGCTTCATGCGCTCTCGCAAAAAGATACAGCGGCACTTCAGAGAATTCCGGGAGTGGGAAAAAAGACCGCCGAACGATTGGCGGTTGAACTTTCGGACCGTCTGCGTGAATGGGAATCTCGCGCCGTCGACTTCAGCGCCAGCCTCGGCAACAAAGAAAGCGAACTTGAAAGTGTGCTTTTAAATCTAGGTTATCAACGTCCAGAAATTCAACGTGCTGTCAAAAAAGTGCGCGCAGTGGCTCAAGAAAAATTTGATGCTGAACCACTCGAGTCCCTCGTAAAGTTAACTTTAAAGGAAATAACTCTGAGACCAGTGTGAGAATAGATAAAAATGATCGTAGAATCGAAAAATAACGAAAGTGTTTTGTCCGACGAAGCAAGAGTCGTATCTCCCAAATCCGATTCTGATGATCTAAATACTTTACGACCCACCAAGCTTTCTGAATTTGTGGGGCAGGAAAAACTCAAAAGAAATCTCAGCGTATTCATCGAAGCGGCAAAGCAGCGCAAAGAGGCTCTCGACCACGTCCTGCTTTCAGGTCCTCCGGGGCTCGGCAAAACCACACTCTCGCATATTATCTCGAGGGAAATGGGTGTAAATATTCGCGTGACGACCGGCCCTTCGATTGAAAAGACGGGCGATTTGGCCGCACTGCTTACTCACCTGGAGCCGTTCGATATTCTTTTTATTGATGAAATTCATCGGCTGCCGCGAACCGTCGAAGAAATTCTTTATCCCGCCATGGAAGATTTCAAACTCGATTTAATGATCGGAGAAGGTCCCTCGGCACGTTCTCTGCGGATCGACTTGCCTCCTTTTACTTTGGTGGGTGCGACCACTCGCAGTGGATTGCTCTCTTCGCCGCTGCGTTCGCGCTTTGGCATTCCCCTTTACCTCGACTTTTATTCGGACCAGGAGCTTCAAACCATCGTAGCTCGCTCCGCAGCGATCTTACAAATCGCGATTGCTGAAAATGCCGCGCTAGAAATTGCCAAGCGATCGCGAAAAACACCTCGAATTGCTAACCGATTGCTGAAACGCGTTCGCGATTTTGCGCAGACCCAAAATTCGGCGAGCCTCACAACGGCGATCGAAATTCAAACGGCTGACTACGCCCTTCACCAACTCGAAGTCGATGGGTTGGGATGCGATCCGATGGATAGACGATTCTTGAGTTTGATCATCGACCAATTCGCCGGTGGCCCTGTCGGAATTGAAACGCTCTGTGCAAGTCTTCAGGAGGAGCGCGACACCCTGGAAGACATCTATGAACCCTACCTTCTTCAGGCCGGCTTCATCGCGCGAACCCCGCGCGGCCGAATCGCCACTGACCTTGCGTATTCTCATTTGAACAAAAAACGATCGTATTTGAAGGACCCCCAGGGAAATCTATTTAGTCATGTCGGCGACATGAACCCGCAGGCGACGACTCAAGCTCCAGCGCCTTCCCCTGATCTTAGAGATCAATAAATAAACAAACAACCTACTCCGCTGCCTCATTATTTTCTTTAAGGCTATCTCCATTTCTTTCTCGAACTGCTTCGTCAAAGGTTTTGGAATTGGGTAAGACCAAATCATTCGAAGCCGATCTAAAGCAATTTCGGTCTTTTCCAAGCTCGCGACATATTTCTTGTGCATTTTCCATCATCTCTTCTCCACGCTCTGGCTCATCATCCTCCAGCCGATAGCCTTCGTAATAAATTTTCTCAGCTTGGCGAAGAATTCGACGCTCGATTGAAATGGAATTGTCTGGTGAAATCCCAAATCGGGAATGGAAAGTTTTCAGCTCCTTGGCTGCGGCCAAAAAATTTTTCTGCTTGAAATAAGAAGATGCGAGACGTTCCGTCAACTTCCACTCCAAAATTTGGAGTGGCTTTCGAATGTCGCAAACAAAATTGGATTGGTCTTCGCCACTTTGGATGTCTTTAAGACTTGCGGACCTGGGACGATTCCAAACTTTGCGCTGAGCAAGCGTTAGCTCCAGGGACTGCAGCTCAGCCCGCGCCTTGACGAAGGCATTCTGATGGAGAGCGGTCTGGAAACTTTTTTTGAGTTCGAAGATCCCATTCAGAAATTCTTGGTTTTTCTGATCCATGACGTCTTTGCTATTCCAATCTCCGATCGCGATTTTTCGATCCAGATCACTGCATTCATCCACATGCGAAGAGGAGTGAAAGAACGCGAAAAACGAAAGAAAGATGGTGCTCAACAACAAACCCAAAACAGCCCAGCGAAAGCGCCTGTCAAAAATATTTAAAATCTTCCATTGGACGACATAATCGCCAACTCCAATTAAATTCCCAGGTTCGGCTGGAACCACTCGATCGGCCTCGATGAAGTGGATTTCTTGGGTCTGAAAATCTAGCCGTGCATAAAAACCAGTCGCAACTTTCAGCTTAATATCGACGGCCTTATCCGACCCAAAAAGTACTTCATGTTTTCGTAAGAAAAATCTCTGGGAAATTCTGGCGGAACGAGGATCCCATACGCGCACACAGTGAATTTTTCCAAAGCCGTCAAAGGCGCCTGAGCTAGTGGTAAGCGAATGGCTCACAGATTCGCCGCAAGATCCACGAGTTGAGGGCCGACGAGTAGAAATAAAGTCGGAAGAAAAATAAAAATACCCAAAGGCACCAAAGTGGTTAGCGTGAGCTTCCGGATTTCGTCCTCCCATAAAAAGAGAACTCGTTCGCTTTCGTTTCGCGATACCGACTTCAGATAATCAGAAAGGCCAAGCCCCGAAACTTGCGTCCAAATGAGCCCGGCGAGAATTCCTGGCCAAGGGTCGGGCATCTCTTTTTGAAGATCCGTCAGAAATCTCTGCATTGACTCAACATGGAGCCCATGGCGAACGAGTTTGCTTTTTGTTTTCATGGGAAAATCCGCAATTTCGGCGGCTTGGAGCCATGCGGTTGCAAGGTCTATTCCCGATTCAACGAAAACGGACAAAAAATAGAAAAAGAAACTGGTGCTTAAAAGAGGACTCAAAAGGCGTTTGGGCCGAGCGCACATCCAGTGCAACAGTGCGAATCCAAAAACGAGCGGAATCAGCCCGGCACAAAAGAGATCATACCGCTTCAAGCTCAAAAAAGTTGGAAAAGTTGAAGGCGCCAAAAGGGGCAGGCCAAACATAAAACCAAGAGTGATCGCGACGGCCGTCCACATTTGAAATCTTGGAACGAAGAGAAGGCTTCTTTCTTTTTGTTTGAGTTTTTGAATGGCATTCACCATCACACTAAAGCTTTGAAAAAGCTGGGACAACTTTTGCGTCCCCCGATGCGCCTGTAGCAAAATTTCGATGAAAAGCTTCCAAATCTTATCGGACGTCCGGGCGGCTTCTTCCTTGAGAGAGCGCTCTGTTTTATCAACGCGAATTTTATTGATCAAAATCTTAAGGTAAGATCTTAAATTCTCAGCAGAATCGTTTTCCGATATCCATTTCAATATTGAAAGCCAATCTCGCCCACTCTTTAGCCCAATCTCTAAGGAGCCGCTTAGCCTCAAAATTTCTTCGAGCGACGGTACACGCGGAAAACCTTTCGAAAACCTCTTTTGAACAATTTCTCTCATGGGCTTTCACGGATCTCCATGAGAATTCGATCCTGATCAATGCCGCGGATCCAGCCCATCTCACTTAATTTCCTCGGGCCGCCTTTTGCGCGTCCGCAGTGCAGTACCAAATGAATATTTCTGGAGATGAGATCTCGGGTGACCGATTCAGAAAGCGAAGCATCGGACATCTGAATAAGTCCTTGCAAACGAAAAAGAGCATCTCGTGCCGAATTTGAATGCAAGCTTCCCAGACAACCTCGGTGTCCGGTGTTCATGGCATGCAGGAGATCGAGCGCCTCGTGTCCCCGCACTTCGCCAACCACAATTCGGTCAGGACGCATTCGCAAGCACTGACGCACAAGATCGCGAAGACCAACCGCAGGAAGCTTGCTGGCTGCGTCGATCCTCGTCTGCAAAAATACCGTATTGTTTCGTGGGAGTTTTAACTCGGGAGTATCCTCCAAAATCAAAATCCGTTCGTCGCCATGGCATTCATTGATCAAAGCGCGCATGAGCGTCGTCTTTCCGCTTCCTGTCGCTCCCGAAACGAGGATATTTTTTTGTTCCACCAAGGCATTTTTTAAAGTCTGAAATGCGGGCTCAGAAAACATTTCGAGAGAAAGCAAATCGGACAGGCTGAAATAATTGTCGCGAGTCTTTCGAATCGACAGATATTTTGGTCCGGAGGTGACTGGCGGAATAATCAGATGACCTCGCGATCCTTCGGGCAAAACGAAATCTAAGAAAGGAGAGCATTCGTCGATCGTCTTATGCAATTTCGTCAGTAAGTTCTCAAGATAGATATTGTACGATTCATCGCTGCTAAATCGACAATCAGAAAGTTTAAGTACACCGGCCTGTTCAATCCAAATATGATCGTGGCTTTCGACCAAGATGTCCGTGATGTCTGGGATTTTGAGGAGGTATTCGATCGGTCCGAGAAGTGATAGCTCGCTAAATTGTTTACGCAACATCTCATCCAAAGAATCTGGGAGTCTGGGTGCGGCGAGGAAAAAAAAGCGATGTACTTGTTCAAGCGCCCTTTCCAAATCAAAACCAACTTTTGGATCCTTCAAAATCTGGCGAAAGGAGTCTAAGATTTGGGGTCGGAATCTGTTCTGGAATTCAAACACCGATCCGAGGCTTGCTTTCCAAGAGCCGATCGGAATTTCACTTCCACCATCTAAAATATAAATCGAGCGATCTAAGAAATCCCGAAAGCGATAGGAATCGCTCTCTACAAAAAACTGGCCATGAAGAGGTCTTACACCATGCCCTTCTAAAGCGATGGTATTGGACATCGTCGAACCAACGGTAGATCGATCCCGAAAAGGGGCGAGCTTGATATTTCCATCGGATCGGAACGCAATCCACAAAGGTGAAGATGAGGCCATCATCGATCAAAACTCCGGGGTGGGATTCCACGCCGTGGATAGTTTTCGAGGCGTCACAAAGATATACGCTTCGCTGCGATTGCGCTTAAAATCATCGCTTTCAAAAAATCTTCCAATTCCCGGGATGGCACTCAGCCCAGGAATTTTATCTTTCATTTGTGCTTGAGAACATCGCACGACTCCGCCGATCGCAATCATTTCGTCGAGCTTTGTCGTCAGCTGCGTCTTCAGGCGTTTTTTGGTGAGACTGGGAGTTCCATCGACAACACTTCCAAGGTCGAGCTCTGAAATTTCTGATTCTAAATCTAGATGAACAAGGGCCGATCGAAGGAGGTGGGGTCTGAATTTGAGGATCAAACCGTAATCCTTAAATGTCACAGAAGACGAGACTCCACTCACCTTCACTGGAAATTCCCCTCCAACTTGAAACTCGCCCACTTGATCGTTTTCAGCGAGTACGGCCTCTTTTGCGTAGATTCGTGCCTGGCCGTTTTGGAGCGCGAAATCCAAAAATGTCTTCAATGGGTCGGCTCCGAACATGGCCAGCGACTGCGACTGCGGCAAAAAACGATGAACATACATGGCCGACGTTGAAAGATTTCCCTGAGAATGCATTCCCAGTTTTTCAAAGGCCGACTTCATAACTTCCACAAGAACCAACTCAAGCAAGACCGAAGGTTGCGGCGTCTTCGCCGATGAGGACGTCGAAGGCGCTGCGGCGAGATTGGATGAAAATTCGATGTATGGATATTCCTGTTGTAACTCGACGAGAACCGAGGGCGATTCATTTCCGACCAAAACGAATCTGCCCTTGCCCGCCGATAAGATTTCTCCGCTAGCATGAAGTGATTTCAATTTTTGCTTCAACCGCTTTTTCAACTGCTCCTGAGCTTCCTTGGCAATTTCAGTATTATCGTCGACATCATGATTTCGTTTCAAAAACTCGGCCACACGTTCGGCATCACTTGATCGATGGACCTTGCCGCGAACAGACCACTGTCCATTTTTGCTTTTCCTCAAATTTATTCCCTCCGTCGGTCCTAGAAATACTTTCGCCTCCTCTAAAAACGGATCGTGATTCTCCGTCTCTGCCTTTCCCTGGCGTTTTTTCGCCGAATTTTTTTTGGTGGATGGGTTCGCTCCACGATCATGTGCACTGAGACCTACGAACACACTCATTAATATGGCGAACGAACTCACCCACATAAGAACTCCGAAATGCAGTTTGTGTGCCAAATCAAAAGGAGGCCTTTTAACCTCAACTGAGCCCGATCGATGATCCGGAAGCGGACGGAAATCCATCGCTTCCGGAATCTTTCTGGATAGCCATAATGCTGAGCCAGCGACGCGATGCATTACCCGAAGAAGAGAATTCCTGCTGGCCCGCAGCATCGAAAACCAGGTAAGAATGGGGAGTCTTAAAGTTTTTGTACTCTTGATCATTGAGGAGGGGAAGATGATCAAACGGGGTTTTCAGCAAAATATTATTGTCGCATTTCTCATGGGTGTCTTTTTTGGACTGAGTTGGAGTATGACGGCCAGCGGACAAGACGATCAGAAAGTTCGTTTTCGGATGAAGCTTCCGCGAAACATTCAAGATCGACCCGCGATTCCTCCGTCGATCGATATCGCCGGGCAGAACATTCGCCAACTCACCGTCGACCTCATTGGCGGAATGGATTATTTCGATTCCCTCAAAGAAAAAGGTTATCCCGTCGAGCTACTTGAAGTTCAACCGCAACAACTCGATCAGCGCTACCTGACACCCGACAAAATTTACGCGCTCATCAAAAGTCTTGCTGAACAATTTCCAGAGATTGTGGAAACTGAGCGAATCGGCGATTCGATTCAGGGTCGACCAATTTTTGCCGTTCGCCTCTCATCGAAACAAAATGCCCTGTTTAAACCTGCGATTCTTTTCAATGGAATGCATCACGCACGAGAAGTGATGAGTCTCGAAGTTACAGCCGACATCATGACTTACCTTGCGACTCATTACAACGATCCCAACACACCTTGGGTGACAACGTGGCTGGATAACCTCGCGATTTGGGTTGTGCCCCAAGTGAATCCGGATGGAAACACGATCGTCTGGACCAATGATACCTGGTGGCGAAAAAATGCACGCGGTGATGGCGCCAATGTTTGGGGAGTCGACATCAATCGGAACTATCCTTTTCAATGGAATTTCTGCAATGGCAGCAGTGATAATCGAGAGGACCAAGCTTATCGCGGTGAATCACCGGCAAGTGAACCCGAGACGAAAGCCCTCATGCATTTGGTCGAAGAGCAAAATGTCGCGATGGATGTTTCCTATCATTCCTACAGCGAACTCGTGATCGCCCCTTATGGGTGTACGAATGAATTCACTCCTGAAGATCCGATCATTCAGAACATTGGATTCGATCTTGCAAAACAACTTCGAAAAGACAACGGGGATGAAAAAGATCATTACGATTACGGCCAACCCTGGCAACTTCTCTATCCTGTCGATGGAGATGATATTTCGTGGATGTATCACGATTTCAATGTGATGGCTTATGTCATCGAAGTGAACGCGGCGGATCAGGGATTTCAACCAGATTACGAACAGTGGCGAAATAAGACCGTTCTCGCCCAGCGCGCAGGGTGGCAGACGATGCTCCATCGATTGCTTACCGGTCCTCAGGTCAGAGGAAGAATGCTCGATGCGAAAACCGGCAAACCGGTGGATGGAAATGTGATGATTGCCAACGTCAAGTACACGACCGAAAAACCCAGACATGGAAAGAATGGAATCTATCAAAAACTTCTCATTCCTGGCTCCTATGAACTCGTCTTTACAGCCGCAGGATATGAAGCTCAAACTGTGCCAATTTCCATCGATCAGGGAGAGCCCCTTTCACTCGACATCTTTTTTGAGCCCGTAGCTTTCGAATAGAGGCTAAGCGTAGCGTTTTGACGCTATGGCGGGAACAGGGCGTCTTTCTGACTCAGAGCAAAGATGGCATAATAGAGATGTATGACATTGTTACATTTTTCGATGCGGACTTTTTCAGATACTCAACAGATGCGCGTCAATGCCATTTCACAAGGACTTTCGGGTGGAAATGGATTGATCGATCATCCATATATTCTCTGTGGAATCCTAGGATTTCTGATGATCTTGTTTATTGCCCTCCAGTGGAGTCGCGCCCAAACAAAAAAGCCTAAGTCATAGAATCCACTGCATTTCCGTTTATCTTTCTCATCCACGGCAGTCTTACCGTCCACCGTCACGCCCAAGCGCTTGCGAACGTGTAAAATGAAAGACAAGAGTGGAGTCAAATTGCCCTTATTGCGGAGAAGGTGTTAGCGCCGAAGCGCGGATCTGTCGCCATTGTCAGCGGACGATTTTGTATTCCATTGTGCTCAGCGGTTCTCTCGATGAAAAACAAAAGCATCAGTTCATTAAACTATGGAAATCGATTCCCAAGAATTCCTTCAAGCACCTGACACTTTTTTCGTATAGCGACGCGAAACAAACCCTCGCCACTATACCGGTCACTTTGGCGTGGGACTTACAACGTCATCATGCGAATGAGATCATCCAAAAACTTTCGTCAGATTTTCCGGTGGAGATTCAGTTGCAAGGGGGAATCCCGTCCAGCTTCGCTGCGGCTTCCAAAGTGTCGGAAGTTCCCGTTCGTAATCAATGGTTTGGGAGATTGAGTCTCGTCTTATGTTTGGTTTCTATGGGCGCAGGTGTTTACTTCCTTTGGGAGCGTTTGCATAATCCTTCGTCTTCTACACGTGAAGCACAGTCGGGGGGTTCGGAGGTTTCGCGAGATCTTCAAAGTCAATCGCGGAACTTCCCTGAACTTCCACGCTTCGAGGTACCTCAAATTCCTGAGAGCAATCAGGAACAGCAGGCACCTGACACTCGTCCTCATGAATTTGATAGGCATCAAATGAATACTCTTCTCGATTCGACTGTCTTTATTCGCGATTCTTCGAAATTAGGTTCAGGTTTTTTGATCACAGCCGATGGGTATTTGTTATCAAACGCACACGTCACGAGTGATATGGTTGAACCGTTTGTTATTTTGCGAAATGGCCAAGGCTATGTGGCGCAAAAAATTCGTGAGGATAAACATCTGGATGTCGCACTCTTAAAAATTCCAGTGAATGGAGCTTCCTATCTGCGGCTAGGAGATGCGAATCAGTTGTATCCCGGGCAAAATGTCCTCACGATTGGAAATCCCGGCGGGCTTTCGTTCACGGTGACTCGCGGAATTGTGAGCTACGTTGGGAGAATTATTCACGAAGTACCGTTTATTCAAACGGATGCAGCGATCAATCGTGGCAATAGCGGTGGGCCCATGATCAATGAAAAAATGGAAGTGGTTGGAATCAATTCGCTCACGAGCCTAGGAGAGCAGGGAATCTCCTTCGCGCTTCCGATTAATTTCGTATGCGATCCCAATGGGGTTGCTCTTGGAATCGGAGTCGACTCTTGCCAAGCCTTTCAAGGCGATAAAGACCCTCTTCTGAGTGCCTCGGCAGAGAACAGCCAACCCCACTCTTCGAATTCGCGAGGACTTCCCGCGAATCATTACCAGGACGAAGCGGACGATTTGAAGTCGGTTTTCACGAAAGAGGTGCGGGATTTGGAAAAGGAGTCCGAGCGGATCAAATCCCAGATAGCGAGCGTACAAAAACAAATGGATGAAGATCCCAACAGTTTGTCATTACGAGAACGATTGAATCCGCAGGTTGATGAACTCACCCACCAATTCAAAGAGATTCCCAAACGAAAGGCGGAGTCTCAGAAAAGATATTTGGAGCAGCTCATTTCACTTTTGGAACGTCAAAAAGCCGACCCCAATTACACCGCTCTCGGCCCCAAAATCGAAGCTCAAATTGCCGACATCACACGCTCCCGAAAACAACTCGACGATTATTTAAAATAGTTGCGTAGTCTGGCACCTCTGGGGTCAGGCACCAAAGGTGCCAGACTACTTGCTCAACTGCGGCGAGCCAGGATACTTTCGTCTGAAATGAGAATGCGTCGAAGAGGACTCTTGATTACTTTCGAAGGTGGCGACGGGACCGGGAAATCCACTCAGATCGCACTTCTCGCCCTTGCGCTGCGAAAAAAAAGCCGACGAGTTTTTATTACGCGGGAACCTGGCGGCACAGCACTTGGAGAACAAGTTCGAAAAATCTTACTGTCCGGAAGCGCGATCCATCCCAGATCCGAACTGCTTTTATTTGAAGCGAGTCGCGCTGAACTCGTAGAATCCGTTTTGCGGCCCAAGCTTCAAAAAGGAAATGTGGTTTTGTGTGATCGATTCGAAGATTCGAGTCTCGCATATCAAGGTCTCGTGCGGGGCCTGGGACTTGCTTTGGCCAAATCGGCTAATCATCTTGCCACGGGTGGCCTAAAATCTGACTTTATCGTTCTTCTCGACACCCAACGTTCAGAAACCAGCCGAAGACGGCTCAAAAAGCGCGGCAAGATGGATCGCTTTGAAAGCGAAAGGGCGAGCTTTCACCGGCGCGTGAGACAGGCTTATCTCAAGCTTGCCAAAACCGATCGACGCTTTCATATCTATCCAGCAGAACTTTCGAAGGACGAGATCCATGCTCGGATTTGGCGTGACATCCAGAGGCTACTTTGAGACAGGTTCCCGCAAAACGAAGGCGCATTTAAAAAATGATCGACAAAATTCTCGCAAACAAAATTTTTCCATCCCCTCTCATTCTAGAAGGTGAAGGTTCAGAGGTTGAGATGAACCGAATCATCGAACACGCCCTCTGTGCGACTGAAACGGCTTGCGGGAATTGCCGTTCCTGCAAGCAAATCCGGTCGCAATTTCATCCGGATCTCATTCGAGCTGAGGGCTCCGCCAAAATCGACGAGGTACGTGAAAAGCTGAGACAGCTGCATCAAAAACCATACGAATCTAAACGACGAGTTCTCGCATTTCACAATTTGCAAGATGCCAATTCGTATGTGCAAAACGCTTTGCTGAAAACTTTCGAAGAACCGTTGGCCCACTGGGTGATCCTGGTTTCTGTCAATTCCCGCTTCAGACTTCTTTCGACGATTCGATCGCGTTGCCTTATCTATAGAGTTCCGGATGCAAAAACTCAAAATGAACTGTCTAAAGACGAAGACAAGATTTTTTCTGCAGTTGCAAACGGGGATGAAATCGGACTTCATTCGATTTTGGAAACCGCGCTCAAAGAAAGGCAAAAATCGAAAATTCTTTTTCATAATCTTTTGATTGCCGCGTCAGTGCAACAGTATCCAGGCGCTTGGAAGGATTTTGCGCCCACATTGGAAGCGCGCGTGGAAGGAATCACACGAAATCTCAATCCCCGGTCGATCTGGGACGCCGCTTGGTCCGACAGCAGAATAAGAAGCTTATGAGCCATCGCTGGGTGGATGTTCACACGCATTTGTCTTCTCAAGAATTCGATGCTGATCGAGAAGAGGTCCTTAAGCGAGCCTATGAAGTCTGTGAGTTCCTCATCGATATTGGGTCTGGCACCTCACCGGATGCTTTTGATCGGGCCTGTGCGCTCGCCGATAAAAATGATCGAATTTATTTCACAGCGGGAATTCATCCGCACGATGCCCAAAAACTTGGCAATCAAAGCGATACACTCAACAAAATTGAACGTCTTCTTTCACATCCCAAATGTGTGGGAGTGGGCGAATGCGGACTCGATTATTATTACAAGCATTCCGATCCAGAGATTCAAAAAGAGATTTTCAAATGGCATATAGACCTTGCGAGGCGACTGAACCTTCCGCTGATGATCCATACCAGAGATGCTGAGGAAGATACGAAAGCGCTACTCAGCAATTTTACAGGGAAAGCGATCTTTCATTGCTTCACCGGAACTCAGGATTTAGCCAACTTTGGAATCTCGAAAAACTTTATGATCTCGTTTTCTGGGATCGTCACTTTCAAGAACGCTGAGGATTTGCGAAAAGTCTTTCTCAATACTCCAATCGAAAATATTTTAATTGAGACTGATTCGCCTTATCTGGCACCTGTGCCTATGCGCGGAAAACGTAATGAATCCTCTTTTGTTCAATATACGGGAGCTTTCTTGGCGGATTTAAAAAAAATGTCGAGCACCGAATTTTCTGCAGCGACCATTTCGAATGCAAAAAAAACATTCGGCATTACCTAGTACACCATACTAGTAGTATGCAGCAGCATAAATGATTCAGGAGGAATGATGATTTATGTTCCACCTGATTTCCCAAGTGAAAATCTTGGGGAACTATTGAACGTGTCTTGTCACGCGATTCCACGCGTATTCCCAAATGGTGGGATGACTCCAGAGAGAAGACTTCCCGTTGGGAGAGGGTTGGAATTGCAAATTGTTTTGGAGGGTATCCTCAATGGCCCTTTCCATGAGAGGCAATCCGGCCGCGATCTGCAGCAGAGGATAGGTGGCAAAATTGTCTTTTGCCGTCGGATAAATCAGCGCCTGGTAAACGATTCCTCCTGTATCTATTCCCGCGTCTACGACATGAACGGTGACCCCGCAGGATTCGGGCTCTCTTTTCACCAGAGCCCAATAGCCTCCATGAACCCCACGGTAAAGCGGAGTGATCCCCGCATGCATATTCAAGAAGACTGTCGGAACACTGTTGAGTACTTCGGCTGACAAAATCCTTGTGCCATTGATCACGACGACATCTGGCGCGAATGCACGCAAAAGAGAAATAGTCTCAGAGTCATTTAGATTTTTTACTCGCTTGACCAGAGACTCCTCGATCGGATCGGCACACAGCTGGTTTTCACCTTCGATTTCTTGAAGACGTCGCTTCGATGATTGTTTCAAAAAGGGAACAACACCTGCCTGAAAAAGAACCTGGCCCGCGACGGGAAAAATACCAATTTTTTTCAAACGGCGTTTTAGAAAGACTGAACGAGGAATCGGCTGTTCCAAAATTACTTTTGATACCGGAAATCGAGTCTTTAAATAATGATATACCATCCGAGTGCTTCGGCTATCGCCAGCTAAAATGACAATCTTTTTTTTTGAATCAGCTTGGCTCACTCACGAGGCCCTCATCATCAGCATCATTTCCTGAGAAACTTCGCCCATATTTAAGCTTCGCATCCCGTTCTCTTTTTTCAGCCTGGAAAAATGTCTTAAAATATTTTCCAGAAAATCTAAATTCTCGGAAAGATTTTTTCCGAAATTGTGAGGATGCCACCATAAGTGAAAAATTTTGTCGTGCTTAGCTGCATAATCGAGCCCTTCCAGAATTCTGCTCAGACGAAGCGGCTCAAAAAGTCGCCATTTTCGAGAGTATGGACGCAAAAATCGACTCGCTGGAATATCCATGGGGGCGGAGGCTCGAGTCTTCCACGAATGCGCATGATGGCCTGTGAGATTGAAATAATTATCGAGCAGTCGAATCGCACGGCGTGAAAGATTTTCTTCTTCACCGTTTACGGGTTTATAAACCCAAGAACGTTGATTCCCTCGATATGCGTGAATGCCAAGATCTCGGCAAACTTGCAAGTAATCTTCGTTGAATTGATTTCGTGGAAAAACCAAGCTGCGAATCGGAATTTTGTACAAATTCTCTGCCGTTTTGACCGCTGCCTTGAGATCTTCCCGAAAAGTATTGCGATCTTGGCCGGGTTCCAAGCAATAGTAATGCGAAAACGTATGCGTTCCAATTTCTTGATGGGGATAAGATTGAATGAGCTCAATCATGGACGGCGCGTAGTGAAAAAGATCATCTTCTTCGCCCTCGCCAATTTGGTTCAGACATTCATAAGGACTCAGACCCCGCCTATGATATTGAGGGAGCTCGGTGGGAATATTTTTCTTTAGTTCTTCGCGGGTGCGAAAAAATAAAAAACCTACCGTGGCCCATGTGGCGTGCACACCATAGTTGCGGAAAAGATTGAGCATGCCCGGAACGGCCTGACGTTCTCCAAGCAGATTTTCTCGATAACTCTCGATAGTCTTTTTATCTCGAACGCCCCAGTAAAGTTCGAAATCCAATGAAATGACGAGCGCCCCTGCACCCTGAGCCATTCCGCCATCATCACAGAAAACGTGTAGAAATCAAGAAATGGGTTTTGAGCGGGAATGCGCCCAAGCGAACCAGATAAGACATCCGAGAAGTGTTCCCAAGGCGATGAACTGAGAGGTGGCTAGATGTCCGCCCAGAAAAAGACCGCGGTCGGCGTCTCCGCGAAGAAATTCAATAGAGAAGCGAAAAAGGCTATAAAATACCAACATCCAGACAAATGAAGATCCGGGCACTTTCGGAGGCTTACGAAAGATCTTCAGAAAAGCAAGAGCGGCGAATAAGGCAAAAAGCATTTCCATCGCTTGAGTCGGGTAAAGTGGTGTATTTAACGGCGAAGCGGCCGATCGAGGATCGGAAAAAACCATCCCGAGAATGGAATTTGTGGGGCGTCCGTAGCAACAACCCGCGGCAAGACAGCCGCCGCGTCCAATTCCAATTCCAACAAACAGACACGGCGCGATCACATCCGCCCACTTACCAATCTGTTCTTTCATAATTCGGAGATAAATATAGGTTGCTAAAATTCCGACGAGGATGCCTCCGAAAAGAACAAATCCACCCTGCCAGAAGTAGAAAACGCGGATCGGATGGTCCCAATAATACCGCGGAGCTTCAATGAAAATATGAAAGAGTCTGGCACCTGTAACGCCGGAGATGAAAATAACGATGCCCACATCCACCGCTCGAACGGGGCTGAGGCCATAAGACTGAGCCTTTCGCGTTCCAAGTAAAATAGCTCCTAAAAACGCCAGAAGGTACAAAACATAGTAAGTTGGAGTTTCAAATATAGTGTACGGAAAAAGAAACGGTCTCATCGACGCGAAGGTCCTTGGGATTGTTTCTGTCGAATCAATCGCAAGAACAACAGAGCCACCCCAATGGTGATGGCGGAATCCGCGACATTAAAAGCGGGATAATGGTAATCGTGATAAAAGACGTGGATGAAATCGGTGACCTGGCCATAGAGACTTCGATCCAAAAGATTCCCAAGTGCTCCACCCAGGATCAGCGAGAGAGCAAAGCGCTGCATCTTTTCAGATTGTGGAGTTGTTCCCAGCCAATATAGGAGTAGATAGAGACAGATTAAGGTCACGGCGCCGAAGAAGACGAGACGGAACTGGGGACTCGTATTATGAAACATTCCAAAAGCAGCTCCTCGATTTTGCGTATGCACAAAATTGGCAAAAGGCAGAAGGTCAACATGATCTCCAAGGGGAATAAATTTCACGATCGCGTACTTGGTTGCTTGATCGGCTGCGAAAACCGTAAGCGCCGTGATCCAATGCATCGGTTGAAGTGCGTTTTTCCAAAAAACTTGAATCATTCTTATCCAGCTATCTAGCTTAACGCTAGTTAAGCGAAAGACCACTCATTTAATAGATCGCTGTAACACCTTGCAGGCGATCCAATACCACTTTTCGAAATGATTTCTGAAATTCCGCGGTTTTTGCACCCATTGGGTACCTTTTGATTTCACCATCTGCGAACCGGATCTCAGTTACAGGAAGAACTTCTTTGAAAGTGGACAGAACGAAGACTTCCTTCGCCTTTCGAAGGGCATCTTCAGAATGGTTTCCCTCTTTCGCCTTAAACCTTTCTAAAAAAATTCGTCGTGTTACTCCGTGCAGAATTCCAGAGTCGACTCGAGGCGTTTCGATCGTATTTTTTGAATTCACCCAGGCGATATTGCTCGTCGTAAGCTCGGATAGCTTCCCATCCGGATTTAGCATTAACGCATCGTCATAGCCCATCTGAACGGCTTCTCGATAGGCCAATACGTTATTGAGATAATTTCCACTCTTGATCGCAGGATCGAGTGCAAGAATTGAGTTTCGGCGGATTTGCGAAACCATCAATCTCAGATCATCTGGAAAAGTGGAAGTGTCGAGCTTCCAGGCCGCCATATAGATTTCAGGCTTTTCACAACTCCGAAAATCAATATGAAGCTTTCCCACTCCGCGAGTGACAAAGATACGAAGTGCCGCTTCCGGTTCTCGCAGCTTGCTCAAAAGTTCCCGCGCACGGTGATCGACTTCCGGAAGCAAATGCGGAATGGATATTCCTACCCGCTCTCCACTGCGCACAAATCGCTCCATATGCTCGGTCCATGCAAAAAATCTACGATCATAAATTCGAATCACTTCATAAAGAGAGTCGCCAAATAGGAAGCCGTGATCCACGAGCGGAACCATGGGCGGATTTTCGGAAATCCTCCCATCTGCGTCAGAGAATAACATCGTGCCCACACCTTAACGAACGCTGCACGGCAGAAGCAAGCGTAAGGGACGGTGTGTGGTGTCAGGCACCGAAGGTGCCAGGCTTTCTACTCTTGACAGGCCGCAAGAAAACCAATTTGCAATGCTGCTGCACTATGAAGGACTCGCACTCTAGTGCCTAGCCTATGAAAGGTCTGGCACCTCTGGTGCCTGACACCTTCTCAAGCTTAAAATGGAGGGACACCATCATGTTTGAAATACCTCCTCACGGCGATCAGCCACTCATTCGTGTATTTGACAACTCCGATGAACTCCAAAAGGCGACGGGACATCGAGTTTGCCACGGCTATTTTGACGCCAAGGAAAACTTAATTGTCGCAACCGCTGATTCCGTGGCCCATGAGATTGGACATTTCAAAGATTTTCGGTCCGGACGAATGAAAGTGGTCGGAGAAATCGACGACCCGCAAGAGCGAATCGAGGCACGACTTCGAAACGAGATCGTCGCTATTCTATTCTCCTACGCTAAGTGCGGACAAGGTGGCGCGACATTGAAACACGAGGTGAAGTTTTTGGACTGGATCCGCTATCTCGCGAATCGGGAGGATCATTCTCTATTGCAAAGAAAAATCGAGAGTTTAAAGTTTTCAGAAATACAAGATCTCGCGGAATGGCTGACCTTATCGACGCAATCTTGGTTCGATCGTCTTCAATTTATTTTCCGGTCTTATCTCACAGATGAGCAATTCGTCCTCACGTATCACGCATCGAGCAAAGGATGATGCCGCGCCATGATTGTTAAAAATAGTTCGAACAAATCCACTCAATCCTCATTCTTATGCCATTGCGAAGTTCAGCGGAGCGATGGTCGTTCTAGGAATCATCACCGCCATCATTGCCATTTGGTGCCAGTCGATTCACCGATAAAATAGGCGTTTAAAATGAATACCTCACTCCCAAATAATTTTCGTTCTCGTAATTTGCGTCCTTTTTGGGACGAGTATCTTGATTTGCGGTGAACTGATCTTCCATTTTCAATGCCCATTTCGAATTGAGGGCGTACGTCGCAATCACTCTACCCCGATTGTAGTAAGCCATCTCACGCGAAGAGTCCGACAAAATATAGTTCTGAAGTCGATACCGCAAATCGAGCCCAAAATTCTTTGTCACTTTCGTGGAAAGATCGCTTTGAAGTCGAGTGCTGTAGCCCCCCTGATTGATTCCTGCTCCATCCGTAAAATTTGTAAAATATCGTCCCGCGCGAACCGCCACTTTTAGGTTGGTGCCCTCCGTGATGGCCCATTTCGCAGTTGCAATTGCTGAATGCAGCATAAAATAGGGATCTCGAGCTCCGTCGATCGCAGCGGTTGCCGCCTGTTTTTGTTGAGGCGCAGCAGCGTCTTGAGCCCGCGAAAGGGCTTCCGTGAAAGAGCTCAGCGAAACCGCTGTAGCATCCATGAAAACATCTCGTTCAAAAAAGTACCCCAAAGCCACCGAAAATTCGGAAGAAAACTTGTATTCCAAGTCCGGAGAGAATTCAAATTTGAGTTCATTTTTACCAGGCTTATTGTTTGGCTTGTTATTGTACGAGTCGAATCTTAAGTCTGCAAAGAGGTTGGTATTCCATCGATCGTTTAATTTTGCAGTCAGATTGAGATTGGGATCATGAAACGTATAAAAATTATCTCCAAAGTCCTTGTGATTGTTGGAAGATCCAAATCCTTGGGCGCCCGAGACCGCGAATTCATAGCCGAGATGAAAATTGAATTTCCCGGCGTTGTATCCTAAATCGATGAGAGGCCGAACAAAGGGCCCAATCGTATGACTGTCGTTTCCACCGGCAAGCAGAGCTTGAAGATCGGAGCGAGCGCCCGTCCAGACACTTGCGCCAAATGACCAGCCCAACCCCGATGTCGAAGGAGCTTCACGTTTCGCTTCTGGCGCGGAGGATGGAGAAGCCACCGAAGTCGGGCTTTGCGCCTTCACACTCTCGAGTGCAACCGTTAGAAATACGCTGCCTAAAATCCCGATCCAAAAATTCTTCATGGAATAACTCCTTCCGTAAAAAAACAAAGGCACCTTGGAACCGACTAAGTAATTCCGACCTTTTTTCAGGCGGGAACCCCACTTGTCAAATTCCAAAATCACAAATTCAAAAATTCTTCTCAAATGAGAAGAAAGCGCTTGAAAACGAAAGGAAATGTTTACAATTTATTTAGAACTTGTTCAGATCGCTCTCCGTTAAGGAAAGATTTTTTCCATCATTCGGGGAAAGGGGATGGTTTCACGGACGTGAGGTACGCCGGTGATCCAAGCGACCGTACGTTCGATTCCCAGTCCAAACCCCGCGTGGGGTACTGAGCCGAAGCGGCGCAGATCGAGATACCAAGAAAAGGCTTCTTTCGGAAGACCGTGTTCTTCAATGCGCTGCTCGAGTTTCTGCAAATCATCTTCCCGTTGACCACCTCCGATAATCTCGCCGTAGCCTTCAGGTGCGATCATGTCCACGCAGGCGGCGAGCCGCGGATCTTTGGGATCTTGTTTCATATAAAAAGCTTTGATCGAAAGTGGGTAATGATGAATCATCACCGGCCTATCGAACTGCTGAGAAATCACGGTTTCTTCATCGCCACCAAAATCGTCTCCAAAATTTGCAGGCTTGTTGTTTTTCTTTAAAATTTCGATGGCGTCTTCATAAGTGATACGGGGAAAAGGTTTCTTGACTCGACTGAGAGGTTCCAAATTTCTTTCGATATATTCAAGTTCCGGTTTACGATTCGTGATCGTACGCTGAACGACGTACTCCACAAAATCTTCCGCTAGATCCATATCGCCCTCTATATCCATATAGGCGACTTCGGGTTCGACCATCCAAAATTCCGCGAGATGGCGGCGGGTCTTTGATTTTTCTGCGCGAAAGGTTGGTCCAAAACAGTAGATCTTTCCGAGTGCGAACGCCGCTGCCTCGCCATAGAGTTGTCCGCTCTGAGTGAGATAGGCCTTGGAATCAAAATAAGGAGTTTCGAATAAGGTGGAAGTCCCCTCGCATGCATTGGGAGTGAGAATAGGCGAATCGACTAAATAAAATCCGCGACTGTCGAAATAATCTCGCACTGCCCGAATGATTTCGGAGCGAATACGGAGAATCGCGACTTGTCGAGAGCTGCGTAACCAGAGGTGCCGATGATCCATGAGAAATGCGACACCGTGTTCTTTTTTTCCAATGGGATATTCAGTTTGAGGAATGCTCAAAACTTCGAAATCTTTCATCCCGATTTCGAACCCAAGTTTCGAACGCGTATCTTTGCGAACTTCTCCCGAAACGACGATCGACGTTTCAAGGGCGAGGGCTTTCAGTTTTGCAAACTTATCTTCGCCAAGATCCTGAACTGCACCCACAGATTGGATGATTCCAGTACCATCGCGTAATTGCAGAAAAGCGATTTTTCCAGAGCTTCTCAGATTGTAGACCCAGCCTCGTAATGTAACTGTCTGGCCGTCGAAACGGCCGATGCTTTCGACCGTGGCGTTTTCTGGATGTTCCTTACCTGCGTCTCGCGGATCTCGGGTGACTTTCATTTCTTCGCATTTGCCTCATCCTTTTCCTTCCAGCGAACAACGCCTTCGTCAACAAGACGCTTTAAAATCTTTAAAGACTCCAGCTCACCTAGGGGCGACAGCATCATCAAACTCTTCACATCCCATTGGCCATTCACCCTCGAAGCCAAAAACCCTTCACGAGAATTGAAGATTTTCTCGTTGAGATCGGAGATATCCAGGCTCAGCTCGGGAATCGCCTCGGGTGGACAAAGCTTATACAGCTCCCGGAGATAGGCGTCTTTGACGACGCCGTAAAGCGTTTGACCTTCCGAATCGCTCGGGTGTGTCTGAATATATTCTTCGATAAGCCCATATGATTTATCCAGGTTCTTCGATTTGAAATGGTCCATGGCCTGCATCAAAAGAGAGGGCGAATCATCGAGGGGCTTTTCCGGCTGAGCGATCGATTTCTTGGTAGCTTCAATGAAGTCTCCAAAAAAAAGCTTCGCCAAAGCCTCAAAGCCTCGATACTCCGGCGCTCGCGTTTCAAGCAAAATACGTCGAACGGATTTAGTGCTGTCTACGCAGTCATAGATTTTGAGAGTGATGAAATCTTTTGAAAGAGGGCCAATGTCGCGTTTGCCACCCTTTTGCTGAAAAATCACATCGTCGGTAGGAAAGCTCCGACGAAATTCTTTCCATTCGTCGCTTCGACGCGCTCCTTCGAAAATGACCTGATCAATGGTGATCGCGGTGGCGAGCCGATCGTGTTGCTGCAGTTGAAGAACTCCATCAGCGTAAATAAATTTTCCGTCTTCCCAGAGAAACAGATCGTAAACTGTCTCTTCGATTTTGATCCGAAGAGCTTTTAGAATCTGCTGCTCATTAATCCCGTAGTTTTCAATGAGGATTCGACCCAAAAGACGCTTCGTGGTCGTTTGAAGTCGAAAAGCTTCTTGCAGAATGTTCTCGTCAGCCCAACCAAAACAGAGCATCACCTGGCCCAGATATTCCTTGGGATCGTTCGAGCTAGCAGAAACAATCAGTCCATTTTCTACGAAAACTTTTTTTACGATTCCTTTTCGTTCGAAGATGAGGGTGCCTGTCTTCTGCCCGAATTTGATCCACTGCAGAACCTCCGGAAGGCTCATTGTGCTTAAAAGGCCTGAGATCGACACAACTTATAAGATATCGCACTTTTTAGGAGGTGAGGAGAATGCGAATGCGTTTGCCCAATTGACGCTCCACACACGATCTGTGGCAGGGCTTCACGTGCCGGAATGTGGACCTCGACACGCATAATGACGCTAAAATGACGCCGAACCTCAGTAGCTCGCCACGAGTTCAATTTCTACGAGTACGTCTTTAGGAAGTCGTGCCACTTCGACCGTCGCTCTCGCAGGTTTAGCGGCTCCCAAGAATTTCTCGTAAACGGAATTGAAAGCTGTAAAGTCGTTCATGTTTTTGAGAAAGCATGTCGTCTTTACCACCCGCGAAAAGCTGAGGCCCGCTTGTTTGAGAATGGCTTCCAGATTTTTGCAGACGCGCTCGGTTTGAACCTGAATATCGCCATTTACGATTTGCATCGTCTTCGGATCGAATGCCACCTGACCTGAACAAAATAAAAACTCCCCAACGCGAATCGCCTGTGAATAAGGACCGATAGCTTGCGGAGCATCTGGCGTCGAAATGATAGTGATTTCTTTCATAAAAGTAGTCTCTGCTTTCTTCCGTTCAACTGCCTTCTTCCTAAATTTCCTTTTTATTTAACTTTTTTCATTTAACTTTCTTTATAGACAACGATGTCTTTTTTTTCTCGAAAGCGATTGTTGTAGTCGAGTCCATAGCCCACCACAAAGCGATCTTCAATCGTAAAACCAACGAACTGCGCTTTAATGTCTCTCAAACGCCTCGAAGGCTTGTCGAGAAGTGCGCAAATGGCAACTGACCGCGGGCGATGCGATCTTTGAAGATGTTCGAGGAGATAATAGAGAGTATGCCCCGTATCCACGATATCTTCCACGACAAGCACATCTTCGTCTTCTAAAGGGACCGCGATGTCCCTTAAAAGTTTAATCTGTCCCGACGACTTTGTCCCCGCACCATAGGAAGCCACCTCGATGAATTCGATTTCACATTCGATGGTGAGCCTTCGAACTAAGTCCGCAAGAAAAATGAAACTCCCTTTCAAAACTCCGATGACGACGATATGTCTGGATTTGTCTTGTGAATAATGATTCGAAATTTCCGCGCCCAATTCGGCGACTCGCTTTTTAATTTCTGCTTCTGAAAGGAGAACTTCAAATTCCGGTGTGTTCATGAATTAGTGCTTCAGTCGTAACAAATTGACCCAAGGAGCACACGGAAATTTTAAGGCCGATCGCTCCGCGAAACGCCTCAGAAGGGCCTAGACTCCGCTTGCGGCGGAGGCTTGGCCTGGTGCGCATGCCCTCGCCAAAGTAAATCCTTTATGCTATTTTTGGCGAGAATGCACTATGAGCACACAATCTTTGGGCTCATCACCGGAAGCTTCGCGACTGCTTTGGGCGTGGGCCGATTCTATTACGGAAAGCTGCAAAAGCAGATCAAAAAACAAAGTTACCAATTAAGCACGATCGAGCAGCTCTACAATGAGGTGCAGCGAGCGTCACGCACGATCGATCGCAATATCATGGATTCCATTCAGACGCTGGTTCAAGCACTCGAGGCGCGTGACACCTATACGCGAGGACATTCGGATCGTGTAAACAAATATTCAATGATTATCGGCCAAACGCTGGGGCTTTCGGACCATGATTTGCTTATCTTGGATGATGCAAGTCGGCTCCACGACATCGGCAAGATCGGTGTTTACGATAAAATTCTTCTGAAACCGAAAAATCTTACAGAAGAGGAATACGCTCTTATGAAAGCGCATCCTGATTTAGCAAAACAAATTCTTTCATCGCTCCCCTGCCTAGAAGAACATATTCCTTTGATTCTCAATCACCATGAGCGTCAGGACGGAAGTGGATATCCTCGCGGTTTGAAAGGTGACGAAATTCCATTGGGTGCGCGAATCATTCAAGTGGCCGATACGTGGGACGCTATGACGAGCGATAGGCCTTATCGCAGACGTCTTTCCACGGCTGTGGCAGTGGCAGAACTTCGAAAGTCGTCTGGCACTCAGCTCGATAAGAATTGTGTTAACGCTTTTCTCGATTGGCTAAAGAAATCGAAGCAAATTCAAATTTCTGACGAAGTTTTCTTAAATTAAGTCTAAAGATCGCAAAAAATATTTTATGTTTATAAAAATTATCCGAAACGGGGGGGATTCTGTTTTCCGAACCACCTTGCTTGGCAGTTTTTTCTTTTGCATTGGCACTGTGACGAGTTTTTCGGGTCATGCGCAAACCGGTGATGAGTCGTCATCATCACCTCCTTCTTCCCGAGACGAAGTCATTCTTTTAAACACGAATTCCGTTCCAGATGTTTTGGAACATCTTTTCGAAGCGAATTCTCACTTCGCTTTCGCAGATCTCGCTTCGTTAGGAGTGAAGCCCTTAAATCCTGACGAAATCAGAATGATCAAACTGGAAAACTCCCTCTCTCCACCTGGAGAATTTCTACTCCAGTTCCCAACTGAGCCGATTAATACTCCTCCTGGAAAAGGGCCATCGATTGCCCTTCTCGATCAAATCGAGCGAAAAGGACTGAATCTTTCAAAGCTTCTGCAATCTGGCATGAGCCTCGAAGTCATTCAGGAATTTGATTTGAAGAATTTAGTCCAACCATCGTCGACAATTCTTCCTCATACCTATTTATTTAGACCCAAACCCAAATCAGCGCTTCTAAACTTGGTACGGGACCTTGTCTTGGTCGGTGGAAAATACCGATATCGACTTACGCATTATTCTTTGGCCAACGGGGCAAAACGTATTCTCGTAAGACTGGCTGATTGGAGCAATTACTCGCGGATTGAGATCAAAGTGATCAAGTTAAATGATCTCGTCCAAAGAGGTTTCAGTTTGGAAAAAATTCGCGCCGAGGTTCTCAATTCGCACGGAAGAGAACCCCAATTGGAAAAACATTTTTTGATGCCCCCAGATACGTTATCGTCACCGACGGATCTCGATCCCGTTAAGCTGATGGAAACACCCGGAACTCTTTATTTGATTCAGCATTCTGCGCCCCCTCTTCGTGAGCGCGTTTATGCGCTCGGGATGAAAATGCGGAAACCCTGCCGCGTCGCTTTTTTTAAAATGGCGAGTTTTATATTTCCAGGGATGAATCCTTGAAAAGGTCAGCGTTTATTTACGAACTTCGCAAGAACTTTCTTTAGCCCGCGGCCCGCGAATACAATAGAAAGGCATTCGTCACTGCCGAGGTATTCCGCTTTTTGCACAATTCCGTCCCCAAAGCTCGGGTGAGCGACTCGATCCCCTTTTTTGAAAGAGTAAGCTCTCTCATCTTCCGCTTCAATGCGTTGATCGAATTCAAAATCGAAGGGGCTCTCAGCGCGTTTCGTTCCTGAATAAACGGAGGTGGAGGTAGCAGCTTTGCGAGAGCGAAAAAACTGTGGTGAATGATCGTCGAAAAGATCGTTTTCGTCGCGGACCGTTTCTAAAAGTGACTTAGGAAGATCATTCAGAAAACGACTCGGAATGCTGTAATTGATAGATCCAAAGGTGCGACGTCGCGCGGCGCGAGTGAAATATAATTTTTCTCGAGCGCGTGTAATTCCGACATAGCAAAGACGACGTTCTTCCTCGGTCCGCTGATAGGATTCAAAAGAACGTACTGTGGGAAAAAGCCCCTCTTCCATCCCGGCCATGAAACAAACCTTGAATTCGAGACCTTTTGCCGAGTGAAGGCTCATGAATGTCACTTGTTCGGATTGAGAAGCGCCGAGTTCATCGATGTCGGCCATGAGCGAGACTCGCTCTAAAAAATCCCGCAACTTCTGTCGCACAGTGGATACTGGCGTAGACTGAGTAGAATCCACTTCCCAGGTTTCTTCAAATTCTTGCACGGCAGAAAGTAGCTCTTGGATGTTTTCGAGACGATCCTGAGCATCGTCAGTTTTTTGTACATTCAGCATCTCTCGATATTTGCTCTTTTGAATTCCATCGATAAAGAGGTCCACGAGACTCTCGGAAGATTTGTCGAGAGCATCGTAACCCCAACGCAGCCAATCGCGATAGACGGAGAGACCAGTCAGTGCCTTTCCCGAAACGGGAAGATTTTCGGCGTCAGCTATAAAGCGACCAATGGGTCGACCCGCAGCTGCTTCTTCGATCTTATCAATCGAAGCCTTCCCGATTCCGCGAAGAGGCGTGTTGACCGTGCGGCGGAAAGAGGCAATGTCCGCAGGGTTCAACAAAATTTTGAAGTAACTCAAAAGATCTTTAATTTCTTTTCGTTCGTAAAACCGAAATCCACCGATGATTTGATACGGGAGTCGCTGCCGTAGGCATTCTTCCTCAAAACCGCGTGAAAGAGAGTTGATTCGATAAAAGACAGCAATCTCATTCGGTGGAACGCCGGCTGCAATCGTGCGCTTGATCTCCCCTATGACGAATTCGGCTTCGACACGATCGTCCGCAAGCACAGCGACACGAAGCCGTTCGCCCTCCCCTTCCGTCGTCCAAAGCATTTTATTGTGCCTGAGTTCATTTTTGGAAATGATCACATCCGCAGCTTTCAAAATATTTCCTGTCGAGCGATAGTTTTGTTCCAGTTTTACGACAGCACAATTCGACATCTCTTTATCGAAGTTCAAAATGTTTTCGATCTTGGCACCTCTCCAGCCGTAGATGCTTTGATCGTCATCCCCCACGACACAAATATTTTGCTGAGGATTCATCAGAGTTCGAAGAAGTTTATATTGAATGTCATTTGTATCTTGAAACTCATCGATCAACACATACTGCCATTGGGTTTGAAAATGCTGGCGAAGATCTTCATGGTCACGAAGCAATCGAAACGCATTCAACAAAAGGTCGTCAAAATCCATCGCTTGAGCGTTCAAAAGCTCCTGCGTATAAGCCTGATAAAGTTTCGCACAATTCTCATCGAACTGACCTGCACATTGATCCCGAATCTCTTCACAAACTTTGCCCTGATTCTTCCATTCACCAATGCGATGCAGGGCACTGTCGGCCGAGATTTCTTTTTCAGAGAGCTTCAACTTTTCAAGACAGGTCTTCATGATGCTGCTTTGATCCGAATCGTCGTAGATGGCAAAATCAGCTTGATAGCCAAGACGCGAACCATAAAAGCGCAAAAGCCGAGCACTCACAGAGTGAAAAGTCGAAATCCAGGGGATGCGTATGGGGCTTGGATCTTCGAGAAGCTTTTTCACGCGATCGTGCATTTCGCGCGCCGCTTTATTCGAGAAAGTCATCGCCAAAATATTTCCAAGTGGAATGCCTAAATCGCGAACCAGATGCGCGATTCGATAGGTAAGAACTCGGGTTTTCCCCGAGCCAGCGCCCGCCAGGATAAGCAAAGGTCCTTCGGTACGTTCCACGGCTTCAAATTGACGCTCGTTCAGCTCAGCACGATGCGCATCTAAAAAAGGAAAGGATCTGAAAATCGTAGAACTCGACATGGTCAACCGCAGACTAACGATCGCACCTTCAGCAATCAATCCTTAGATCTTCACTCTCCAAAATCGACAGAGATTCTATGTTTTATGGGCTCCTTCAATTCCGAATTCTTCGCTTCTTCGGAATCTCCGATATGTGGGAGCGGTGAATAAAACTCTAGCTCCCAGGTTTTTGCCCCCCGCAAATTGCGTAAATGGCGGTGATGCAGTTTTTCTTCTAGCTTTCCGAAATGTCGAACCGCCTTTCGTGACTGCAACATAAAATGTCTTGTGATTCCGCAGACACAGACGAAAGCCACCATGAAAATGAGCCAAACCAAAATCGTGTTCCCACTTTTGTTCCTGAAATTCTCAGTCCTCATCCTGGATACCCACCTCGCCCATGAATCTTTCAAATGGAACGCGCTCCACACGATATCGTTCTCCACCTTCGGAAAAAATTCTGCACTCGGAAAGAGATCGCGATTGGGATCGCTCACCCGTTTGATGTTCAAAAGTTTTGAGGCCCTGCCAATCTTCATGACGGTTCGAAGAAACTCCCACGAGAAGTCGAATGGGAAGAAACTCGCCGAAAAAACGATTTGCTGAATTAAAATTCTGAGAAGGAATCAGCTTCCGAGGCCAAGCCGTGAGCGGAATACTCTTGTAACGGGAACGACTTAAATCGACTTTTTCACGCTTAAATCCCTCTCCTAAACTTCTTTGACCCCACGAAAATTTTCCATTCGTCGAATCCAACTGATTTTCAGAAACCAATCGATGGAGGAGCTCTCTTCGACTGAAATGATAACCCAGAAGCCGCTCGGTTTGCAAAATTTCCAAGCTCTTTCCAAAAACGGAAAGGCCATAAAAAATCGCACAGGTTGCCGCCTTGAGGTGCGGAGGTGCGGAATCGCAAGGTGGTGCGAATGCGTCCATCTTCTTCAGAGTCATTTGAATTTTTGCATTCAGAGATTCGATTTTCGAAATGATGAAGTGTTGCCGATGGTGGCAAAGTGAAAGAACCACGGCATCAAGTCGCACTTGTTCTGAACTGCGGTGGGCCCAACCTCCAAACTGGTTCAAGAGAAGACCCACTAAAAGGCTTACGGGTAAAGCAAATAATGGGATCAGGAAGGCCATTTCATCAAGTAAAAGCAAATTGTATGCCAAGCCTCCATAAGGCGTTCTGAGCAGACTTCTGCGCAGACAGAATCTGGAATCGCCGGAAACGAATCCGCTTCCGGTAGCTCAACAAAGCTTCCCACAATTTGACTGTCGTTCATGTTGACAGGGCTGGCTGGATCTTGATCTCCTAGCCCGGAGAGAAGAGCTCACGCCCCAAACCAGCTGCTGGAAGGAAACGACAAACGTGATCATCGGAGTTACCAAGGAAATTAAAGACAATGAATATCGAGTGGGCCTTACTCCGGCAGGAGCTGGCGTTCTATGCCAAGAAGGTCACGAAGTCTATGTGCAAAAGAATGCAGGCATAGGAAGTGGCCTCCCCGATGAATCTTATATTCAAGCGGGCGCAAAAGTTTTGGATTCCGCTGCTGACGTATTCGATGTTGCCGACATGATCATCAAAGTGAAAGAGCCGCAGTCTTCCGAAGTCGCTATGATGAAAGAAGGGCAAATTCTATTTACGTATTTGCATCTTGCTCCTGCGCCCGAACTCACGAAGCAGCTCCTTGAAAAAAAAATTTCCGGCATTGCCTATGAAACCATTCAACTTGAAGATGGCTCACTTCCGCTTTTGCGTCCGATGTCGGAAGTTGCGGGCCGCCTTTCGGTACAGATCGGTTCCCATTATCTTCAGCGCGATAAAGGAGGCAGCGGGGTTCTTTTAGGCGGGGTGCCCGGCGTTAAGCCAGGGCGCGTCACCATTATTGGGGGAGGAATTGTGGGCGCGAATGCTCTCAAAATGGCAGCTGGACTTGGTGCTCAAGTTTCGATTTTCGATGTGAATCCGGTTCGACTCGCTTATTTAGATGACCTTTATGGTGGGCGCATCACAACCATTGTCGCCAATGCTGAAGCCATTGCCGAAGAGGTGATACTTTCCGATTTACTGATTGGAGCGGTGCTGATCGCAGGTGCCAAGGCACCCAGACTCGTCACGCGCGCCATGTTATCTCGAATGCGTCCGAATTCGGTGGCCGTCGATGTCTCAGTCGATCAAGGCGGGTGCTTCGAGAGTACCAAACCTACGACTCACACACATCCGACCTATATGGACAGCGGCGTTTTGCATTATTGTGTCTCCAATATTCCCGGAGCCGTGGCTCGCACTTCTACCTTTGCGCTCACGAATGTCACGCTGCCTTACGCACGCAAATTGGCGAATCAGGGATTGCGCAAAGCGCTCAAAGAAGATCCGGCGTTAGCGAAAGGACTCAACGTCCATTCGGGTGAAATCACCCAAAAAGCGGTTGCAGAAGCCTTCGAATCCTATCGTTAAATCTCCATATCTTGGCTCCGCTGGGCAGCAAAACCCTCTTTAACCTCAGTTTACTAAGGTCCAAGTATAATAAAGGGAGACATGACCAATGAGCTCTGCACCATCCTGTTTTGCGACTTCGATGGAGATTTCAAATTCGCAGCCACCCTTTCTAAGATCGGCTACAGCGTCGACCAAATTCGACCCGACTCGCTTCGCCAAGTGAGCGTCGGCGATCACAAAGCATATATTTTCGCCTTTGAATCAGAGAATTCCATGAAGAAGGCGATGAAGACGACTGAAAAACTAAAAGCTGCGGAACTCAAAACGCCGATCATTCTCCTCAATTACGGAAAGCCCGATGCAGAGTTCATTCACCATCAAAGTTCTCCCTATCGAGCAGACGCCTACGTAGCCAATGTCACGGAAACCAGAATTTTGGACGTCCTCGATTCGTATGTGGGATGTCCTGTGCCCCCAGCGCTCAAAAGCAGTCTTCAGCTACTCGCGGAAGATAAGGAACTTCGACAAAATGCAGAAAGCCTTCGCAAACAAGTCGATGAGCTCGAGGGCGAGCTCCAAATCGCCCGTTCTAAACCGGGAGTTTCATCCGAATCCCTCGATAAAGCTCTCGAGGCTCAAAGAAATTATTACAAACCAAAATTGCAAGCACTTCTGAAAGGTCAAAAAATTCAAATTCAGACCGAGACCGAGCGATTAAAAGTCGCGCTCTCTGAAGTAGAGGCGAAGCTTTTGGATCGTGAAATGAGAATTAAAGAGCTCGAAGGGATTAAAGAAAAAACGCGAATCAAGATTGAAGAGCTCACGAACAGTCACGAAAAGGCGCAGCAAAAACTTCGCGAGTTTTACCAAAATAAACTCCGCGCTTTGGAAGGTGACAAGGGTCCTGACGATTCCCAGAAATCAAATGCAGGTTAGAGCCGGTCTCAAAAATCCTTTGCTCTCGCCTCTCAATATCGCTTGACCATCTAAAGTAGCCCCTTCTAAACCGAATGATATGAGAACGCTCATCACGAGTTTATGCTTCGCTAGTTTTCTTGTGTTTGATTTCCCACGGATATCGCAGGCCGCAGAAGAAGATTGGAAATCTTCGGGCTTTTCGACTCTACATGGATCGTCGAAGACTCCAGTTCACGACGAGTATTGGGACGCCAAAGCCTATCCGCGTTTTAATATGATGCTGGTGGGGCCAGTGTTTTCCTCGATGCCTTCGTTCGTGATCGGAATGTCTCTTGTCTACACTTGGCAAGCCAAACTAAGTATGGGACTCATCCCTTTTGTAGTGGGGCTTCCCTTTATTTATTATAAATATTTGCGGTCCAATTCCGATCCGTTGTTCACCCGCAGACAGGGACGTCGGGCCATCGTCGAAAGCTTGATCGTCGGAACCGTGGCCACTGTCTGCGTCTTTGCTCTCGCAAGGATGCGAGTGCTGTAGAATTCAAAGTGCTGTTGGGATTAGCCACGTTACTTCTCACTGTGACGGGTGAGCCCGCAGATCCCGCCAGTCATCTGCTTAAGGAATATCTGGCTTATCCTACTGAACATAGCACTCTCGAGGCGGCACGAATGTGGCTGCGAGAAGCCAAACAGTTGGGAATTGAATCGGCGATTTGGTCTGTAGACCCTGCTGGAGAATGCGTTCACTTCGTCGCATACCTTCCCGCTACAGAACTCATTTCAGGCCAGCCCATTCTGTTGCTTCACCATGGTGACACCGCGCCAACTGATGATCCGTCTTCGTCATCTTCCACATTCTTGCCCAATTGGATGAAAGCGCAGACCGATTGGGAGCTTTATGGCCCAGGAGTTCTCGAAACCAAAGGGCCTGGCGTCGTGCAGTGGATGGCATTTAAAAGTCTTCTGAACAAATCGCGTTCACGCGATCTTTTTTTTCTGATGAGCTGTGGTAGTCACGACCGCAGCCCCTACGGAATCCAGGCCTTCTTTCATTTTTTTGTGAAAAATTTGCCAGGCATGACTTACGAATTGCAAACCCTTGACAAGATCAACACAGCACAATTCATCAATCGCTTTCCGAAGCTCCATCAGATTGCTTTCGTATGGAATTCAGAGACATTTGGAAATGCCGATTGGATTTCACCGAGCCGATTGGCTCTCTTAGCGACCGCGGAGAAAGGATACTGGCGTGGTCGCATATCATTTGAAATTCCCTCGGAAGATACGAATGGTCTCGCAGAAAAAATTTGGGCTCATGGTTCGCAAAAATTAATTCGAGAAAATCTTAGTTTTTCCCAAAAATTGCACTCGCTTCATACTGAAATGTTTGATCTTGCAAAGATCGCAGGATCGACGACTGCATTTTGGGAACGAATGATCATCTCTCTCTATCCAAGGTTCTTTTTCGAACATCGCCATCTTGAAAAGCTCGTTTCAAGTTGGTGGCAGGAATTCTCGCCGTTGCATGAAAGCGACGGCCATAGCTTTGGCGAACTTGAGTATTATTTTCTGGGCGATCAAACTAGGCCTGAAATCGAAACCAAAGTGCGCACTTCATTTTCTTCGAATCCATTTTCGAAATCTCTGAAATTATTTGTTCAAACCCTGGAGTATTCGAATTTTCGGCGTGACTTTCTAGAAGGTATTGAAGCGCAAGTCATAAAACAAATTTTAACGAATTATTCTCACGTCTTGGTGAGTCCCTATATCGATCCGCATGTGAATGACTCGCATTACTTCCGCCAGATGGGTGTTAAAACTTATTCTTTCGTTCCATTCTTTTTAACCAACGCTCAAATGGAAAGCCTTCATACGAGTGGTGAACGTCTTCCTCACGATCAACTTACCGAGGCCGTTGAAATTGAAACTCGAATTCTCGAAAGATTGCTCAAATGATGCGAATCGATCGAATATGGAAACTCTCCTCGTTCTGGCCAAGTTGCCAAAATTGTGATCGACCCTCCAAAAGTCTCTTTTGCACCTCGTGCGCAGAGAGCTTGACATTTCAAAACGCGTGCGTGGAATGCGGTAGGATTTTGCTCGCGCCCAAACTTCTCAAATGCATTCCCTGCGCAATGGAAAAGCGACGCTGGAACAGTCTGTCGATCGCTTTTTTTTACCTCGATGGGGTTCAAAGATTTATCCGTGAAATCAAAGATCTCGGCAGACCGGAACGATTTCGGGAGCTCAGCCAGGATTTGCTACCGCCACCACCCGGTGACTGTGATCTGATTGTCGCGGTCAGCTCAGATCCACTGCACGATAAGAAGAGATTGTTTAATCCAGCAGAAGCTCTCGCCAAGCATCTCAGCCAAATCTGGAAAATCCGCTTTCAGAAATCTTCGATTTTTCATCGCGAACCCTTTCTTCAATCTCAACGGGAATTAGATCGCGAAACTAGAATGCGATTTCTGAAAAGAGTGGTCCGCCTGCATCCCGAGCGCCCCCGCCAAAACCAGCGATTTAAGCGCGTCTTGCTTGTGGACGATGTCATGACAACGGGTGCGACGCTCGAAATCCACTCTCGACTGTTGCAGAAGATAAGCGACGAAGTTCATATTTTCTGTCTCGCGCGAACAATCAAAAAGTTTGGCTGACGCCACCCCAATTCTCGGTCAAAATAAATCTTATGATCGCTGCGAAATTCTTTACTTCGAAATTCTTTATAGGAGCAATTGCCTTTATCACCCTGAGCGCGCCACCATCCAATTCTGTTTCTTCTTCTTCCTCTGGTTCCGATGCGGGGTCGACGGCAAATTCACGATCGGGAAAGGGTTCTCTTATTTTGATGTATGAGCCGAAATACTGCCTCCTAAGTCCATGTCCTCAATTTAAGGTTCTCGAAGAGAATGGCAAAATGGCTCGGGGCGGAGCCGATGTGCTTGAACTGGACCTCGCCAAGGCCAAGTTGAAGCCTTCGGAAAAGATTGTCATAACGGGCGCCTGGACTCGTGAAGGTAATTACCTCAAAATTAAAGCCGAGACATGGAAGGCCCTTTTACCGAACCATGAAAAACCTTCGACTAAAAGGCCTGCAACCGACTAGTTTTTAAAAAGCTTATGAAAGTGGCTGACAACACCTCACTCGGCAAAGAAGCGATCGCTATTGTTTTAGCTGCTGGCGCGAGCACTCGAATGAAATCTAAGACCTCCAAACTTCTCTATCCCATTTTAGGATTCAAAATGGTCGAATGGGCCATTTTGCAAGCCCGATCCATTGCCGAACGAGTCATCGTGGTCGTAGGACATCAACGCGAGGCCCTCCAAAAATGCGTGCGCGAAGCTTTTCCATCGGAGGCCATCGAGTTTGCGCTTCAAGCGGAAGCTCGAGGGACGGCGGATGCCGTTCGATCGGCAGTGCCGATCTTGGAAAAATTGGGCGCCAATGAGAATACGCCACTCTTCATTATGGGTGCCGACTCCATTTTACTTAAACCCGAAAGCCTCCAGAATTTTTATCGACTCCACACCGAAAGCCGCGCCGTCTTATCGCTGATGACCACGCAAACCACTGCGCCAAATGCGTTCGGCCGAATTCTGCGGAGTTCGCAAGGCTCCATTGAAGCCATCGTGGAACTGAAGGACGCAACGCCAGAACAGACGGCTCTCACGGAGGTCAATGCTGGATTTTACTTGGTTCAAAACAATCGTCTCGCTGAAGCTTTGGCGAGTGTGAGCGACAAGACCAACAAAGCGAAAGAATTTTACCTAACCGATTTGGTCGCAATTGCCAGAAAGCAGGGTTGGCTCGTCCAGACCGTTTCGATCGAAGAAGCAGAAGCGGCGGGGGTCAATACGCAAGTGGAACTTTCAGCCGCTGCCAAAACGCTTCAGCGACGAATCAACTCCGTGTGGATGGAACGAGGAGTGAGGCTTCTGGATCCTGAGACAACTTGGATCGATGCGCAGGTTCAGCTCGAAGGCGACGTGGAAGTTGGAGCGAATGTTCACCTCGAAGGTAAAACTCGTATTCATTCAGGTTCGCGGATTGCGTCCAATTCCATCGTTCGAGATTGTGATGTCGGTTCCGGCGTAGTCGTCGAATCCTTCTGTCATCTCGAAGGCGCGAAACTGGGAAGAAGCGCCAAAGTCGGCCCCTTCGCTCGCCTGCGACCCGGCACGGTTTTAGAAGGTGATGTGCATATCGGAAACTTTGTCGAAATCAAAAAATCCACGCTCAAACAGGGCGTCAAAGCAGGGCATTTGTCCTATTTGGGCGATGCCACGGTGGGCGAAGAGAGTAATATTGGAGCTGGTACTATTACTTGTAATTATGACGGTTTTGCAAAAAATGAGACCGTTCTTGGAAAAAATGTTTTTGTAGGCTCCAACACTTCGCTTGTAGCCCCTGTGGAAGTGGGTGATGGCGCCATTATCGGGGCTGGCTCCGTCATCACGGACAATATCAGCACGGATTCACTTGCTTTCGAGCGCTCAGAACAGCAAGAAATAAAGGAAGGGGCCAAAAGGTTTCGAATCAAACGAACTCAACAAAAAACGATGAGTCCAAATAAACAGCATAAAAGGAAGTAAACAATAAGATGTGTGGAATTGTTGGATACGTTGGATCGAGAGAAGCTCCACCCATTGTACTGTCGGGACTGAAACGTTTGGAGTACCGAGGGTACGATTCGGCCGGAGTGGCGGCGCTGGATTTCACCAATGGCGTTGGTTTCGCCAAGATTTCGATTAAGCGCTGTGAGGGGAAGATTGAAAACCTCATCCGATCTTTGCAGGCCGACCCCATTATGGGCACGAGTTCGATTGGGCATACACGATGGGCGACGCACGGAAGGCCTTCGGAACGAAATGCGCATCCTCATCGATTTCAGGACGTCGTGATCGTGCACAATGGAATCATCGAAAATCATTTGGAACTGAAAGAAGAACTTCGAAAGAAAGGCCACAGCTTTAGTTCTGAAACAGATTCAGAAGTCATCGCTCACCTTCTCCAAAAATACATCGATGAAACGGCTGATTTTGAAGAGGCCTGTAAAAAAATGGTCAACCGTCTGAAGGGCGCCTTTGCCATCGCTGCGATTTGGTCTCCCGGTCCCAAGAAGATTTTTGTGGCCAAGCAGGATTGCCCGATGGTGCTGGGTCTCGGCAAAGACGAGCAGTTCATTGCATCGGACATTCCAGCGATTCTGGAATTCACTCGTGACTTCATTTTTCTCGATGATGGCGAAATGGCGTTCATTGAACCCACGAAAGTCGTCGTGAAGGACTTCCAAGGAAATGTGATGCAGCGAACGCCTCGACATGTGGATTGGAATCTTGCAGCCGCCGAAAAAGAAGGCTTCGACCATTTCATGTTGAAAGAAATCTATGAGCAGCCGCGAGTTCTAAGGGACACATTTCTTGGACGTATCAAGCCTTCTTTTGATGGAGTGCATTTCGATAGCATCGCTTGGCCCGCTAAAGTTTGGAAAGAAGTGACCTCCGTCAATCTCGTGGCCTGCGGAACTGCATGGCATGCCAGTTTGATTGGAAAATATTGGATTGAGCGATTTGCTCGCGTTCATGCCGATGTCGATCTCGCCTCAGAATTTCGCTATCGAAATCCAGTCACTTTTTCGAAGTCCATTTGTATCGCTGTCTCTCAATCCGGAGAAACCGCCGACACTTTGGCCGCGGTGAACGAGGCGATGCGGCAAAAACTTCGTCCGCTTGCCATCACGAATACCGTAGAAAGTTCGCTGGCGCGAAAAACCAAGTCAGTCATTTATACTCATGCAGGCCCTGAAATTGCTGTGGCTTCTACGAAATGTTTTCTGGCACAGCTCGCGGTTTTGGCATTGACGGCTGTGCATATGGCCGAAGTTCGAAAGACGCAGTCAAAGGCTTGGATTACAAAGATATTGAAAGACTTGGCCGAAATTCCTGAGAAGGTGACGGAGGTTCTCAAGCTGAACGATCGAATCCGCGAGATTGCAAAGCGATATTCAAATTACGAGCAATATTTTTATTTAGGTCGCGGGCTTTCGTATCCACTGGCATTGGAGGGCGCTCTTAAGTTGAAAGAAATTGCCTACATCAATACGCAAGCTTATCCCGCGGGCGAAATGAAGCATGGGCCGATCGCGCTGATTTCTGAAAATTGGCCCGTCGTTTGCATAGCTCCAGAAGACAAAATTTTAGAGAAAATGATTTCCAATATCGAAGAAGTTCGAGCCCGCGGCGGAAAAATAATTACCATCGGTACCGAAGGGAATAAGGAGCTCGAACAAAAATCGGATGAATGGGTGGGACTACCCCGTGTTCGCGATGAGCTCACGCCTTTTCTCACCGCTGTGGCACTTCAAATGCTTGCTTATCATATGAGCGTACTTCGAGGTTGCGATGTGGATAAGCCGCGAAACCTCGCAAAGTCTGTGACGGTAGAATAAGTTTGCGCGCTAGTAGCGGCAGAGAACTTCGGCTGTGATTAAATTACGCGCTTAGGACCACCATCGGATCCGAAAAACTCTTCGATGATTCGTTTGGATACCGTGATGATTTGTTTGTTGCGAAGATAAACTACGTAAGCGTCCAAAATCTTTTTGATGTTGGGAGAAACGTCGACAAAGCGTACGCCCATTCCCAATTGATCTTGCCCCTTTTTACGGGTGACCGCCCATTTCACTCGGACAACCTCAGCATTCACCTGAAGTGAACCTAAATCGCCCGGCAAATTCAGTCGTAACAAAACGGCGGTTTTCGGAGCCAAGAGATCTTCGGTTTTCAGAAAAAGACCTTCGTTCGTAATGTCTGTAATATCGGCGGCAAACTCCCGACCGGAGCTAAAGTAAGCGACTTTCTCCGAAAGTAGAGGAATTCGAATTCCTGATCTCTTATCTTTTGATTTTAGCGGTTCCATTTTATCCATGTCCCCTTTTCCTCTCCCACCCTGTCTTTACACATACCTTAAATATCCGACCTTGTTAACTTATCGCTAATAGGACCTTTGCTCGGAAAACGATCTTCTGACCCAGCAACACCCTCCATTATTGCAAGGGTCATACCAACCTAAAATGGCTTATAACCCTGTTTTAAGCGATCTCGCAGGAAATACTGCGACATGCATTGGACATTTTTTGTACCACCGGTGCGCACCTCTTGCAGAGAAGAAAAACAGACAACGATTTTGCGATATCAAATTGCTGCGGGGCACTATGATTCGCTATCTTAATACTCACTCATGGAAAATCAAAACGCCCAAAGAAAAAATCGCCTGAGGGTTCTCATCGCAGAAGACTCCATCACCATCCAAAAGCAAATGCACCTGGCTTTTGCGGATTCGCCATTTGAAGTTATTACTGCGACAGACAATCGCGAAGCTTTAGCTCAATTCAAATCACTTCGCCCCGAAGTCGTCATTGTAGATTGGGATTCCAATCAAGTTCAAACTCCAAAGCTCATCGAAGCCTTACGCAAACAAAAGTCTTCGGCACGAGTGGTATTACTGACTTCCGGAAATGTCCCAACTCGCGATTCTAATCGAGCTGATTTGGTTCTGGAAAAACCGGTGCCTTCTGAATTTTTGGTCGAAGCTGTCAGGAAACTGAGCGGTTTTTTTACTAAAAAGCCCGACGAACAAGCTTCGAAACGCGGCATCCAAACCAACGACAGAAGCGCCAGCTGGGCGGAAAAAGAGGAAAATCTAAGCAATAAGCTCGAAGCCATAGCCCAGGAAATTGTGGGCAGTGATCGGACCCTCGAAAAAGCTTCAGACGCAGATAAAGACTCTCAAGAAAAACAGGGCAAAGACTTATCAGCCTTTGCTCAAAAGACAGAAGCTGGCGCAAAACCTGTTCGGGACTACACTCGGCTTTCCAAAGAACCTGAAACCAATTCAATTCCAGGCCCAAATGCGGGCCACGAGCAGACCGGAGAGTACAAACACAATAAACTCGAGGACGATTTCAGGAACGTCCAGCAAAAGCGAAGAGACGAAGAGTTTCGTGCCACCGCGATGGAGACGCTTCAGGATTGGATGGAGGATAATTTACAAGAAATAGTTGAATCCCAAATCCAGGCTTGGTTAGACAAAGAGTTTCCAAAGCTTTCGGAGCGTGTGCTGAAAGAACAGTCGGAGCAATTGTCCAAGCTGGTTCAGGGTCAGTCGGAACAATTGGTTAAGCAGGAAATCGAAAAACTTTTGTCGGCACCATCAGGGGGCTAAGTTTGTGCAAAGCTCGCTTTCATTTTGAAACTCTCAGTTCCACCCAAGACAAAGCCTTCGAGCTTTTCCAATCCGGCGTTGCTGTCCCCTTTCTTGTCACCGCAGATATTCAGACCGATGGGCGCGGACGTCGAGGCAGAACCTGGACTATGGAACGAGGACGATCTCTCGCAATGAGTATCGGGATTCGGCTGAAGGCGGATCGCATTCAAGGTCTGTCGCCTTTTGTCGGGCTTTCGTTATGCCAGTTTCTGGGCTCTGATTTAAAAATCAAATGGCCCAATGATCTCATGCTTGCAGATCAAAAAGTGGGTGGAGTGCTCATCGAATCTAAATCACAAGCGCAAATGGCGGAGATCGCGATCGGAATCGGCATCAATCTTCTGGACCTTCAGTCTCAACGCTATCTTGGGCTAAAAAAACAGGTCGATCCGGAAAAAATCGCGGAGGATTTTTTCAACAAAGTGACCAAGTTCGAGGCTCAAGGTTTCGCACCGTTTAAGGATGCGTTTGAGAATCAGATGTGGCGTGTCGGTAGAGACGTTGAGCTTGAGATCAATGGTGAAAAAAAAAGAATTCAAATCGTTGGTGTCTCAGAAGCTGGGAGTTTGATCACAAGGGAGGGTGAAACCTATGAGCTTTCTGATCAGGGCGAGATTCTCTTGTCTGGCTATTCGTCATGAAAGGTTTGCCCCAAACGCAGGGCAGGCGGTTCATGAAGATAGGAAATTCTCGAGTTATCTTATGGGATGGGAAGAAAAGTTTTAAAATTTGGTCTACACAAAAATTTCATCCGGCGCAGGCGATGAACAGCAGAAACCGCTTTCAAGAACTTTGGATCTGCAGCGTCGTTCCGCATCTCACGAAGAAAGTTCAAATCATGGCTCAGACTCGAGGAATTCGAGTTCACACCATTCGCTCCCAGGATATTCCCATCCATCCCGCTTACTCTAAGATAGGAATTGATCGCTTGCTCAATGTGTTTGCAGCCACGCGGCTCACAACTGAATCATTCGTGGTGATCGATTTTGGAACCGCGATCACGGTAGATTTTTTCGACGCGAAGAAGAAACGCCACTTGGGCGGCTGGATCACGGCGGGTCCAAAGATTTTGGCGCAAGCTCTGGCCCGTGAGACGGCGTTGCTTCCATTCATTCAATTGGAGAGGGCGCATCTGGGCAAAACGAGAACTGCCGCACTCAAACCCGGAAAAGATACGAAAAGTTCCCTTATCTCAGGCCAGTTGGCTTATTTACGTGGAATCAAGAATGAAGCTCAGAAATTTGCCGAAAGTCGGCTCTCGCATTCTTCCAACGTCAAAATCTATGTCACAGGAGGCTGGTCTCAAATTCTTCGCTGGAGCGGGATGTGCAGCGTACCAAACTTGACGCTGGAGGGTCTGGCTTTTATTTCTCGCAAGATTTCGTTGCGATCGTCTCGCTAGACTACGAAAATGAAATCAGGACAAAATAATACAAGACACAAATGCGTCCCGAACTTTCCGAACTAGATCTTCCGCTTCAAAAAATTCTGGATCCTTCAAAGGCCAAGGTCCTGATGATGGTCGCCAAAGGGGCTGCCCCCGTGCCACCACCTTTACTCGTCGCAAGTTGGTGCTATCTTTCTGACGATTCCACAGTGGAAATTGCAGAAGCTGCCCAGAAAAGTCTGCTCGAATACCCTGAAAAAATGCTCATCCCGGTCGTAAAAGGAGAGCTTCCGTCGTGGGCTCTTCATCATTTGGGGCAAAAATTTTCTGGCAAGGATCAAATTCTCGAAGCCGTGCTGCTCAATGAGGCGACTCCCAACGCATTTTTCGTAGAAATCGCCAAATCCTGCACGGAAAAATTTACGACTTTAATTTCTAACAACCAAGAGCGCATCATCGATTGTCCTGAAATTGTGAAAAGTCTTGAAGAGAATCCAAGGAATTTAAAAAGCGCTACAGATCGGTTACGGCATTTCTTAAACTTGGCCGGAATTAGCATTCCGGGCGAACCGCCTCTCCCAGACGATCCCGCGGGTGACGAGAAGATCGAAGATGTTATCCCCAAGGAAGGTGTCGATGCAGAAGAAGAAGGAGAGAACGTCGACGAAGCAGGTCTCACCGAAGAAGAGGTCGAAAAAAAGAAAAAACGCGTCAGTCTCAATCAGTACATTATGACTCTTTCGGTCGGTGCGCGGGTGAAGCTGGGATTCAAAGGAAACCGAGAAGCAAGAAGCATTCTCGTAAGGGATACCAACAAAATTGTCGCGATGGCTGTTCTGAAGTCTCCGCGGCTTACGGATAATGAGATTGCACGTTTCGCCACGATGCGAAATGTCGCAGACGATGTGATTCGAGGGATTGGTGCCAATGTGACTTGGACGAAGGCTTACGCTGTAAAAATGGCACTTTGTTTGAACCCCAAAACTCCATTTAACCAATCTCTTGGATTTTTAAAATTCCTGAATTTTCGAGATCTTCAACGGCTCACGAGGGAAAAGAATATTCCGGGATCACTTCGCAAATCTTCCAAGGAACTTCTCAATTCAAAGCGAAAGTAAGGTTCTGTTCTGATAACTTGGAGTTTTTCCTGGACGAAACAAGCTCCCGCGATGAAATTGGCGAAAGCGAAGACAGCGAGGAGCGATGCCGAGGCGAAGCGAGGCTCAATTAACG
>Ga0207108_1003_pt1 | contig 73753 bp, 92 predicted proteins | sample Alteio_BWMinHeat_76_FD_153562 | JGI IMG/M metagenome (GOLD analysis project Ga0207108, IMG submission 153562) | Enriched cells from forest soil in Barre Woods Harvard Forest LTER site, Petersham, Massachusetts, United States -... | ecosystem: Environmental > Terrestrial > Soil > Temperate forest >...
GACGAAGCAATCCTTCAAGAGATTTTTGCGCTGCGTATTATCGCTTGGCGAGGACAAGCGACTATTCCACCCGATGTTGCAAATTGGACCGACCCGATCGATCTGTTGGCGCGACATTGGGCGATATTCTATGGAGAAAGACCCATCGCATCAGCGCGGCTATCGATGCATATGAAGACGGCCGAATTGCCCGATGCGGAGATTTATTCTGGGATCTTACTCGATGTGCTGGCGCCAATCGGTTCTATAAATCGCTGCGTCGTACATCCCGATTTTCGTCACCTAGGTCTTGCCAAAGAACTTGTTAAAGTTCGGATCGCCGCAGCGCGCACGCTTGGTTGCCGAATGATTGTCGTCTCAGTAGATGATGAAAGTGGGCTACGGCGGGTACTGTCTTGCGGATTTCGTAAGATCGCAGAGGCAGGGCCATATCCAGACGGTCCCATCCCCGGCAAGAGGGGAACGATCTGCACAATGGAACTCTAATTAGCCAAAAACAGGAGCCTAATATGCTGGAGACTTTTATCGGATGGTCGGTCCTTATTGTGTCTCTTGCAACCAAGCTCTTGGGGGAACCAGACCAAATTCGGCTTAATTGGACGAGACAGTCAACGCTCGGTATTTCTCCCACTCTTTATATCCTCATTTTCCTCTCTTACTGCCTTTGGACCGTCCATGGCTTGCTCCGTGGAGATGTTTATCTAATCGCCGCCCAATCCATCGGCATCATTACCTCTGGCATCGTTCTGGCACAAATCTGGCTGTATAGAGATCGAGTCAAAATCAGCTCCTCGGACAGACGTGCAAAATGAACATAAACAATTGATTCAGAAGGGATGTGTGCTCGTTGTAGAATTCTTAAATTCGCACCTTGGTGTTTCGCATGCTGAAAAATGCTCAGTCCTTGGAGCTGCTGACGACCTCCGAAATGGCCGAAGCCGATCGGCTGACCATCGCCGGGGGCACGCCCGGTTCGGTGCTGATGAAACAGGCCGGCGCGGCGGTGGCAAGGGAGGCCATACGGCTTCTCCCACGCCATGGGCGTGTCAGGGTTGTCTGCGGGCCCGGGAATAATGGCGGCGACGGCTTTGTCGCCGCGCGCGTGCTCGCCGAGCAAGAATTTACCATCGAGCTCGGACTGCTCGGCGCGCGCGACGGCTTGCGGGGCGACGCCGCGCTTGCCGCCAAAAGTTGGGCCGGCAAGATCCTCGCCGTCGAGGAACTTGATCTCGATTCCGCCGATCTCGTGATCGACGCGCTCTTCGGCGCGGGCCTTGCGCGGGATCTCGATGGGCCCGCCAAGGCCTTGGTCTTGCGTCTCAATGAATGGACGAAGAGGACGAAGAAGCCGATCTTTGCCGTGGATGTTCCCTCCGGCATCGACTGCTCCAGCGGGCAAATTCTTGGCGCCGCGATAGCCGCCGCGCGCACCGTCACATTTTTTCGCCGCAAGCCGGGGCACTTGCTGCTGCCGGGCCGCATCCATTGCGGCGGCACTGTCGTCGCGGATATCGGAATTGGAGATCATGTCCTGGCGACGATCTCGCCCAAAACCTTCGCCAATTGTCCGGCTGTTTGGCAACGAAGTTTCCCGGTTCCGCGCGTCGACGGCCATAAATATTCGCGCGGTCATGCCGTGGTCCTCTCCGGGGGGCCAGCGCACACCGGTGCCGCGCGTCTTGCCGCGCGCGGCGCGCTTCGCGCGGGCGCGGGGCTGGTGACGGTCGCAACTCCGGGCGCGGCGCTTTGCGTCCATGCGGCGGCGCTCACCGCGATCATGACTCGCGTGTGCGACAGTGCGGGCGGCCTCACGGGGATCCTCGCCGATCGCCGGAAGAACACGCTCGTCATGGGACCAGGGCTGGGCGTGGGAGAAAAAACCCGGGCTCTGGTACGGGCCGCGCTCGATGCCGATGGCGAATCTGGAGTGCTCCCCCGCGCCGTCGTGCTCGACGCCGATGCGCTCACGAGTTTTGAAGACGATGCTTTCGGTCTCGCGCAAATGATCAGGCGGCGAGGCAGGGGGGTCGTGCTCACGCCGCACGATGGCGAATTCGCGCGCCTCTTCGGCCATGCCGGCCAAAATGACCAAAGCCAATGGCTCGATGTGTTGCAGCAAGTCTTGCTGTCGCATTTCGATGACCTGCATTCGAAGTCAAAACTCGACCGCGCGCGCGCCGCGGCGGCGTTGAGCGGCGCGGTGGTGATTTTGAAAGGCCCCGATACGGTGGTCGCGGATCCGGAAGGCTTGGCGACCATAGCCGAGGATTTGCCGCCATGGCTCGCCACCGCGGGTTCAGGCGATGTCCTGGCCGGGATCGCGGGGGGGCTTCTTGCCCAATCCATGCCGCCCTTCGCGGCCGCCTCCGCCGCCGTCTGGCTACATGGCGCCGCCGCCCGGCATTTTGGGCCGGGCCTCGTCGCCGAGGACATTCCCGAAAATCTGCCGCCGGTTTTGCGCGCGCTTTTCGCCGATGGAGTTTTGCAGGGCGATAGCGGCTGAGTGGCATCGGCGCCTGAATCTCTATGAAACCTTGAACGGCGCGACGACATCCTTTTTGCGTGGATTAGATTTTCCTGTTCATGTCGGTTTCAATGAAGGTACATTAGCCTAAGCGGCTGCGGAATTCCGGCGCGTAAGGAGGCATCGCTCCGGCGGTCGCCCTTCTCCACCGTCATGCTCCGGCGCTTGTGCTGCTCGCTTCGCTCGCGATCTATGCCGGGGCTCTGGTGTTCGGCGTGAACTTGCCGACCTGGCCGGTCGAGGGCAGCTGGTTCCTTAATCCGCTCGCATGGCAACTTATCTATGTCCTTGGTTTCCTGCTCGCGGGCGAAGACGGGATTGGCGGTTTCGCGCGGCGTCACCGGGCCATTTCGCGCTGGCTCGCTCTGCCGGTGGTGGCGCTCGGCGCGGTCGCGGGGATGACCGATTTCTATCCCGATCTGGTCTATTTCCCCGAGCCGAAGCTCTTTTTTACGTTCGACAAGACGTTTCTATCGCCGGCTCGGCTCATTCATAGTCTCGCCTTGACGGCGATTTTCGCCGGCTCCTTTAAAATCATCGGCCAGTGGATCCCGCGTCTTCCCGGCTTTTTATGCCTTCTCGGGCGCAATTCGCTCAACGTCTACTGCGCCCTGTCTCTTCTCAGCCTCTGCGGGCAAATCTTCCGTTTTATCTATGGCGGACATGTTGCATCCGACGCATTCATCGTTATTTTGGGTGTTCTCCTTATGGGTTTCATCGCATGGGCGGCGGAATGGCGCGAAAGATCGCGGGCGGCTTTGGCCAACAAGCCGCTATCGCCCTAGCGCTAGCCTGCCTCTTGATGCCGGTGGCCCGCGCGGAAGATCTGGGCGCGCCTCCCGCCGCGCCGCCGATGAGCCCGCCCTGCGACGTGCCGGCGATGGACATCGCTGCCCCGGCGACGCTGCCCAACGTGACCGCGGCGCTGCAAAAGGGCGAGAAAGTGCGCATTCTCGCGATCGGCTCATCCTCGACGCTCGGCTACGGGGCCTCGTCGAAGGACATGAGTTATCCCTCGCAGCTCGAAACCATCCTCGAACATGCCCTCAAGGGCGTCGATGTCGTGATCCTCAATCGGGGGGTCTCCGGAGAAATGGCGGAGGACACGGCGGAGCGAATCCGAAGCGAGGTCGCGCTTAAGGATCCGGACCTCGTTTTATGGCAGTTGGGAACCAATGACGCGCTTGCCCGGATCCCGCCGCGGGATTTCGAGGAAACGGTGCGCTCCACGATCCACTGGTTGAAGGAGAACAAGATCGACGTTGTGCTCGTCGGGGTGCAATATACCGTCCGCCTCGCAAGGGACGCCAATTATGTCGCGATACGCGACAGCCTGCAGAAAATCGCGGCCGAGGAAAATATTCTCTACGTCCGCCGCTACGACGCGATGCGGTTCATCGCCCAGCACAGGGCAAATTTGCAACTGATGGCTGGCGATAATTTCCATCTCAACGATCTCGGCTACCAATGCATGGCGGAACACGTTGCGCATGCCCTGATCGTCAGTCTTTTCGTCAAGCGAGTGCGGCCCGTTCAGCACTAAGTTTCAAGCCAACCTTGCTCTCAGCGTGCGAGGAAACCGTGAGCTTGCTGAAAGGAGAACTCTTTTTAATCCCTATAGTAATCCTCTTCACCTTCGCCGCTCGTGCCGAAACTTGGCGGACCAATTACACGACGCGGTTTGGAGCGACGGCGGATGTTCCTGCAAATTGGATTGCGGATCCGCCTCCAATGAACGATGACGGACGCATCTTTCGTTCTCCCAACGGACGCGCGCAAATCACTGTATCAGGCGGATTCGTTATCGAAACGAAAGAAGAAGAGATAGCGAGCAGGGCCGAGCCGGGAATTGGCGAGACGATCACTTATCAAAAACGTGGACCCGGATGGATCATCGTCTCGGGAACCAAAGGTGACCGGATATTCTATGAGAAATGGATCCTGACCTGCCACGACACGATCTGGAATGATTTGCGGATCGAATACCCAGAGGCGGACAAACCGAAATACGATGCGCTCGTTACCCATGTGTCCGCCTCGCTGCGTATGGGCCATAACTATGCATGTTTTTGACGCGTCCTTACGTCACTTCGAACCACGTCGCCATCCCGCTGGCCTGGCGCCCCGCCATCAGACATTCGATCGCCCATTTGCCCGGATTGTCGGCGACGAAAGCGACATGCTTGGTCTTGCCTTCGGGAACGAGGACGGCATCGCGCCAATAGGGTTCCCAGCCATCGTCGAGATCATGCAGGAGCCGCATCGCGTGCCCATGCACATGCATTTGCTGCACGAAGGCCGTATGGTTCATAAAACCGAGCGTCACTGGGGTCCCGCGCTTGACCGAAAACAACGGCGCCGATGTAAATCCGGTGAATGCCTTGCCATTTAGCTTCCAGTATAAGGGTCGATCTTGCGCCGCCGCCGGGATCGGCTCGGTCCCCATGCTGGCGATGGCCTCGATCAAAATATCGACTTTACGCGATGCTTGTAGCTTGATCTCGCTGGGAAGTAGCAGATTTTGCGGGAGCGAGGCGACCGGCCGCAAGGGAGAGCGCTTTTCTCCCGCAATCTTAAAGGCGAGAAGAACACGGTCTGGCTCATTGTCGCCAATCAGCGTCACATTCGCATCCGCTCCAGCGTCCCCGGGAAGATCGAGCATGACGTCGAAACGCGCGCCCGGTCCAAGCGGAATCATCTGCCGGACCGGCTCGAAGGGTTCGCACGGCTGACCATCGACCGCGAGGATTAAGGGTCTGACCCCGTTGAATGCGATCAACATCAGCCGCGTATCGACGGTGCTCACGACCCGCAGCCGCAAACGCGATGAAGGCGGCAGGGTTTCCTCGACTGGAACTGCGCGCGAGTTGAGGGTGACGAGCGGCCCGATGCGGCCCGCCGACGCGACGTCCGTGGCGGCGTCGAAACTGGCGAGCTGGCCTTTGCCGTCGAGCTTCCAATCGGCGAGAACGACAAGCATGTCGCGATCGGCCGCGGGCGGTTCCGGCTCGTCGACGATCATGACACCGTAAAGCCCGCGGCCGAGCTGCTCGCCGATGAACGGCAGGGCGTGCGGATGATACCAGTAAAGCCCGCTGTCGGGAGGGGTAAAACGATAATCGAAAGAGCCGCCTGGCGGGACAGGCTCTTGCGTCAGGCCGGCGACGCCGTCCATTGCATTGACGATCCGCACGCCGTGCCAGTTGAGGCTTGCCGGCTGGGTGAGCTTGTTGACAAGCCTTACTTTTACCTCCTCGCCTTTTTTGACGCGCAGGAGCGGCCCGGGCACCTCGCCATTATAGCTCCAGACGGCGGTTGGAGAAGCGGGTTCGGGCTGAAGTTGCAACTTGCCCTCCCGCGCCTCGAGGACATGGAAACCGTCCCGCGGGGAGGGCAGCTCCGCCCGCGTGGGCAGAGCCAAAACGTTGGCCAGCGTATGCCCGAGAAATAGACGGCGGCTGATCGTTCCGCGCGGCGGCATCAAAAATCCTGCGGGTTATAAACGGGCTCGACGCCGGCCAAGGTGAAAGCCGCGAGGCGAGATGTGATTTTAGATCCAGCGCCGGACCTTGGCTTTGTAGCGCATATATTTTTCGCCGAATTTTTGTTCGAGATAAGCCTCTTCCGGCTCGATCACGCCTTTTTGCAGTGTCACCGCGAGCCCGGCGGAGAGAAGAAAAATCCACAAGGAATTGACGATGCAGCCGATGCCGATATTGAGCAAGATCATGCCGATGTATAAGGGATTGCGGCTCACGCCGTAGAGACCGGAGGTCGCAATATCGGTTGCCGGCTTGCGGATATCGAGATTGGTTTTGACTCGGACCATTTCTCGCGCCGCGAAGAGCTTGATGTTGACGGCGGCGAAAATGACAATGAATCCCAGCGGAAAGCCCCAGCCTTCCGGCAGGAATGGAGCGGGCCAAAACATGTCGAGGCCAAACCCCAGCACCAAAACCCCGGCGAAGATCACCGTGGGCGAAGCACTGACATTCGCCCGATCTCCGGTCGTATTTCGCATGGCCGATGGCCCCTCGCGTTGCCCCTCGCCTTGTCGCGAGCCTCGCAAATCTAGCACAAGCTAGCTCTGCGCGTCCATTTTTGGCTTACGCGGTCTTTTGCGATGCCTTGGCGGCGCGCTAGCGGAACTTCAGATTTATCTATAACCAGCGCCGGACCTTGGCGGTTCGATGACGCCCCTTTGTAGAACAAGTGCGAGCGCTGCGCAAAACCCCAGAGACCAGAGCGAATCGAGAAGGAAGGCGGCGCCGAGGCAAAACAGGACCATGCCGATATAGATTGGATTGCGGCTGAATTGGAAGACGCCGGAGGTCACGATTTCCGTCGTTGGTTTGCGGACATCGAGCGGAGTTTTCGCCCGCCTCATCTCCCGCACCGCCACAAGACCGAGGGCGATCGCGCCGATGATAATAAGAATGCCGATGGCAAAGGCCGGAGCGCGCGGCATAAATTTTGCCGGCCACGCCACATCAAGAACAAAGCCCAAGACGAGAGCCCCGGCTAGGATCAAGGGGGGCAGGGCGACGACTCTTGCCGCGCCGGCAGGATCGTCTTGCATCGAATGGCTCCTCGCGCGTTGCCTCGGCCGCTTTGATTAGTCCCCTAAAGCGGCCGCTTTTCTAGTACCCGCTATCGTTGTCGAGCGGCATCGACGTCAATGGTCTGGTCAATGCGTGCATGAACACGCTCCGGCAGACGTGCTGGCCGCCACGCGGCGCGCAACGTGTGCTTCAAGCGAGTGCGGGCTGTGATCGATGGCTCGTCGCGTACCGGCACAATCAGTCTCGCGGCATGATCCCCGAGGTTTTTCCCGCTCCCGGAACCATCCGGGGATGTTCGTCCCCGGATGGTTCCACGACTCAGAGAGAGCGCAGGAAGTTCAGAAGGTCTTGCTTCGATGGCGAGCTCGGGTCTGTGTCCGGAAGCTTGTTGTATTTGTCGACGACGGCATTTGCTTCGGATGCAATAGTGCCGTCCTCAGGCCCACAGAGTCGTGATAGCCCAAAAAACGATAATAACCGGCAGCGAAAACTAATTGTAGAAAGACTATGATGCTCTTCAATAGCCTGCACCAAATCGGTCGTTCGGCCGTCGTGCAGGAAAAAAATGCGTTTCCCGAGACCCCAGAGCGGTGCCGTGCGGAACTCGTCGCGTTCTGCTTGGCCCTGCGTGATGCCGTCATCGAGCTTTGCGCCCATGTGGTGAAGCGCAAGATCCGAAAAGAGATTTACGTCTTTGTCGCACAGTTGCGGGATCGCGGATCTTTCACACAGTTGCGGGGTCGCGAATTTGACTGTGTGAAGCGTCGGGGTATGGCAAAGGGCGCATCCCACCTCAGCCTGACTGAAAAGCGTCTTTCCTTTCGCGATAGATTCGGAGCCTCCCGGGAGGTCGGTGGATGGCAACGGTGGCGCGAGCAACCGCATAAAGGATGCGAATTTTTCGATATCACTTAATAATTCCAGCCTCTTGTCCGTGTCCGGATTCGGATCCGTCTCTTTCACCGTAATGTGGGAGGGATTGGTCGCGTCGTTGGGCGTTGGCTTGAACTGGCAGTTCGCGTCCTCCTCACGCTCGGTCTGGAATAATTCGTTGGAGATGCCCATCTCGACGTTATATGCCTCGCCCGAAAAAATAAGCAGAGACTTATTCTGCGCCTTCCATCCAAAGCGTGCGATCGTGCCGTCATTACCATTTTTGTTCGGCTTTGGCTGTTCTATTTTAGTGTTCTGTGCTGTTATAGTTCCACCAGACATCACGACGTTCACTTTGCGGCTGATTCCCAAAGCCTTCTTCAGATCAGCATCCTTCGGGTTATTGATATTGTCTACAATTGCGTTGTCTGGAATCTGCTCGATCAGGCCGGCGCCAAATACAGGGGTCGGAATCCGGAAGATCACATTGTTGTGACGCAGCTCCTCTTCGAACTCAGGCTGTTTTAACTTGCAGTTCTCCGCGCCCTTCATTCCGGCAATGGTAAACAGGTCGTGGACACCGCCATCGGGGCCGACGGGGCCGCCGTTCTTCGGATCCCTGATTTGCTTGAATCTTACTTCGCGGGTCGGTCCGTGCTCCGTGATGAAGGATGGCAGTGTATCGGTCGACTTAGGGCCCAAAAACGAAAATTGGTGATTGGGGTCCGGGCTCGAACCACCGGAGGCGGGATTTGCGTGACAGCCGAAGCAGTTATCTAGGTTCATTCTCGGTCCAAGCCCATCATCGACGACTTGATCCTGCTTTATGAACTCGTCCTGGCCGGCTTTGAATAGCTTATTTAACGGATTAGACGGATCCTTCAATAATTCCGGATATGTGTCACCGGCTCCGGCGTCTCCGCCGCGGGGTCCCGGATCTTGCGCGGACTGCGAGCTAGCGCTGCCGCCAAGGGCAAGCAGCAAAGCGGCAAAGCCTGTCGCGCCGTATCGGCTTGTTCTCGATGCCATGTTTTCCTCCCGTTTTCCTCTGCAATTGTTGAGTGCCTGGATCCGTGGACAATCGACCTTGCGATGAGCTAAATTGAGCTTTGGTGTGTGTAACAGTCCTTCCTACAGCTCTTAGAGTACGGTCGCGAGTTGTGTTGGAATGAGTCTGACGATCTCCAGGTTAACGAGACTAGCCGATTATGCCGCGAGGTCAATTGGCTGATCGGGAGGTTTTTCGAGCCCAAATCTGGCTACCCCGGCGCCGACGATGAAATCACCCTCGATGCGGCGCTGCGTGCACACCTGACCTTTCGAGTAACGCCCCCGCGATCGATAATGTTCCGCCGCGGTGGATAGGATCGACACAAGCCGCATGACACCTTATAACCTCGATGAACGTTAAACAAATCGCCGACGTCATCCGGCACCAAAGGCTCTATCACGACGGAATTATGACCACAGTCTTTACTTTCCTTGGCAAGGACCGGACACTTAACATGGCACCAAAGCTCCGCCGTATCTTATTTGGCACCGTAATCGCCTTGCTGGTCGCTGTCGGCCCCGTCGCTTTCCTATACTACTTCCTTCCACGTCATGACGTATTGCGTATTGTTGGAACAGATACCCGGCGTCCGATCGGCAGCACCAAATCCGATGTATCTACGCACATGGAGTTTTATCAACGCTGAGGACGTCGAAACACAGAAACCCCGTGTGTTTCACAACGAAGACACTCGCTGGGGTTTCCCCTGGTATTTTAAATTCAATTCGGCCGAGCTCCAGGCGGTCGCGCAATCCATTGCGAACGAGCGTGGCACCGCGCTCATTACCTATTACGGTTTGCGCATCAAAATTCTCTCAATCCTGCCGAATATAACGAACATCAAACGTGCTGCGCCTGACGAGGAGCCGCCGATTCCATGGTTCAACCTCGGTTTCGCCGCGGTCGTCATCGGTGGGACAGCCTTGCTCGGTTATTGGATTCGCGGTGTCTGGAAGCGGCGGCGCTAGTGTTCCATCACAAACATTTGAATCCGGCGCTGCGCAAGAGATCGTAGAGCCCTTTCGCCCGTCACCATAAATTTGTATCTCTGCAAGTTTCTATTGATGCCATGCCATACTAACCGTCGACCTTGCGCACGCTGATTTGTCCTGACGCCAAGAGCGCCCAGAACAACATCGCCTCGGTTTCTATCCCCTTCGGCGAACTCAGGACACAACTCCGTTTGCGTCTTAATCCGCCGTTTGAACTCTTCGTGCAAACTCTCAGGGTAGGTTGATTGAAATCGTTGGGCGCGCAAGGAACCCCGCGGCCGTTTCTACCGCGCCGCCATGCGCCGCCATTTGGCCTCGATGCGTTTGGCGATCGCCTTCACTCTTGCGTCATGCGCGGCCCAAAAGGCACGGCTCACCGCCGCCGTGCGGATTCGTGGCCCGCGTTTCGCCGCTGGCGCTACTGGCAAGGCCGAGTCGAAAACGAACGGCACGGAAACCGCCGCCGCGAAGGGCGATCCCGCCGCCGCCAAATGCGCGCGCGCGCGGCCGCAATACGTCATGGATAGGGCCGACATGATCTCTTCGCCATGTCCGGCGCGGTATTTCATCAGGGCGCGGCAAAGATCGCCGCCGGCCAGACGCCAAGCCTGACCGAGATAAGTCACGCCATAATGGATATTGATGTCAGGTCTTGCGAGTTCCGCCAAATCGCCCTTGAATCCGAGCATCGCGGCTGTTTCGGGCCGGACCTGCATCAGGCCGATCTCGCCGACGCCGCCTATCGCGCCTGGATCGTAGCCGCTCTCGATCGCCGCGACGGCGTCGGCGATGTCGGTCGGCAAGCCGTTTATCGCGGCTTCCCTTTTTATGAGCGCGCGGTAGGTCTTGCTCGCATCTGGTTCGTTGGCCTCCAAAGCTTGCTCCAAAGCGGGAGGCCGCGTTTGCGTTTGGGCTTTGTCTTGGACGGAATCGGCCGGCGGTGCAGGTCTTGGAATTGGCACGGGCGGACCGCCCGAAGGCGCGCCCGCTTGGGTGACAAAACCCGCGCATAAAATGACGGAAACGGCCTTATGGAGCATGCGGTTACTTTCCCAAAGCTTGCGACGTCTGTGAGACGATAGCTGCAGAAAGCTTAAGACCGTCTTCAGTCCCAGCTTTGGCTTACCGCTTCCTTGCCGGAAGGTCCAACCCCGGCCCTCGCGAAAATGCTCCCGCCGCTTCCTTCCCGCCGCACTTCGGCGTAAAAGCCGAGCTTTTCCGGTCCCCATCGTAACAGGAGCTTGCATGACCGCAATCGTCGACATCGCCGCGCGGGAAATCTTGGATAGCCGCGGCAATCCCACGGTCGAGGTCGATGTCACCTTGGAAGATGGGTCGAGCGGTCGCGCGGCGGTGCCTTCGGGGGCCTCGACCGGTGCGCATGAGGCGGTCGAATTGCGCGACGGCGACAGGGCGCGGTTTTCCGGCAAGGGCGTTCTCAAAGCGGTCGAGAGCGTCAATCGCGATATTTTCGATGCCTTGAGCGGGTTCGACGCGGAAGATCAAAGCAAGATCGACGCGACCATGATTGCGCTCGATGGCACACCGAACAAGGCGAGGCTCGGCGCCAACGCCATTTTGGGGGTTTCGCTTGCCACAGCAAAGGCGGCCGCGGATGTCTGCGGCTTGCCGCTCTATCGCTATGTCGGCGGCGTCCAGGCGCATGTGCTGCCGGTGCCTCAGATGAACATCGTCAACGGCGGCGTGCATGCCGACAACCCGATCGATTTTCAGGAATTCATGATACTTCCCCTCGGCGCGCCTTCTTTGAAGGAATCGGTGCGCTGGGGCGCGGAAGTTTTCCACGTGCTGAAAAGCGCTCTGAAAAAAGCCGGCCACAACACCAATGTCGGCGACGAAGGCGGCTTCGCACCCAATCTGGCTTCCGCCGAGGCCGCGCTCGATTTCTGCCGCAAGGCGATCGAGGACGCGGGCTTTAAATCTGGTGAAGATATTGCCTTGGGAGTGGACTGCGCCGCGGCCGAATTCTTCCACGACGGCAAATATGTCTACGCGGGCGAGGGCAAGACGCGCGCACTGGAAGAGCAGGCGCAGTATCTGGCAAAGCTTGTCGCGGACTATCCGATCGTTTCGATCGAGGACCCAATGTCGGAGGATGATTGGGAAGGCTGGAAGCTTCTCACCGGTCTCATCGGCAAGAAATGCCAGCTTGTCGGCGACGATCTTTTCGTCACCAATGTCGCGCGTCTCTCGCGCGGGATCAGTGATGGCATCGCCAATTCGATCCTGATTAAGGTCAATCAGATCGGCACGCTGACCGAAACGCTTGCCGCCGTCGATATGGCGCAGCGCGCGGGCTATACCGCGGTGATGTCGCACCGCTCCGGCGAGACGGAAGATTCGACGATCAGCGACCTCGCTATTGCAACCAATTGCGGCCAGATCAAAACCGGCTCGCTCTCGCGCTCCGACCGGCTCGCGAAATATAATCAGCTCATCAGGATCGAGGAAGAACTCGGGAAACAAGCGCGCTATGCGGGACGCGGCGCGTTGAAAATGTAGTATTATTCCCGCAAGTGGAAGGAGCCTCCCAATGCCAGCGCCAGATGCAAAGGACTATGCGCTCTCCCGCGCGACGCTCCTCACAGAAGGATTCAAAGGACTTCTTGTGGTGAATGGAGGCGGCGCTGCCGCACTACTTGCTTTCATTTCTCAAGTTCTTAGACAAGTCGCCCAAGCTGGCGCAGCTATCCTTCATCGGCGTTGCGTTCATGGCAGTCGGTCTTGTACTTGCTTTCCTCGTTCCATTCTTTCGGTACCGCCATTCGCACCTGGTGGAAAAACGAGAGGTGGCAAGGAAGACAGAGAACCTCAAGACACCTTATCTGGCATATGTATACGGCATGTCAGTACCTCTCCGTGGTCGCATTCGTAGCCGCCGTTTTATATCTCGTTATCAACGCGCTGCCTGTCATAGCCGAAATACCGATCAAGAAATGTTGAAGCGGCTATTAAGGACCCAATCGTCAGATTTCATACACTAACTAAGCGCACTTCCGCCGCCCGGTCCTCACATGCGCCAGAATGAGCACGGGCATGGCGAGGTCGAAGGCGGTGTGGATGTCGCCCGCCCGGAGTCCTAATACTTCTGAAGCGAGGTAATAGGCTCGCCGGAGCGCGCGATTCACCGTCGCATATTTCTTTTCTAATCGCCTGGTCCCGTTTCGCATCGAGGGGCCGCGGCCCGCGGCAACGGCCCGGCGTCGGAGAGAAACTCGAATTCGAAACGCGCATTGTCCGTCCGTAATCCCGACGGCCCGTCAAATTCATTGATGGCAGCAGGGAGCGCACCACGCCACACTGTTGCGCCGTCGGCGAACAAGGTCAATTCCGTGGCGCGCAAATCCGCTCGCAGATCGTGCCATTCCCCAACGGCAAGCTTAGGCAGCGGCGCGCTGATGCTGGGTCTGACAGTCACATACCCCTCAGCGTGGCACTCCTCGTGTGTCTGCTTGCCAGGGTTGCGCTTGACCGAAACGCCGAGTTTCGCATCTGGCTCGATATGCCACATCGCGTAAACAAGGTTACAGGTGTCCTGCGCCCTCAGTTTCAGGCCTATTTGACGCCGAAGTTCGCCTGAGGCGAGCGGCTTGACCTCGGTGCTGGGGCCTAGATAGCGAAAGCGTATTTCCGCGCCGCGCCCTCCCGACGCGAGGACGACCGCGCGCGAACTTGCCGTATCAATCCGCATGCGCCCGCTCGGCAGCAAGGCGACGGCGCCATTGGTCACGCAAAGATCGTCCCGCGCGACAGGCTTGAGCACGGTCTCGGCCGATTGCGCTGGAGCGAAGCCAGCGTTGGCGGCACATGCGATAGAGCCCAAGACGAGGCGAATCAGCGCCGGTCGAGAGCCTTGCAAGAAGGAAACAGTCCTTAAATCCATGACACCTCCCGAACAGAAATCGAACAAAGCATTCAATGTCTTCATCGAAGACAACGATCCGAACGGCGAGCACGACTTCGGCAGCTTTGAGATCGACGGCTACGACAAGGACATGCGCTATGGCTCGGAAGACCCGTCCGATCCATCGCAGACCGCGCGCGTTCTCACGCTCATGCTCGCAGAGGAGTATTGAGCGATGCTCGACAATCGCAAGCGTATGTACGCGCTCCAAAGCTGGACGGTCGAAAGGAAAGCAAAGGGCTGGTTCATCCGGCGCACCGACCATGACGAATCCTGGCGCGGGCCATATTCGAGCGCAACGAGCGCGTGCCTCACGATCGCGCGCCAGCTCAAACGCGAACTCATCAAGCGCGACGGACTTCCCTCCCAGGCTCTTGACCCCGTAGCAATACGGGGTTTCCCTTTCGATCGCGCCCGGCCCCGCGCTCACCGCTCCGGCCGCGCCAGCCGCCCGGCCGGTGCCATTTAGCACAGCCTCACACCAACTTTTCATTATATGCCGGGCCAGATTTCGTCGAAGTTTTGACGGAATTCCGAGTCCAATATCTCTCGCACGGTGACGCCCGCTTTGTTGATGCGCGGAGATATTGAAGCAACGGAGCAAAGCAATGATCCATTCGTCGCGCTGGGATCGCAAGACCAAGGCAATTGCTGAAGCGTTGGCAATGCTCGATGACGCTTACCCTGTACTCGATCCACCGCGTCCTGTCCGCGACACAGACGAATGGTTGTGGGAGAGCGCCACCGAATTTTGCGTCGCGCTGGACCGCTATGCAGGGCGCGCTATGGAAATTAAGAGAGCATTCGCGCCAGCCGCCCGGCGGCCACGCGCGCAGGGCGGAACTCACCCAAATCTAAAACTGGTTTAGATTTGAGGCCCGGCCCCGCCGCGCCGCCTCACGCGCTCACTCCGGCCACGGCAGCCGCCAAGATTGACCTGAATATTGCTTATTCATACTGGCTTGGTTTCCTCCCAGGCTTGTCACGTCACGTCTGCCCCTGGTCTGGTCGCATAACGCACTTCGCGCGGCCGGTCAGGGCTTTTGTTGTATTCCACTCTCATCCCTCCAGCCGCGCCAATGGCCGCCGCGCCGCCTTACAAGGGAATCCCTCGGCATTCGCGAGGGATTCCTCTGCATTCGAACGAGTCGATTTCCTGAACGAGCGACAGGCGATGACCCGCACCTTCTCCGACATCGACGACATCGGCGGTACGCCGCATCTCGTCGAAAACCGCTTTCGCCTCAATGGCGCTGCAGCCATCTTCGAGATTATCCACACGCAGGAATTTCCCGTCCGTCAATTCGAGGGAACACAAAAGAATTCTGTATTTTACATACGTCGTCATTTCCATTCCTGTTAAGAGTTAGCGCCCCGCGCGCAGCCGCCGCAAGACCCAGCACAGCGCGCGAAGCTTCGCTTTCGAGCATTTCTGGCGCGCTGCCTTGTGCTCGGCTTCCAGTTCATCGCGATGCCCGCGCGATACGAGTTTGCGGATCTCGCTCACATTGCATTTCCGCTCGCCGGACGTTCAGGTGCCGCCGCAATGGCGTTAGCCGGTGCTTTGCGGTAATGTCTCGATTTCGTTACAATGATGCGCATGTATTGGCCAAAGGAAAAGGACCCTTCGATCCTCAACGGCACCTGGAAGCCGCCACCAGTGGAGAAGACATAATCAGCGTGGTCCTTCGCCGAACTTAACCGGAGCGTCAATGATCGGCTCGAAGCGGTCGTCTGCGATGCTGCAGTCATCGGCGACCAGAGAACCGTCGCCGCCCACCGAACAGATGGAGTCGGTGCTGCCACGCTTGCCCCTTGAAAAACAGCTATCTATTCCGTCTTGCCGCTACGGTGTCCGAGCTGGACGGCGCCGCGCCGCAATCGAAGCCCTATGGCTTCTTTTCTGACTTAGTAGTCACCGCTTCCGACCAAAGGATGGATGCCGTCGCCGCTGCGGCTGTGACGATGGCTGTGACGATGAGAGTGTGGGCGGTTGCGCCTCACTACCTGCACCATTGGGTTCCCTTTCAAAACCGAAAGCGAATTGGGGCTGACCGTTGGCAGAGCGAACGCCGCGGGCATACCGACCGCGCAAACCACGATCGCAGCAAGAACGTAACGCATTTGGTCACTCCCTTCGTGCCGATAGGCCCTTGGCCCTGAGCCCCACCGGATGCTTAGCACAGTTTGCCCCCGCTTGGGAGGAAGAGCTCTGGTGTTCGACCCTGTGAGCGCCTTGGCGATCCAGCCCGCGAAGTCCACTATTGGAGCACCGGGGTCATTCAGGCGCCTTGACCGAGTGTCGGCTTACCACCGATACCGTTGAAAAACTCGGAAAATGAGGGACGTCAGAAAATCGGAGTTTGGTCATGCAGGGCAGATAGCGCCACGCGTTGCCATCGCCAATTCGCTAGGGCCGCCGCACACCGAAAAGTCAGCCTTTCTGCCGAAACCCGTAGCGCTTTCTTCTTGAAGCCCGCCTGCTGCCTCAGGAATTGTGATCGCGGCAAAAAATCGAGTTTTTCAACGGTATCCACCCAGAGGAGACATTGTCGGAGCGGCGAAGCGCGATAAGTTTGAGAACAGGACACGATCAGCTGTCGTAGTTGCAAGGCCAACCACAATTAAGTACATGGTTGAAAGTAAACCGACTTCCTATACAATATAAACACATTCAGCATTCGCCGCGGCCCCGCCAGCAATGGCGGGGAATATTTATCTATAGAGCTTTCGAAAACCGCCCTGCACATTTTCAAAATCGTCGCCGTCGAGTTGGCCGAGCAGCGACGACATGCGACGATGATCGATCGCGCGCGCTTGATGCAGACACGCGGTCATGTCCGTCCGCTGATATCGGACGCGAACGAACCAACTCCCCTCTTTCTTTTGCGTCGTTGTCGGGATGACGAACTAAAATCCATGCGAGAGCTTCTTGTAGATGATCACCGGCCGCGAGAACAGTGCGCTCTTGCACCATTGATCTCTGATCCAACACTTTCACCGACGCTCGCCCACCAAATGTCCCGCTCGGAGACGAGCGGTGGGCTCTGTTGTCTTTCATATCATTTCCTTTTGAGCCCCAACCATTCAGAAAATCTCTTCAACATATTTGGATAGTATACCAGATCTCCCACTCGCTCCGCGAGATCGCAAGAGCACCCGATCGATGATGCCGGGTTGAGCATGACCTAGCGCGACTGCCCCCGGCCAGCCGCGACATGGCGCGCCAGAGCGCGACCAGCCCCGACAGAGCGTCCGGAACGCTGCTCGATAGCGCCGCATATCGAACCCGCCGGTATGGATGAAAAGAAAATAGAAACCCTCTCTCGCTCTTTTATTATCGAGCCTCGCCAATGTGCGGGATCCTAAGATCAGCTACAAGGTCAAGTCACTCATATTTTCCGGGGAGCGCAAAGAACTCCTTGGGTCCCTCCCAAAGTGACAAGATTTTTTCGTCATCGGGTATTTTCTCGTCATGCGCGAGTCGCGCTAACAGATCAAGCAGGTGGCGCTGTATCAATTTCTTTCCCATGTATTTCCTCTTGAATTTCTTCTTTATTGCTTTTTGAATATCCTGGGCACTGATCTTTTCTCCCTTCGCCAGGGTTTCCAGAACTGCAATCACTTCAGCTCCTGTGGGGAGCTCAAGTGGCCCTGTGGTCTCTAAGGATTTTGGAGTGGTTTTACCAAGTCCAAGAATGGACTTTATCATATTCGTTCTCCACACGTTTCTTTAGGCTGTTTACTACCCAAGACCATATCATACTGTTTCGCTCTTCAAAGCCACCAGTGAAGCGGCATTATGGGTCGCCGAGACCCTGAATATCGAGACGCTCGATGAGAGCGGCAAGACATCCGCCCAGAACGAAAGCAGCGTCGTCCTACATGGCAATTTCGGAGGTCACGGCTTGCTCGTCACCGGAGATAGCGGATCGGGCTGACCCGGTCCATGCTTTACGCACAAACGCTCAGCATCTCGCTCAACGGGGTAAACTGCGCGCAGGTTCCATCGAAAGAAATTGCTAACTTCACGAAAGAGTGATGCTCGCACACAGTACACCACGGACCAGCACACATATTCACGGCACTACATAGCCGCCTTCGACAGTGACAAATGCGATGTATTCTTATTTGCAGTACATAACAGATAGGAGGTTGCAGTGCAGACAAGTGATCTATACGATTTCGTCACCAGCAGTATCATCGCAGACCTTGGGAAAGGAGCAGTGCCGTGGGTCAAGCCGTGGAAAGGCGGAAACAGCGGAGGCATCATGCCGATCAACGCGGCCACCGGCCGACACTATTCTATGATCGGCGCGCGATGAGCACGGCTATCCCTCGCCGCAGTGGATGACATTCAGGCAGGCGTTCGACAAAGGCGCATACGTGCGGAAGGGAGAGAAAGGCACACCCGTCATTTTCGCCAAGAAGCTGACCTTTAATGAGGGAGACGAGGACGAGCGTAAAATCTTTATGCACCGCTCTTTTACCGTCTTCAATGTCGCGCAGATCGAGGAACTCCCTGAAGAAGAAGTGTCCGAAACAATCATACCCGAGGACGGGGCGAGTACCTTTATCGTGGCAACATTGGCAGATATTCGCATCGGCGGTGACAAGGCATTCTATGTCCCTGCGAGGATTAGATACAAATGCCACCCATGTCCGCGTTCGAGAACGTGAGTAGTTATTATGCGACCGTATTCCATGAGCTTGGACACCTTACAGGTCATGAGAATCGGCTCGACCGCAAACTCACTACCCGCTTTGGCACAGAAGCATACGCCGCCGAAGAACTGGTTGCCGAGCTGACATCCGCATTTCTGTGCGCGGAGCTCCGCGGCCGGGCGAATTGCGGCATAGTGGCTACATCGACCATTGGATCAAACTCTTGAGAAGCGATCCTAAGGCAATCTTCACTGCCGCGAGCAAAGCATCACAGGCAGCAAGCTATCTGCGCTCACTCTCGGAGGCGAGGAATGAAGTACCTCGTCTTGGATAACAAACGCTATATGGAGGGACATTCTAAAACCGCGCATGGAGCAGAGAAGGGCGGCAAGCAACGCACAACCGGCACTTTTTGAACTTCGTGACGATGAGCGCCCAAAAACTCAGCACACGGCATCATCGAGATATGAAGAACCGACGCTCTTTGAATAATAAACAGTCCCACTTAAATGTGGGACTTTCATTTGCGATATGATACAGGGAGAGAATCAATGATGGAGCTGGATGCTTCTAAGAACCTCGCCAATTCGCCGCCTTTCTGATTCCATTGTGACAGATGGATCGGAGGTGATTCGATGTGAAGGCAGGCGGGATTTTTCGATGTCAATGATCGATTGAAGCGGTTGAGCGAGTCACATTGCCGAATAGAGCGCGTAGCAATTCTGCTGGCACGTCTGGCTCACGCCGCGGCGACGACTTCGTGCCATGTCTGCATCGCTGAGGCCCGAAAGGCTCGGTGCGTTCTTGCCGATGCAAGATGACGTTGGACGTTGAAGGTGTTGTGGACTGCTGCATGCACTGAGAGAAATCTTTGCGCCGACCCCACGCTCTTGAACCCTTGCATCTTCCTCTCCCTTCGTCGGGTCGGTTGATGCGAGTTCGGTTGTTGCGCCATCGGCCGCGCTCGTGGCGTTTTGCGATTCCAAGATCACTGGCTGCGGCTCCATAAGATCTCAGATCATCTGTGACGAGCTTGTCTGGGACAAAGCCATATTTCTTCAGCAGCTTGCGCATCAATTTGAGCGCCGCCCGCTTGTTCCTCCTGGTCTGGACCAGCACATCAAGAACTTCGCCCTCGGCATCCACGGCGCGCCAGAGGTAGACCAAGCGACCATCGATCTTGATATAGACTTCGTCGAGATGCCAGATGGTATGCGGCTTCGGCCGGCGTTTGCGCAAATCTGCCGCGATCTTGGGACCAAAATGGTTCACCCAGCGGCGCACCGTCTCATACGAAACCACGATTCCGCGTTCCGCTAGCAAATCCTCAACATCCCGGAAGCTCAGGGTGAACCGGACACAAAGCCACGCCTGTTGGATAATCTCGGGAGGGAAGCGGTAGCCACTATAGCTGATCTCGGTCATCATCGATGGTTACGGCTGAAGTCACTGAACGGCAAGCCCGCCCACGACGTGACACGGCCAAGGAATGGCACTGTCGGCGAGTTCCTGCTGCGCGTTACAGACGCCAGTCATTGCCGTCCGAAACGCCCTGTTCAAAGCGACCGATAGAAAGGATGACGCCGCATAAGGCCGGTCGTTCGCGTATTGGTCGAGCAAGCCCTCTGCCTGCCCCTTGCCTCGGACCAAACCGTTAGGATCGACGTCAAGCACCAGCGCGGTCTCGCGGCGCGTCGGACCGGCCTCTGGATAGAATACCCAAGCCTTGCCGAAGGTCAGCTCGATTTGGTGCAGCCGCTCCGGGTCCTTGTGCAGCAGATACCCAAGGTCGGTCGCCGGCTGATGTGTGGTCGCAATGGACAAAAACATAGCGTCAGATAGCCAGTGGGATTTTCATCCAGCGATGTAATCACTCGGTCGGTTAGTCGCTTTCTCTGCGATGGCGAAAGCGAGATTTTTGCGTATTGGACAAAAAGCCCAATGGGCGGCGGCGTCCACGGTGGCGACGGCCCTGCTCGAAGAGGCCGGGCCCATCATGACCCATAACGGGCGCTGGTTCATAACCGGGGGTGGCGCGCTTGTCGCCGCTTTCTATTTCGGCGCGACGGCCCCGGCCGGCCCAGAGGATGAAACGACTCCCCTCGGCGCGGGGGCGGATTGGGCCAACGGAAAACTCGACGCGGACAATTTCCGGTAGCGCCACGCTTGGGAGAGGCCGCGTGCAAGAAGAAAAAGCAGAAGCGAGAGCCACAGTCCGGCGTTGCCAAAAGGCCGCAGCAAATAAAAGCTTGCGATATATAGCGCGAGCGAGACGAGCATCATGTTGCGCATGTCGCGCGTCCATGTCGCGCCGACGAACACGCCGTCGAGTTCATAAGCGAGCGCGCCCGCAAGCGGGGCCAGCGCGGCAAACAAAAGATAAGCGCGGGCGTATGTCCGCACCTGTGGTTCAGTCGTAAGGAAATCGATGAACGGTTTGCCGAAAATAAGCGCCACGGCCGCCAAGCCGGCGGCAAAGGCGAAGGACCAAAAGGCAGTGATACGCACCGCTGCGCGAAAACCCTTGGCGTCCCGCGCGCCGATCGATTGGCCGCACATCTGCTCCGCAGCGGTTCCGAAACCGTCGAGGAAATAAGCCGCGACGAGAATGAGGTTAATCAAAATCGCGTTGCCCGCGAGAACGATATCGCCGCCGCGCGCGCCCTGCGCGGTAAAAAACGCAAAGGCAAAGAGCAACGCCGTGTTGCGGATGAAAATATCGCGATTGATCGCAAACATCCGCGCGATTTTTCCGCGATCGAGAAACAGTGCGGCGTCCGCCCGAAAAAGATTGCCGTACATGCGCCACACAACAAAAAAACCAGCGAGCACGCCCAAACCCTCGGCCGCGAGCGTGCCAGCCGCCGAACCGCGCACGCCTAACGCCAAGCCGTAAACAAGAGCGATGTTGAAGGCGATGTTGACCAGATGAATCAAGACTTGGAGAACGAGCGCCACGCCGGTCCGCCCGCGTCCAACGATGGCGCCGAGCACCGCGTAATTGATAAGAACAAAAGGCGCCGACCAGATCCTTATTTCGAAATAAAGCCGCGCCGCGCCGGTGACTTCGGGGCTGGCATCGAGCGCGCCAAAGCTGATCCAGGCGATCGGCGCCTGGAGCAAAATCATCGCGGTTCCGATAACAAGCGCTACGATCAGGGCGCGGATGAGCGTCGCGCGTTGCTCGGCGGCGTCGCCGGCGCCAAGGGCTTGCGCGGTGAGCCCCGCCGTCCCCATGCGCAAAAAACCGAAACTCCAGAAGATAAAGTCGAAAATCACGGCGGCGGCGGCGATCGCGCCGAGAAGATGCACCTGACCCAGCCTGCCAATAATCGCCGCGTCGGCGATGCCGAGCAACGGCGTCGACAGATGGGCGAGCGTCATCGGCAGCGCGAGCCGCACCACGCGAGCGTGGCTCACGCGCGGAGGATTTACGCTGGTGTTTGCATTTGACCGCAATTTCGTAACCGATCTAAATTAGACCTCGCCCTTCAACCATGTTTCAACGATGGGGGAAACCGAAGGGATAATGGCAGCTTGGCTTGACCGAACATTCCATGACGAATATGGTTGCAAGAAAGAATTCAACTTCTATTGGATTCAGTTACTTAAAGCGTCGGCCATGGGCATCTTGAAGGGCGTGACGAGGCAGCAGATGGACTTAATCGATGGGCCAGGTCTGCTCGAATGGTTCCAGCAAAACCTCGGGTCCTCCACACATGTCAGAATCGCCGTGGCATTTTGGGGCAAAGGTGCCGCCGAACAACTGGTCCTCGGCAAGAACCGCCAGGATACGAAGATCGTATGCAATCTTCGTATGGGTGGCACAAATCCTCGGGAGATCGAGACCTTCCGGAGGAAGTCCGGTGTCGAAGTCCGCCATTCCGATACCCTCCACGCCAAGATCTATCTCCTAGACAAAGGTGGTGTTGTTGGCTCGTCAAATGTGTCAGCCAATGGGCTGTCATTTCAGGGACAGGAATGCGGCGGGTGGACGGAAGCGAACGTGGTGTTCAGCGACAGATCTCTTTACGAAGCCACCGAGGCCAAATTCAATGAAATCTGGCAATTGGCGAAGCCTGTGGAAGATCAGGATCTTAAGGATGCGTATGAGGCATGGTCGAGAAGGCGGCGGCGTAATGTGCCGATTCGAAACGGGTCAGCCGGAGCAAGCTTGCTGACGGTCCTTAGGGATGACCCGGCGAGTCTCGCCGACCGGCGTATATACATCGTGGCCGCCGCAGACGAGAGAACGCAGGAAGCATTACAGACAATCAGGGAAGAACAGAAACGAACTCGCCTGGGCGACAAGCTCGATGCCTACCAATTCGAGCCCTCGCACAAGCTTTTTCCCGACAATTCCGACCTGATCTGTTTCGACCGTGGTCCGCGCGGCGGGCTTACTTTCGATGGTTTCTGGCGTATGCCAGAACCTCACTTGCGACTGCCGCTACCAAACGGCAGCACCCTTCTATTCTGCCATGAAATTGAAAAGATAAGGGGACTTACCAAGGGTCCGACTAGAGAGTGGATAGCGCTCCTGAACAAGACTCGAGCCGATCCAGAGTGGAGGGATGGCGGGTGTGTCGAAGTGGGCGACTTCGCCAGGCGTTATCTCGAATGGAATGGCTGAACGTCTCGTCGTGACTGCTATCCGCCGCTTCTCGACTTGGAAGATTTATTGAGCAGCACGAGGTTTTGTGACTCCCTTCAGCGGGCGTTGCGCATATTCATGAACGGCGCACAACATAGAACATAGCGACCCATACTGCCACCTCCTCGGCAAAAAAGCCGTTGCACGCCAGAGACTTGCGTTGTATCGTGCCACATAGCTACCCGCCACAGCACATGAAATTCAGAGCCAAAATCCGTGCCAAAAGTCCGTTTTACCGACCTGTCCATCAAATCTCTCCCCGAGGGCGTGTATTTTGATGAGCGCACGCCTCTTGGTATTCGTGTTGGCAAGCGTAGACGCACGTGGTTCGTCATAAAAGACCAAAGCCGCACCAAACTTCGTCTTGGGCATTACCCAACGATGAGTTTACAATCCGCCAGAAAATCGGCTGTAGAAGTCCTCGTGAGCCCACTGGAGCGATATGGCGGGCCGACTTTCGACGAAGCGCGAACCGAATACCTCAATCAAGATCGATGGAAGCCCTACACCAAATATCATGTCGAGCGTATCCTCATCCGTTATTTCGACTGGCATAAACCTCTCGATCAGATCACGCACCGGGATGTGATCCTCGCCCTCGACGCGATCAAAGCGCCCAGTGAATGTTTGCACGGCTATCGCAATCTTAGGGCCTTCTTCAACTGGTGCGTGCCGCGCTATCTCCAAACTTCCCCCATGAACGGCCTCAAACCGCCCTCCCGCCAAGCCTCACGGGAACGGGTACTCTCCGACAATGAAATCAGACGCATATGGCACGCAACAGACCCTGAAATTCCATACGGGAAGCTGATACGATTACTCATCCTACTCGGCACCCGCAGAGGCGAAACCGTCGCTATAAAGGCAGACTGGCTTAAAGATAATGTGCTCACCATTCCCCCCACCCATACCAAAAACGGCCGAGAACACCGCATCCCCGTCCCACAGATGGCAATGCCGCTCATTCACACGATGAGTTCGATAAAAGGCTTTTGGCGTCACAAAACCAACCTCGACAAAGCAAGCGTGACTGGTTGGACGCATCATGATCTCCGGCGCACGTATGCCACCAACATGCAACGACTTGGCGTGCGCCTCGAAGTTACTGAAAAACTTTTGAACCACGTCAGCGGAAGCATGGCCGGTATCGTTTCGATCTACCAACGACACGACTTCTTCCCCGAAATGAAAGAAGCCGTTGAACGCTACGAACAATTCCTGCAAACTCTGCTCGCTTCGGCGAAGTAGTCAACCCGAGGCGTTGCAACGTCTCCCAACTTTGGGAGACTTGCAATGAGGTTTCTGTCAAAGAATGAGGTGAAGTGCCTTACGCTCTATTCACATGCTCACCGTGCCCGCCTCGAAGATGCTGGCAAATTTCCGCGGCGATGCCGCCTCGGTTCTGGACCCAGATCACGAGTTGGTTATGTGGAGTCTGAGATCATGGAGTGGATAGCGCAACATATTCAGCACCGCGACAAACCAGACAGTTCCCGATAAGGGAACGAGAAGCGTCGAAGGTGCATACTTCGGCGCTTCTTTTTGACCAAACTCCAATGCCTTCGTCATAGTCTACTGAATACCTTGACGACAGCATTTTGCATGTCGTACAAACCACAACAATATCAAACAGTTCCGCCATTCACCGATCGCTCCTCGGGACGCTTTCGCGCCACGAGCTCCTAGCATTTCTACTAGGATTCGCCCCCATAGGCTCATCCTTCGATAATGGACAACTCGCGTCTCGGAACTCGTCCGATCCAGCGTGTCCATTACGACCGTATAAAATGCTAGGAGCTCGTGGCACTAGCGTGACCACCGAGGACCGACGGGAAGGCGGAGCAAACAGTTACAATTACAACAGACAGCTCTTTGCCGGTCGCCCCGCAGGCTCGGGCGAGTCCGACGGCCAAAAGCATGTCGCGTGCTCGTTGTGATTGCGGAGGCAACGGCAAACTCCAACAAACAATCACGGGAGCAATCCCACGCCCTGCGGGGCATAAATCCGGCATGATTATCGGCACAGACATACAAAACAAAACTATTCTCATCGACGACGGCGCACGTGCTCGCCACGTCGAAGTTATTGGCGCAACAGGATCGGGCAAATCGGTCTTGATCGAAAACCTTATCAGACAAGTTATCCAAAACAATCAGGGACTTTGTTTTATCGATCCCCATGGAGACACCGCTCGTAGTGTTATCGGACACATCCCCGAAGAACGAAAAGGTGACCTAATTTATATCGATCTATCGGACATGTCCCATACAATCGGCCTCAACTTCACGACCGATATTCCGTCCAATGAGCGTCCGTTACACGCACAAAACATCGTCTCCGCTTTCAAACATGTTTACGGCGACAGTTGGGGACCGAGGATGGAATATATCTTCCTCATGGCCGTACGGACACTCATGGACGCCGATTTAACCCTACTCGCCCTTCCAAAACTCTTTAATGACCCTCTATTCCGAAATCGTGCCATCGACAAACTCACCGACCCCTACATCAAATACACCTTTTGGACAGAACAGTACCCCATCTGGCATAAAAAAGTCGGCCCCGATCTCACATCCCCCATCGAAAACAAAATCGGCTCGGTACTCGGTTCCCCTCATCTTCGCGCGATACTCTCTCAACGCACCAACACCATATCGCTTCGCGAGATCATCGATAATAAAGGTGTGATCATTATCGCTTTACAAAAAGGACAGATAGGGGAATTGGCCGCATCTCTTTTTGGCGCCCTCATCGTCTCGGCAATCGGACAAACCGCGCTTTCCCGAGCCGACATCCCAGAAAAAAGACGCGTATTGTTTGACCTCTTTTGTGACGAGTTCCAAAACTTCGCGACAGATGCATTCCCGACGATCCTATCGGAAGCTCGCAAATACAAACTTCAACTCACCCTCGCACATCAAGGGCTTTCCCAACTCGACAGCGCTATCACCGACGCAGTCTTTGCGAACTGCGGCACGACGATATCTTTCAGAATTGGAGCAAGAGATGCCGAAGTGCTGGTCAAACAACTCGACCTCGGGAACGAACGCGCGCTCCGTGATCTCCAAAACTATCACGCATGGTATCGGACGCTCACCGACGGCTCTCCTGCCTCGACCATCCATATCAAAACTTTTCCACCAACCAAACCTTTACACGACAAAACAAATGAGCTGATATCCTATAGCCAACGACGCTTCGGCAGGCCCCGCGAGATGATCGAACGAAACGTGGATAGATTTTTATGCGCGCCTCGCTCCAAAACAAACCCACATTTTTCCGCTTCAAACTCCACCTCCACATCCAATTCTCCGAAGAAGAGGAAGCAATCGTAAAGTCGCGCGCCCTCCACAATTATATTTTCGATATCTCGCCCGGTTACGTTGGGATATTTTCCACCGAAGATTCCTATTCTCTCGCGGTTGCATCGTTTGCCGTATTTGCCGCTGGGATTGGTCTCAGTTTTATTGGTATCATGTCTCCATCCGTTGGCACGATTGCCCTCATCGCGATTTTCGGCGGACCCGTCCTCTTTATCTTCGCTCTCATCACTGGCATCTCAAACCGGAACATCACCGACAACAAACTCACCCTCGGATACCTCTTGGATCATCCCAACCTCGTCATTTCCACACTTGATCCTGTGCAGATACCGACAGCCGAGCAAAACATTCTCGCCAGATTGTCCGATCTAAAATTGTTCCTCACACAAACCCACGAGCTTGTTACGAGAAGGATTATTGAGCTGTGATGTTCTTCGGTCCAATCATTGCCATTACACTCATAGTGATGTTTGTCGGTTTTGCCCTTATGTTCCTTGTGCCCGCGCTCGGTGTCATGAGGATACTGAAACTCCGCAAACGCATTCCAAAACACTCAACCCAATTCCTCACCCAACGCCTCGACGAGATCGCCGATCCATTCCCCGACACTAATACTTTTGTCCACGACTATACCCGCTACCTTTTGGAAACATGGACCAAGACCCCGCGCAAAGACCTCTTCCGCATTTTAGCTCGCACCGCCGGCACTCTCTACAGCACGCATAATTTTGTCCCGCTTAAACCGGATGCGCCGCAGGTCGACGATGTGATTCTCCAGGGCCGGTACCGGGATCAGCTCATACGGGGGATTGAGACCGCACTCGATGCACCCCGCATTCTCTCGATTATTCAAAACGCTTTTACTGAAAGCTTCACCGAGCTTCTGCGGAAACTACCACGCTCATCATTTACCGACGACATTCACAATGAACCGACACCCATGTTCACCGTGCCACTCTACGACATGATGCGAAACCCAGGCCAGACAATCGCAGACTTGATCAAACCCTTTCAGTCTCTCGACATCCAACAAAGAAAACTCTTTTCCGGATTACGCGAACAGCTCAACCGGAATCTCTATGAAGCGTCGGGCCAAAAAGATACCGCGCCCGAGCACAAACTCATTCATCCCTATGAGTATGAAGGCACCCCACGCGAGATCGTCACAGCATACCTCGGCTACACACCGCTCCAATATGTCTTTGACCAGCATGTGCCATTTCCTATCACAGATGAGCGTCGTTTTGAGCACTGGGTAGTGTGCGGCGGCACCGGACACGGAAAATCGCAAACACTCCAGCACATCATCATGCACGACCTCATGCGACCCGACCCGCCGAGCCTTGTCATCATCGACAGCCAAGGCGACATGCTGTGGAAACTCCAGCACCTCAAAATCTTTGCCGACGATCCCGACCGGCTAATCATCATCGACCCGCAGTACGATCCCGCCCTTAACATTTTCGATATGACGACCGACCGACTACGCGGCTACTCCCCAATTGTCCGCGAACAAGTCGAAGCGGGGATATTTGAGCTGTATCAATATATCTTCGGAGCCATCGCGTCCGAAATGACGAGCAAACAGGGGACTGCATTCGTATTCGTCGTTCGCCTCATGCTTGCCGTTGAGGGCGCGACCCTCCACACGCTCCTCGATCTCATGGAAGATCAATCTAAGTCATTCAAAGACAGCCCATTTTATGCGTATGCCCCCAAACTCGACGACACCGCGCGAGCATTCTTTGAAAACCAATTTTTTAACAAGACCGCTTTCGGCCAGACCAAACAGCAACTCGCACGCAGGCTCTATGCCATTCTATCCGTCCCCGCGTTCAACCGATCGTTTGCCTCGCAAAAGAATAAGCTCGATATGTTCACCGCCCTGCAATCGGGCAAGGTAGTGCTCGTGAACACCGCAAAAAATCTCCTCAAAACGGATGCTTCCGCCCTCTTTGGCCGATACATGATTGCACAAGTCATGGCCGCCACGTTTGAGCGCGTCGTCCTTCCGCCCCAAGACCGCAAGCCTACATTTCTGATTATAGATGAGAGCGCGGAGTACATAGATGAGAACCTTGAAAGCCTGCTCACCCAAGCACGAAAATACCGCCTTGGCGCACTGTTCGCTTTTCAGCACATGCAACAGCTCACGCCTGCGCTCCGGTCAGCCGTCGCCACGAACACCACCATCAAATTTGCCGGTGGCGTATCAGACCAGGATGCGCGCACCCTCGACGCGGATATGCGCACCACCGCACAATTTATCTCCTCGATGCACAAACACCCCAAGAGCACCGAGTTTGCCGCCTATGTCCGCAATGAAACCTCGACAGCTATAAGACTTGAAATCCCCTTTGGTACGCTCGAAGCCGCGCCTCGTATGACATCCGACGAACACAAAGCACTCATTGAAAGGAACCGCGCGCGCTATTCCGACCTTTTTACCGGCGCCGGTAAAAAGGTATTGCCGCAAAAAATCGTCATACCCCCAGACGACGACATAGCGCCCTCTACAGACTATTGACGCGCATGGTAGCATATAGTGAACGTTGACGCCTTCGCGCGCTGACGTATCACAACTCTATGGAGACAGAAAAACGCTATCAAAAAGTCGGGCGCTTCGGCCACACGGACGTAAAGAAGATCGAGAAGCTCGAAAAGGAGCACCTCGATATTCTCTATCCGTTATTCGTGCATCCGATGCTCCCCACCAACCTCATCCATGTTCTTGCGAATCGTAAAACACAAATACGTGCTACAACGGCGCTCTGTCGATTGATGAAGCATTCCCCCAACCGATTTATCTCACAACCAATTGGACAAACGAAAGCCAAAAACGCCCGATGCGCTTTTCTCATTTTCCAGCTTACCGACAAAGGCGCTCGCGCATTGGTCGATAACAGCCGCATCTCATATCAAGAGTATTTGCTTTGGATCAAGGTCTCTGCCCAGCACAAGAAACATCACTTCGAGCATACGCTTGCATCCGGATATTACGGCACATCCTTTGAGCTCGGGTGTCGCGAAAACGGCTACACTTTCCTCTCCGAAATCGACCTTCTCAAAAGAGAAAAGTGCCCGCAAGAAACGCGCGATGCTGATAACCCCCTCGCAATCCCCTATGAACTAAACGGAGGCGTCCACTATCTCACGCCGGATCGCTTTGTGGGCGTCGAGTACGGCAACGGCGCTTCCTTCTTCGCTGTAGAAACTGACATGAAATCGGAACAGGAAGATGAACGAGAAGACGGTGGCGCTTCAATCAATCAAAAAAACAAAGCATACCGCCATATCTTTTTCCACCACACAGTGAAAGATGTCTTCGGGCTCCCGTCATTGCAGGTAATGTTCATCACCACCGCCGTCACCCGAATGCACAACATGATGGATAAATTACTCCGCATTGCCGAGAAAGACGGCAAAGGTTCAACACGGCCATTCCTATACAAAGCAATTTCCGATCTCGCGACCTACGTCGGCGACGAACTCCCCGCCACTGGTCGCATCTTCACCGACGAGTTTTTGCTCGCGCACGGCAAGACCATAGATATTGCAAAAATGAAGGTCGCACCCGTAGGCGCGACCTTGTAATCAATACTCTTCCCGAAGTTGCGGCTCACCGGTTTCAGTTGGCACAGCCAGAATAAAACGACCATCCCAATTCAACGGTATCGAAGTGATCTGAAGCGAGAACATATCCTCGCCATTTTTCGCACGCCAAGCCGCACCAATCTTTTGCCAGCCACCCCTACTATTGCCAGTCGGCTCGATTTTCGAAAAGGCCAGATACACGGGCTTCTTCGCTTCACGTGGTCCACGTGCGCGTGCACGTTCAGATATCGCTATATCAGACATCACCATACTCCTATCATGTGCCCTCCCGTAGTATACTACATGCAGAACATATAGGAGACACACATGAGAACATATGAGATCGACTTCAAAGCACTCAAAGCGCGGATACCGATAGAGCAGGTACTCGCTATGTTGAATGTGAACAATCTCAAACGCGACGGAAAGGAGCTACGCGGACAATGCCCAATATGTGGTAGTAAGGGCAGTCACAAGCCGGCTTTTTGTGTCACCCCTCACCTAAATGCATTCACCTGCTTCGGCGAATGTAAAAACAAAGGCGATATCATCGAACTCACTGCCTGCGTGAAAAGAGTGGGGAAGTACGCCGCCGCGAAAATACTCGACGAACAGTTCAACAACAACAGTCCTTTTCACAGTCCCCCAGCCCCAGCCCCAGCCAAGGCGGACAACGGTATCGACCAAGGGAAAAAGTACGCCGCCGCCCTCGATCCCGCCCACCCAAAACTGGAGCCCTTGGGCATCTCTCCCGAGGTGTTCAAGGCATGGAGGGCAGGCGTTCAGCACGGCTCAGGCGTATTGGCCGGAATGCTTGCCCTCCCGGTAACTCGCGGCAGCATCACCGTCGCCTATATCGGTCGCTCCATCGACGAGGAAGAAGTGCGTATCAAATTCCCCAAAACGGAATTCGGTAAAGCAAACCCATTTTGCGCAGAGGACTACATCTTCGGAGAAGATCACGTGACGGAGAAAACCCTCGTGCTCGTGTCCGATCCGCTCGACGTGGTGGCGCATGAGAACGACGGCACCAGCTTCGTGTGCTTCATCAATGAGAAATCAAGAACTCCGATCACGATCAAGCAATTGAAAAACCTCGTTGACCTCATGGAGCAGAACGAGTGCGAGACGCTCATGATCCTTACCTAGCAAGTTGGCCCCGCAATTCGGGGCCATTTTTTTATCTTTTTTTGCATTGCTCATTACTGCTCACCGAAAACATATCCCCACATAGTGCAGTATAGGAAACGGTTACAGCCCTGATTTTGTGTGAATAATAGGTGTCCTCTCAAACAAAGAGGACATCAATGAATAGGCTCATTACAGGCGACTGCTTCGACACCCTCGTACGGCTTCCCGACAAAAGCATCGACCTGCTTTGCACTGATCCGCCCTACGGCATCGGCATTGCAAAGGCGGGTAGAATTGGAAAGGCGGTTTTTACCCCGAAGAAGTGGGATGCCGCCATTCCTCCCAAAGCCTACTTCGATGAAATGCGCCGTGTCAGCAAGGCGCAAGTCATCTGGGGCGGCAATCACTTCGCCCATTATCTCCCGCCGTCCCGCTGTTGGCTCGTATGGTGGAAAAAGGACGGGCTACCGTCTCTTACATTTGCCGATTGCGAGATGGCGTGGACTTCGCTCGATCGGCCCGCGCAAGTGTTCAACAATCGCTGGCACGGACCTATTCGCGCGAACAAAGAACCGCGCGTCGGGCACCCCACGCAGAAAGCCCTCGAAGTGATGAAGTGGTGCGTCGCTTCATTTAGCCAGCCAGGCGACATGATCCTCAATCCGTTCCTCGGCTCCGGCACGACAGCCGTCGCCGCGAAACTACTCGGTCGCCGATACATCGGCATTGAGCAGGACGAGGAGTATATCGCCATGGCCCGCGAACGGTTGCGCAACCTGATACCAGCGAACGACAACGAGAGGACACCATGAACATCACTGAGCGCATCGACGCAGTCAAAGACCTCATCAAAAAACGCGAAGACATCGACCGGCAACTCGCAGAATTATTCAGTGGCGGCAGTGCGTCGCGGAAGCTCACGTGCTCGATTTGCGGATCAGATTCTCACACGGCGCGCACGTGCCCGGACAAGGACAAAACAAAATCACAACCAGCTCCCACACCACAATCCCCACCCTCACAAGCGATGCCATTCATGGGTGCTAACATAAAGTAGGATCGAGCTCCATCCCGCACTTCGGCAACTCACTTCCGGGTTGTCGATAGTGGGATGGAGAGTTCTTTGAGAGATATATACGACGAAGTAACCAAGAAGATCATCGCAGACTTGGAAAAAGGCGCGGTGCCATGGGTCAAGCCGTGGAAAGGCGGAAACGGCGGGATCATGCCAATCAACGCCGCAACACGTACTGGATATTCGGGCATCAACATTCTCATTCTCTGGGCAACACGCGAAGAACGCGGGTACCCGACTCCCGAATGGATGACATTCAAACAGTCATGCGAAAGGGGAGGGCGTGTCCGCAAGGGCGAAAAGGGTACGGCTGTAGTTTTCGCTAAGCCCTTGACATTCAACGAAGGCGAAGACGACGAGCGCAAGATATTCATGCACAAAGTGTTTTACGTCTTCAATGTCGCGCAGATCGACGGCCTCTCAAAAGAAGACGTGAACGAAACAATTATCCTCGACGACGCGGCGAGTACCTTTATCGCAAAGATAGGTGCAGACATTCGTATCGGTGGAGATGTAGCGGCATTTATTCCGTCACAGGACTTTATCAAAATGCCACCTGTGTCTGCCTTCAAAGATGTGGAGAGCTACTATGCGACCAACTTCCATGAACTCGGACACTGGAGCGGACACGAAACACGGCTCAAGCGCGAACTCACTACGCGCTTTGGCACCGAGGCATACGCGGCCGAGGAATTGGTCGCAGAGCTAACCTCTGCATTTCTATGCGCCGAGCTCGGCGTGCAAGGAGAACTACGTCATGCAGGATATTTGGATCACTGGCTTAAGCTTCTTAGAAGCGATCCGAAAGCGATATTCACGGCTTCTTCTAAGGCTTCACAAGCCGCTCACTATCTGCGCTCTTTTTCTTCGACGGATGATGTAGGAGATGGCCAATGAGATACGTCGAAATCAACGGCGTGAAATATCTATGGCGCGACCTACTCAAACTGCGCCGAGAGCAGAAAAAGGCGGAACGACAGGCGCAACCTGTTCTTTTTGAACTCAAAGAAGACACCCGACCGCAAACGCAGCGCACGGCTTCTTCACGATATGCGGAACCGACGCTCTTTGAGTGAGTCCCACTACGGTGGGACTTTCTTTTCCACCCTGATATGATAGAAGGAGACGAATCAATGGACTTCGAGGATTTTACCGTGGCAAAAGAACCAACCACTATCGAGAAAATAAAGAAGCTCGACGATGAGCGGGCGAAGCTACTGGAGAGCGCCAAATCGGATGCGCTCGCCCGCGCCGAGGAAGCGATCAATGAACTCACTGCGCTCGGCTTCGAGTATGAGCTCGTCGAGCCCACGAGAGCGACAGCACGCAAACCGAGAACCGCGCGCAAAGGATCGGCGTCCGATCACCATCCTAAGGGTGCGTGCCCGATATGCGAGTACGCGACCAGTCCCCCGCACGATAAACGATCTCACCGGTCTCAAACAAGGAAGAAACCGTTTACAGATGCGGAACTTGCGGCAAAGGGAATGACGATAGCGGCTTAGATCGCTATTACAATCAACAGGGCGACCTACGGGTCGCCTTTTTCTTTGTTATAATTCATGAGTGAAGCGCACAATTCTCAAACAAAAGGGAACAAGCGACACCGCCCTCATTAAAGACAAAATCCAAAACTATGTGCGGGAAATTGTAATTAGACGCGACGGTGGATGCATATTCGCAGACCACGGTCGCTTCTTTGGTTCCGGCATCCCTAATTGCAATGGCTACGCGAATAATGGGCATCTCATCCTCCAAGCCGACCACCTCATCACCCGCGCCAACTCCGCCACCTATGCCGACACGCGCCTCCTCGTCTGCATTTGCAAGGGACACCACGGCTGGAAGAAGTGGAACGAGAAACGCTACAACGAACTTATCCGGCCACTCATCGGTCCCGACCGTTGCGCACTCTGGGATAAATGCCACGCCGCCCGCTACACACCCACTCGCATGTACGCGTCCGACTGGAAAAAAGAGCTCGCGGCACTCAAACAAGAATTGAGAAATACTCAATGAAGATACTCAAGCCGCCCGCAACTCACAGATTACTACATCTGCATTCTGACCAGCTTGGGTTAACTTCCATGCCCGCAATAGCTGAGGTCTGCACTTGGCAATCCAAATACATACTTCTCCGTCGTACTTTCTCTCAAGTTCACCAGCAATGCGCTCGCCGTTGTCGATTGCGTAGGATGCCGTGTGATATTCTTTTCCATAGTCTACATGAACGTGCGGCCGTTTGTGGTTCTTACTGCCATCCATTCTAATTCTTATAGCCTTCAGCGTTTTAACCAGTTTCCCCGCGATGTAGTCGGCATCGATGTCTGTGTCGGCATCAGGTAGCCTGATACGAGGGGATGGGCGCCAATCTATCCAGTCGAGCTGGTTTCGCAGTTCCGCTAAAGACTTTTCAAGCCGTCTACGACGGAGGGACCTTATTATTCTCGCCATGAAATTCTCAAACATAAAAAATCTCCACCAACCTCGTTAAGCGCAGTGTTCGGTCAAACTCACGGTCGCCGGGCGATAAGTATGGCATAATGCGTTCATGAATGAGGACGACCGAGACTTCACTTCCCTTGATCCGGCGAATTTGCTCCCCTTCGAGTGCATCTTCGAGCCCGAAAATCCTGCCATCCGAATTCCAAGTGCCTACATCCCGAGTGAACCGTTAGCACCTGTGGACAACGAACTTTTCTTTCCATGAGTATGATACTATCCACAAATCTATGAACCACCCGACCACCCGAGGCCAAGTAACCGAAGTCCTACCTGACTTGAAATACCGCATCCTCCTCGCAGATGGAAAAGAAATCCTCGCCTACCTTGGCGGCAAAATGAAGCTCCACAAGATCAAGGTACTCGAAGGAGACACGGTCGAGGTCATCCTTGATAAATATGGCGGCAAGGCCACCAACCGCATCACACACCGCCTATGACCGCAAAATCAAAGAAAATACCCATAAAGAATGTCACTCGGATGGATTGGCGTGCACGACGTCTCGCGGAGTACTACAATGATCTCGAAGCAAACAGATTGCAGGCAGACCGTGTCGCGTACCTAAGAGGAATGGGCGACGGCGTCCGCCTCGAAAGAAAAAAGAAATCCACTTACCGTGCACAAGGTGTTTGTCTCGGAATCTGCATCACGGCGATTATTATCAGCATCATCACACTCATATGAATGACTTTTGGAAAGGTGTCATCATTTTCTTTCTTGTACTCGGAGCCGTTGTCGTGTTTTTCAACTACATAGGCCGAGCATCGGTCTATAACGACAACTACAAAACGAGCCTGATGTCCGCGTGTCAAACAAACGGATACACATGGGGCCAATGCTACAATGTCATCCACGGAAGCAAAGATGCCTTCGATCATTGATTTATGACCTTCACAGATAATCAGCAACACCAGCACCGCGAAGCCTTCATCGCCGAGTGCCGGCAGAAAGCATGGGGCGCGCTCTGCCATGCAGAATGGATTTCAAAAAACCTCGACGACCTGCTCGCGCTCTATCAGAAATTCCAAGACGAAGATCGGAAGCTCATAGCCGAAATGAAAATTGCCGAGACAGCCATCGACTACCACACCGTCGAAAACCGCACCAAGCGCAAGGCCATGCAAGAGCGCCGCAACAAACTGGCGCAGGACATGAAAGCGCTCGGCGAGAACATCGGGCGCGGCCAGCAATCACTCGCGCAGATTCATCAAAGCGTAGAAACCAATCTGCAACTGGCCACGCATGCCGAGACTTGGGAGTGGAAGGAGGTGGGGGCGCAATTGCCAAAATCCGAAAACCATGGCGGAGTTAGTTGAACTTGAACTTAGTTATCCTCAGCTCGATTTTGCCTCCATCGCCCCCATAGGTAACTGGACCTGCCAAACAAAAAACAGGCGGACCGATGTACAAGGCGACGACATCAGGTGGATCGGTCAGAGGTCCAGGCTTGAATGCGACGAAGACCCATGTTCGGGTGTCGATGCGTCCCACATTGCCTTTATAGAAAAATTCGACTCTTCTAACGCTTCCCCAGTCGGCTTTTTTACCCCCCGGCGCCTGATCTAAGCTGGAACCACAGCTGAATTGACAAGTATTAGATGGTTTTCCATTGTATAAACATTCCATGACGACATCAGGTTCGCCAGGACCAAGATTTTGAGCGCTTACGAGTTGCCCTTCAGCTGACATTGCGACGATAGCTAAAACCGCCGCTAGCAAGAACTTTTGCACTGCACCATCCATCCTGGTTGCCCGCCTAACGTGACTGCCACTGTCGATCACAGAGTGAGAATTGCGCCCGACGAGGAACGTCGCCGTCCCCAGCGAAGAAGCCGAGAAAGTCATGCTATAATCTATTCAAACGCACGTAAACGCTTATGGCGACCTATTCCCACGGATACGAAGAAAATCTCAAACGCGCAATCCGCGATGCGGTGGCGCTCGACCCCATAGCAACTATCCCTCAGCTCACGGAGACGCTTTCAAAGCGCTTAAACCATTCGTTCGATCCACGCTACATAAAAAGACTTCGCGACAAAATCGGCCGGCAAGCCCTCGTTGAATACGATCGTGCCAAAATTGAAGATCGAATGAATTTCACTCGCGAGAATTATCGGATGATCCGCGAGCGTCTGGTCAAGATTGTCTATTGGAATCCTGAAGACAACCCCCGCGAAAAACGGCCGTGGGCTAGCGATGTGATTGACGCCGCCAAGACAATCGTCATGCTCGATTTCACCTTGCTCAAGGCCGAGATCGAGACAGGCATGTACAAGAAGCCCATCGAGCTCCTCGCTAAAGAAATCCGATACGATCCATTGCCGGACGATATTCGCATCGTCGTCATTCAAAGCTGGAAGAATTTCGGGATGCTCCCCGCCGCGACCATCGAAGAAATGGTGCCCGCAAAAATGGTATGACAAACGAACTACAGGTTGACCTTCGCCTAAATGGATACGTTGGCGAATTTGAATTGTCTCAACTCATCCAGAGCTTCGGCCGTGTGTTTTACTCACTAGAACAAATTGGTCCTCATAAATGGCGCGCGCAGTCATTCGCCACAAACGCCGAACGTAATGACGACCACACGCGCCTGATCGGTGGCCGCGTCCATGGGAAATCGCCTGAGGAAGCCTTAGCGCTACTCTGGCTCGCTTTATATGGAAACCCTGGAACGATCGCTTGAGCTATACGACCTCGTAAGCGACCCCGAACTCCGGCGGGCCGCCGCACAAACCCTCAAAGGCTTCTGCGCTACTTACCTTGCCCACCACTTCCCACAACCGCCATCTGACTTCTTCGACGAGATGAGCGGTGCGCTCGAAAACTACGACATCAAGCGCCTCGAAATCATCGGCTTTCGCGGATGCGCCAAAAGCACAATGGCCTCGCTCGCACTTGTGCTGTGGGCCGCGCTCGAACACCCCGACAAATACCCATTCATCATCATGCTCGCCGACACGCGAAGCCAAGCAAGCATCAACGCCGCCACCGTGCAACACGAACTACGAAACAACGACCTAATCCTCAAAGACTACGGCCACCTCAAATACAAGCGCATTGACGATCCCCGGCCCGAGCCGACACTCGAAAGCGACGAGGACTGGCAGGCGATGAATTGCGTGCTCGATAACGGGGTGCGCATCCTCTCACGCTCCCGAGGGCAGAAGATACGCGGCTTGAAGCACCGGCAATACCGGCCGAGCCTCATTGTTGCCGACGACGTGGAAGACCTCGACTGGGTGCGCACGCAAGAGAACCGCGACAAGAGCGCGCGGTGGATGCGCGGCAATGTCCTGCCCTCGATCGAGGAGCGCGACGGTCGCATGGTGATTATCGGCAACTGGTTGCACACCGACGGCTTGATGGCCCGGCTCAAAAACACCGGCCTATTCACTGTCCTTGAGTTTTCGCTTTTGCGCGAGGGCGACGGCACAGAAGCCGAGCGGTGCACATGGAAGGCCAAATACCCAACCCAAGAGGCAATTGACCGCAAGCGCGATGAGCTCGGAGACATCGGCTTCCGCCGCGAGATGCTTTTGCAGGTCGTGCCGGAGGAAGGCCAGGACGTATTCCCCGAGGACATTCACTATTATGATGATCCGCCATTCGACGATGGGAACCACCTCGCGCATGGCGTTGACCTCGCGATCTCAACCAAGGAAAGCGCCGACTACACGGCGATCGTGAGCGGCGAGGTGACGTGGCCAGGCGGCAATATCGAAATTTACGTCCTACCCAACCCGATCATCCGCCGCATGACGTTCAGCGAGACCATGGACACGCTCGACAACGTGCGCAAATCAAACGCTATGAGCAGTGAGTTTTTCGTTGAGGCAGTGGCCTACCAGCAAGTCGCTATCGAGGAAATGGAGCGCCGGGCCTTTAGCGTTCAGGCCATGCATCCGATTAAAGATAAGCGCGCGCGGCTACGGGTTGCGGCGCGGTATATCAAAATGGGGATCGTGAAGTTTCCGCGCCACGGATGCGAACAATTGCTCACGCAGCTTTTGGGCTTTGGGGTGGAGAAGCACGATGACGCCGTTGACGCGTTGGTGTATTTGATCTTGGGATTGGTCGGTGAGGGGATCGCGCCGCAGGAAATCCACTATGTCTGAACAACATCGGTTTGTTTTCGCAAGAATGCGGCGGCACGCTTTACAGTATCAAGTAAACCAATGCTTTGATCATTAGAAAGAACCACACGACCTTTCACCACATTGAAAAAACTAAAACCGTCGGTAGATAATCCGCCTGGACGAGAGATCACATTGTCAGATTTCAAATTTGGTTTCTTACCAGCCTCGACATGTCTAAACGCGTGCGATACGTCGTCAACGATCGCGAAGTCAGGCGATTGACCCCTAAATTTTCCTCGCAATCTCTCTCTTTTTGACGTTTTCGGATAGACGAGGTAGTCAACCCCATGAAAAACAGTAACACAAGCTAGGAACGCATGTCTGCGGGATGCGGGATGCTCTTCAAAGTCCTTGACCGTCGGCTCAACAATTTCTTCGAGATAGCGTAGGATGTCTTCCATTTGTCGCTCCAACAACCAATATCCCCACAACAAACACATCCCATCGAGCAATAGGGTGCTAGAATTATTGCACCACTATGCCTCGCTTTATTGATTGGATGATCAACGGTAGCACAAAGGATACAGCCCCCGTCAATCGCTATGAAGGCTTTACAGCCAATGGCGCGGTAGTGCTACGCGACCGACGCGGCACGAGCAAAGCCGAAATCCCCGATGTTTCCGAAAAGGGAATGCATGGCATGGGCGACGACCCCATGGCCATCTATCGGCCGAGCGGTGCCAAGAGCATCGACGCATCAAAAGCAATGGGCAACTTCACCGGCTGGACGTTCGCCGCCGTCAATGCCATTGCGAATGAAGTATCCAATATCGACTTCCGGCTCTACCAGATCGCAGGCGAGGACCACGAGGAGCAAGACGACCATCCGCTCTTAGACTTGCTCGAAGGCGTCAACGAAAACATGACCGGCATCGAGCTCAAGTACGTCACCATGGCGCACCTTGAGCTCACCGGCAATTCCTATTGGCTCTTGGACGGCGTGACAGACGCCATGAGCCAACCACGCGCAATCTATCCGCTCCATCCCGGTCGCGTGCGCGTGAAGCTCGACAAGAGCACATTCCCGTACAAACTCAGCCACTACGAATTCACGATCGACGGCAAGGTGTACAAATTCGAACCCTATCAAATCCTTCACATGAAGTGGCCTGATCCGAGCGACCCGTTTGTCGGAATCGGCGTCCCGCAAACCATTCCCTCGTGGATCGACTCGGATAACTATGCAATGGAGTACAACCGCAAGTTCTTCATCAACGGCGCATCCGTCGGGCTCTACATCCAAACCGATACGAATGTCGAGGCGAATATCGACCGCATCCGCAAAGGCTGGAACAATCGCCAAGAAGGCGTCGAGAATGCGCACAAGACACCCGTGCTCCCCAAGGGCGCCAAACTCGAACACACCGGCATCACCCAGCGCGACATGGACTTTGCCAAGCTCACCGATGCGACCCGCGACCGCATTCTTGCTGCCTTCCGCGTCTCCAAGACCATCCTCGGCACGGCAGAAAGCGACACGAACCGCGCGACCGCCGAAACTGCGGACTACGTATTCAGCAAGCGTACCGTCAAACCGAAGATGATGCTTGTCGTCTCATATCTCAACGAATTTCTCGTACCGCGCTACGGCGACGATCTCTACATCACCTTCATCGACACGACGCCCGAGGACAAGGAATTCAAGACGAAAGAGATGCAGGCCGCCGTCGGAAACATGCCCATCATGACCCAAAACGAAGCCCGCCGGAGCTATCTTGGACTCGGTCCGATCGAAGGCGGCGACAAGCTCATGGCCCCAACGACGATGACAGAGGCAGGCACGACGCAAGCCGTCGAGGGCGAGGATCAGACGCCCCAGCTTGCCAAGGCGATCACCGTGGCCGGCAGATATGCCAAGGCCATGCGCGTCCGCACGGGAGGCAAGAGTGCCCACAGCGGAGCATACAAGATGCGCCATGCGCTCACCAATGCGTTCAAAAAGGCGCTCGATCAAAAGACGCAATATCAAGTCAAAAGCGTCACCGAACTATCGCACTCCGAGTACATGGAACACTGGAAACGGTTTGACGATCGGAGCCAACGGGCGTTAGCCGAACTGCACAAAGTCTTCCTCGGCATCAACAAAAAGCAGAAAGAGGAAGTGATCGAAAACCTCCCGAAAGCCACCGGCAAAAAGAAGATCAAGCTCGGCGAATTGTTTGATCCGAAAGAATGGATCGGCATCACCATCGATCTCGCGACGCCCATTCTCACCTCGCTCGCAAAGGATGAGGCGACCGCCGCGCTCGCCATGATCGGCGCACAACATCAAGACATCCTCGCGGACAAAAGTACCCGTGCAGCCCTCGACCGTGGCATTTCGAAGATGGCGAAAAGCTACACCGAGACGACCCTGCAACAGCTCAAAGATGTGCTCGGTGAGAAGCTCACACAAGAAGGCGGCACGAACCTCGCCGAACTCACGAATGCTGTAGATGGCGTGTACAGCTTCGCGGATGAACGACGCGCAGGGCTCATAGCAAAAACCGAAAGCTACCGTGCGGCGAATTGGGCGAACCGCGAAGCATGGACGCAGAGCGGCGTGGTGCAGAGCCTTATGTGGTACACGGCGGAAGATGAACGCGTTTGTGCCTACTGCAATGAACTCGACGGCAAGGTTGTCGGTATCGAGGATAAGTTTTTCAATGATGACTATAGCGATGGCACCGCACCGCCACTTCATCCAGATTGCAGATGCTATGTCCGACCCGAGGGCATTTCTATTGAATGATCTATGTCACTCGACCAAGTAGCTAATTTCGTCAAAGTAACCGTCAATCAAGGCTATGGCACGACGGACACCAGCATTCAGCTCGCAACAGGGCAGGGCGCAAAGCTCCCGAATCCTGCAAGCGGCGCCTACAATCTCGTGTGGTGGAATAGCACCGACTATGTTGACCCTGCTGATGATCCGAACGTCGAGATCGTGCGCGCTACCGCGCTCTCAGGCGATACGCTTACCGTAACCCGCGCGCAGGAGAGCACGACCGCAACACAAAAGCAAAACGCAACTAAAATCTACAAAATGATGCTCGGACTTACCGCCAAGATGATTTCTGATCTTGCCGCGCAGGATGGTAATGGCGTTCCTGTCGAGAATGAAGTGGTGAGCGGATCAGGCACCAGTTGGACACTCGCAAATACCCCCATCGCTGGCAGTGTTAAACTATATGCAGGCACTCGGCTTATTCCGGGCGGAAATGATTACACGATAAGCGGGGCCAGCATTACCACGACAAACTCATACCCGGCGGGCTCACTTATAGCGGACTACCGAAAATGATTTATGAAACGATTTATCTCATTACTCGTCGCTCTATCGTTCGGCATGATACTCGCACCTACTGCCTATGCGAGCATTTGCTTCATTCCAAACGGCTGTACTGGCACATCAACTACTCCCAGCTATGGCCAGCTTCTTATCGGCGGAAAAAGCGGCGAATACGAGTTTGTCGCTTCCTCGACACTGGGCGCCGTCACGTCAGTATTCGGGCGCACAGGTGCAGTGACCGCACAAAGCGGGGACTACACGACCTCGCTAGTGACCGAAGGTAGCAATCTCTACTACACCCTCACACGCTGGGCATCCGCGCTCGCAGGCACCACGACCGATGCGCTCGCAGAAGGGATCACCAATCTCTATTTCACCAATGCACGCGCACGTGCCGCGATCTCTGGCACATACCCCATCAATTACAATTCAGGAACGGGCGCGATTTCCATAGTCGCAACGTCTTCATTCGGCCTCACCGTATCGAGCTTCGCATCGCCGAACATTTCGCAGTGGACCAACAACGCCGGGTACCTCACCTCGCTCTCTGGTGCCGCGAGCTCGACCCTCCTCTCAGATAACAACACGTTCTCTGGCATCAACAAGTTCACCAACGCGTCGAGTGATTTCAGCGGAACATGGCAGACATTCTCGCCCTCCCATTTCCAAATCGCTGGTTCATATCTAACGGCTTCCCCGATCGCGACATCAACCGGAGAAACGGCCGGACAGCTCGCATATTGGACGAGTACGAACGGCACACCTGCGACGCTCGGGAAGGTCGCCACTTCAACGCTCACGCCATCCTCGCCGCTCACTGGGAGCTTTGTGCAGATAGGATCGAGCGGATCACTCGGATGCCAGACGGCTTCGGGTTCACAAGCGGGGTGTCTTTCCTCGGCCGATTGGACGACTTTCAACGGAAAACAGGCGACAATCTCCGCCACATGGCCGATCCTGTTTTCAGCCAACACGGTGAGCTGGGGCGGTCTCTCGACGACGACGAATCTCACCACAGGGCAACTTGTCTACGCGTCGGGCGCAAGCTCTATCACGAGCGTCGCCACCTCGACCCTTTCCGCATCATCTCCGCTTACAGGCTCATTCATTCAAATTGGCAGTAGTGGCTCGCTCGGCATCCAAGCCGCGAGCGGAGCACAAAATGGCTACCTTGCATCAGCCGATTATTCGCTACTGCATGCCGCGACGACAACCTTTTCCGCGCCTCTCACTTATACCCTCGGCACCAACGCCGTGACATGTCCATCCTGCATCACATCGCAATTCGCTTGGCCGTGGACGATGCTCACCAACTACGGTACTACCACCGACGCCACCACGACACCTGCTTGGTTTCAAACAGGCTTATTTGCTTCCTCAACATCACAATTCACATACGCCAGTACGACGCAACTATCAGCTACCTCACTATGTTTGACTGGCGACATCTGCCGCACCACATGGCCGTCAGGTGGAAGCGGCATAGCCACCACTTCTCTTGCCGCAACATGGCCTATCATTCTCACCATCACTAATCCTGCCGCGACATTCTCATGGGGCGGGCTTTCAACAACGACTAACCTCGTATCGGGTCATGTTGTCTATTCATCCGGCGCAGGCTCAATAACGGACATTGCCACATCAACTCCTTCTATCGGTTCAGTGCTCACTTACTCCGGCACTCTAGGTAACTTAATCGGTGGCACTTCCGGCTCATTTTCAATAGCAAATAGTGCCGTAACAAATGCCATGCTTGCCAATTCAACAATATCAGGTATCGCACTCGGTTCAAATCTTAACAGTCTGTCTCCAAACAGCACGCTCAATGGCTCCTCGTACAACGGAAGTGCAGCGGTCAGTAATTGGGGACTCAATCTCGGTAACTCAAACTGGTGGACGGCACTACAGAACTTCACGAACGCGACTACATCAGGATTTGAGGCCACTTCCACCAACATATTCTTTTCAGGCATCAAAGATGCACTCTTAAGCACGAACCATAGTGGACAAGTCGTCGCCACCACTTCCGTGGGAGTGAACTACCTCTCAGGTATTTTGCCGATTGCAAACGGCGGCACCGCCACGAGCACCCAAGTTACCAACGGCATGAACTACTTCGACGGTACGCGCATCACGAGCAATACCGCACTTACAACCGATGGAGTAGGAAACATTACGCTTGGAAGCACTGGCTCTACGTTGTGGGCAGCAGGCGCATCTTCTACCGACTCAAACGCTTTCGATATTTGGAACCCTTCGCTTTCGCCGACGCTCCCATATTTCAGTCTCCGATCGAGCGGATACGTCGGCATATCGACCTCGACACCCATCTCGATGTTCACCGTCGCAGGCAATGCGAGCATCGGTGCCGACTCGAATGTTGCCGCACCGACAAATGGACTCACGGTTGAAGGCGGGATACTCTCACAAGCCTCATCTACTATCGTGGGAGCCCTTACTACGACAGGCACAAATACTTTCGCAAGTGTCTTGAACTTAAATGGCAACCCAAATCTAGGATCAACCGCCATCACGACAACCGATAACTCCAACGAAGTCATCGGCACAAATTGGGGATGGTATCTAAAAGGCGATGCCACTCATCCTGTACAGATAATAGGTGGCGCGTTGATGACAGGACAGGCACTCGGTTTTCCGGCAGGCACAACGTTCCCATCCGGCAATCTCTATGTGAACGGACAAGCGGCAATCGGCACGACTACTCCGTTTTGGAATGTCACCGTCGCATCAAGTACCGGCCCACAACTCGCACTCACCGATACGACAGCAAGTAGCAACGCATGGACGCTTCGATCAACGGGCAACTTCTTCTATATTGCCACCAGCACCGCTACCGCAACCTCTACAAAATCAGCTTTCTATCTAGACAACAATGCAATTCCTTACTTCCCATCTATTGCCGCAAGTTCTGGCAGTAACTGCTTGCAGATCGACGCCAACGGCAAGATCACCAATACAGGTGCTGGATGCGCGAGTAGTGCGTCAGGCGCAAATCCTACTGCATCCTTAGGCCTTTCTGCAATCAATGGCTCTGCGACAACCTTCATGCGAAGCGATGCGGCTCCTGCACTGTCGCAATCTATTATCCCCACATGGACGGGACTGCATACCTTCCAAGTTGGATATGTGTCACAAGCCTCATCCACCGTAGTAGGTAACTTCACCACCACCGGCAATAACATCACCAATGGAAGCGTCACCTCTGCGAGCGACTCGATAACCAACGGCACTCAAAGCATGAGTATCAATCCCTCTTATGGCGGTTCTCTGCCCATGTTCGGCACGATCTCAAATGATCCGCTCGCGTTCATGACAAACAATACCGAGCGAGCACGATTCACTGCTACAGGATTACTCGGCATCGCCTCATCAACCCCGTGGGGGAAGCTTACGGTGCAGGGCGCGTCGAATAGCAATACCCCCTCATTAGTCGTGTGGAATACGGGAAGCTCCACACCAGTGCTCACCGTGCTCGGATCAAACAGCAACGGGGCTATCATTATGGGAGGAACGACTTTGGATACGGCGGGTGATGTCCTCGAAGTGAAAGCGCCTAACGATAATGCAGACCATTATACCGAGTTTAACTGTCCCGCGTCGGCGAAGGGCTGCTATCAGAAGTTCAAAGCAAATAGCGATTTCGTATCGTCAGAATTTGCGAGCACCGACGGCGACTGGTTCATGGGATCATTCGGCACCGGAGACTTTGGATTCAAGGACAGCAACAATGGCACGTGGCCATTCGAGATAGCCAAGGGTGCAACCACTTCTGCGATTCAGATCGATGCAAACAGTCATATATCGTTTGGTGGAACGACATCGCAGGGTGCCGTCAGTTCGTGTGGCACATCTCCAAAGCTTAATGGTAACGATGATGCCGGAAGTATCACAATCGGGACTGGTGCGGTAAATGCGTGTACGCTCACATTCATCAACACGTATACAAATGCTCCTCATTGTTTTGTGAACCTCAATATCGCGGCCGCCACTGCCACTGTTCTCATAGCGAACACAAGTGCGACGCAACTCATCGCGCACGCCTCGGCATCCAATATCGGAGGCTCCAAAATGGACTACTTCTGCGTGGCAAGCTCCACCGCCTCTGTCTTCTAATATGAAAAAACTCTCCACAATTTTGCTCACACTCGCCTTCTTCACCGCCGTTTCATTTGTATATGCATCCGTTTTCCTAACTTCCGGTCACACTCACAGATCAATTTTAGAAGCGGGACACAGATTCAATACGACTCTCCATTCGGTACGATCCAAGGATATTCGACGCACCCCTCATCAACGTGCGGTGCAAACGCCACACTCTATAAACAACTAATCGGTGCAGGTGCTTCGTGGCAACGCACCGATCTCGCATGGGATGTAGTCCAGTCCACTTCTTCAGCATCGTATACATGGGGCGGATATGACTGCAAACTAAACGATGCAACTGCTCTCGGAATCAGTACCGTGTTCGTTATCGATCAGACACCAACATGGGCGGCAACATCCACCTGCGTTGGTGGCGCAGGCACTTGCGCTCCCGTAAATGCAACAACACTTGGAACATTCTGCACGGCCGCCGCAACGCACTACCCAAGTCAGACTTACTGGGAAATATGGAATGAGCCAAATCTTGCTGGCAACTGGGGTCCAGCGTCACTAACAAGTGACTATGTTCTTGACCTCAATGCATGCGACGCGGACATCAAAGCCGTTATCCCGAGTGCAAAAATCATATTTGGTGGACTTAGTCCGACCGCAACTGGAGGAGGCAATATAGCCATATCGACCTTTGTCACGCAAGCATACACTCACAGCCCCGCCTTCGATATCATTGGCCAGCACCCCTATAGCTACCCATGGGGACTCACTAAAGGCGATTCATCAAGCAATGGCTGGCAGGCTATGCTCGCGGTGCGCAATACGATGAACGCGAATGGTGACTCCGCGAAGCAGATATGGATCACCGAAGTCGGCGCACCGACATGTGGCACAGGAAACCCGCTCAACCTCGACGATAACACACCCGGCGGCGACACCTTCCCCTACATGTCCCTCCAAGCACAAAAGACGCTCTTTCAGCAGATCGTGGCGACAAGCACGAGCGCGTGGACGAACATCGGCAAGATATTCGCCTACACACTCATTGATGCGAACTCATCCGATCATTCTACGAATGAAAACTGTTTCGGCGCGGCGTACTACACCAACGGGCAACCCAAACCTGCTTATGACGTATTACGTAACCTATGACCAATCTCTTCTCACGTCTTGATCTCAACACCGTTATGATTGCAGTATGCGCGCTTATCTTGGGAATCCAACAATGGCGTTCCGGCTCGAACAAACTCACTACCGACACCATTCAAACCTACAAGGACTTACTCGAAGCCACCGAAAAGAAAAATAAGGAAAAACAGGACGACCTTCAAAATCAACTCAACACACAGGCAGGCCAAATCGGCGAATTGAAAGGCCTAATCACCGGCAAGGATCAGCAAATCGCCGACTACCGGCAAATCCTCGAAAACCGCAATCCGAACCTGGAAAACATCCTTACCCAGATGGTAAACTTTATGAAGGAAGTAGAACATCGGTTGCAAGGGATTGAGTCCCACATACAAAAGCCTATGGTCGCGGAGACGAAAACGACGACATCTATCGTCAAACAATGAGTTGTCCACATCTTCATTTACACACTACGTGCTATCATTTAAGAAAAGTATGTCTTTCCAGCAACTCCAACAGCAAAACGTATCGGCACCGGCCGCATATACCGAATACAGCGTTGCGATTCCACCTTTCGTAGTTAATCCGACATTCTCTTTGCGTCCGAGCGGCACCCCAGCAAATATCTTCTGGTACATCGCCCCGAGTGGCAGCGTGAGCCCGGGTAGCGCCGGGAACCTCCCCGCTGTCTATGGCACTATCCCTGCAAACGGATCGCGCTCGATAGGCGGTAAGTGCGGCGGACAGACAATCTATTTCCAAGTGGATCAGGCGAATCAGACGCTTGAAATTGACTATTATGGCGACACTTAAAGACACATTCATTTTGTTTGCGTCGGTGGTTTTTGCCGGACTCATCGTCGGAATAGTCATTTTCATCGGACAAAAAGCGCACGCCGCAACATCTTTCTCCACGCCGAGCCCGTTCAAGCAAGGCGGCACGAGCAACACACAGATCATCCCCACCTATCCGACATGGAGCTTCAATATCCCGCTGTCACCACCGACGAGTTTTGCGGCTGCGAGCTCCACCAGCCCTGGCGGATCGCTCGCCACAAGCACCACGCCAATCTATTTCGAGCTCGCCGCAATAAATGGCTTAGGCACCACGACAGTATCGACTGAACTCTCGACGACGACGAAAACGGGAAGCTCAACCATCCATTTCTCATGGACAGCATCACCGGGCGCCACGGGCTATGCGCTCTTTTACTCGACAACTACGCCGAATGCGCTCAACGCCTACCAAATGGCAACCACGACCAACCAATACGACTTCACCTCGACATCCTCGCCCCAGTACGCCAAACCTCTGGGCTTCCCGACCGCATTCTCGGTGCAGCTCTCGAACACCGCGACGCCTGTGGTCATCAATGGGCTCAGCGCGTCCGCTATTGCCACGACCACCTCAGCGATTGGCGGTGGCGCGCTTACTAGCGGAGCATGTGCAACAGGGACATCAACGATCCCCTTCGGTACGTTGAGCTCAACAACCGTCTTTATGACCACGCCGCAGAAATATCCGGGCGCGGGCGTAGAATGGCAGAGCTACGCACTTAGCTCCACGCAGGTAGTCACGCAAGTCTGTGCATTACTCAACGTGACACCCATATCGACGAGTTATAATGTAAGAACCTTCTAACCTATGCCACTATTCACCCGAACTTTTCAAATCATCGCTGGCATCCTCTCTGTCCCCGTTCTTGGCGTCGCCGTGATCGGCACGGCCTATCCATCGCCTTTTCTTGATCACCTCGCCGACCTTGTAAACGGCAGCCAAACGACAACTGTCGACAGCACCAACGCACCGAACTGGAGTTTTGGTCTGCCACTTGCACAACCGACACTCACGAGCATCGCCACCACCACGGGCGGCACACTGCCGAACGCAACCACCTTTTACTTCCAAGTCGCCGCACTCGACGGCAACGGCACCACGACGGTAAGTACCAATCTCAGCGGAATCACCGACAGCACGAGCGAGGCGCTCCAAGTCACATGGGGCTCGGTAACAGGCGCGACCGGCTACGCACTCTATTTCTCAACCTCGACGCCGACGAGCTTCACACAGTATTTCCTCGCGACCTCTACCACTGCCTCGTACACCTTCTCCACCTCAACTGGTAGCCTTTCCGGGAGCTACACCAAGAGCGATACAACGGCCTTCGCCGCACTCATAAATCCGAATGGCACGAGCTACCTTAACGGAGGCGCGTTGCAGGTGAATTCGGGCAGCACGCAGACCGCCGGATATTTCTATGGAAGCACCAACAATTTCATCCAAAGTGTCATACATAATACGAACAGCGGCAACAACGCCTCTGCCGACTTTGTAGCCTGTAACAATCTTTCGAAGGTTCTCTGGCCGCTCGGCGCGAACTGCCCCAATTATTACGTCGATTTTGGCATCAATAGCAGCGCCTTCAATCAAGCCGCATTCTCGGGTGAGTCCGCAAATGACGCCTTTCTTGCATCGAGCGATAGCAATCTCGACATAGAGACCGCTTCAACGACTGGACCGGCTGCGATCAATTTCCTCACAGGTGGTACCTTATCGTCGAACATCCGCATGACGATCGGCAAGACTGGCCTTGTGCGAAATAGTGGCACAGCACCGACGGCCGCCACCTCATCTGGCGCAGGCACCGGCTCTGTTCCCGTGACAATCGCTGGATCGCCTAACTTCTTCAACTTCAATATCATCACAGGAGCGAGTCCTTCAGGATCAAATGCGACCGTGGCGACATTCACCCTGCCTGCGGCATGCCCAACTGCTACCGTACCCCTTGTCGAGAACTCGAACGCAAACGCCGACGCTCTGGGCGTGACCGCTTTTGTGTATGCTTCTTCGACGGGACCAAGTACGTTCGTTCTTAATTCAGGCGTGACCGCACTTACCGCCGCCACGAACTACGTATGGAACATTTACGTCGGATGCTATTAATTATGCACACCCTCCCCAACACCTTGACAAAAATTAACCTGCTATAATTCATTCAAACCTCATATGAACCCCACACTCAAGCTCACCGAAGAAGTCGCAGCAGATATCCGCGCGCGCGTCAAAGCTCTCGACTTTGGGGCAATGGAGAAAATCCGCAAGGCAAAGGAAGACAACGGGACATTCGATGTCATCGTATCGACCGAGGACATCGACCGCTCCGGCGAAGTCGTCAAGCAGAATGGCTGGGAGCTCACCAACTACAAGAACAATCCGATCGTTCTTTGGGGCCATGACTACTACTCACTCCCGATCGGTGTCTGTCTGGAGACCTACATCACCGAAAAGAATGGCGTACCGGCGCTTGGCGCAAAGGGTGTATTCCTTTCGGCCGAAATCAACCCCTTCGCCCAGCAAGTCCGCAAACTGTATGAGTTCGGTATCGGCAAGGGTGCCGGAGTGGGATGCACCACATCGGTCGGCTTTATCCCCAAAGAGTTCGACGAAACGCAACGCAATGTCATCACCAAGGCCGAATTGCTTGAGTTCTCATTTGTCCCCGTCCCTGCCAACCAAGGAGTCGGACCGGCCGAAGGCCGCGCACTGACATTCGCCGAAGCGCGCGAGCTCGGACTCGATGTTGCTATTATGCGCACCAAAGGCCTTATTTTCGACGAGACCGCCCCAGAAGATAAAACCATAAAGGAAGCGCAGGCAGGCGACGAGTGCCAGATGGATGACGGCACCGCCGGCACACTCGCGACCGATCCGAAAGACCCCGACGGTGCGCTTGTCTGCACGCCAAAAGAAGACAAGACGCTCAAGGACGAGCACGGCTCGCAAAAGAAGCTCCTCAAAGCGATCGGCGACGAGCACGGACGCCACACCGACGAAGTGGAAAAGTGCTTTGACGCCTTTCATAAGGCAGTCGTCGAAGACCAGGGCGACCCGGTAGACGCCGACGAGCCAAACGCAAAAGGCAAACGTCCCTCCACCACCGATGTCATGCGCGAGCACCTCAAAGAGCTCCGTTCATCGATTGCCGACGAACATACCATGCACCGCGCGAAGTCCGTCGCGTGTTTCCGTGGCTTCGATCCGTCCGAAGACAAAGCATTTAATAAAAAGCCCCACCTCAAGGCGCTCCGCGATGAGCACGACGAGTACGAGACCAAATGCAACAAGGCGCTCGACGAGTTCGAGGAGAAGTGCACCAAGAGCGTCCAGGGCGAGCCCGGCGAGACCGATGACCACACCGACTGGGTCACAGGCGTGATGGAGACCCACCAGCGCGCACACAAGAAGGCCGTCGCTAAGATCGCAAAGGCCATGTGCAAGGAAGCATTCGGCGAAGAAGATCAGGCCGACGAAAAGACACTCGAAATCCTCAAGGAATACCTCGCGCCGCATGTTGACGCGCAATTGCTTCCCGCCGTTGCCGCCAAAATCGGTTCGAAGTTATCAGCCGAGACCAAAAAGAAGATTGGTGAGGCACATGAACATTTGAAAGCTGCTAAAGCCGTTCTCGAAGCTCTCCACGGAGGCCTCGCCGACGGCAATGAGGAAGAAAGCCGCAGCGACGAGGGTAAAAACCTCGACGATGGCTCTCATGAACCGAGGTCGAAACCCCGTTCAACCTCTCGCTCTGACGATGCGCTCAAAGCGCACCTACAGGCACGCGAGATCGTGGGCGGCATTGAGGCTGTGGCGCGCGAAGCGCTCGGACGACTTAATGCCGACATTCGCACCCACGGCAAAAAATAATTCTTTCATTCCTATACGGAAACTAAAGAATTCGCTGAAATCAAAGCGATGCACATCACCGCTTTCGATGAAGTGATGAAGGAAAAGCTCATACCGATCATCGGAGAGCAAACTGCCTTCCAAGTGAAGCAAATCGTCGAAAAGTTGCAGTTGCAACGTGCCACTGTAGGCCACGACATAACCGGCTTGTCTGAAAAGATGAAGAAGGATTTTGTCTCTGTCGCACAGGCTGCCGTCAAGGGGCCGTCCTTTAACATCGACACCAAGGCCAACGAGGCTTTGATCGAAGAACAGGACAACCGCGGAGGTTACTTGGTCTCCCGCGAAATCGCCGATGCCATCATGCGCATCGCCGCTTCCGTGGGTACGATCATGAACCAAGCGGCAAAGTGGGAGATGACCACCGACGAGCTTGGAGTGCCAAACTACACCGGATCGTTCCTCACAGGAGCGTACCTCGGCGTAGACGCTCCAGGCCCCGTTACTGGCGTCACCTTCGGCCAGGCCAACCTCATCATCAAGAAGTGGCAACTCGCGTTCGTAGTCGGCAACGACCTCCTCTCGGAGGCCAATGTCAATGTCGCAGACTGGCTTCTCGCCCTCGGCGGGGAGGCGCTTGCGAACATGATCGACTACCAGGGCTTTGTTGGCGGTGCCAATTCGGGCGATCCGTTCCTTGGCATCCTCAACTATCCTTCGACGACGACCATCGACCCTACGGGTCAAAAAGTCTCGTCATACGTGCTTCCGACAGGTTCGACCACCTTCGCCAAGTATGCCGTCATGGACGACAGCTCGGTGATGATCGGCGACTTGGAAGAGTCGATCCTCGATGGCGCTGCGTTCTACATGAACCGCACCGTTTGGGCGAAGCTCCGCACGCAGAAGGATACGGCCGGCAACTACATCTTGCCTTACGCAGGATGGGCGAAGCCCGAACCCGCTATGGAAAACCACCCGGGCGGTGGACCGATCAAACCCGCAGGAGAAATCCTCGGCTATCCGGTCTACACGAACCGATGGCTCCCAGCGGTCGGCGCTTCGAGTGTCAACGGCTTTTCGGATGCGGCGAGCAACCCGTTCGTTGTCTTCGGCAACATGCGAGCATTCGCATTCGGAGATAAAGGCGAGATGCGCGTCGGACAGTTCGAGTCGGGCAGCTTTGGCGGCAAGGAAATCGCACTGGCAGACCAGCGCGGCCTTGTCTACAAACACCGTCACGCTCTGGCGTTGACGCTTCCTCGTGCATTCGTAGTCGGCAAGACTGCCGCTTCCTAACCGGCTCGCTGACCGGGTGGGCGCGTGAATCTTCCTCGCGCCCACAATCAGCCTCTTAGTAGGTAACATTTTTTCGCTTATGTCCGACGACACAAACGTCGACGCTGGCAGCGAAACCTCCGGCGAACAGGCCACTGATACGACCGCATCCGAGCAATCGGGCACTGCGGAGACGACGGCGACCGATACGTCTGCAACTGATACGGCGCAAGCCGACGCAGGTGCAAGCGGCGCGGACGCGGGAGGTGCTGCCAACGAGACAGAAGGAACTGCAACCGACGTCGATCAGAGCCGTACAGGCTTTGCCGACAAGGGATTGCACGCAGGAGACGAATGTACTTGCCCCGATGGGCGCAAAGGCACCGTCCATTCCTTCGATGCAGGTTTAATCTGCATTCCGAACCAGGGTAATTAGGCCAGGCGGAGAACCCCCGCAAGCTGCCGGATCGACGGCGGCGTGGCACAAAATAATCGATGGAAATTTATGCGTTTAAATCCATACGATAACGTGATGCTGACACCCATCGTGGCATCCTCGGTCTGCGTTCAATCGCTTACCGGCAGTTCGGCGGTCAACCAAGATTCGCTGGACACGGCTATAACGTTTCCTGCCGAATCGATCATGATCCACGTGCGCGCGGAGATTGCCTCTGGCACTCCGACCACGGCGACAGTCGCATGGGCTCTTCAGGAGTCCGTCGACGGATCGACTGATTGGGAAGCGGCGCTCGATAACACGGGCACTGCGATCGGCGCCACGCTGACCGTCAAGACTGTCGCAGTCGACAGCTACGCTCGCGTAGAGGGCATCAACCTCGCGGCGACCGACATCGACACGAACCCGGGCGGTGGACGTATGCGCTACCTGCGCGTCGTGTACACCCCGACGTTCACAGGCGGCTCGTCTCCGGCGATCCTCGTGAGCGGCGAGTACATTGGTACTCCGGCAAGCGGGCAGAATTTGCCGGTCAGGTCAACCGTAAGCAACACATAACGTTGCATCCTCGCTTTGCTCCCCATGCGCACGCGGGGAGCAGCGACGAGGACACAACCTCGATTTATGGCGGAGCAAATCTCACCCTTGGCTTTAACGACCTTGGCGCGCGTCAAGGATATTTTGTTTGATCCATCCCAAGTCATTCAAGTAACCGGCAACACGACCAATACCAGCACCACGGTCGCAAGCACGGTACTCCAAACAGGAAAAGTGGTGCGCATCGGGCAGACCATCACCGGGCCAGGCATCCCCGCAGGTACCACGGTAGCGGCCACCACCACCAACACGCTCACCCTCTCGCAGGCGGCGACCGCAACCGCTTCCGGGGTCGTTCTCACGGTCGTTGATCAGCCTGTGAACTATGACACCTTACTCACGCGACTCATCAATTCAGTATCAGATTACGTCAGCAACGAATGCGGACGCTATTCATTCGTGCAACAGACCTATACAAATGACACCTATTCGATCGACACGCCGCGCCAAATCTTCCTCATTCTGCGCAACACGCCCGTCTTCTCGATCACGAGCCTCCAGTGGCGCGCGGGTACGCCCACGAACCCAAATTGGACAGCCTTCATTGCTGACCAGTATGAGCTCGTAGACCCCCGCACAGACCCTATTTCAGGGCTCACATGGTATCCCTCGGGCGAGGTACGCGTGTATGGCGTTTTGCCGCGCATCTATAGCAATATGATCCGCGCTACCTATGTCGCTGGCTACCCTGTGAATTGGGCCAATGCGGGGGATAGAAACACCCACCTATTGCCGGCCGACGTCACCTATCTTTGTGAAAACCTCGTCGCGCGCCGCTTCAAACGCCGACAGCTCGCAGGAATGAGCGCACAGGCCCTCGAAGGCGCAACTCATTCATGGCGCAATGTGCTTGATCAGGAAGACCTCGACGTGCTCGGGCAATATCGGCAGCTTAATTTCTGATTATGGAGTTCAATGTCACCATTCAAGGTTTGCCAGAACTCACCGCGAAGCTCGCACAGGCGCCCACCATTGCCGCACCGATCTTGCAACGCGCGCTGTCCGCTTCGCAGGCCATCCTGGCCAAGCACACCGTCAAAGGCGTCGTGCCATGGCGCACCGGCTTTCTGACGCAGAGCTTCCGAGCCGAAATGACACCTGGGATGTTGCGCTGGTTTCCTACCGCGAGTTACGCGCCCTACGTTGAGTTTGGCACCAAGCCACACACGATCGTTCCGAAAGACAAGAAAGCGTTGTACTGGCCTGGAGCTGCGCACCCCGTCCGAAGCGTGAACCATCCGGGCACAAAACCCAATCAGTTCATGGAACGGATCATCGCCGAATCCAAAGGCGAGATCGACGCCATGTTTGGCACAGCGCTCCATCAAATAACAGCCGCGATCGCGGCCCACTAATATGTCACAAGGGAGCACAGAATACGGTGGAAGCGAATACGGTGGCAACGTCCAACCCCCCGCATCGACCTTGGGCGGCTCAATCTCACAGAACATTAAAAAAGAGATCGTACTCAATCTCAATGCGCTCGTACAGGCTGGTGTGCTCAATACCGTCATCGAGCTCGACACAGGAAAAGACCCGCTCACTATCGAACCCGCAGCAGGCTACCCGTTCGCCCTCGTCGGAATGCCCGTCATCACAGCCGACTATGAGGATCAGGCTACCAATAAACGCACCTATCGCTTCGACGTTCTCATCGCCACCTCATACCAGTACCTTGCCGACCAGAATGAAGGCGTCGAATCCATCCTCGATGCGGTGCTCAACCAATTTGACAATAATTTCACGCTTGCCGGTGCCGCGATAGCCACCGTTTTACCCATAGAAGTGCTTACCATCCCAGTATCCACAGCTACAAAAGACCTTGTTTGTTTCCTCGTAACCATTCGCGCCCAAGCGTTGTTCACATGGTCGAATCCGAACCCTTGATAAATCTGCTATCATATACCTATGAGCCTAGATGCACCCCAAGCAAACAAAATGATGACAACCCCTCCCACCAAGAAGGAGTATCATTTTGCGGCCACTGCCGAGCACTATGCAGAAGTGGTTTACGCGGCGACCATTCAAGAAGCGGAAGAGCTGTATCACCGCGTCAAGCGGCTTATTAACCCCATTCCCCCGACGGAGCAATCCACAGTTGCGCCCACAAAAGGAGAGGACGAAAACGTAGTATAATAATTCATATATGGCCGCACAAAAGGGAATCGGAAGACTGATACAGGTGGGAACAGCAAAAGAAACCACGCGCGGAACCGCAATCGCCTCGGCCGCATATTGGACTCCGTGGAATGATCTCACCCTCGACGAAAAGAAAGAGTTTGCCGTCGATGCGCAGAGCTACGGCGTCATCGAAGACAGCGTAAATCTCACCCAGACAAAACAATGGGCGCAAGGCTCGATCGCCGGCAACGTCCTCGACCAATCATTCGGCCTCATCCTCTACTCGATGTTCGGCACGCTCACCTCGCACTCTGCGCACGCTGGCGAGTCCGTCGTGTACGACAACATTTTCAATATCCAAGAAGGCGCGCAGCACCAGTCGCTTACCCTTTTCTTGCACGACCCGCTCTCAGCCGTGGATTACTCATACGCCAATGGTGTCGTCGAGAAACTCGAAATCAACATGGCGCTCAAGAAGTTCATTGACTTCACCGCCTCGATCAAAGCGCTCTCGGGCGCATCGCAGAGCACCTTCTCTCCCTCGACCACGACCGAAAATCGCTTTGTCCCGCAGTATCTCGCCGCAAAGTTCGCACTCAATTCTGCCGGTCTCGCTGGCACGCTAACCGCCACAGGCACCGCCGCAAGCACCATTCACGTCACCGCGTGCAGCATCAATCCGCAGACAAACCTCAAAGTCGGCATGGGCGTGACGGGCACGAACATCCCCGCCAACACGACGGTAGCAAAAATCGTATCGTCCACCGCATATGACCTCTCTGCCGCGACGACCGGCGCAATCGGCACCCAGACTTTCACACCCGTAGCAATCGCACTCAAAAGCGCCAAACTCACCATCAACGCGAACGTCGAAGATCAGGACGTACTCGGCAACGTCAACCCGGCAGACTTTCTCAACAAAGAGTTCGCAGTCGAAGGAATGATGGAGTGCATCTGGCAAAACAATAGCGACTTCAAAGATCAATTCATGGGGCCGTATCCACTTTCCATCTTACTCGACATCAAAAACACCGACGTGACCATCGGCACCTCCACCAATCCCGAGATTCAGTTCAACATGCCAAAGTGCACAATCCAAGAGCTCGGCAGGCCATTCAAAGTCAAAGACCTTGTGTACCAAAACATCAAGTTTAAAGCCGTATATTCGATCCCCGACACTCTCATGTTGAAAGCTACTTTGACCAATACCGTGAACGGATATTGACAAGTATTGTTTCTGTGTTCCAACACTTATCCACACTTGACGTCAACGCCGACGTCGACTACCCTGTACTCATTACTAGATAACGTTGATCTTTATATGACAGACAGCAGATTTGTGCGCATGACCGTTTGGCTAACCCCCAAGCAAAAAGCGCAAGTCGAGAAGTGGGCGAAACTCCTCTCTAAAAAAGAGAAACGCACAGTCTCGGCAAGCGAAATTATTAGACTAGCAATTACCAAAAAATAGTATGAATAGAATCATCATAGGTTTCATTGCGGCGGCACTTTTGGCCTCTCCCGCACTCGCGTCCGCTTCTGTGGACATCACCCTTATTGGCAATAATCCCGACACTGTCCGCGCAGACACCGTGTATGTCGATCCTGGCTATTCGGCCTTCTCGACATTCGACGGCGACCTTACGTCATTCGTGTCCGTGTCGAATGTAGATACGAGCCGTGCTGGATCGACCGCGCGCACATACTCCGTTATCGACAGCAACAATGACACCGCAACGGCAGAGCGCGCAATCACCGTCATCGGGACCGAAGGCACGATGCCCTATTGCTCTGGTCCTATGGCTCCGGGGTGGCATGTCGATCTTCCAGGCGGCGGATGCGGCGGCACCGCTGTGTACATTCCAACAGGACACTCGGCAATGGTACGTGGCACGCTAGAATCTTGCCCCGACTGGTTCCCGAGCGGTTGTATCATCAATTAAATGTTCGCGCGCGAAGAAGAAGCGCCTAGCACCGGGCTTCTTCTTTGCCAGCGTTCTAACTATTCACACATTATGAATTACTACGAAACTAAGCAGTTGCAAGATCGCGAATCGCGCACCATTGCTGCCGGTGTGTCGCTCATACTTTTCGCTCCAGCATTTGGAATTGCTGCAGGTGCTTTTCTCTTGTCCGCGCTCGCTCTTTACCTAGTGACGGTATTATTTGTGATCCTCGGCATCTTCGGCATTGTACAAGGAATCAAAGAGAAGATCGACCGAAAAAAGAACATTAACAACTAGCAATTTCAATATGCCACTACGAGAAACAAAAGAATTTATCACCCCCGCGGGCCGCAAGATCGTACTACGCACCTATCTCACCGGCCGCGAAGCCAATGAGATCAAGGCCGCGATGTTCTCTGCCCTCAAGATGAATATGGACGACGCGCAAAGTGGCAAGGTCAACGTCGGAGACATGTCTGGCACATTTCTGATCGAGCAGGAGCGAAAAGCACTTGATTTCCTCTTGGTCTCAATCGACGGAGATATTATGGGGCCTGTAGAGAAACTCCTCGAACTCCCCTCGACCGAATACGAGGCAGTGATCAAAGAAGTGAATGCCATCCAGAACCCTACGAAGCCGGAGAATGTCGCGCAGCATGGCGCCGATATTTCTCAAGCGGCATAGTCGAGTGGGAAATACAGCTCATTGCCGTGCTCTGCAAAGAAATGAGTTGGGATTACGAACAATACCTGTCGCAACCGACATGGTTTATTTCCATGCTTTTAGAGCTGTTGAGAGCCGAAACCCAGCACCAAAATAGTGCGGTACAATAGAGTACATGGGAGGTTCCAGCACTACACTTTCAATAATCGTAAAGCTCGTGGACGAGGCTAGCGCCGCAATGCAGGGCGTCGGCGCGAAACTAAAATCCGTCGGCGAGAGCATGACAAGCGCCGGGCGCACGCTCACCACCGACGTGACCCTGCCAATCGCGGGTATTGGCATCGCCGCGACGAAAATGGCATCAGACTTCCAAGCGTCAATGACGCAACTCGTCACCCAAGCAGGACTTCCAGCCGACCAACTGCAAAAACTGACTGATCAGGTGCAAGCCTTCGCCGATAGCGGAGCCCAGCAAACGCCAGAAGTGCTCGCACAAGGCCTCTATCACATCGTCTCCCTTGGCGTGCCAGCCGCGCACGCTATGGACGTACTCAAGCTCGCAAGTGAGGGCGCTGCCATCGGCCATGCGAACCTCGAAGACGTGGCGAATGCCCTCGGCGCGGCTGTTGCTTCGAACATCAAAGGCTCTGGCGATTACACCAATGCAATGGCTGTGCTCAATGCGACCGTCGGGGCTGGTAACATGCGTATGCAGGACTTGGCCACCTCGCTTGGCAACGTGCTCCCACAAGCGACAACCGCTGGCCTTTCACTTACAGACGTAGGTGCGGCGATGGCAACGATGACCGACAACGGTATGCCGGCCGCAGACGCCGCGACGCGCCTGCACATGGCAATCTCTCTCATGATGTCTCCGACTGGGAAAGCAGAAAAGGCCCTGGCAAGTATCAACGTCACACAATTTCAGCTCGCCGACGATATGCGCAACAAGGGGCTGCTACCTGCCTTACAGGATTTACATGATCATCTAATCAACTCAGGGAAGACTGCCGACGAACAAGCCGCCGTCATCACCAACGCATTCGGTGGCGGCAGGAGCGCAGGCGCAATCGAGCTATTGCTCAACAACCTCGATCGCGTGGGACAGAAGTATCAGCTTATCGACCAAGGGGTAAATCAATTCGGAACCGATATTCAACTTCAATCACAAACTGCCGCCGCCAAGTTCGCTGAGGCGCAGGCACAAATGTCCGACGCAATGATAAAGCTCGGCGCGGCCATACTGCCCCTCGTGGAAACTGTAATGCCGAAGCTCGTAAATGCCGTCACCGGCCTTGTGGATTGGTTCTCGAAATTATCTCCGCAAGTCCAAAACGGCATCCTGATATTCTTCGGCCTCATCGCCGTGCTCGGCCCGCTCCTTATCATTATCGGATCGACGATCACCGCTGTAGGCACAATCATGGGCTTGTTTGCCGCCACTGGTCCGCTAGTGGCTTTTGGTGTCGCAATCGCCGCTCTCGGCGCTCCGCTTCTCATCGTCATCGCACTCGTAGCCCTCCTCGCAGTCGGAATATATACACACTGGAACCAGATCATCGACTGGATAAGCACATTCTTCGACACAATTTGGAGCGCCATTAAAACCACCATACAGACGGCTATCAGCGACATTACCGGCCTACTCAATGGCCTGTTCAGCACCGTCTCAACTATCACCAGCAAGATCATGGCACCGATCCAAGCTATCACCGGAGCAGTGTCGGGTGTCGGTTCCATGTTCGGGAGCGGTGCATCCTCGATGCTCTCCATGGTGCCCCACTTCGCAACCGGAGGCATCGTCAACGGCCCCACCATGGCATTTGTCGGCGAAGCGGGGCCGGAGGCGATCATTCCCCTTTCGGCTTTCGCAGGCGGATCGTCACTTCGAGGAGCGGGCGGATCGGGCGGCAATATCGTCGTGAACATTTTGGGGGGAAATTATCTCGACTCGAACGGCGCAACGATGATCGCCAACGCAATTGGAAAACAGATTGTGAGACAACTCCGCGTCTCGAATTTCAACTAGTTTTATGGCCGCAATTCAAATACTTGATGGCGTGACAGATATCAGCGCGAGTATCGACTGGCGCTCACTTCACATGACCTCGGTTGTCACGAAGGAGCGAGGCCAGCTCCAATTCGATATCGTCAACGCAAACAATCCAACCATCCCCGCGATGGGCGATGCGATGTATCTCAAGTACAACGGCACACTTTTATTCGGCGGCACATGCACCGAACTCGATTATGTCGTTGACGGTGGCATACTTTTACGCGTCAAGGTCACCTGCATGGATTGGGGCTACCAATTCGATAGCAAGGTCGTACACAAAACGTATCAGAACATGGACCCGCAGGATATCGTGAAAGATATCGTCGCGAATTTTGCGGGCTCCGGCTTCACGACGGTCAATGTACAAAAGGGAAACTTTCTCATCCCGTCAATGAAATTCAACTACGAACAGGCAATCCGCTGTCTCCAATCGCTTGCAAAAACTATAGGCTGGGATTGGTACATCGATCCGAACAAGGACGTACATTTTTTCTTTGCCGTCACGAATACCGGCTCAAGCGTAATAAACCCAGCACCTTTCGATATCGACGACACGAGCGGAAAAATAAACTGGCCGTCCCTTGATGTGGATATCTCCATTGCAAACTTGAAAAATAGCATCTATGTCATCGGGGGCACATTATTCCGCGCGAAGACTGCGGGCAATACACCCGATGTGTACACCACCGTAGCAGGACAGCTCGTTTATTCGATCGATACGCCATACGAAACGACTACGCTCGGTACGACGCTCAAAGTCACACTCGATGGCGCCGCACAATCCATAGGCATCGACGGCACGACCGCACCAGGTAGCGTGAACGTGCTTTACAACAACGGTTCAGGGGGTGGTGCGCAGGGCGGTGCACCATCCATCAAATTCACGAGCGATCCCGGCGGGGGACACACGCTCAAGGTATTTGGCAATGCATCCTTGCCGATCGTCGCACACCTCACCAGTCCGAAGTCGATTGCACTATACGGCAGGTTTGAAGATACCATCATCGACAAACAAATAAAGAGCATACAGGAAGCACAGGCGCGCGCTGACGCAGAGCTCATCCAATTCGACCATCCCGTCTTCGATGTAAAGTTCGATACGCTTGTGCAAGGCCTTGCGATAGGCCAGACGATATGGCTCAAGAGCGCCATTTTTGGGTATAGCCCTACTGGCCACCAGTTGCTCATTCGGCGCGTGGAGGCTGTCGGCTACTCACCTACAGAATTGCTATTCCATGTCGAGGCGTTCGGCTCCGACAACGTGAATTTTACGGACATGATGATGACGCTTTTGCAAGACAGCCTTGCCGAGAACGTCACACCGGACAATACGATTTTGCAAGAGATTCTGCCTATCAGTGAGACCCTTTTCCTCGAAGATATCGTGACCATAACGACCGGCACTTCGCCATACGCATGGGGGCCGAATTCTCCACAGCCTACTTGGAACTTCTTTAGATGGTCGTGATAGAGAATGATACAATGAATGTATGAAAGTAAAGGACAGTCTGCGAATATCCGGTAAAATAAAGATCGACACATTCAGAGCGGGCATGGTGGAACTGGTCACCCCGCTCCTTGAACACTTAAAGGCTCTGAAAGATTCCGACCTCCCGACACACTCCTATCTCAATCGCAGAACAGAAATTGATCTAGTCAAAAAGAAGATCGACGAGCTAAAGGCGGCATACTTCATCCAAACCGCCGTCGAATGCCCCAACCTCATCATGGACAGCCCGAACTACGGCCTCGACCTTGTGATCCAGCGCCTCGTCGGTATCAACACCTACAGCGGTAACATCTTGTGGATTGAGATCGGCACCGGCTCGACCACCCCAACCGTAAACGATACAGCGCTCACGACACCCACGCTTCGAGCAGCCGTCAATTTCCAGGAGGACTACGCAACCACTGATGCAATCGTTCAGTGCTATATCACCGATGCCCAGCTTGCCAATGCTACCTACAAAGAAATCGGCGGCTTCGTCGATGGCACTTCCACCATCGGCACCGGACAAATTTTCAATCACGCACTTCTCTCCCCGACATACGGAAAAGTCGCGGGTCAAGATACCACTATCCAAATCGATATTAGCGTTTCTAATTCATAATGTATGCGCTCATTCAATGTAATTTCCGGGGAAAACGCACTTGCTCAGCAATTCATAAATCTACGCAACGACGCGGCCGGCGCGGGCAACCTGCTCGTACACCAGCAACTTGGAGCAATCGCACTTCCCACCAATCCGAGCAACACGCAGACTCTCACACTCACGATCAACGGCACCGCGATCACGATCACCTTCGTCACCTCGATCGGATCGACAGCCGGCAACGTGCTCATCGGCGCAACAGCCGCCGCGACATGCGCCAATCTCATCGCCCTGCTCAACCAGCCGCAGACCACGACCGCAACGGGTGTCGCCCTCTCTGCCGCCAATCAGACCCTTGTCGGTTATCTCTCATGGCCGCTCGCAGGCACCACGATAACCCCATGCAGTAACAATACGTCGCTCTACGCCCCCCAAACCGCTTTCAGCGCCTCAACGACCGCGACCGGCGGCTCTTACACCGCCCAGACCATGCAACTCTATGTGGAGGCCGGCGTCGTCTATGTGAGCGGAACGCGCGTCATCTTCGCGGGAGCATCAACGCCCACCGTAACTGCACCCGCCGCAAACCCCCGTATTGATGTTCTGACTATAGATAATGCTGGTACCTTAGCTTGGACGACGGGAGCAGAAAACGCCTCACCTACTGCCCCGACCTACCCTGCCAACAAAATCGCGCTCTGTGAGCTCTACAACGTCGTCGCAGAGACGAATCTCCTCGACAATGCCAACCAAGCAAGCGGACAGGGCTACATCTCCAATGATGTACGTCCATTTCTCGGCGAGCGCATGAATTGGACGGCTTTCGCGAGCGCTTTAATCCCCGACGGCGATGGCACACGCGATCTCGGTAGTGCAAGTTTCGAGTGGAACAATGGATACTTCAAAACTTCCGTCACTGTCGCAGGTGTCAGCATCGCGTCGGCAAGATTCGGCGGCACCGGAGCCGACGGCGCACTCACCATCACATCTGGCACCACTACTATCGACGTAGGTGGCGCCGCCGTTTTCGTCAAAAACTACACATCCATCTCAATCACAGGAACCGGCGCACTCGCGTTTACGAACCCGCACGCCAACGGCACGTTCATAATTCTAAAATCACAAGGGGCAATAACGCTCACATCCTCCGCTACGCCAAACATTGATGTCTCTTCGATGGGAGCTGCTGCTGGTGCTGGGCACACAGGTACGGGGCCGTACTCGGGTGCAAACGGCAATAATGGAAACTCTTACTACATCTATAATACGAACGCTGGCGGTGGAGGGACTGGCTCAAGTACCGGAGGCCCCGGCGGAGCACTCCCAACGCTTACGCCCGTAGGTCTTTCAAACTCATCAATAGCTAAATACGGGGGCAACTTATGGCTAGGAGCTGGAGGAGGAGCCGGAGGACAGGCAAATAATTCCTCGGGGACGTCGGGCGGCGGGGGCATTGGCGGCGGCGGCCTTCTCATAGAATGTGGCGGTGCATGGAATTTTACCAGCACCATCTGGTCAAAAGGAGCTGCCGGTACCAACGCGTCTACCCACGGCGGCGGAGGAGGCGGTGGTGGTGGAGGTTTCGTCAAAGTCCTCTATGCATCGCTCACAGCAAACTCAGGCACTATCACGACAACGGGCGGAACTGGAGGCACAAATATATCCGAAACGGGCTCTACAGGAGGCGGAGGCGGCGCTTCGGCACTAAACGCCGGAGGCACTGGCGCTGTTGGCGCGGGCAGTGGAGGCACTGGGGGAAATGGCTATTCATCAGTCGAAAAAAACGTAGACTTTTCATAGTACTATTACATGACCCTATGCCAACAATAACACTCCTCATCGTCTCAAATAGCTGCAACTGGCAATCGTGGCCACAAAAGATCGACGATCTCACGGCATTCTTTAAGAGTGTATGCACTCTCGATATAACGGTCCAGCAGACCTCATTCACCAATATCCCTTTTCTCACGTTCGCACCGACGCTTACCACATACGAGAATTTCCCTGCCGGTGCGAAAGTCATGGAAGTCAACGAAACATGGTACGAGCAAAACGTGCTACCACTCGCAAAGGGATACGACATTGTGCTATTCACACTCCCGCTCTCGACATGGCCATTGAATGATATAGTGAGGGGAGTCACACAGCTTGCGACAAAGAACCCTGTGCAGATTCAAGTGGCGGCCGACGAGAACGAAGCAGTCTATGTCAACATGCAGAAACTCTTTGACTCATTCGAGCACTACGCCGAGCACGAGATCATGCACGCACTTTTCGCACTTTCCAAGGCTACCGATACTACACACTACTGGGACTTCGCAAAAGGCAATCTCGCGGGCGCCCTCGCCGATCTGCACCTTACAGCAAACCTTCCAACCCAAACCCTCCTAGAGTTTTTATTCGCCAAATTATCAGCCTTACTAGAAAAGATAAAACAATTAAGAACTATGCCACAAAATACCACCCCAGCCGAGCAAAATACGACCCCGGCCGAAAGCACCTCCCCAAAGCCAATATCAGACGCAGTAGATACGCTACTGCCTTGGATAGATGCCACAGGCAGTGAAAACAACCGACACAACGTGCGCGTGCTCTGCGATCTCGCAGGACTCGATTTAATCGCAAAAAATACCATCACAGCCTGTATCGAGCAGGAATCCGACTTTTGGCCGCGCGCAGTCGGCAAGCCTAATGCAAACGGCACCATCGACTACGGCATTTGCCAATTCAACAACGGAGAATTACACGGCGTACCGCTTTGGATCGGTGCCGGTGCCGCATTTGCTTCCGTTGATGAAGTCCTCAACAACCCGCAGAAATGCGTGGAGTTGATGATCTCCGAATATAAGGCCGGCCACATCAACTGGTGGAGCTCATACTCGACGGGCGCGTATAAACAATTTATGCCCCAAGGGTAAAGGTCGATTATTCAAAATAACAGTCAAAAAATTTATGATCCCTAATTGGATGTCTTCAAGTGCAGACCCTACACAAGTTTCTGCTTCAGTATCAGGTGCTATTCTCATGTTTTCCACAGTCATCGTATTCGGTGCGACGCATTTCTTTAACATCACGCTATCAGCAAGTGATGTAACCTCATACGCTGAATCGCTGGGAGCTATCGCAGGTGCAGTATGGATGTTTTATGGATTGATCCGTAAGACACTCATCAAGACCACTGGCAACCATGCCTAAAGCGGGCAATAATGAGTGGTCGCGTTGCGCACGCCGCGACACCATCAAGGCGCTCTTTTATGTGCCTTTTTGGTTTTGTTCGGTGACAAAGCAATTTCCTGTCACCACCTACCTGTGTAGCCCATGCGGCGCAACACCTCCAATGCTATAGAAACGGACACTATAACAAGAAATCCGATCCGGCCGATGGACTTCTGTTTTGCAACAAAACCAGTCGCATTTCCCATGTCGTTGTTCATTTGAACGGCCGGATCATTCGAATCGCGAAATGACGCTTTCCGTATTATGTATAAAATTAATGAAACCACCAGAACTATCGTGATTGTCCCAACAATAGCCGACACTCTGTCATCCACATTCTGCTGGTCAGTTCGAAGTATCGCCCGTAACTGATCATCATTGGTCACCGCCGGTCCCATTATTGCAAACAGTATTGTTTTCACACTCCAAGCGATCAACCGCATCGTATCCCCTGCATCCACCACTAGAAGTACAACCACCAAAGTGACAAAACCCGCAATGCCTTTCCGCATAGCTATTTCCTCCCTTAAATCGCGCGAGCACAGCTAAGCTATACCTGTTTGATGATTTCGTCCAGGAGAAATTGCTCGTAAGCGTACGCGTTTTTGGATTGCCCGCGCAAAAAAATCGCGCCGCGCGCGCGTAGAAATTTCAACCCTTCACCAATCAAAAACTCAACCCATCCCGAATTCTTTTCCTATAAGATATATCGCTCATCTCCAGTAACTCGTCCATTAAAACGATCATGCACTTGTTTCGTGCCCATTGGAGAGTTGGAGCCATAGCCTGCCGGTCAAGCAGGATTTGAAATATGCGGTCTGCGCTTTTTGCGCTCGCAGTCTGTCTCGCCTTTAAGCTTTCGCCCCGGCGTTCGCCACGCCTGTTTTTTTCATTGGTGCGGGAGACACAAATCTACACACCAGTTTTGACATGTTCGTGCCCTACGGAGCCGTTGTATGCCATCACGGGATGATTTTGATAACGCAGTTACCCATGTTCGCCTGTCACTGCGGGAGCGGCTATCTCCAACGCAAAAAGCCACCATTACTGGCGGCTCTCTACGGCATGGTAAAACGCGAACGAAGAACAAATCTTGCGATCCGTTCGCGGTTCGTCACTATGTACAATGTACACTCGTTTTACCATTGTGCAACTATAGCTTGGGGATATTCATTAGATTTTAATGAAATTGGGGACAACGAGTGGATAAGTGCACATTATCTAGTATTCAAGCCATGTGATGTGTGGATAACTCGCTACATGCACTCTGGTATTTGGACTCCGCTAGCTCCTTTACCTAGTTCTGTGACGACATTGTTCTTAGCATCCTTAATAGTCAATTTTGTCCTATCTAATTCCGCCTCCAAGTACGTCTGCTCGCAAGAAATCTTGATATAACCATTACACTCCATGTGCCGGCACATTGCCTTACAACACACAATAAGGCTCGCAATATCGTCTTTTGGTTTAAATATCCGATCCCATGTGCTCTTGCCGTACTCCACCAATGACGGACCATAGAACGTGCCCAAAACAACGAATGTCAATGCCATTAAAATGTTGAACGCCCAACTAACCCTTGGGACTCTAAAGCGCCCCCTTTCCTCAATGGACGTCGTTCGATACGTCTCTCTCACATTTGGAAGTGCCCTTTCTCCCAAAATCTCATCGACCCTACGATCGGTCTGTGATGAATAGGTGGCCCGCGGGGATGATCGTGGTGGCTCTGGTCTTGGAGGCTCCGACGCACGACCCATCTTCTCAATGGCCGCTATCAGCCGATCAGTCTCACTACCTTTCTCATAAAAAATGACAGAGATGGTCGCCCAAATCGCCGCTGGAAGCCATCCAAGAATTGTGCACTGCAAGAGCACGCAAAGCATCATTAGGCCATATTTCTTCATTTTCCAAAATGCTAGTCCTGGAACCAAGATAGCAAGAATATATATCATCTCGTCCTCCCCTATACCACAAACACTTCGATGTCTCCACGAAAAAGCGATCATATTTCAGATCGCGTTTCCTGTAAAGAGCTGTCATTGCTCGGCCATCATCGGGCGTATGGGGCGGTAATCAACCGCGTATGCGGAAGTGGAATTAAACGTCCATCAAGGGTGTGGACAAATGGACACCTATACCATCACAACATACTCAAGGTCCGCGGAAATTCCGCTGACCTTAAAAATGGCTTTGTTGATCCATGCTTCCATTATGCGCATGTCCACATAATGGAAATTATGCGTTCAAGGAATACACCCTGACAACTGCTACCGAGTAAGTCCCCGACATGTATACCGGAGTTCAGCAATTGGTGAGACAGCGGCTGGAAGGCTTATTACGACCTTAAATCCCTGAATTCCACTGACCCACGAACCGGGTGGGCACTGGACGGCGGGATTGTCGGTACTCAATGTGCCAGAAAATCCACCATAAGATCCTGCATCCGGAACGGCACCATCCGTCTTTCTGATCGCAGCGATTTTTGTCGCGCCTTTCATCGCACTAATTTCTGACTGCAATGCGCTAATTGCGGTTGTCAGATCATTCTGAGCCTTTGCGAGGCTCGTTTCCAGATTATTCACGCATCCTGTAAGTTTTATAAAATTCGCCCGCGTTACCGTTTTTCCCACGATGCAGGCAGAAGCGCCAATAGACGAGATCAAGAGTACAGATATTGAAAAAATGATAGTCCGTTTCATCGAGGTCCTCCCTTTTTATCAAGGTTCTCACCATATCAGCGTATTGCTGCTCTGAGAAGACAAAATTTGACATTTTTTCTCTCCATAGAAAAACGGCCGGTCATTACGATCGGTCGTTTTTTCATAAAGAGCTGTCATTGCTGAAGGTGCTCCCGCTTGATGCGGATCGGGAGCATATCGTCCCTGTTGGGGGATTCATAGCATCCCGAGTTTCCCGAGCGATCTATCAGAAAGATCGAGATAGCTTTGAATGTCCACTTGAGCAGTTGGTATCCACCGAAGATCATAAGCAGTGTGTTCATGTCGGCCTCCCGTTGAAGATGCCGAGGTCATGAATCCACACCACAGCGGATGTGAGTACGAACACGGCGGCGATGATTGGCAAAGAACATACCGTCGTGGGTCTCAACCTTTTTACTGACCTTAGTAAATTGGTCTAGCTTTTTTCTGGCGTCGGCAAAAAGGTCTGTCTTATGATCTATGTATCCCATGTCACCCTCCCTTTCAAAGAGCATTCACAGCCTTATTGAGAAAGACTGGAAAGGGAGGAAGTAGATTATTTCATTCTCGTCGGGTGGGGCTTAGTACTCCATGGCCGAACCTCTCCCCTTTTCAATCTTCCTTGTCAAAGAACAAGAGGACGCGCCATGTCCTCGATAATCTCACGGACGACGGCTGATTCTGAACGCTTCCATTTCTTTGCAAGCTTTTTGATAATGGTGCGGTGCTTCTTATAAACACGAAGTCCAAGTGGCGTCGGCTTCTCTTTTATGTTTTCCATAAGCGTAGTGTAACATGGTATTGATGGCCCGCTAGCAGTTGTCCACAGGTGGACGCTTGCGCGCTAGCCCCTAGGGTGTACACTATACCCAGTAGATAGAGATATACGTTACCAACCAGGGGCAGTCGAACCTCGTGAATAAATTATCAAAGCCTTATGCTCTCCGATCTTTCATCCCACTTGTGTCCGAGACGTACTCCCGCACACAACCCAACTCATAAGGCTGGGAGGGATGGAAGATCAGGGAGAAAAACGAATTTAGTATGCAACCAACAAAAACAAAAAGTATCATCATCAAGAAGGAGGGCTACCGACTTTCCAAGCCATTACAAATGGTCGGCATGGCGAAGGTTCTCAAGAATCACATTGTGCACCAAGAGCTGTACACCAACATCTCCGGTAAGAATTATGCACACGTCGAGGGCTGGCAATTCGCCGGCGGATTGCTCGGCATGTTCCCGCGCGTTGTGACCGTTGAAAATCTATCGACCGGCTCCGAAACAAAATGGAAAGCCGACGTTGAGATCGTCAACCTCAAAACGGGAGAGATCGTCAGTCGCGGCTTCGCGGTCTGCTCAAACAAGGAGAGCAAGAAAAAGAGTTTTGACGAGTACGCCGTACTCTCAATGGCGCAGACACGCGCAATCGGCAAAGCGTACCGCAACTGCATCGGCTGGGTCATGAAGCTCGCCGGATACGAGACAACACCGTCCGAGGAAATGCCAAAACCCGAAACAACAATGCGCGCACCAACAGCCAACACGCCAGTAGAAGAAAAGCCGGTAGATGCAACCGACTATGTGTGCCACGGAATTACCAAAAGCGGCTGTGGCACCGAGATCACAAAACAAGAGTTCGATTATTCAAAGAAACTATACGGCAAGCCGCTCTGTCGAGAGCATCAGAAGGAGGCAAAGCCACTGACAAAATAGGTATGAGCGATTTCATCGAATTCACACTGTACAACGGCGCAGTCAAAGGAAAATTCTACCCACATACTCACGCCTACTACGCCAATGGCAAGCGCAAGACGGGCGTGACCAGCATTTGTGGCATCAAAGATAAGAGTATGGCGCTCGTCCCATGGGCACTCGAAGAAGCCGCCAAGCACCTATTCGCTCTCAAAGAATCAGGCATTGCCATAGACCGCGCGGCGATCGCACAAGCTGTATTCGCGTCCGACGAGGCCAAGACCAAAGCCGCCGACCTTGGCACCGCTATCCACGACTGGTGCGAGCGATACATCCGCAACAAACTCGGCGAAGCTGCCTTTGAGACCGCGCCGGAGATGCCAGATGATCCGAACGTGGTGACAGGCGTGCTTTCATTCTTGGAATGGGAATCATCCCACAACGTGGTCTTCCAGTGGGCAGAGAAAGTCGTGTACTCCCGCAAACATGACTACATCGGCAAAGCGGACTTCGCGGCTATTGTGGATGGCAAAATGTGCCTCTGCGATCTCAAATCCGGCAATGGCCTGTACAACGGCGTGCTGATGCAGACTGCCGCCTATGCCAAAGCCGACGAGGAAGAAAGCGGCGCTAAGTACGAGGGACGATGGGCGATCCGGCTCGCGAAAGAGACAGAGGCCGAATACATCGAACGCATGACCATCAAAAACACCATCAAGGAATTGCTCGGCAAGTCCGCGCGTGAGATCGCACCGTACCAAGTCTTCGAGGCGACGTTTCTCGATGATGATGCAGATAACATGCAACGTGATTTCGACGGGTTTCTTGCGGCATGGACACTGTTAAAGTGGGATCGAGCTACGGATTTCTACCAGAACAAGAAAGCGTGAGGGCGAAGAATAGTGTGTCTAAAACTAAAGGAAAAAGGTGGAGGCATGTTTATCCATACATCTGCATCGGGTGTGGAAAAGCTCGTATCGCATTCAAACACAGTCGGTCGGTCGCTCAGGTATGTATGCGATGTGAGGTGAAGCTTCCACCGAAAAATCAAACGGCACTATCGATATGATTACGCAAATCTCAAATCACATACTCAAGTTGCAGGGAAAAGCCGAACTCCCGCGCGAGATCGAGATCGGCCAGAACTACCACATATCCCTTGAGGGTGGTGTCCCGTCATTCAGTGAAACGGACAATGAGGACGGCACTCACTCACGTGTCTACATCTTTCGACCGATCAAGATTGATCTACTCGACCCAAAAGGGAACTCGCTCAAACTCAAAGACACGCGGAGCAAGAGCCAGCTATTCCGAGCGCGCGTGTGGGCCGCATGGAAAGACCGACCCGACAATCTCACATTCGAGGAATACTACGACGCCCTCATGGATAACCTGATCAAGTTTGCTCCCGAGATAGTAAACATGTATCAGCCTAAATTGCCCTATGGAGCGCATTAACCCCACACTCCCCAAACCCATAGGGACCACCGCCCGATCAGAGCGCGAGGACTTGATGCAAAAGTTTCTCGATAGAATGAATCCATCACGGGAGGCAATGCACCTTAGACCACTCGCCGCCGCTCGATTCAACAAACTAACGGAAGGTTGGGGCGACCTGTCCACTCTTTATTGGCTGTGGAGCGTCTGCGACAAGGCGGACAACTTTAGCAAGATGTTTTGGTATCACGTTAAACAATCAAAAAAGGTATGAAATGTCTCTACCGCAAAACCAGCTCATCCTCCCGATGTAACAAGACTGCTGACTACACTCTTGCTGGTTGGTCATATTGTAAAACCCACGCAGAGCGAAAGTTCAAAGATGCCGTTAAAGAAAGAGAAGAAAATGATGCTCGGAGAGAAAAGTCCCGACAAGAATTACGAGAGGATGTTGCGCCGAAAATCACCGTGCACACTTTCAGCAAATTCAATAGAGGTTTCTTCTTCGGTGTGCTGTTCGCGAGCATCGCATATAGCATCGTTCAAGTTCTCTAACTCATGCAAATAGCACCCCTTGAAAGTTCCGAAACGATCTCCTACCTACACCTCGACACCGAAATAGTCGGAGCGTGTCTTGGGAGATCACCAGACCGGACTACAGGCAAAAAACTCCCAAACCGCTGGCCTAATGCACGTTGCCGCCTACACCAAGGGACCCTCGTGCAAATTGACAGGAGATCACCGTGAAAGTGGTGCTCTATGTCGAAGCCAGCCAGCCGTGCGGTAAGATTTATCGTCTCGGCCTCGGGTGCGAACTGCCCCCGGCGCTGGTCTCGACGATGATTATTTTGTTCGGACGGCTGTTTTAATGGAAAGGGCACCTCAGAAATGGGGTGCCCTTTTCTCTTGGTATCATCGCTAGGAGTGCCCGTGATTGATTGTAGTGCCGTTTAAGAGCCAAAAAAACTGAAAGTCAAATAAAATCAACGCTCGTGACGCATATTCATGAGCCGCAGCACCAGCCAGACCGGAACGACGATCGCGGCTCCCGCGACGATATAATCAGCGATCTCGCGGATCGCATCAAACCCCAGGCCCCAGATTCGATCAACGAGCTGTTTCAGTCCACGAAATACGTCCCAGGGACTGATGTCGAGCCACATCAGGAAAGCGCCGACGATCAAGGATACGAAAAGGAGGCGCAAGAAGACGCCGCCGGGAGAGCCGCCGAGAAAACGATTGAGCGCCGTCTCTTGGGGACTCGAGCGGACACCGGACCGGGCGGG
>Ga0207108_1004_pt1 | contig 59598 bp, 53 predicted proteins | sample Alteio_BWMinHeat_76_FD_153562 | JGI IMG/M metagenome (GOLD analysis project Ga0207108, IMG submission 153562) | Enriched cells from forest soil in Barre Woods Harvard Forest LTER site, Petersham, Massachusetts, United States -... | ecosystem: Environmental > Terrestrial > Soil > Temperate forest >...
TTGCTAGACGCACTGTAGCAAAGTATCGCGAAATGCTTGGAATTTTACCGTCTTCGCAGCGGAAAGCCATCTTTTAGGTCACGCTCAGAATTTTTAAAAAAATCTTTGTTTTGATTTGAAAACACACGTGAGATAGATCTCAGGGAACAACAATGGGATTCAAGTCTGATAAGTTTAGTGTGCTATCCGAATTCTTTGAGAAGATCTCTTCAAAGAAATATTGGAAAACTTATTTCAAGCGTCCCACGGAAGATCTCACCCTCTTGTTGCTTTCGCGCGGAAGTGCGGAAGTACGAAAAATTCGTCTTACGGCCAAAGCACTCTGGGGGATTAAGATTGGCTTCGCCATCGTTTCGGTGATTTTTGTTTTTAGCTTTATTTTCTTCCTCACCTATTTGGTTGAATTCCCTCAGCGCTCCTTGCTCACCGAAGAAAACCATGCCTTGAAAAAAGAACTTTCAAAAATTCAGTCGAATCTGGACACTCTGGAGCTTTCCGTGGATCGAATCACTCGTTTCGATCAGAAGCTTCGCGCGATTACGGATGTAAAAAAGGAATTTGCAAAGATGAAGGGCCCCCCAGGGCAAGGAGGAGAGGAAGCCGCTCAGCCCGATGAGACAATTTACGATTTCAGCGACTACAAGGTGGATAGCTCTTCTTTGACGTTAGATGAGGAATCGCGCCGAAAAGAAATACTTGAGCTCGAAAGTTCCCTGCGGAGTATGAACATATTTATTGGAAGTCACGCGTGAGATCGTAGATTCATGCATTCCAATATCCGCCGCGATATCCTTCAGGACCATCGGACGAAGATGTGTTACTCCATTCTCCAAAAAGTCACGCTGGCTCTTCACAATACTCTCGGTCACTTTATAAATGGTCCGTTGACGTTGATGAATCGATCGAATTAGCCAGAGTGCAGCCCTTAGTTTGTTTTGGATGTATTCCTTGGGATTTTCTTTTCCAGAAGTCGTTGGGGTCGCTTCAGGAGGCTTCACCACCTCCGCCACTCCAGCCAAAAAACTAAGTTCCGTTTCAACATTCTTTTCTTTGGCGAGCTCCGCTATTTTTTTTGCTTCAGGCATTGTCTGGAGAATAGTCCGGTAGAGATTGCTGATCTTGAGTTTAGGTAAACCGTCTTCATTTAAAGTGATCACATACTCACCATTGATCTTGTGAATATAAATATCGGGAGTGATATAAGGGTTATCAACTTCCACAAAGGGTCTGCCTGGCCGAGGTTCCAAACGCTGAAGCATCTTGATGAGATCCCCAAGCTCATCCATTTCTAAACCCATTTCCTTGGCAATCGCCTTGAAATTTTTCTTTTCCAGATTGTGCAACTGCGAGTCGATGAGTTGGTGGAGAAGGTCGCGATCCGACCTAGGAGAATCTTTTAGTTGTTTCAATTGTAAGAGTAGACATTCACGCAAATCACGCGCGCCAACGCCAACCGGATCAAATTCCTGAACGAGTCTTAAGACAAGATCTGCGAATTCCAATTCCACCTTACATTTGCGTGCCACTTCCTCAAGCGGCTCACGTAAATAACCCCATTCGTCGAGCGAGCCCACAATTACGCCAGCAACTTCACGCTCTTCAGGCGACAAGTCGCTTGTGTTGATTTGCTCAAACAAATGCTCGGCCAACGTCTCTTTTTTCGAGGCCACGGCTTCATAGCTGGGGCCCTCTTCGGCCTGGGGATCATATCCCAACCCGCGAGAGCTCTTTCCCGTATACGAAAAGTTTTGCTCTAGATAGCTGTCCCAATCGAAATCCAAATGTTTGTTGGTGTCTGGAGATACTTCGTCGAAAGAATTGCCCGCTTCTTTTTGCTCCAACTCCGCTCGCTTTTGCTCCAGTTCAGAAACTTCGCTCATCTCTTCGAGCATCGGATTTTCATTGAGTTCTGATTGAATCGTTTCGGTGAGCTCAAGACGATTCATTTGAAGAAGCTTGATCGCCGCCTGCAGCTGTGGCGTCATCACCATCTGCTGCCCAAGCCTCATTGAAAGTTTTAGATCAACGGCCATGATTCCCCCTGCTTGACCTGCGACGAAATCCTATGACAAATCCAAGTCCTTCGACCCATTCGGGTCTCGTATGCAAGTAGTATACCATGAGTTAAATTCCGCGTTTCCTGGCAAAAAAGCGGGATTTTTGACGCAAAATCAAAATTGTCAGTTTGCGTAAAATCGATCTGCAGCCAAAACGCTTTGGCAGTGTGTCAAAAAAACAAAAGAGGGTGAGAAACGAATAATTAGCGCTTGGAGTATTGAAAACTCTTTCGAGCTTTTTTGTGACCGTATTTTTTTCGCTCGACAACTCTCGAATCGCGAGTAAGCATTCGAGCCTTCTTGAGCGATGAGCGATAAGCATCCGAAATCAATGTGAGAGCCTTCGCAATTCCATACATACAAGCATCTGCTTGAGCGGAAACGCCACCGCCAGCTACATTCACTTTTACACTATATTTTTCGGCGAGCTTCAGAAGCTCTAAAGGCCGCTTCACAACTGCACGATAATGAAGAGGAAAATAGTGGTCGAAATCGCGCTCATTAATCAGGATTCTGCCTTCTCCACTTTGAAGATAAATGCGAGCGACAGCAGACTTTCTTTTTCCAACGGCATGATAAACTTGGGCGGGCGACATCGAGATTAGACTCCTTGGCTGAGATTCATCAGAAGTTTTTTATTTCCCTTCAGTAAAACGGAAATAGGTTTCTGAGCAATATGCGGATGTTTTTCATTCTTATAAATCTTGAGACGACTAAGTTGATATCGAGAAACTTTATTTTTGGGCAACATTCCCTGGACCGCTTCCCAAATCACTTCCTCGGGTCGATAAGTAAGAGCTTTGCGCGCTGTCTCACTTTTCAATCCACCCATATACATGGTGTGCCAGTAATAAATCTTTTTATCGGCCTTGTCCGATGTAAAATAGGCTTTCGAAGCGTTGATGACGATCACAGAATCCAAGGAACCTGCGCTGGGAGTAAAGGTCGGTCGATGTTTGCCCATCAAAAGCGTGGCAGCCACCGATGCCAGACGGCCGATAGGAGCTTCTGTGGCGTCGAGAAGATAATACGACCCTCGAAGACTCTGGGTCTTTCCGGTCGAATTTTTGATCTGAACTTCGTAACTCTTGCTCCCGCCCTGCGTACTTCTGCCAAATGCCGCTTGATGGATGGGCGTATCTTGCCATCCCAAAAAGCGCGATTTCTTTTCTGCTGCTGCGGACGATGAGCTTGTTTTCGCTGCCATGTAGAAGTCTTATATTTGGGTAGCCCAATCGGTCAAGGAACAGATATCTCGTTCTGTCTAAACGGCCGCAGGAGAGCACACCTTGACAGTAAGCTAGTACACCATGACATAAATTTAGAGCCGCCTGGAAACCAAGTTCGAAGTCGCCGAATTCCATCGAATTTCTACACCTCGGAGCGGCTCTTTCAGCACCCAAATGACATCCTTATATATAATGGTCACTCCCGGGTGAATGAGCTCCGTAACAATCATGCTCACGTCTTTATTGATCGGAACTTCGTCAATGATGGCTTTTCGCTGAACCTGGAGCTGCTCAATTTGATGCTGAATTTCTCGGCGCTTTGCAAATACGTTCCGATAGTCTTCTTGAAGCTTTTGACCGCGAACAAGGTCGGTTTTAGTGGCTTGCGGAAGTTCTTCATAAATTTTATTGAGATCCCGGCTCAGCTCCTTCACCTTAGCATCTAGATCCGCAATTTCTTTATCGATCCCAACTTCCGCAATTCGTTCTTCCGCCTTTCTGAGCAGCGAAAAGTGCTCACCCAATCGAATGACCGTTTGCGTTTCGGAACCCAGCGCACCCACCGTTTTCGCCTTGAGACCTTTGAAAGTCCAAATTTCTCCGCCGCAGATTGTTCCCGCACCTGCTTCACAGTATAAGAATCCCGCCGTCTTTACCGTGGAATTGAGAACTTCACTGCCCACATGAACATCTCCTTCGGCTTCTGCGGTTGCGCCCGAGGCGATGTAAAAGGCTTCTAAGTTTCCGCCGGCATAGATAAAGCCCTTATTTCTTCCGATGATACCGCCTTTAATCTTCACGTCTTCTTTGCCGTGAATCCTGCAGGCCTCGGCCACTTTCTCCACGATGATTTCCTTCTCCCCGTTGACTTGAAAATCAGGCATCACCGAGCCTTTGATGATGACCTTCGTGGCACCCGCGGCAATATTGCCCGTTTTTAAACCCACATCTTCGGGAACGAAAAGTCCCGGGATGACTCGAATGGATTTCTCAAGAACTTCCACGATTCCATCGCGACTCGAGCGAATCTCTAGCCCATTCTGAGATTTCTCGACGCCTTCACCGACGTCCATTCGAATGTCAGAGCCCATTAAGCTTGGCAGCACATTTCCAAAAATGTCATAGCCATCTTGGCCAGTTGCCGCAGGATGCTTTACTAGCAGAAGCTGGCCTTTGCGCACATTTTGAAAGACCACGCGCGCTTTGAAATCAATACTTCCATCTTGTCTGACCTCGCCCACCGAATCGCCGATATCGATTGCAAACACCAGAGATGCGTCTTTTCCTCGCGTGGGTTTTTTCCCCTCGGCAACCAAGACATCGATTTGCGGTTTTCCTGACTCATTACATTCCGTGATGGCATCTCGAACGGCTTCTTTTTTCAACCCCGCTTTCACGCCGGCGCCCAAGATCATCGAAATCAATTTGTCTTCTCTCGCTTGGAATCGGGGATTTTTGGTCGGATACACCGAGGCGGTCACACTCATCTTGTCGGAAGCAATGCGAACATTGTTTCGAACAGTGATTTTGCCCTGTTCAACCACTACAAAACCGGGTGTAGAAAGTGAGCAGACGAGCTGTAGGCCGTCGTCGGTTCGATTTGTTCCCGCCCCACTTCTCCAAGGTTCGTCCCGTCCTTTGTTGGCAGGAATTTTTCTGCCGAAAATGGTTTTTCCGTCTTGTCCCGGAGTAGCTGGAGTCTTCACGGCGAGAATATCTTTGGGACGTACGCAGTCGCAATAAATTGGAGCTTCGTCTTTGGTAGGTGCGTCCAAAAACGAAACCATTTGCTTCCCATTATATTCCACGAAATATTGGATGGAGGCATTGACTCCATGTTTGACGTCTATCGCTTTCGCAATCGTTATAAGATGGAGACCCCCGTTGCTCGGGCGAGCCATGCGAAGGGCTTTTTCGATATCTGCTTTTTCAAGCGGCACTCGAATGCCTTCTTTTTCGGCGATCTTCTGCACAAGATCAAAAGTGACAAGTGTTCCCAAATCACTTTTTGCTGCCAAAAGAAGCTGGGCCAGCTTTTCTTCTTTATCCACAGAGAGAGTGGGCTTCACATCGATGAATTTTTCTTTGAACACCAGGGTGCCTAGAATTCCCGCACGGAACTCCAGTCGCAAGGGATCCACCTCATCTCCGGCTCGTCCAATCTCGGTTTCGGTAATAAACTCGCCCGTAGTAAGAGGAATATCTTTCGCCTCATTGGCTTGTTTGACTGGAATTGGCTCGCGATAAATATCCATCCCATCCTGGGCATCTACCGCTAAAATTTTCGTCACAATTAAATCTCCTGGGGCAACGAAAATCGTTCGCTCTTCTTTCTTTTGGAAGAGGCCGCCTCCTTTTTTTCCGATGTCTTTATCGAAGTGAAAGGTGATCCGTGCGTCGATCCCGGAAATGGGTAGCTTTCCACGTGCGATGACGAACTTCTCCACTCGAACTTGCGCTTGATGTGCTCTCTCAAGTTCCCTTTCGAGACTATCTTTCTCGAAACCAAACATAATATCCCGATCCCGAAGCAGGTTGGAGACATCGGAGAAACTCAAATGGGCTTGCGGATAGAGCTCAATCCAAGCTTCCATTTTGTCAGCCGAAATATTCAGCGGGTTTTCGACTGAGATTCGATCTTTGTCGACAACGACTTTTCCATAGATGCCGGATTTGAAAATAATATCTTCGCCTTGTTTTTCTCGGGTCACGTTCTTGCCGGGATAAATTGGCATTTCTGTATAAACTTTTCCTCGAAGCACCTCCCCAAAAACGGTTTGGCCATTTCGGGGTTCTATCGGGGGCTTTAGCGTTGCAAGAAATTCTCCCGGAAAGACAATGCGTGATTTAATTTTGAGAACATCCATAGGCTTTTCCGACATGGCTTTTCGGAAAACGAAGTCCACATCCCCAGGAGCTCCATGAGATTCGGGCTCACCCTTTGCCACGATGATTTGGGCTGGCCATTTTCTTATGCTTCTCATTTGTTCGCTGATTTCCTGTTCGGAAAGAAAACCAAACACGACCAGCTGGTCTCGAGCAGCATCCAAAAGGTCTTTGGCGGTAATGGAAGCTCCCGCAAAAGTCTTAGGGACGATCTCCATCGCAGCTTGCATTCCCTCGGCAAGATCCAAAACTTTGCATTCAACTCGCAAGCGAACTCCCTGGTCAAAATAGAGACGACCAAAAGTTTTCGCGACATACTGGGTTTCGGTGGGAGTGCGCTGAATTTCGATTCCTTGCCCGAGATTCAGCTTAAACTGATCCTCTACCGGAGCAGGAATTGCTTCACCGTCAACTTTAAACCCATCCTGTCCTTTCTCTGCGAGCGGCGCTCGCGCTAAGATCTCACCCTTCTTCACATAAATCGGAACATTTTTTTCTAAAAGTTTCGCATCGAAAACCAGCTTGGGTCGACCGGTCTTACTCGCCACCGGCTCGATTCCTTCAGCCACAAGCACATTGAGCAAAATTTGTTCATCAGCGTTGTGCGATGCTAAAACTCTCTGAAGTTGCATTTGGATGACATCTTTTTTGATTCCGGCCTTCACTCCCCGCTTTTCAAATGCGCGAATTAAAAACTCGGGTGTCAATCTCGGAGCTTTCTCACCAATCGGAAATATCAGATGAGTCCAATGGGCCTTCATCTTGTCGGGAGAGATGCTGATTTCAACCTCGGCGGGACAAGTCAAAACTTCAAACGAGAAGCGTTTATCGCCTTGTTCGATGCAACGCAATTCCGAAAAAGGTATGCCAAGCTCCGAAGCAAGACGAAGCCGTGCCTTCTCTGCGTCGTCGTCTTCGACAACACGAATTTTCATGGCAACTCGCTTTCAGCGAGCACCCGCGCGGAAGCCCCCATTAAATCTATTATAGACGATCCTTTCGAACGGAGTTCAGCTTCGACGCTGCGCAAAACTAAAAACAGGCGAGAATTGGAAAATCAGCCGAGAACCTGAAAAAATCGATCTTCCACATAGGTGCGAAAAAGAGACAGGGCATGGGGCGGTGCATTCCGGCCCGAAAGCTTGCGGTCTTTAACGCGCAAGATCTCCGATAAATCATGCCGCTTTCCAAGGCCAAGATCGATCAAAGTACCTGTGATATTTCTCGCCATATGATGTAGAAAACCGGTGGCGCGAAAACGGAAAATTAAAAAGTAGGTGCGAGCCAAGATGGGATGTTTTTGGATCAGGATTCGAAGTGCGATAATCTTGCGGACTCCGGATCGTCCGCTAGCTCGCGAACTCTTCGCGAATCCCGTAAAATCATGTTCTCCGGTTAAGAGCTTGGCCGATTGCCTGATGATTTTTAGGTTCAAAGGTCCACGTATCCACCAAGTATAATCTTTTGAGAGTGGATCTTCAAAAGGACTCACCAAGATTCGGTATTCATATTCTTTCCATTTTATATTTTCCTTGGGTTGAAACTTCGAACTAAGTCGAAGGAGCTGCCAAGCCATAATTTCTTTGGAACTGATTGCATTGAACGAAATGAGAAATTTTTTTTGTTGAAGTTTCGAAAGCTTTCGAAACAATCGCAGCCCATTGCGAACAAAAATCCACTGGTCATACGCATTCACGCCAGCATCTGTACGACTCGTAAAAGAAATTCTAATATTCCTTCGAAATAAAATTCCCAGAGTTCGCTCAACTTCTGCCTGAATAGAAGGAGCATTTTTCTGCCACTGAAAACCCGAGAAAGATTTTCCGCGATACGATAATCGGATGCCGAGGTGCGGAAACCGCTTTTGAGTTGCGATCGCTTTATAATTGCTGGTCTTTTTTACCAATCCGTGAACAATCCTGCTCCAAAATCCCATCCACCGGCGTTGCCGATCAAGCCCAATCCATGACGAAACCAACCCGAAGGAAGGTAACGTATCGAAGTAACCAGTCCAAAGTCTTTAATTCCGTAATTGGCCAGCATATCAAAAGCTCGCTGGCGATCATACATGAAGGAAAAAATTAATCCTCCTCCCGCTATGGCGCCAAATTCTCCTCCCAGATTCACCTTTTGAGCTCCGACCGCAAAGGTATTGCGATGAACGCGACCATATCGATAGACACCTTGAGCTTCCACATAGGGTTCAATCAAAAAAACTTCTGGTCCCCATGGCTTATAGCGCGCTCCAAGCGAAAATGAATAGAACTGATAGCTCAAACTATCTTGAGATAAGGAATTAGAAACTGAGCCATCTTGATTGATGCCGAATTGGCGCGCCTCATTTTGTATATAGCCGAAACCCAAGATCGGTTTTATTCCAAAAGGAAATTCATAGAGGCCGATACTGATATCGAATGCGGGTGCCCAGTATTCCGAAAATCCATTCACCTGCTTCAAACGATAGTCGCTGAAGAATCTTTGGCTCGCTAAAAAACTAAATGAGCCGGTGAAAGCGGCATAAATAGGCGAAGTCAAAACGACGAGGAAAACCGCAGGCGACAGGAGGATTCCAAAAATTCTCAGCATCCCTCGATTCATTGATGAACTATTCTGCTCTCGCGCCCCGCACACCCGCAACAAAAGTTACTTCTTTATTTTTAGCCACAAAGTAGCGGGTTGTAAAAGAAATAACCCAATCATTTCGCTACCTTCTTATGTGATCTTCCACTGTTAGTTTGAGCCTTCTAGGGCCTGACGTCATGATAAGATAGGACTTCGCAGGGAAATCCTACGGGAGGTAATCGCCATGGTGCAGATTCGGCACAGATTTCAGCGAGCTACAAAGTATATGAATCGTGGTTTTACATTGATACAAACCATGATGTCTTTGATGATCGTTACAACGCTTTCGATGGGAATGACGAAATATCTGAAAGCAAATCAATCAAATCTACGAAGTGGAGATCTCGCCGGTGAAGTGCGAACGAGCACACAAGTTGTTCACCGCAGACTCACAGACGATTTCAAACAAATTGCGAAGGTAAATCCCTCATGCACTGGAAATCCTGCATCGGGTGTGACCGTCACGACTCTCTGCACAGATATCAAAGTTGGCGGACCGATCATTCCTCTGCCAGGATACAACAAAGGAGATGTCACTTCGCTCAGCAATATGAGTACCATCTCCAATCTGACCGCCGCATCAGCTTCACTTACCAACGGAAATGATGCGATTCGCGTGGTCCTTTATGATTTCACGGGCTCCATGAACTGTCGTCTCAATTCTGCTCACGTGGGTGCGAATCCTTCGACCACGGCGGGCTCGGCGCTCGGCGCTGAGCGTATGTGGGCTCGATACACGGAGTGCAATGGAAAACTCAATACCAATGGACTTTATATATTAGAGCAAGCGTTTGGAAGCTCACCCAATATGGTTGTTTACTCGAACCTGTTTCAAATCACAGCACTTACCGTTCAAGGAAGCGAGATCCAGATCGATCTTCAAAGTTCCCAAAGCATATTCAACCAAGTCGGCGGCATGGGACTCTCGGGATACTCCGGGACCGCGCGAATCTTTCCTGTAAAAATGGTGGAATGGGCTGTCGATCCAGGTCCTCCAGCGACTGGATTATGGCGCCGCGAAATCAAGCCCGCCACTGGAAACGCCAACGGATATCAATCTTGGGTGCAGGTTGAAGACGATGTCGAGGGTATTCAGTTCGATCCGGTGACCATCAATTCAACCGCTGTCACTGTCTACCATCGCACGATGGCGGCTGCCTACGGCACCAGTTTGAGCAGTCTGCAAACTCTCCACGGTTTAAATCCTCACTTCGTTATTAAGGCGAGACGGCAGGCTACTGATGCAACCTTGTATTCCAATCCGTTAGTCACCTCGAGCACAACCGACCATTACCCGCGGAAGGAAATGTATTTTTACGTGAATGTTAGCAATGCTTATTAGCGATAGCGTTAGGAGAACAGCTGTCTCCAGTTTGGTGCAAAGCAAAGGGTGGATTTATCATGAGTGCGAAAAATGTGATCGATAGTCTATTTGAAGACGAAAAAACTTCTGTGACCGCACCAGAATCTGAAAAAGTTCCGTCGGCCGCTACTCCCTTGCAGCTTAAGCCATCCAAGCCGGAAAAAAAAGCAGCTTCTCCTGCTGCAGCCGCCTCCTCGATCGAACGACGGGAATTTACTCGAGTCGATATCGGAGCCCGAAAGCTCGAACTCAAATTTACTCACGGCGCTCAATTTGCGCGTCAATACATCGATAATATTTCTCTCGGAGGTCTTTTCGTAAAAACCGAAACCAAGGCCGAGATGGGCGCGTTGATGGCGATCGAATTTTCAGTGCCGCAACCGAATTCCAACGCTCAAAGACACTTCCGACTGATGGGCAAAGTCTGTCGAGTTGCAAATGACGGTTTGGGATTGGAATTCATCAACACTTCTTTAGAAACGCGACAAGAGCTCGAGCAGTTTGTACGCTCTTCACTTCCAAAAGGTCAGTCCGTCTTGACGCGACCGAAGGCTTCTTCGATTGAAAATCTGGAAAAGTTGCGTGAAGATCGCCTTCATAGGGTTAAAGCGCAGAAGAAACTGGCTATTCAAATTGCCGTAATTGTATTGCTCGCGATTTTTAACATCTGGCTTATGTCGGGAGGTTCTTCACAAGAAGAGCAGCAACAACTCGCCATTCAACGTGGACATCTTTTAGTCGATGGAAAAAAGATTGCTTTTGAAAAGATCAACGCCGTTGAAAAAACACCTGACGGCAAGGTTAGACTGAAGCTGGCGGGTGACACTTCAGTGACGGTACGCCCCGAAGAAGTTGAAAAACAACTTCCGTTCTATCTGAATCAGACGCTGAAAGTTTTAGAGGCAACGCCTACACTTCCCCCTATCCGAGAAAATCAGACGTCTCCACGTCTCACTCAGATGCCATACCTTCCAAATCAGTAGAATTTTGTACAAGTCAGTGCAGCATCTTCGCAAGTCACTGCCCATCGCGGGCTTCATTCGTATTTCATCTCCCAGAAAATCTCCACTATGTGTTTTTCGTCGTCAGTTTCCGAAAAAAGAGATTTTCGGATTGAAAAGTTCCGAAACTGGATTTCATTTTCATTGAATTTCGGATCGAAGGGTTGCGCCGAATGAAAATTTTTTGTGAAATAATCAACTTTGGTATTGCAAGCAAGTCAAAAAAATCTAAAATGGATGTAGGGATCGAGATTAATTTCATACCGGACGTGATGTTTGGCAAAAACAGAAATTGATCGATTCTCGGCGAAGGCGTTCTGCCAAGAAGAAGCCCAAGGGCTTTGTGGAATGCACTTCATCAACTCGACGAAGGAGAAACAAATGGCCAAGAAAAAAGCTGGCAAGAAGAAAAAAGCTACTAAGAAAAAGAAGAAATAGTAGTTTTGTTTTGTTTTCCGTCTGCCGTTCTGGGCAGACATGAAAAGGCCGCTCTTAGGAGCGGCCTTTTTATTTGTACTCTCTGGAGGATGCTCACTCGCAAATCATGGCGTCACACCCATACCGTGTCCATTCGCCAATCCAAGATTGTGGGGCGCAACTCCCGCAATGGCAGCATCGCAAAGTAATTTTTTAGGATCCTCCAAATTTCCCAAGCGATATTCCGGTCGAACTCCTTTTTGGTCCCATTGCAACGCTCTCCGAAGTTCGGTGACTTCGCGAGCATACTTCGACTGCGGATCCAAAGGCGCTGCACCGGCCACCATCATAAGAACCTGAGCAATTTTAGGCTCAGACAAATGCGCGAGCGCGGAACTCATCATGGCCGCGACCTTCTCCGGTCTCTTGGCAATCTTCACGCGTCCGCGGCCAAAGAGTTCTTCCAGTTTCGTGTTTCCATCTTCCAGCACCTTAATTTTGTTCTGAAGTGCTAACTTCGGTGGTCGACTCCCAATCTTGCTCTCCACATCGACGAGAGATCGAATCTTCGAAAATGCAGCGCCCGAATTCCCGTTGGCAAAGGCGTCATAGATTTCTTGATTTAGTTTGTCATCGATCTCATGGGCACTCATTCCCAGAAAAACGGCGAGCGAAAGCTTAAAAGGACCGTAGGCACCTAAGAGTGGCGCTTGGGCCCACTTGGAATCCATATACTTCTCAAGGATAGGAGCCAAAACGGCATCTTCCTCGGGCTCTTCCACATGCTCTTGCAACTCATAATTCGGAGCCTTGCTCCAGTTGTCAGTTTTCCAAGCGGTGTGAACAATCTTTTTGATTCCTCCATTCACTCTTTTAGCCAGCCTTATAATCCAAGTTTTCGGATGGTTGATCTCGTTTTGTGGTTCTCCTTCGAGATTCGTCTGTGGGTGGCCAGGAATAGCCCGACTCCACGTTCCGAGTTTGATGGAATCCAAAACGATTTGAGGAAGCGGCCAACGAACCGGACCGAAGCCCGGCGGAACCGTCATATGTCCACCAAACCGCGCGCCTTCGCCGAAACTATCAGGTCTCACAAAATCCTCGTCAGCCAGAAGATCCCCTTCAAATTTTTCGCCCTCTTCGAGAGCCACCCGAATGGCCTCATTTCCAATATTGTAAGCAGGCGCGAAATGATCCCCCCGGATTTTACCAATTCTCGTATAATTGGGATCCTCAGGATTTTTTGAAGTGCGCGCATGAGAAGTGAACAAATTTCCCGTGATGGCGTTCGTGACATTTTTTCCATCGACAAATGTCAAGGTGATGGAACTTTCTTTGTCGCCATTCTTAAAAAGAATCCGCTTCCAAGTGGGCTCTTTAATATCTTGAATGCGTCCCCCATTCGAGTAGTTAGGGACGGCTGCCTGAAAGTGTTCGAGAAACGTGGTTCCAATGGCTCTGTCATCTGTGGCCGATAAATAATTTTCCCGAGGTTGTAGAGTGGGATTATAAGAGCCGCGAAAGAATATGATTTCTTCGATCCCACCTTTTTCATTTCGAAGAACGGCCAGTGCACCTTTCATATGGTGGATCGGCTTGATGCCCTTGGAAAAAACGGGTTGGCCGGTGATGATGTACGCTAGGTTTTTTACTTTGAGCCCAAGTCCTGCCCACGAAAACTTTCCACTCGGATCAAATGCATCTTTGACCCCCGAGAGATTCTTGTCGCCTCGAAGAATGTTTTTAAGGAGTTTTCCAAAATTGTTGGCCTTGAATTGAGCATTTTGGATGTCATTTCGATAGGGCTTGTCCACGGCGTCGGTAAATGTAAAATAATCGTTCGAATCAATGATCATTTGAGCCTCTCCGAATCCTTGATTCGCGGCTTCTTCGAGTTTTTTATAAATCTCTTCCAGCTCGATATGATAGAAATCGAGATAAAGAGATTTTAATTTTGCAGGAGCTTTCCGCCATTTTTCATTGAGAAGTCCAAGCTCGTTCGTATTGCTCACGACATCGGTCAGAAATTGGATGAGCACCTGCCCGAGGTCGGCTCCGGTCGTGACTTTTTTATTGCCTGAGTCATAGGGTTTGCCGGAAAACCAGATCCGAATATAAGAATCTCCTGCCCGTTGATATTGCGTAGAAACCAGATCTTCGATTTTCGGAAACACTCTCGTTTCAGCATCGAGAGCTTCTTGAATTTGCGCGAGTGTCGGCCGAGGGCCCAGAGATGGTGTATGCGGGGCATTGACCTGATTTCGAAAGGCAGCGGCAGCCGCGACTCCGCTTGGAATGGCATTCTCCGGATCTCCCTCTTCTTGAGCAAAGAGCGTTCCAGAAAACGGCAGTGCATTTAGGGTGAGCGCGAGACTGAGATTAAGGAAGAAACTGAACTTTAAGAGCGCACCAGAATTTCGGATGTTGTTTCGAGACCACTTCATTCGGACCTCCTCATCATACGTTGATGAGCGATCCGACTAACATGAAAGGTAAGACACAGTAAAGAACGTCATTTGATCTCTCTCTTACGGCCTCACACTCTCGGGTTCTTCCTCTGCTGAGGCAGGCTGAGTAGCCGTAGGGACTGCTGGCTCTGAGCCCTTTGTTGAACCTCCAGCGCGTGGAGCGGCCTTCATTTCCCAGCTCGCAAAATCCAGCATTTTTTCCGCTTCATCGACCAAGCGATTTGCGTCAGCGTCTTGAATATCTTCAGGATATCCTAAAGCGTAATCGAGTAATTCCCTGACGTCTTTCGCCTTCGTCCGCTCATGGGTTTGCTGCCATTTTTGTTGGTTCACCGTTTTTCGCGGATCGACTTCGGCTGTAGAAGGGGCCTCATCTCCTGTCAGCACTAAGGAGATGAATCGCTGAGGATCAATTTTTCCATTTTTTGCAAAAGCGGGCTCGTTCTCGTACCATTTGATAATATTCAAATAGGTTTGCAGCCTGGAGCGGACCATTCCTGGTCCCGGCTTCCATTTGGTGACCTGACTCTTCATCGCCGCGAGCTCCACGATCTTGTCTGCCGCAGATTGATACAATTTCATTGCCTCATCTGTCGTATCTTTTTTTGTGGCTTGTTCAATATCATTATAAACCTTTTGAACATCCTGGAGCGGCATATCGAAAACGCTGTGATGAATCATTCGACTGAGCGAGATTCGAAACATTCCAATATTCGCAGGAAGCGAGAATTCGGGTTCAGTCCCCATTGGAATCACGATACTATCTTCGATCGCCTTCGCGAGCGCCGAATCTTTCATGAACCGAATCATCATTTGATATTCTTCACTTTCAAAGTGATGGCTTAAGTTGAAGCTTCCGAGCCAATCGACATAGTATCCCGGGACATTTTCCGTACGGCCGCCAACCGTCTCAATTTGCGAGTTACCGTATTCTATCTCGGTCGATTTATCGTGATAAATTTCGTAGTTCGGCTCACCGAGGGGGTTGGCCTCAGGAAGACCAGGAATAGGCTTTTCATAGATATGAATATCAAATCTGGAAATAAGTTCCGGTGGAAAGGGCCAGGATAATCCCGCCGCCGGAGTCAAAGAAGGATATCCCATGATAATGGGAGCGTGCCCCCAACTGTCGGTGTCTGCGAAATTCTTATCAAAAGTTCCTAGGACTTTAAAATCGATTTGGGTTTTTAACAGGGCTTCAAGGTTATCAAAGAATTGCCCATCACTTGAAACAAAATGGCTCAAAACGATTTTTAGAATGGGGAATTTGGACTTGTCCTTCGTCGCGTCGGCCAGAGCATTCTCAATATCTTCATTTGGATCATATTTTCCGTCAGTAAACCTCCACTGAAGTGTGGATTTGCCATCCTTGAAATCTTCACGGAGTACGGGAAAGGCCGGAATATCTTTAATCGCACCGCCATTTGCAAAATTCTGGCGAACTAGTTTGGAGTGTTCATAAATCTCGCGGTTAAGGGCTTGATCCTTGATTAAGAACATCCGATTGTATCGCGGCTCGGGCGTTAGATTTCCGGTACTTGCGAGCAAAAATATTTTTTCTGGTTTGGTTCGATCTTCAGCCGAAAAAATTATGAAAAGAATCAGTTTCACATGATAGATATCAGGTTCATGTTTTTTCTTAGACCAGAGGACTTGTGAAAAAATTTGGTAGCGAGGATCCCGCGCGGCATGACCTGGGTAAACCATGGAGAATTCAGCATCATGTCCATCTTCTTTCAAAAGTAGGTCCCTGACGCCTTTTCCCATCACGTTGTTCTTGAAAGTCGCGTTTCCAAAATCGCTGGTTGAGATTTGATTATCCGTGAATTTGTAATTGAAAACCTGATTCCCATCGGGGATGAAAGTGACTTCAGCAAACTGATCTTCGGCCATTCCCTTCAGGATCGAATAAAAATCAGGATCCGTGGCGCGATACATTTCAACCACGATCCCACGTCGATTGACGTCGACGCCCTTGAGATCCTCTTTGAAAATTCCGTCGGCCTCGCGAAAATTTTTCATAAAGGTTTTGGTCATTTCGACAAGATTGGTATTGGGGTGAACTTTGGGATTGTTCGTCGGAAATGGATGCGTCACCCACATTTCCATCATTTCATCTGGATTAGTAAAATCCGAATGCAGCTGTTTTACTTCCGTGGGCTGTTGCGCCTTCGGAGCACTCGATTTTTGGGGCTCACGCGGTGCGCGCGGCTTCGAAACTCTTGGCCGTCTCGGATGAGTCGCACGTGGTGCGGCCTGCGCGCGAACGCTACCCTCTGCCGCCTGGGAGGAGTCGAATGGCGTCTGGATAAAAGCCGCAATAAGGGCCATTTGAAGAATAAAAAACGTTTGAATTTTTATTGTGGAAGAGCGTTCGTGATAAAACATAAGATGTTTAGTTCCGTTCTTTGAATAATTTAATTTTTAAGTAACGATTGAAACCGTCAGGCGGACCTGATCATTGCGGCTCTGGAAATAGATGAATTCCGGCTTTCATGCAAGGGGCTCGTCCAAATTTCGCGGATGAACTGATGAACCCGGAACTTGAGAAAGAAAAAGGGAAGCAAGCGCTTCCCTCCATACATAAGAAACAAATAAACTGCCGGCTGAAATTTTTAAATATCAGCGGCTTTAACCGTTTTACGGCCGTTTTCTTTGGTTCTCTCAACGGCTCGACGAATGATGCGCTCGACTTCTTTATTCAGTTGGTCAACCGCGTCACTTCCGGTGTTACAATCGAGTTCTTTGAACATTTCGCGAACTTTCGATTGAACCACTAAACTCTCTGCCATAACTTCTTCTCCTTACTATTTCGTGGTCCTCCGTTTTGTTCGGACCACTTTCATTCACGCGTAGAAAGGCCTTTAACAAGCCCTACAAGCCTAAAGCCTAAGAAGATGTCTCTTCTTGGTCAAACAATTCCTCTATAAAGTTATTGGAAACAAAAGGCTCCAAATCTGTTTCCTTTTCTCCAAAACCGACGTAGCGTATTGGCGCGCTAAGCTCCCGGAATAATTGAAAAACAGTCCCCCCTCGACTCAGCCCGTCCATTTTCGTCAAAACGAGCCCCGTTAAACCTACCGCCTCATTGAAACTCTTTCCTTGGGCCACGGCATTTTGTCCTAAAGTGGCGTCCACAATCATCCAAATCTCGTGAGGAGCTCCTTCGAGCGATTTCGCCGCAACGCGTTTCATCTTTTTGAGCTCTTCCATCAAGTTTTTCTTACTGTGCAGACGTCCACTCGTATCCACAAAAATAACATCCAAACCGGAGAATTTTTTAAGACCATCAAAAACCACCGCCGCCGGATCCGCTCCTTCTGTAGCTTCTGAACCCGCCAGAGAGAAAAACTCGGCATCGACTTTTTGACAACCTTTTTCGAGTTGGTCGATAGCCGCTTTTCGGAATGTATCAGCACCCACAACTCCCACTCGCAAACCCTGTCGTTTGAAATGAAAAGCCAGTTTCACGATCGTCGTCGTTTTTCCCACTCCATTCGGCCCGACCAAGAAGACCACCCATGGCTTTTTTGCGATCCATGGGGAGTCCGTTCGTTCGGCAGGTCCAATGATCTCGCCAAGTCTTCTTTTAAAATAGGCGAGGGGTGGTTCACTGGTTCGGTCCAGGCCGCTCAACAAATCCTCGGTCAATTCGAATGACATATCGGACTGAATCAGCGCCGCTTCCCATGCATTTCTTTCTTTGGAATTGCCTCGCAAAAGCGGAATCCAACTCGCTATTGCCTTAGAAAGTGTGGGCCGCGCAGAGCGAATTGAAGGCACGGGCGGAACCTGTGTGGAGGAAGGCGTTGGAGCCGGAATCTGCTCTTCTGCTTCTCGGCGCTTGCCTTGGCGGACCTTTGCGAACACAAATCCCAGCACGAAGACCAAAAGAACAACGATAACGAGACCTAAGAGCCAAGGATTTTCGGAGAGGGGCGCTGGCATAAGTGTCATCCTTTTTACACCAATTTTCCCTAAACTCCAGAACGGCGCCTCTACACTTTCTTTAGACGGGGTTTCGTCCGCAGCCGTCACAGGATAAAATAAGGAGAGAGGTTTTACGGGTAGTGCAAGTCACTTTGATGATGCTAAAGCTCAAACGATATGTCGTCGCGGCACTGCTTACATTTGTCACATTGGCTGCCTTTTTAAATTCCCTTTTAAGCGCCGAAGAAAAAGACTCTAAAGCGCAAAACTCGGTCGAAAAAAAAGCCGAAGAACCATCCCTGAAAGATCTTTTCGCGGCTATCCACAAGGGAGATACCAATCGAGTTAAAAAAATTCTGGATGAGCATCATCCCTGGCTTTCAGCTCGATTGAAGGATGGCTCGTCGCTTTTGCATCTGGCGGCACGAAAAGGAAAAGCCGAAATTGTATCATTGCTTATTGAAAGAAAAGCTCCCGTGGATGCAGTCGATTCCAATGGAGCAACCCCATTGCACTGGGCCGCGGCGGAAGGCAAAATTGAAGTCGCGGCTCTGTTGGTTAAGAACGGTGCCTCCGTCAATGCTCCCATGAAGGATGGAACGACGCCACTTCACTCGGCGGCGATGCGCGAACAAATCGAAATGGTTCAAGGTCTCATTTCGCGAGGTGCCAATGTGACCGCTCGAGATCGTGAAGGCACAACACCTCTTCATGCGGCCGCTCTGCGTGGTTATCGCAGCATTGCTCTCTACCTCATTGCGAAGGGTGCTGATATAGATGCCAAACGCAAAGAAGATGAGGAGACGCCACTTCACTGGGCTGCATCGATGAATCAAGTCGATGTGACGGACCTGCTTCTCGCCAAGGGGGCGAAGGTGAATATGAAAGATGCCCGCGGTGCGACACCCCTTCACATCGCGGCTCAAGAGGGTTGGAAGGAAGTCGCTGAGCTTCTCCTTTCACATGGAGCCGACATCGAGGCGCGAACCAACCTGTGGCAAACACCTCTTTATTGGGCCGTGGGTTACGGTCGAAAGGGAATCGCGGAATTTCTTCTGAGCCACAATGCTCAAATTAACGCTCGCGATCAAGACGGGCTCACTCCGCTGCACCTTGCTGTTTGGAAAGCTGAAAGAGAACTGATTGATTTTCTTTTGTCGAAAGGTGCCGATGTTAACGCTCGAGACCGCGAACGTCGAACTCCCTTACATCGAGCATCCAGGCTTGGAGACTTCGAGATTGCTCGCTTGCTGATCGACAGTGGGGCTGATGTGAATTCCAGAGATCGATTGGGCGCAACGCCATTGCATTTTGCTTCAGAAGGAGGCTACCGGGATGTCGCGGCCCTTCTCATCCAACGCGGAGCCGACGTAAATTCTCGAATCAACGACGGACGCACTCCTCTCGAAATTGCCACGGATAACGGCCACAAAAATCTTGTAGGGCTTCTTCGCGAGCACGGCGCCAAAAACTAGGGTATGGCCGGAAAGCATTCGCCGGACAGAGTCTAACCTATCCTGCGGTGGCGTAGGCGGCTGCCTCATTCAGTTGGACGGTCACGAGCTGCGAAACGCCAGGTTCCTGCATCGTCACACCAAATAGAGTTTCGGCGACTTCCATCGTCCGCTTATTGTGCGTGATAACGATGAACTGCGAGAGTGTCGCCATCTCCTGAATGATGGAATTGTAGCGTGCCGTATTGACTTCATCGAGAGGTGCATCAACTTCATCTAAAATGCAAAACGATGCCGGACGATACGCAAAGAGTGCAAATAAAAGGCTAATACTTGTCATCGCCTTTTCGCCGCCGCTCAGTAGCGACATCGTCTGAATCTTTTTTCCTGGAGGTTCAGCGAAAATTTCGACGCCCGTTTCTAAGAGGTTTTTGTCATCGGTGAGCGTCATATAAGCCCGTCCACCGCCGAAAAGTTTAGGAAAAAGAATTTGAAAATTATGATTGATGGCCTTGAAAGTTTCTCGAAATCGGAATTCGGTTATTTCATTAATGCGAAGAATAATGCTTTGAAGAGCATCCAGCGTCTTTAAAAGATCCTCGCGTTGCTGATTCATGAAATCGAGGCGCTTTTTGATGTCCTCGTATTCTGAAAGAGCGAGCAGATTGACTTCTCCAAATTTTTCAAGCCGCGCACGCAACTCTTGACTCTCGACTACCAGAGCACCGAGAACTGTTTGATCTTCGAGTCGTTCGCGGTCCTGCTCAGTGAAGTGTTGCAAAAGCTCTTGGAGAGAGAGGTGGTAGCGCTCCTGAACAATGTTCGAAAGCTCTTCAACTTCATGCTTAAGTCGCTGATGTTCAAGTTCTAACTCTTGCAAATGGCTTTGAGATTTATCTTTTGCGTATTGAACTTCTTTACGACCCAACTCGAGGTCCTCCAGTTGGGTACGAATAATCCGAAGATGTTCTTTGTTCAGAGATAGCTTTTTTTCGAGTTCCTCAATTTCCGATTCCGAATGCTTCGACTCTTCCCGAAGCAAAACGATCTGCGATTGCTCTCTCTCTACTTCATTCGCCCAAGACGCCATATCGGATTGGTAGAGGCTCAAGTTATGAGAGTATTCCGACTGAGTAATTTCAGAATGGACAGTTTGTTGTTGAATTCTCTCGAGACGTTCTTCGAGTGCACCGAACTCGATGCGCTGTTCGATCCACTTTTGATCGAGTTCCGTTTTTTGTTTTTTGAAATCTTCTAAACGTGTTTTGGTGAGTGAATGCTCTTCTTCAAGCGAATAAAGCCTGTTTTCGGGCGAAGACAGTAAAAGCTTCTCTTCTAGGTCCGAAAGCCTTTCGTCAAGTTCAAACATCTCCTCTTGAGAAACGCGCGTCTGACTTTTTAACGATTCGCGCTGAGCATCGAATTTGGCTTGCTTCAGCTGCTCTTCGACCACGCGATGATCGAACAATTTCAATTCTTCGAGATAACTTTCAGTATCAGCTTGGTATCTGGCAAGGGCACTCTGCAATTCACTCGTACGCGCTTCAAATTGAGTCAACTCGGACTGTATTAAAACTCTTTCAGTCTCTAACTTTTCTAGCTCCCGTTTTCGTCCAAACGGAGTTTCTTTTCGAGCTACGACGCCTTGACTTTGTGCCCATCCAAAAGCCGAAAGAGGGAACCGCAGCTGCCCCTTCATATCGATTTGCAGATGAAAAACCTCGCTAGCCAACGAAAGATCATCGACCACTTCAATGGATTCTAGAATCGGCTTCAAATACTCCGGCGCTGTTCCGTCAACAGCTTCAAGTAAACTTCGTGCGGGCAGAGGGGAAGACGAAACATCCGAAGGGATATGCTGGACGAGCTTCGACCAACGTGGATCGTCACTTCCAGAAGAAGAAAATAGAGAAGTTCCCGAATTGACCTCGTCCGACAAGAAATACTGGCCAAATTCCGTAAGAAAGGCCTCTCCCACTTTTTGAAACTCAGGTTTGAATTGGATCAAATCGAGGATCATGGGAGTACCAAGAGTCTTCTTCCGATGGAGTGCCCCAGGTGTGTAACCCACTTCATGTTCTTCTAGAGTAATCAGAGATTTAATTTCTGCTTCGCAATAGTGGAGTCGCTCTTTGTGTTTGTCCTTTCGATCGTTCACCTGCGATATTTCAACCTCAGATTGTAGAGACGCGCTCTCCCCATATTGGATCTGCGACTTGAGATCCTCGATCTTTTCACGAATCGAAGCGACTTCCGCAAGCGAGGAGGCTTGGTCATCTGATAGATGGAGGTCCTCGCGTTTGAAGGACTCCAAACCTTCTTCAACTTCCGCGCGTCTCAGTTCAAGCGCCACGCGTTCAGCCTGAAGCATTTCCCGCTTTTGATCTTCTTTCGCTTCTTCCCTTCGAATTTCCTCAAGTTCTTTAGAAATTTCAGCAAGTCGAGTTTCGCCGACTGAAATCTCGGTTTCAATCTGCGAAAGATTGTCTTTGGCGGAATCCAAATCTTTCTTTTTTTCATCCCGTTTTTGAACCAACAATTCCTTCTCCACAAATAATTGCTTCGTGGATTCGACATTGGCTACGGACTTAGACTGGATTCGTTCAAGATCCTTAGTACGCTCGTTAATTTGATTTCGAAGCAGAGTAATTCGTTGAGTCTTTAACTCGATATCTTTGTCGACGGACGAGAATTTTTCCTTGAGGCTGATCAGGTGCTCGTAATCGGTCGTCGAGGTCTTTTCCTGATTCAAAGACTCCAAACGCAATTTTTCAATTTCAGCTTCCGTTTTGGCCAGGTCTGCCGCCGTTTTTTCGAAATCAGCTCCAAGTTTTTCGCGGGAGTTTTGGTTAGAAAGAGCATCTCGATCCAATTGCGTGACTTTGAAACCGATCACTTGCTCATCCAGTCGCCGAAGTTCGGATTGGAGGTTCCGATAAGTTTCAGCGCGTTCGACCTGCCGATCCAAATGCCTTGCGTTGCGCTCTAATTCGCGAACAAGGTCGTCCACGCGCTCCAAATTTTGGCGAGTGACTTCCATTTTTCTCTCGGCTGAAATTTTGCGAACTTTGTATTTTGCAATTCCAGCAGCTTCCTCCAGAAGTAGTCTCCGATCTTCTGGCTTCGCAAGTACGACCTGGTCCACTTTGCCTTGCGCAACAATCGAGTAAGCTCGCGCTGAAGATCCTGTGCCCAAGAAAAGGTCCGTGATATCTTTCAAACGTGCCGGAACTTTATTGATGAGATATTCACTTTCGCCCGAGCGATAGAGGCGTCGGGTGATCATGACTTCGGCACACTCGCTATAAGGCGCAGGCGCCAAATGATCAAAATTATCAAAAGTTAAACTGACTTCCGAAAAAGAGGCGCGCTTTCGCGTAGCCGTGCCATTGAAAATAACGTCTGCCATTTCTGTCCCGCGCAATCCCTTGGCCGATTGTTCGCCCATGACCCAGCGGATGGCATCCACGATATTGGACTTTCCGCAGCCATTTGGACCGACGATCCCAATTACTTGGCGGTCAAAAATTAAAGTCGTCCTCTCTGCAAAGGACTTAAAACCATGCAATTGAAGCGATTTAATCTTCATTTTGAGAACTATTGCTTTTCTTTAAAGGCCCCTTCGTTACCCCACTGGCGAAAAACTTCATAGCCAATAATTCCGACAGATGTAGCCAGATTTAAGCATCGTACCGTCTGCATGGGGATCCGACAAGAAACAATCTTAGCTAAACCCTTGAAATCCCAAAAGTTTGAATCAACTCCCTCCTCTTCATTTCCGAAGATAAGACTGGAATCCAAAGAGTATTCCAGCTGCGTATAGATCGATTCTCCCCTCTTAGTAGCCCAATAAAAACAAGTCATTTCCGCTTTTTCAAAACGGGTCCAAAAGTCTTCGGCATCCCGATAAATGAAACAATTTTGGAGATCAAAATGCCCGACGGAAGTGCGCCGAAGGGTCTTTTCATCCAAAAAAAACCCAAAGGGCCCGACGAGATGAAGTTCCGCACCCAAAGCCTCCGCCGTACGCGCAATATTTCCAACGTTCGCGGCGATTCGAGGAGCTACCAAAATGATTCTCAGTTTGCGGTTGATGACAAAAGGATTCTGCATTTGAAGGAGTTAGTTCGAAAGCTTTCCAACAACAGCGAGGGTGGCATCATTTAAGATCGTGATTTTGTCTGCGGCGGGACTCGCAACGTAGATGAAACCCGCAGTCGGATACCAAGTCACTCTCTGAGGGGAAGGATCAACCGCCCCATCCGCCGAAGTGGCCGTAAGTAACTCGTTTGTCAGGTCGACTCGATAAACTTTGTTTGTACCGAATCCCACAATCCAAGCTATTTTTGCAGCTTGGTTCTGAGCACATCCAGTGACAGGAGGACAATCTAAAGCCAATTGTCCGAGCTTTGGAAAATTGAAGGTTTGGTTTGGATCGAAATTAATCGGCAGACGAAAGCGTTGAGCATTGGCGGGAAAGCCACGCGTATTTCTGGAATCACTTTCCTTCGGCTGGTCAAGAATTGACAGGGGAACAGCATAGAGGCCATTGTCTGCTCGGCTCGTTAAAAAAATTGTGCCAGCCCCATCTGCAGCTAATCCTCGAAAACCGTTTTCACCAGTTCCAGGGATATCCATTCCACTTGCGTCGGTATACCCATCACGAAATTGTCCCAAATCCCACGCGAAATTACTCGAGTTAAAAAATGTTTTAAATTGGTAACCAAAAATGCCAGTCGTCGTAAACGCCGCCGTAAAAATCAATTCATTATTGCCCCCTAAATAAACCAGATCGTTGGATCCAACTCCCTGCGTTTCCAAAAATGTAAGCGCGATGTTGTCATCGTGGCCTGGGACTTCCACTTGACGTGGGGTCATATAGAACTTGGTGCCGACCTTTCCGTTCCCCAGGTTTTGAGTGTCGGCCAATATATTCGCAGGAGGGTCGACTTCAGGAGTTACAACGGCTTGAAGTGTGTCCAGGCGAAAAAACTGTATCGAGCCTGCGGACTGACAAAGAACCGCGAGAATTCGAATACCATCACTAGCACGGCTAAATGTCAGCAGGCGTTGCGGATCGCCCGTGACATTGAGAATGATTGCATTTCCATTGGGATCCAAGCGCTGGACAAAAGCTCCACTGCTGGCAAAGTCATAGATCAAGACCTGATTGACATTCCGGTCAATCAGGTAAAGCACATTGCCTTCGATCAAGAAGTCGCTCGAATTACTCGGAGTGGAAACTGTGAGAGTGTCGACCCGAGCTGGGATGACTGGATTCGCGAGCGAATAAAATTGAAGACTCCCGCCCACTTTTTCATAGTGAAAATTCGTATTGAGAACCGCCAAATAGGTTGTTCCATTTAAGGGCGGCGTGATTTTCATTGTGGCAGGGCCATTGATGCTTTTAACGTCGAATTCCCGTTTACCCACGAACGTTCCTTCGCATCCATGCACAAAAAATGCGAGGACGGAAAAAACGAGCAACAACGAGAGCCGGGAATGGTTTTTCATCATTTGTTTTTTTGCTTCTGTTCAGCGCAAGCCGCAGCCAGGCGCGCAATTGGCACTCGAAATGGCGAGCAACTCACGTTATTAAACTGGATTCTGCGAAAAAATTCAATGCTCTCGGGATCTCCACCATGCTCGCCGCAAATTCCGACTTCCAACGTGGCGTTCGCCGCTCGACTTTCGCGCACCGCCCATTCTATGAGTTTTCCGACACCTTGAACGTCCAAAGTTTCGAAAGGATCCTTTCGAAAGAGTTGTTTGTCCAAATAAGTCGGAATGAATTTCGTGGCATCGTCTCGAGAGATTCCCAAGGTCGTTTGAGTAAGATCATTCGTTCCAAAGGAAATAAAGTCGACCAACCGTGCGATTTCCGCACCGATGACACAGGCCCGCGGCAGCTCAATCATCGTGCCCCACTTCACAAGCGATCGCAATTTGCGCAATTGCTGGGCTTCAGGAGTGGGATCCGCATTGCTGAGGGAGCGCTCGAAGACATTCTTAAGGCGTCTCAGCAAATAAGAAAGTTCTTCGGTGCTCATGACGAGTGGAATCATGATTTTCAGTGCCACTTTCTTTCCTTCGCGTATTAAATCAAAAAGACTCTCGGCAAGGGCTTGCACTTGCATCTCGTAAATCTCTGGAAAAGTAATGCCGAGTCTGCATCCTCGATGTCCCAACATCGGGTTCACTTCGTGCAGCTGATGGATTCTTTGAACGAGCCGCCCTGCCGGTATGCGCAGAGAATCTGCCAGCACTTTAATTTCATCCTGATCATCCAATTTTGGAAGAAATTCGTGAAGCGGCGGATCCAAAAGGCGAACACAAACGCTCAGATCTTTCATCTCCCGAAAGATTTGTAGAAAGTCAGACTTCTGATAAGCCAACAATTCGGCTGCAAGTTCCTCTCGCTGCTCCACACTCTCTGAAAGAATCATTCGGCGAAAATTTCGAATTCTCTCTTTGTCAAAGAACATATGCTCCGTCCGGCAAAGACCAATTCCTTGAGCTCCGAGCTCGCGCGCAAGCCGCGCTTGATCCGGGGTATCTGCATTCGCGAGTACGGGCATCGATGCGACCTCATCGGTCCACTGGAAGAATTTGCGAGCGGTATCGCCCCACGTCACAGGCTCCGTCGGAAGTTCCCCAACATAGACGTCACCCGTCGACCCATTGAGCGTGATCAAGCTACCTTCTTCGATGGTTATTCCAAAAGCTTCGGCTCGGTGATTCTGTTCGTCTACGTGGAGCTCCGAACAGCCCACCACGCACGTCTTGCCCATCCCGCGGCCCACCACCGCTGCATGCGAAGTCATTCCGCCCGTAGAAGTCAGAATCCCTTCTGAAACGGACATCCCCATAATATCTTCAGGCGATGTTTCTTGCCGCACCAAGATCACCTTTTGTTGAGCCCTCGCAAACGCCAATGCTGTCTCGGGATCGAACGCCACGCGGCCGGAGCATGCACCGGGGCTCGCGGGAAGTCCGCGAACAAAAGGTTTTTCGCTCGTGGCTTTCAGCGTTGGATGCAAGAGTTGTTTCACTTGATCATACGAGACGCGCTCGAGCGCAGCCTCTTTTTTCAGGCGCTTTTCTTGAACGAACTGGAAAGCATTCTGAAGCGCAGCTTGCGCCGATCGTTTGGCGGTACGTGTCTGAAGAATAAAAAGGCGCTCATTCTCGATCGTAAATTCGATGTCCTGAACTTCATTGAAATGTTTTTCAAGACGATCCAATGCCTTCACCAGTTCGGATGCTGCCTCTGGCAATTCCTTTTTCATTTGATGGATCGGTCGAGGAGTTCGGATGCCTGCGACCACATCTTCCCCTTGGGCGTTGATCAGATATTCTCCATAAAGTTTTCGCTCGCCTGTTGATGGATCGCGCGTGAAAACGACACCCGTAGCACTCTTGTCGTTCAAATTTCCAAACACCATCGCCTGAACGGTCACGGATGTTCCCCAGTCTTCGGGAATATTGGTCAGTTTGCGGTAGTGAATTGCGCGCTCAGTATTCCAAGATCGGAATACCGCTTCGATCGCATGAAGAAGCTGCTCCCAAGGATCCTGAGGAAATTTCTTATCAGCGTTTTCCACCAGATTTTCATATTCTTTGCAAATCATTTGCAAAGCACTAACCGAAAGGTCGGAATCAGCTTTGACCTTTTCCTTCGTTCTCCAGTGTTGAAGGATCCGCTCAAATTGCGCGTGCTCCACCTGAAGAACGACATTTGAAAACATCTGAATCAGACGACGGTAACAATCCCACCAAAATCGGGCGCGATCTGGAAATCGCTTCGATAGATGCTGCGTAATTTCCCGATTGAGGCCGAGATTCAAAATCGTATCCATCATGCCAGGCATCGAAATTCTGGCACCCGAACGAACCGAAATAAGGAGTGGATGTTCTGTGGATCCGAATCTCTTTTTTAAAAACTTCTCGAGCCCAATCAACGCCAGCCGAGTCTGCTTAATAACGGGTTCGGGGAGATTTTGTCGCTGAAGATAAAGCTGGCAGAGTGAGGTCGAAAGGTTGAAGGCCGGGGGTACGGGAATTTTGAGTTTTGCCATTTCGACGAGACCCGCTCCCTTACCGCCCAACCGTTCTTTCAAATAATCATAGGTGCCCTGAATCGAAATGCCCGAAGTGACACCCGGGTATTGGTAGCCTATGGTCGCGACACTTTCCTGTAAGTTATGCGATCGCAGTGGAAGTACTCGAGCGGTCATCTGCTGATTGAGATTTTGTTTTCTCGATTTTTGTGCCGTCATTTTGCGACCCGCCTTCGACATTTTCTTTTTCCCCTTCCGATGGTTGAAAATACTTTTGATCTTCACCCGAATATTATTTCCTTAAGAGCAATAAATCATTGAGACGGGCTTTGAGCGCGTCTTCAGAAACTCGTTCTTGCAGCATCGAATCTCGTTCACGAACGGTCACGCCAGGTTCGGTGTCGAGAGTAATTGCAAAAGGAACGCCTGCCTCATCCGCCCGCCGGTAGCGTTTGCCGATGCTTCCGCTCTCGTCGTAATATATTCGAAACTGCATTTTTAGATCGTCGTAAATCTTTCTTGCTCTTTCAGGGAGCCCTTCTTTTTTCATCAAAGGAAAAATCGCCGCCTTGATTGGCGCGATCTTGGGTGAAAACCGCAGGACGGCTCTAGGGCCCAAATCTTCGTCGCCACCCGCTGCATTTTCTTCATCGTAAGCGTCTACGATGATCGTCAGAACTGCCCTGTCGCAACCTACCGAAGTCTCCACGATGAAAGGTACATAACTTTGTTTTGTCTCTTCATCGAAGACACTCAATTTTTTTCCGGAAAATTTTTCGTGCTGTTTCAAATCAAAATCCGACCGATTGTGCACTCCTTCGATTTCTTGCCATCCGAAGGGAAATTCATATTGAATATCAAAGGCGGCTTTCGCATAGTGCGCGAGCTCGTTCGGTCCGTGCTCATGAAACTGCAATTTTTGAGGGTTGATCCCCAAGCCAATGTGCCACTTCATGCGTTTTTCTTTCCAAGATTCGAACGCCACGACGTCTGCACCCGGTTTTACAAAATATTGCATTTCCATCTGTTCGAACTCGCGCGTGCGAAAGGTGAAATTGCCAGGGGTGATTTCATTTCTAAAGGCCTTGCCAATTTGAGCGATTCCAAATGGAATTTTATTTCTCGACGTGGTCATCACATTGAGGAAGTTGACGTATATGCCTTGTGCCGTTTCAGGCCGAAGATAAACCACCGCTGAGGAATCTTCGACAGGACCCATAAAGGTTTTAAACATGAGGTTAAATGAGCGCGCCTCGGTAAAATCTCCGCCGCAAGTTTTGGGAGTTTTGGATGGCTTTTGACCGCAAACCGAGGTTTCCAGTTGATCGGCGCGGAATCTGGATTTGCAGGTTTTGCAATCGATCAGCGGATCCACAAAATTCGCGACATGGCCTGAAGCTTCCCAAATTTTGGGATGCATAAGAATAGAAGAGTCGAGAGGCTCAATATTATCGTTCTCTCGGACCATGGAATTCATCCAGGTCTGCTTTACGTTGTTTTTGAGTTCGGTTCCGAGTGGACCATAATCGTAGCAAGAATTGAGCCCGCCGTAGACTTCCGACGAGGGAAAAATAAATCCTCGCCGCTTACATAGAGAAACCACCTTAGCCATCTTTTCAGATGTTAAAACACCCATTCTCCGCCCACTCTCCCACAATAAAGTTCCACTCTTCCAACGATTTTTTGTGAAATTGGGGTCAGGCACCGAAGGTGCCAGGCTAAAAACGGGGTCAGGCACCACGAACGCCACGAATGAAAACAATTCTTAAATTAGGTCTACGGCGTTTAGGGTGTCCCGCCCCTTTTTTAGCCTGGCACCTTCGGTGCCTGACCCCTTTTGACTTGTTCGTAGAAACGGCGGCTCTTGAGGGGTAAACCCAATTGATATTCCAAATACGGCAAAGAAACGGAATCCAGCTCGTCATAAGTCTCTTTTTCGAGAAAAAACTCTTCTTCCGAAGCCGTTTCTCTATCGTTCAGACATCGACGCATGAAATCTAAAGTGGAAGATCTAAGTAAAATACCGTCACTGCAGCTCTGATGCGCCACGCCGCCATCCACAATCGAAAAAATTCCCGGTTCCTCTTGAGCTAATCGCTCGCCACAAACCAAACAATCTTCCATTTGCGGAGGAACTCCATGCCGCTTCATTTGCTCCAAAAAAAAGAAGTGATAGGCCATCGGCCCAGACGATGATTGTTCCAATGTGCGCATCACCGAATAGACGTCGTGGAATTCAAATTCTCCACCCTCGTCTCGCAAAACCCATTCGAGAATTGTTGCCCATCGACCAAGATTGACCAGATCAGAAGCGAGCTCAGGATAAAACTCGAGAAGCTCGCAGCGCTGAATTCGACTTAGCTTTTCTTTGGAGGGAGTTCGACTCCATTCCAAATCGAAAATTGCCGTAAAGGGAAACTGATGCGGAAATCTCTTTTTGGATCGTCTTCCGCCGGGCGCAAAGCCCGAAAGGATGCGACCATTTTCGAGCAGAAAATGTACTACCCAATCAGTTTCACCGAACGGAATTTTTTTGAGAACTAGCGCTTTCATTTGGACTGAGATTCCACTTCTAACTTAGCGCTCTCAGTCGACAGGGTCTTGAGATTTTTTGAGCGTATTGGAAACGGTCTTATCCATGGTTTTCGAAGCAAAAATTCGTTTTATAAGACTACTGCTTCTGATTATCTTGGCTTGGTAAATAAGTAGCGATTAAAAAGCTTGATGAATGGTCCTGAAACCTCGAGCGGTTTTCCATTATATTGAAAAGCAAAGGCGGATTTATCGGAACTCTTGATCTCGATCTCGCGAAATACACTCAGCGACTGGCTTTGACCCGCATGAAAACTCATCTCTTGAAGAGCATTCTCGTCGAGGCGGATGGTGAGTTTCGCCTCTTTCACCGCCGTGATCGTGAGAACGGAGGGTCTTACAGGAGTTGCCATATTCGCCGCTGCATCTGGGGAACCGCTGGGTGCTTTTGCGGCAGGATGAGCAGGGGCGATGATGGGCGCCAGTGGACTCCCCAGTGGACTACGAGGAGAAGCAGGTTCGTTCGCCTCCGCTTTGGAAGGAGGAGCTTCCTGCTGCAGAGTTTCCGGGGGTCGAGGAGCACTCACTTCGATGGAACTCTTCCTCACGGCGTCTTGCATAGCTTTGAGGCGGGGTTGCCAGTATTTAATTCCCAAAATCGTACCCAAGATCAGAGCGGCGGCCACGACTCCGATCGCAAGACCCCAGACCAACCAACGCTGGGCTCGCAACGGCTCGACGTCTCCGAGCAACATATATTTTGAGGGCTTCTTGAATTCACGAATTTGAGTCGGAATCAAAGATCGACGAAAGCGATCATAACGCGCCAAACAATCATCGATGTCCAAACCAATTTCCGCAGCATAGGCTTTGAGAAAACCTCGTGCAAATGCCTCCTCTGGCAGGTTCATGATATCGTTTTCCTCAAATGCCTGAAGATAGCGGCGGGCAATACGTGTGGTTCGACTAATTCCTTCAACCGTTTTGCCCGAAGCTTCGCGATTTCTTTTAAGAAAGTCCCCAAAGGACTCTCGGTATTCAAATTCTTCCGGGTCCATAAAATCCTGATGGTCGATCACTGTAGGCATGTTGATCTTCTTATTTTCCTACGAATTGCGGATTCCGCCAAATCGGACCACCTCATTCCATTCTATCTTGTGGCAAGGCTTGTTTGCATAACTGTCCGTAATAGCCATCTGGATCGACGTTGGCTCCTTGTTTGAACAACTTCACTGCTTCCGCATGCTGATTTTCCTTCAGCAAGAGAGTTCCTAGTCTATATCTTGGTTCAGCACAATCGGGGCAAAGTCTAACTGCTGATTCCAACAGCCCTTTTGCTTGCTTTTCTTGACCTAAATCGAGGTAAAGCTTCCCCAGGTTTTGATAAGGTAGATAAAAGTCCGATTTCAGTTTGATCGACTCACTAAAGGCAGCGACCGCTTCAGCAGTCTTGCCACGAGCCGATTGAACGAGCCCGAGATTGTTGTAGATACGTTCGGGGTAGAGGTAGAGCGGATTATCCAGCGCCTTTTGGAGAGTAGCCAGACCTTCGTCGTAACGCTTCGCAGCAAAATAAAGGGTGCCCAAATTATTGTAGACCTCTGAGGAAGTCGGATCGAGCTCAATAGCCTTTTTGAAAGAGGCCTCCGCCTCGGAATATTTTTCTTGTCGAAAATAAATGAGGCCCAATAAATTTCTGGCTTCAGGATTGCGCGGAGAAAGCTCTACCGCTTTCAAGGCGGAGCCCAAGGCTTGGATCAGATTATCCTGAGTGTAAAAGTCATAGGCGAATCGATACTGGATCGTGGCCTTTTCACTCATTCCTTCGGCGCTTTCTTTCGGATGACTCTTCGTCGCACAAGCGAAACCACCAAAAGCGAGAACTAACATCATACAGAGAATTTGAAGTTTCATATTCGTCCACTACCCCTTCTTGGTTTAGAGCATACTCACGATTGAGAGATATCGCTCCAAGAATACGCGCTGGCTGTCTTCTTCGACATCCCTTTTCATCACGACTTCTGTCTTTATTTTTTGGGCGTCGAGCTCCTCGGGTCGCAGTGCCTGCTGATATTGCTCGATCGTGGGGTAAAGAAACGGAAGAGTCCGCAGCAATTCGTTCTTTTCTTCCTGCGTCGCCGAAGTGAAGTGGACGTTGTCCATCAAGAACCCCATTTGGCTTAAGAAGGTTTCAGCCTGTCCAAGTTTTTCTCCGATCATTTCCGACGGAAAACTGGGCATATAATACAGAACACGTTGGCATGTTTCTGAGAAAAAGAGGCCTACAAAAATCTCCAACTGAGCAGGTCCCGAGCGAAAGATCATCAAATAAGCCAAAGCAGGCTGAGCGACCATTCCGTCTCCTGGCGAGATGGGTGGCTGATTCAGCGAATGATAAAGCTCCATGAGGGAAAATTTTTTGATATCAATATAAGTTCTGGGTAATTGTTCAAACATGAATACTTTTTCCCAAAGCCTTTCCGAGGTGCTTCGCAATCTCATGGAGTCGCGCCTTTGAGGGAGCTTCAATTCTTAACACGAGTACAGCCTGCGTATTGCTCGCCCGAACGAGCGCCCATGCTCCGTCGCGAAATGAAATACGGACTCCGTCAATAAGGTGAAGTTTCGCCTCCGCATCACCTGCAAAGCTTTTCTTTACTTTCTCAACCAGCATCTCCTTTTCAGACTCCTCACATGCGACGCGAATTTCGGGAGTGATAAAGGATGAGGGATACTGAGCAATCCATTCGTCCAAATCAAGCTGAAGTTGGTCGACTACCTCCAATACTCTCAAAGCTCCGTAGACGGCATCGTCAAATCCAAAATAGCGATCTGAAAAGAAGAGATGTCCAGACATTTCTCCGGCAATCGGAGCGTGCACTTCTTTCATTTTCTTTTTTATCAAGCTATGGCCGGTTCGATACATCAGAGGCCGCCCCCCTTTTTTCTCGATCATTCGAAAGAGTTTTTCGGAGCACTTGACCTCACCAATGATGGTGGCGCCTGGTTGACTCCTCAGAACAAATTCCGAAAGCAGCATAAGAATTTCGTCGCCAAATAGAACTCGGCCTTTCGCTGTAATGACTCCCAATCGATCGGCATCTCCATCAAAAGCAAATCCAATATCCGCTCCCGATTCTAAAAGTTTTCGTTGAAGTGGTTCCAAATTCTTAAGGACTGTCGGATCGGCTTCATGATTTGGAAATCGGCAGTCCACATCTTCAAAGAGAATGTCGAGTCGACTCGCATAGGGTGCAAAGACTTCGCGAGCCACCATTCCCGCCATTCCATTGCCGCAGTCTAGCGCGAGCTTGAATTTTCGTTTCAACTGGATATTCGTATGTAAATAGTCGATATAATTTTTCTTCAAAGTTTCCGAAATATTTGTCGTCTGAGGTATTTCCATCAGCAGTGGAAGCAAAGTTTCAGCTTGGGCCTCGGCGTGTAGACTCAAGATCTCTGGACCAAAAAGCGTGTTCTTTTGGATCATCATTTTGAGTCCGTTGTCGTCTTTAGGATTATGCGACGCGGTAATTTGTATCAAAGCATCGAGATCGAAAGAGTAATGCGAAAAATACGCCATGGGCGTTGTCACGGCTCCAAGTTCAATGATCTTCAAGTTCTCGGCATAAAGGCCGCGCACAAGCGAGTTGCGAATTCGAGGAGATGACAAGCGCTCGTCCCATCCGACGCCGATCTTGGCGTTCTCTCCTGCAGAGTGTCGAAGGCGTTTTGCAAAACTGCGTCCTATTCTTTCAACAACGAAATCGGTCAACTCTTTCTCAGCATCTCCCCGAATGTCGTAAGACCGAAAAATGTGCTTTGGAATCGAGCTCTGAGCAACCGCAAACGTTTCTTGATTTCCTTTCATTCCTTTGATGGCGCTTTCCTTCACTTTAAGAAGTTGTAACCCAAGGGTCGACAAAAACTGAAGCATTTCCTCAAGACAAATTTTTCGATTGCGCTCGGTGACCACCCCGCGTTTTTTGGGTTGATAACGACTCACTTCAAACTGTGGCTTAATCAAGAAAATAAAAAGAGCTTCGGGCAACATACGTTTAAGCAAACGAGCAACGGCTTTGATGGAAACAAATGATACGTCGACGACGACAAGATGAGGAGAAGGCTCTAGCCAACCGAAGTCGAGCCGACGAATGTCCGTTTTTTCTAAGGCTCGCACGCGAGGATCAGCTCGAAGTTTCTCATGCAGTTGATGAGTTCCCACATCGACGGCATAAACCAATTTTACTCCGCGCTCCAAAAGCACTTGAGTGAATCCGCCGGTGGAAGCTCCAACGTCGAGAGCTATGACTCCTTTCAGATTCCACCCTAGCTCATTGAGCAGTGAAACGAGTTTCAAGGCCCCTCTGCTTACATAAGTCCCTTCGGAGTCCTCAATTTGAACATGAAACGTGGCACCGACTTGATGACCCGGCTTATCAATCGCACTTCCTTTGACGTCTCGCACTCGGCCCAGACGAATTGCCACTTCAGCATCCTTAAGGTTGGAGAAGTAACCCTGTCCCACAAGCCAGGAGTCCAATCGGCATTTCCCGGATTTTCTTGGCATTCTTTCTCCCAAATTATCGCAGTTTGTCCGGCCGAAGGAACATTTAAACGCAAAAGTTGTCTTTTAAGAAGCTTCGTCCTAAGCAAGGACAATGCTCATTTTAGAGGGTATCTTAGCCGTTGCAGTACTCGGCTTCGATTGGAAATCAGATCTTCATCCCGAAGGAAAATTTCGCCTTCTCTGGCACCAAGCCTACGAGACAACCCGCGATGTTTCCCAGATGGAACTTTCGGCGAAAGGAGGCGTCTTTCCCGATTTACAACCGTGGCTCAAAACCGGAGTTGAGCTGTCGACCGCGGGAACCAATTTGGATTCAAGACCCGATCGCGTGACTTTGGCCGGTGGAATGAGCGACAAGACAATTGCTCTTGGTCAAGCTTACCTCGACTTTGTTTGGAAGACCGATCTTTTGGAATCGCACGCCTTTGCCGGAAAATTCGAATCGCCACTTTTTTATTCTCCCCTTTTGTGGGATCACGAAATCAGACCCGAAGGGCTCTTAGAAAGCGTAAGCTTTAACGTGAGTTCAGAGCCCGAAGTTCATTCGGCCTTTTACGCAGGACAGTTTTCGGTGGATCAGGTGAGCGAGTCGATCACAAATGGCACGCCGATGCGTCGATCATGGCTATTCGAGCAGGGCATTTTAGGATCATATCGCTCGGCGGCGATCGCAGCGGTCGAAGTATCTCTGGCTTTTAATTTCTACTATTTCGCTGACCTTTCTGAACGCGTGGCAAATCTTTCAGGACAAAGAGGAAATTCAATCATAGGCACGATTGGAAATAATCCCAAATTCCGCTATCACTTCGCACCGATTGAAAACGTTCTCCAAATTTCAGCTGTTCCTTTGGGAATTCGCACTGGCTTACTCGGAGCTTTCGCTATCAATTTTCGAACTCCAGATAAGCAGCGTTCATTTTTTGTTCAGGCGGATATTGGAAATGTTTGGAGGAAAAGAAATTTCGTGGGAAGCCTTTCATATTATTACAATGAGCCGAACACCTCGGTGGCACTTTTTAGTGACGCTGATTACGGCTATGCCAATCGAAAAGGACCTCGGGCGGAGGTATCCTACTTTGTCATCGACCGTCTGCGATTGGGCATGAGTTTTGCTCTGCTTGAAACTTTGGCCGATTCAGTCTATCAGGCCAATCGAAAGGAATTTTATTTGGAAGCCGAAGCGAGATTCTTTTGATGGGCCATTGCATTTTATATCACTCACGCTTGTTTCGCCTATTCAGTAGTTTGCTGCTTTTGGTATCCTCATGTCTTTTGTTCAGCTCATGTCGAAGCGAACACTTTGAAAATCAGTCGAAAGCAGAAAAGGTCGTACAGTATCAAGCCCAATTGGTTTCTTCGTCAGTCGTCGGAGCATGTCCTGATGTGAGTGAAGGTCCGAACTGTTATCGCGTACAAATGATGCTCGGATTGGAAACTTTGCAAAAGGAACTAGTTCGCAACCATCTTTTTCATTTGCAACTGATCCACGATCGTATCAAATCCCCAACAGAACAAGATTTGTCTACCGATTCATTTGGAAAATTGACAATTTTAGTCGATCTCGAAAATTCATCATTGGATTTGACGGAGGTCTACGAACTCGGCATGAAGCTCGGATCGAAAACGTTGGGCTCGCTTTTTTTAAATTGTTCGCTGCAACTCTCCAATCGATCTGCGCCCGTTCTCGACTTGCATCCCGAAGCTGAGACCAGTTTCAAACCAATGGTTAGAGCGAAGCCCTTGTCGTTTGAGATTAAGCCACAGCAATTGACCATCGATGTAGCGAAACAGGTAGATTTCTTTACCACCGAGTTTTCTTTCAGCGTTTCTTTTCAGATCGATGATAAAAATACTGGTTCCCATCTCAGTCGTGATCATGAAATCACCTACGCGCTGGCATCCTCTAACGCTGTGGGTGTCTCTTTTACGAAGACGAAAACTAAGGATCAGGGAATGGTCGAAATACCGTTTCAATACGCATGGCACTGGCCCGACGATCAACAGCCCGCTGAAATTCCAATCACCTTCCAATTCATTTCAAACAATAGCTCCAGTCGGATGGGTTATCGATTATTTGTAGACTTCTACTCAGATCCGCCTTCGCTCGCAATGAAGTCAGAGTCAGAAGTCGCATCCTTGCCTACGCCCAGCTTCCGCACCGCGTTTCAGCGGTTGGGCCTTGAAAACCTGAACCTTCGAAAGTTGGAAGGAATGTCTTCCAAACAAGAGACAGGCTCAACAGCTGAGCCCTACCAAGTGAGTTTTACTTTGAAGATGGAACACCGCCTTCATCGCCTGGATGATTGGGTGACTTTGGGCAAAGTTCGCGTGAGAGGTCGAATTGTTCTTATCGATGCCTCAAAAAATCCTAAGCGAGTCGTGCAAGAGGCGCACTATGAACAAACGACCGATGAATTTGGACACTGCGCAATCGATTTCAATTCACAACTCAAGAATATTCCAGCACTCGATATTTTAATTTCCGTAGAACTGCCGGATTGGGAAAAATCAGGGATGAATCATTTTTATTGGGACGCTCATGCCGGCACCTTGACCAGACTCGATCAGACGCAGGTCACGTCGATTATACGCGATGCGGAATTGGGTAAATCCTCACCGTAAAGTTTGTAATTACTTCGTAGGTTTCGGATATTCCAAACTCATCTCGAGACATACTCCGTCTCGAAATAGCAACCAAAGCTCCAATGCCTCTTGCATTGCTCGAACGACGGGAATCTGGAATTCCACCGGAATAGCCTTTAACAAAGTTTCCCAAGCGGTTTTGCGATGGCCGCCTTCAATCGAGTGATGGGCACGCACTAGGTCCATGTCGGAGAGCGAAATTCCATAATGACGGTGAAGCGAATGTTCTTTTAGCTTGGCTTCAATGCTTTTGGTGGGATGATAATTTTTCTTGAGTCGCTCGCGATCTTCGATACTTCCCTCGACGAACAGAGTCAGTACAGCCGCGGCAATTCTCCAGTCGTATGTGAAACTCACCAGATCGAGAAATGTGCGGTAGCCTAAGCTCGTGGGAACGAGCTGAATATTTTCGAAGTCCTGATTTCGATATCCTAATCCTCCCATCATTTTCAAAAAAAGTTCGGGATGAGATAAACCTTTAGAAATTTTTTGCGAAAGGCCTCCGGTTTGTTCTTCGTAAATATTTTCGGCAAACTCTCTTCGAAGCTGGACTGCGCCTGGGGGCATTCGACCCAGCACTCTGGCTAACATGATTGGAAAATCGCGGACATAAACTTCGTACTCTTGTTGAAAATGATGAAGGAGTTGCGATTTGCTGAGTTTGCCGCCAACAATGTACTGCCATCCCCAATGATTTTTTTGATCTAACACTGATAAAAGAGCTTCGCGAAATTCACTCGAAGGCATGAATTTCCATTATTTGGAAGCGCTCACAAAATGTCACGAAGTTCGAGAGCTTCGCATGATCGTGATCATCCTTTTGAAATCATCGATGATCCAGTCAGACCACGCTCCAGCTTCCCAGAATTCAATTTTTCCATCGCTTCCGAATTCACCGCTCTTTCCAAGCATTACATCTGGACCTTGTGGCCCGTGTTTGCCCGCGGCTGCGCGATGGTGAAAAAATTTACGTCCGCCTTTTCCGGCGACACCACCGAATCCACCTTTTCCACCAGACGCAGCCTCGCCACCCAAGCCTCCGCTCACATCAAAGTCTATGCGGGAAATCCATTGAGGATCATAGGAGCTTGGTGGTTCAGGAATGTAGACAATTTTAATTTGGCCACCGCTACCGCCGTGACCTCCATTGCCGCCGTTTCCGCCGGGCCCACCTGCGCTGCCGTCCGCACCTTTAGTCGCTCCGTGTGCAAGCGTTTCATCGCGGCCCCGCTGACCTGGCATACCTGCTACTCCCGAGGCTGCGTTCGCCCCCGCGCCACCATTGCCGCCTTTGGCAGAGATTTGTATTCGAGCTGGAAGTGCGTGCAAGATCATCGTGATCGCTCCGCCGGAACTTGCGGAGGTTCCATTGTCGCCCGAATTTCCCGGGATCCAGGTTGACGCGGCGGCCTCGCCGTCTTCGCCATCGGCGTCAAGATGAGCGACGTTTTCCTTAAGATCGTTCCAAACGTGAAGGCCCTTTTTTCCGCCCGAGACAATTTTCAAAGCTGGTGTCGCGGAAGCGGGGGCAGTTGGGGCGGGTGCCGCAGGAGTGGGTGACGGAGTCAATGCGACATCGGGCGACAATCGTGGTGACGGAGTCAGTGTTGGTGGGACGGGTGATAGGACGGGTGACGGAGTCAATGTTGTCTGCAAATGAGAGACGCTTCGACAGCCATTGAAGTCATCGTCAGTTAAATCCTCTAAGGTCGATCGCGCGTGAAGCTGCACGAGGCAGGCAAAGAGTTCGGGGTCTAGCTGATAAATAGAGGAATTTCCAGAAGCGCCCGGGCGGCCTGGTTTTCCCGGCTTACCGGGAATTCCTGGCATTCCCATCGGCCCTTGACGACCGTCTTGGATTCCCTTTCCAGCTGGACCACCGTCGCCGCCTAAACCGCCAAAGCCCGCGCTACCCGCGGAACCTCCGCGCCCGCCAGAAACCTCGATTGCAATGTCTGCAAACGCCGCCTTGTCGATATAATAAAACCAAACTTGGCCGCCGGCTCCTCCATTGCCTCCATTTCCTCCATCGCCGCCTTTTTCCCCCTGATAGCCGGCTCCTCCATCGTCTCCGTCCCCCAGATAGAAAAGTCCGAAGAAAAGTGTCGGAGCATTTTGTCCTTTTCGACCGGCGGGCCCTTGTCGGCCGTCGCGGCCGGCTTTGCCCGCTGCACCGTCTCCACCTTGTGCTTCAATAACCACATGACCTTCGAGATGCGCGACGAAAAATGGCAAATTGACTCCGTCACCACCACTGCCGCCCGATGTCGCATTGACTCCGTCACCCGAGTTGCCAGGCTTGCCGTCCGCACCCGAAGCGAGGATCGGAAATTTAATTCGTGCGCCGTCGGCAGCTATCAAATTTTGAATAAATATGGATTTGAACGGCGGAAAAACCACAGACGAATTGCTTGCGAGCACCAGTTCCCGGAGGACCAATGTTTGGTCGGTCGCTTTGGAAGCCGCACCTGTTTTTGACTCCGTCACCAGAGGCCCCAGGGGCAACACGGTTTCCGAGCCTGCTGGCACGCTCAGCGAGCGAGAGTTTTTCCAAATGCTTGGAAGTCCTTCGGAGGAGGCGGAGTCGGCCAAGGCTGTATTTGCCAAGGTGACTCCACCAACGAACGCCGCCGAGATTAACTTACTGGTTATTACAGGCCAAAAGGAACTGGCGCGCAAAATCTCGGTCCTCCCCTGATTTGATCAATTCTTGATACTTGCCAAAACAGTATACCCAATGTGGATCCCCGGTATCATCCCAGTAAACCTCGCCAGTCTTGCCCGGAGCCCCAGGTTGACCTGGTGCTCCCGACTCCCCCGGCTTTCCAGGCTTGCCGGGCTTTCCATCTCGCGACCACAGATCTCCTCGATGGCCGCCGTCACCACCTTCGCCGGCAGCGCCGCCCAATCCCCCTGCCCCCGCAGCTCCACCAGCTCCGCCCTGGGTGTAGGCCATCATCGATGTGCCAGCAACTTGAACGCCGAACATGATGTGCACTGCACCGCCACTTCCGCCGTGCCCTCCGTTCCCACCCTTGCCGCCTTTTCCACCGCTGCCGCCGTTAAAACCATCAAAGCCATCTCCAATTTTCATTCCATTGAAAATGCTTAAGATCGCCAACACTTCACCGACATATGGAACTCCAATTGAAATGCCGAGTTTGAGAAGCGTGTCCATCGGGATATTGTCGAGGTTTCTAAAATAATAGAGTGTCCTCGCATCGCTGCCTGAAAAACCTTTGCCGCCACTTCCTCCATTGCCCGCGTTTCCGCCATCGCCGCCGGTTCCGCCGGTCGTGACAATCGAGAGATTTCCGCAGATCACGGGAGCGATGATTTGCACGGCTTGACCATCACCACCAGCAACGCCATCTCCAGCATCGGTTCCCGGTCCCCCGGTTGCGCCCTTAAGAGCATCCATGGCCTTATGACCATCTGGTCCTTTCGGTCCATCCGAACCCTTTGGAGTTAATATCGTTGTGGATTGAGCAACGTTGATGGACGATTGATCTGCACAGAACTGTTCCAGCGCCACGATCTGAAGAGAGTTTCCGTGCGTAAAGAGTTGTGAGCCCGGATGCAGATTTACTTTACCGGCGATAACAGTGGAAGGTTCCGTAAATTCAAGGGTCGTTCCCTTCGGAACATCTAAGCTGTCAGCGAAATATACAGCTCCGCCATTCACTGTTTTTTTTGGCATCACGGTCGAAGCGAGTTGCGAATCCGACGACGATAACGACTGCTGACCAGCCGCCTGCGCCGCTTGCACTAGAAATGTAATCGTAAGCAACAGCACAATGATTGCTGAAAACAATACGAAATATCTTTGTTTCATATCATGAACTCCCCAACCGACCTCCACCGACGTACAATTTCTATTCAGCTTTTGTGCCAAAAGACTGTGAAAAAAAATTTCCTGTTATTTCAAGTTGTTTGGAAAGAGGATGTGAAAATTGACGTCTTGCGATAGGACGCTTCCTGTAGTTGGAACATGAAACACTTTGCATACTACTCAAGGGGTCGATAACAGAGGTGCCAGATAAGCCCAACTCCTCGCCCGTTCTTTGACAATTCAGAATTCAGCGCGGACACTAAATTTGGATATGTCTATTGTTGCCTTGGTTGTGACAATCCTAACTCTGCCTCAGCCGATGGCGGAATTGGTGGATCCTCAGTCTTATGCAATCAAACGCTTTCAAGAAGTTGTAAGTTCAAGTGTTGGCAATGAACCGAAGACAATTCAGGAACGGCTGATCTCGGACCGTGCACATCTCGTCATTGTTGAACGAGAACTCGAGGCGGCAATATCAAACCAAAACGACCCCAACTCCGTGCCGTCCGAGAAGTCGGAAGCTGCGGTAAAACCTCAAATGGCCAAGGCCCTAAAAGCGCGTGTCGACTACTATCGCAAAAGGATTGCTGCTCTTGAAGAAAGACTGTTGCACGACAAGAAGAAAGGGGTTGCATCAGGGCAATCTCGCGAATGATTTATCGACTGAAAATGGCCGTCTGAAGTTCTTTAATCTTATCCAGCAACCGAGAATCAAAAGTAGAAAGGCTCATCACTTTCAACTTTGCTGCCAAAAGTTGCTGGCGTTGCATATTTTCTTTGGGCGCCGTTTTTAAAAGCTGATCCAAGACTTGAATCACGAAATTTGAATCTCGATGATCTAAAAAAACAACCTGCGCTTCCCACTCGTGAGGCAAACCATGCTCTTGAAAATAGTCGACCAGTTTTTCATAGTATTCGGGTTTGCCTCGAAGGCTGAGAATATCCGATAACTTTTGCGCTTTGTCTTTGGAAAGTTTGCTGGAAGAAAAGAGCTTTTCCAATTCTTGCCTTGCACTTTTGGACGCGGCTTTTTGGGCCCTCTCCTCTAGCTTCGACGGCTGTTTCTTTGGAAATCGAATGCCTCGATCCTTCGCAGCGTCAATTTCACGCCACGATCTCTTATTGTCATCGTCGCCCATTCAACCGAGTCTTATACCAGCTAGGGCGCGTACTCAATACCTTCGCGATACGTGCCCTAATTTCAGGTTCTTCTACTAGAGTCGGTCTCTCATTGCCTATGTTCGTTTTCAACGAGCCAGAGTCTGCCATTGGATTTGGCAGGGGCATTTTTTTTCCATCTCAGCTTCCAATGTCCATCCGAATCAAGAAACAGCGTCGCCTCTGAATCTTTGATGGTTGTTTTCTTTGCAAACCCGATACGACCCGGAATAAACGGGTGCGTGAGGGGTCCTTGCACCCTGACCAAATGTACTTCGACCGGATTTTTTCGCGACGACCACGCGACAATTCCGTCCGCTTCAAGAACGCCTACGAATTCATACGCAGTGATGAGCTGGTCGAGAACTGAACGAACGATATGTTGAATCGCATCGGCCGCTAAACCGGCCATGGGCGTATCAATTTGACTCCATGGCAAAAGGGAGTCGAGGTCAAATGCCTGAATGAAAAGATACTTTCCCCCACCTTGCACATCTAACCAAAACCCGACCGGAGATTTGATCGCGGCATCTTGCCAAAGAATTTTTGCCCTTTCAGAAAACGGATCGTCGAGACTGGATGATAAAATCTGGCACTCTCCATGAAAGCGACGCCTTAGATACTCCTTCGCCATGTCGAAAATATCTTCGGGGACCATGGAACTACGCGCCATTGCGCAAACACCTTCACGCTCGATAGCTCTCTCCAAAGGGGCAGAATGTAGGAATTTAGTGGGCTGGAGTAAAAAACAAATGATAAGAAAAATAAAGCTTTTATATTTTCTGCACAGATTCTGAATGCCCATTTTTTTCTCAGCCTGTCCAATTAAGTCTTGTTCATACGTTTTTAACCATGGATAATTTCCCTGTGCGGGGACGATTGGGATCTTCTTGGGTGATCGTAGAAAACGCGCGCCGGGAAAAATCCACCTTCTTAAAGAATTTTCTCAGTAAACGCTTCCCGAAGCATTCTTTTTTTTACCGAAAGCTGCAGCAGGCAACCTCTGCCCATCGAGCTACGAAGTCTGCAACTCTCGAAGGAGTCATTGCTGAACTAAAATCGCTCAATGAACAGTCGCTTCCGCTGATCGACCGCCTTCACAAGGAATATAAGAACTGTCCAATGATCCTGATTCTAACACCTGCCGTATATCAAGTTCTCAATCGAAGGCGAAAGCGACTCCTGGATCGAACGACGGTGCTCATCAGCGAGACCAAGAGCTTGGATTATTTAATCCAGCTGCCCCGCTTTATGGACGAAGTGGGACGCAAACGACGGTTGAGATTTCAAAACGAAAGACTGCAGCGCCTGGCGGAACGCCATCTTCCCAATTTCAACGGACAGGGATTCTCCGCGGGAGGGTCTTCCGAAAGAGATTTGCTGCCCACCCTGATGTCACGAGATCGATCGAGCCAATGCGGATTGAAGGTGAAAATTCAAAATTGGAGGCAAACTTCCAAGGTTCTCGGAGAGTTTGGGCGCAATGAAGTTGTCGATTTAGTTTCGAGAATGATTCACGAAATTGTTCGAAATACAGATCGCGTGCTCCGGTCGCAAGAGGATGAGTTTATCATTTTTCTTTCGAACGCAAGTCCGGATCATACAAATCGCTGCAAAGATCGTCTTGAAAAGGCTCTCGAAAACTTCACCCTTTCATCCAATGAGCGAGATTTGAAGTTTCCATTTGCCATCTCTGCCTTAGAACAGCTTCACTGAGTACGTGGCACCAACACTCAAGCTTTGCGTCTTAAACCAAAAGGGTGGGACGGGAAAAACGACAACTTCTATTCATCTGGCAGCCGCTCTGTCGCGACGTGGATTTAAAACCTTGCTGATCGATAATGATCCCCAAGGTTCCATCGCCGTCTCGCTGAAAAAAAATTCTGGGGGTCTCAAAGAAGTTTTGAAACAAGAAATTCCTTTGGAAGAAGCGCTCCAATCGATTTCTCCTTCACTCGATATCTTAGCGAGCGATTACTCCCTGATTTCAATCGAGGCGGACCTCCATCAAAAAGAATTTACAGAAAAGGAAATGGAACTCTACGCCAATGCTTTGACGAAAGAAAAGATACTCTCCTATAGCCATATCATCATCGATATGGCTCCTTCGCGATCCAAACTAAATGAAGCCGCACTCTATTTTTCAGATGAAGTTTTAATTCCTGTTTCCTGCGACTATTTGGCGCTTGTGGGAGTCAGAGATATTCTACAATTCCTTGATCAGTTGAACGATAAGCGGCCTCACCCGCTTCGATTGCGAGGAATCCTGCCAACCCTCTATGATCCGCGAAACCGAATTTCAAAAGAGACTGTGGAAATGCTTCGACAGCACTTTCCGCAATCGGTCTATCCGCCCATTCATCATACGACCAAAGTCAAAGAGGCTCCCAGTCACGGAAAAACACTTTTTGAATACGCGCCTCAGAGCCGTGCCGCTCTCGACTACGAATGGTTAAGTAATCTCTTTTAAGAGTTTCACTTTCTTTCTTTCTCGAATGGATCAATCATTTCAATTTTGCAGCGGCGCGCTGCGTTAGAAATGGTGCGCCGCGGAAATCGATTGCGTCGAGAAGAAGTCTCTCGATAGATTGGACTGCGGGGAGGGAATTTGAGAGAGCTGGCCCTGTTCACAAAGATATTCCTGGGGATTTTTTTTCCTCTTAGTCTCTTGGCTGCCAATCAAAGTGTTCTCGACGATTTGAAGGCGCGGCGCAGCCAAAGTATCCAGGTCCTTGAGAAGTTGACTCATGGAAGGGATCCTTGCTTTAGCGAAGACTGCCAAAATCAAAAAATCATTTTACTATCAAAAATTTGGGCGCATTCGAATTTACTTCCTCAATCAGGAACTCCCTTTTTTCGTTCGCGGCCCTCGGGTCTCAACTCTGCCCATCGCTTTGTCAGAAATCCATTTGTCGGTCCGTTACAAACCAGCGGTCAGGCCTTTCCACAGACCCTGCATGATTGGAAATATTGGTGGGAACGACGCTATTCGTATGAAGACCAATGGAAGTCGGAATGGATGGATTTTTACTCGGAAGTTTTCGCCCTTTCGGATGGATTAAAAGCCTATCTCAAAGTGGTCGACAATTCTGACTCCGAACGCCGCGAACAAATTCAACAAGCGTGGGATCGAGGAGCTGCAAGGGCCGCTGAAAAAATTATTGAATCTCAAGTCTCCATGATCGAATCCAGTGATGCCGCCCATCGAGGTGATCAGGCGAAAGCTCGACAACTCGAGCAGAGAGGCCTGGCCGCCAGTGAGGAGCTGAAAAAAATTCAAGCGAAGTTCGGCGGACAATTCAGAACTGTTCTAGAGATGCTCTTTCCAGATCTCAGCTTCAGACAGATCGTGCCACTTCTCAGCACCATGGAGCAATTTGTGCAATTTTCGGGAAACAAAAAAATCTTTGATCCTCTGTTGATTGAAGAGGTTCGAATTTTTTCTTTAGAAGCCCGAAAGCTCGTTCAAACAACCCAAGATTTTCAGGATATGGAATACGGAATCATTGGTCTGACTAATTTTTATTCACCGACCGTAAATCCACAGGTGGCAACGGAACTCGAGATCAATGTCCAAGACTTCTTGGACCAAATCGATGCCCGGGCTCGCCAGCTTGTCGACTATGGATCTTTTTATTTCCTAAGCATTGTAGGCGAATCAGTCTTCGGAGCGTCGTATTTCGGGAGAATCGCGCTGCCAGGCTTGGTGGAGTTGTTCTCTATTCATTTTGAGTTCGAACCTTCTCAAAAACTTTGGAGCGTTTCTTCACGTTCGCGAGACCTTCATCTCAAACTTCTCGACCTTGAAACAGAAATGGAAAAACGGCGCGCCGCTCTTTTCGAAGCCAAAGAAGTTCTGCAGCAAAAAATTCAAACACTCGACTTACAAATTAAGGAATTGGAGGGGAATCATGGTTCTTAAGTTCGTCAGAATTATTTCGGTATCGACATTTTGCGTCTCACTACTTCCGGCCGCTTTACAAGCCGAAGTTCCGCAACGGCAACCACAGCCCTCAGCTCCAGAGGTCGCAAATACAAAAAACTCGAATGAACCTGAAAATAAAAATCTTTATCTTTTCGCCCATGAGATCCGGAGTTTCATCCATAAAGCAAAGCTGATTAGCCAAACCCCCGATGCAGAGAAACGTAAGTTAGAGCTGGACCAACTCCCTGTCATTGCCACTCGAGGGAGCAAGATCTATTTTTCAGAAGAAACTTCAGCCAATAAGAAAGATCTCGATCAGTTTTTGGGGAAATCGCTGCGCGACAATCCCGATCTGCAACCTTACTACATTTATCTCGGAAATGCGTTCGCAGCTGAAGCTCTAGAATTAGTCAATCAGTACAAAGCTCAACAAAAACATGTGAGGAACATTGGCGTGGTGGGTGGAACCGTCTTAGGGATTTTGCTCGCTGGCGGATATATTTTTGTAAAAGTATCTGTGCTCGGAAAATCCGCAACACTTGTGGATGCATTGATTGGAACAACGGCTATTGGAGGTGGAATCGCACTCGGCCTTGGGGGCGGACTGTTATACGCTTATAACCTTCCTGTCGACACTTCGATAAAAAACGCACAGGATTTCGAACTTCATTATCCCGAGGGAAGAGATTTCGTCAAAGACATCACGAGATCGACCGAAGATCTGAGTTTTGAGATTAGCGAAATCGATGAAAGGAGGGTCAACGATTGATTGCTGCTTTTCTATTTAGTCTTAGACTCGTCTCAGTATGGTCCGCCGACGATCATCTCTCGGGTGATCCAGCATTTGACTTTTATTATGGCGACTTTCTTAACTTCGACATGAAAATTGAAGATCCGCTGGCTGTTCTGATCACGCACCGTCTTGCCGAAGCGGTATTTTCAACCACTGATGGATCGGAATTCAAAAAACGAATTCAATTTCTTCTGGATGCTCGCCAAGAAAATCCCGACAAACTCGATCGATTTGTAAAGCTCGATCGAATTTTGGAGACAGAATTCGACACACGATTGAAACAAGCGAAACAAAAACGAATTCTTTACAGCGAGGTCGGCGCAGTTGTGGGTGCCATAGTCGCTATTCCTGCGGGCCTTTTGATTGGCTCGCAGTTCTCGTCACTAGGAGCCAAGGTCTTGCTGATTGCCATACCCATTGGCGCTCTCAGTGGAGCCGGAGCGGGGTTTTTGCTCGGCGACCTTTTGGCGATTCCACATTATCATTACGAACCTGGTTTACTTTCTAAAGGGCTCCAAGCTTATCAAGATGACGAGGTGAACAATATGAACTGAGTTTTTCTCTGACGACGATAGCGTAAAAAAAAATTCGTGCCTGCTGATTCGGCAGGTTTAATTTCCAACAGAGATTAGGAGGGGGTCATTGTGGGAAAATTTTTTGGGAGCATTTTTGCATTCGCTTGTTTTGCATTTTTTTCGGAAGTTCAGCTTATTCAAGCCGAGATCGTGGGTGGAGAAGAGGTCGTCGATGCGGATACGCCGGTAATTATTTATCTCGTCAATCCGCCTGACGATAAGACAAAACCTGCGGATTCCGACGGAGCTCCATCGACAATACCTGCTACACAGCCTGCCACGACTCAGCCAAGTGCACCCGACCCTACAAAGCTGCCGAAGAAAAAAAGTTTGGATGACTTAATCAAAGAGGCACAGAAAACACCCGAGCTCAATCGGCGGCAAAAACGAATCGTAAGCGAAATCGAGAAACGCGAAGGAGATTTTATTTCGCTTATGAACAAATTTTTGAGTTCGAGATTTGATCCACAAGACGATAAGGCCTTTCCAGATTTCAACGATGTCCGCACATCGATTGTGAGTAGCGTGATGGACTCCTGGACTCAGCGCACTTATTATGAACGCCTCTATTTGGTGAATAAGATTTGGCTCGAGAACCAATCCGAAACGGTTCGGTTTGCATCGCTCGATCACGCCCTTCGCGACCGACACCTGGATATCGAGTCAAAGAACAAGAGAACTCGTGAAATCATCACGGTCGCAATGACCATCGGAGGTGCGCTGGTGGGTGGCTATGTTGGGTTTCAGAAAGCACCTAAGATTTTCACCGTCGCTGCCAACGAGCAAGGCCTTGGAATGATCGCCAAATATGCTGGGCGCGTTGTGGTCATTCTTGCCGGTGCAGGGCTCGGAGCTTTGATCGGCGAATACGCTGGCTTTCTCGGCAGTTCGTTTCTCATTCGAAGTGAACGAACATGGATTGATCCCGTGGATGGAGTTCAAGATATCCGCGAGATTTTGGATGTGGTGGAGCGGCCTTAGATAATTCTGAGTGAGGGTGTGCGCGCGGCTGCACACTACCAATCCCAAGATACAAATTTAAGGATTTTCGGACGATCGCATGCTAACGCTTTTATATGAGAGCGCTTTTGCTGGTTCTCGTTGTCGCTGTAGCTCAAACAGAAGTCCGTTCAGCGCCACAGGATGATTGCTGGCATTTTCTTCGTGGAATTCACTCTCGAAATCCTTTTTTTTGGGACTTCAAATACTTCAATTTCCATGATGAAAATATTTCTGGAAATATTTCTTACTTCACGGTCGCGCCCCATTGGAGCCGTCGATTTTTTATCAAGGCTTCTTTTTTTAACTCAGAAAAAGTTTGGAATTTTCATGAGAGCTTTTCAATGGAAAGTGTCGCGGCGTCGCGACATTCACCCATCCTTGACGTTGACAAAAGAGGTGGGATTCACCTTCAAGCAGAAGAACGTCTGCGAATCTTTCATCATTCTCCAGCGTTAAACTGGGAATTCCTTTTCGAGTCTGAGAGTCTTCCTTTTGACCGAACTCTGAGTCTCGATCTGAACTCTCTTACTAAAGGGGGCTGGGATCGGAAATTATTTCCTTGGCAAATGAATTGGAGACCGAGTTTTCCTTCGGCTCGAGCCAAAGGAAGTTTTCAATTTTCGAATGGAAGAAAATTCACGGTAAATACTCCTCGTGCCTATCACGACGAAAACTGGGGCGTTTGGTTTCCCCCAAAACAGCCTTTTCGCTGGATGCATTTTTCGGGAGTGGATTCAAGCGGCGAACGCATCGTACTTCTTTTAGGCGAATTTCCGAAAAATCCGGAGGGATTTCGTGGGGGAATGAGCCTTTTAGATCTTCAAGGAGAATTTGCGTTTTTTCCAAACGCCTCTTATGAGTGGAAGGTACTTCAAAAGGGGCATACAAGAATCAGCCGCCGCGGATTCAAAGTGGGCTATGAGTTTACCCAAGGCGAAAGAGCAACGACCCTCTCCGCGGGTGATCACTCAATACCCATCCAATTCGAACTGTCTTCTCCCGAAACTTTTTCTCTCTTAGCAGCGAGCTATTTTGCAGAAGCTTCTGGCCCCAAGATTCCTCACCTTGTAAGAAGCCTCATTTCGGACTTCAGCATCGATGAGCAGGTCATCTTCCTTCGTCTTCGATATAAATCGAGAACTGGCGAGCTAAGAACCGCTGAAGGTTTCGGCGAATTCATGTTTACACAATGACACCACGCTCGCTGTCCGCCATGCGAGCCCATGCGCCACCCCAGCGAAGGCTCCGCGAGCGCCGGCAAGAGCTGGCTGGAAGGCTCGCATGGCGATTGGCGGAATGCAAGGGGCGATGGAGCTCTGAGCCGCGCAATGAAAGTGGAACGAGTGTTGCAATTTCTGCGGCGAAGGAGCATCGCACGGATTTCGTTTTGATTTTCGCAGCTTTCTCATTGGGCGGTCTCCAGCCGCTCCTTGCGTTTCGACAGATCGCTATGCGAGCCTCCTAGCCAGCGAATGCTTCCAACCGCTCTTCTTCCGCGAATCACTCAATACCCTTAAAATTTCCTTGTCGCGGTTCGCATTTGGAGATTGGTTAAAGGCTATGGCAACTTCGCCGACTCCGAACAAAGGGAAGCCTAAATTCACAGCTGAGTGGTTCCTTGAAACGAAGATGAACGGAAAATTGCGTGACAATCCGGAATCCATGGATGGCTTCGACTGCGTCTATCAATTCGAAATCGATGATCGCGTTTGGCACCTTGACCTGACCGGCTATGACAATCGACAGATCGTCCGTGGACCGCATAACGATTCTGATTGCACGATTAAGATGTCGGAGGAAAATTTTGAGAAAATGTTAAAGCGACAGCTGAATGTGCCTTTGGCCCTGGTCACAGGAAAAATTAAAATCAAAGGGGATAAGGCGTTGGTCTTAAAGTTGATGAAACTATTTTCATGAAAGCGGCCCTTTTGAAACTTCTGAAAGAGAAAGCGTACGAACAAAAAGAAGTTCGACTCGCTTCCGGACGTCTCTCTAATTTTTATATCGATGTAAAAAGAGTGAGCCTTAGCGCAGAAGGCTCTGTGTTGATTGGGAAATTGTTGTTCGCACTCATTCGCGAAAATTTTCGCGGCGCCATCGCCGTCGGAGGCCTCACCCTCGGCGCGGATCCTCTTTCTACCGCCGTAGCTTACACTTCGTTTGTCGAGGGACACCCTTTAGATGCCTTCATCGTTCGAAAAGAAGCGAAAGGCCATGGAATGGGAAAACTCATTGAAGGCGGACATTTTCTTCCGCTAAAGGCCCAGGTCGTCATCGTGGAAGATGTCGTAACAAGCGGCGGCTCCAGCCTCGATGCGGCGCGCAAGGTCAAAGACCATGGTTGGAAGGTCTTAGGAATCGCTGCGGTCGTAGATCGTGAAGAAGGCGGCAGAGAAGCGATCGAAGCAGCCGGTTTTAAACTTTACTCCTTGTTTAGGAAATCCGAATTTGCGAACCTCTAGTCGTGATGAAATTTAAAACGAGTAGCGTCCGAACGCTCGCATGGCTCGTAGTCGCAACCGCGCTGACTGCCTGCGCCTCGAAAATGGACAACAACTCCAAAGAACCACGCCATCGATATTTTTTTGATGCATTTTTGGGACAAGATTCTTATTCAAAAGTTTTCGATGACCATACCCTAGAAAAAAGAGTCCACAGCGAGTTTGAGCCCGTGATGACCGCATTTGCGACGATTTGGAACAGTAGTATGCGAGAGGCCTACATTCGCGAAATGGCGCGCCAGTTTCGGTATGACGATGCTCAAGAGGCCGCTCTTGCAAAAGAACAGCTCGCTGAAAACGAAGCTTATATCGTGTTTGTTATTTCTGCCTCGACTCGCGAACCGAGTTGGAATGATTTCGAAAAGCAGCACAGTATGTGGAGGATCACTCTGGAATCTCCCGATGGAAAACTTCGATTGGACCCTGAACGCGTGGAAGCGATTTCGGAGAAGGACGAGACCGCAAAATATTTCTATCAGCATATGAATTCCTTTGGTCGAACTTACAAGATTCGATTTCCGCGAGATGCATTTCGCCAGATGGATCGAGTTTCGCTTCACATTACCGGAACGCGCGGCTATGTGATCTTCGATTTTAAACTGCCTCAACCTCAGGCTCCGCATCTCGATAATCCGACGGAGAAGAGTTCGACATCAGAGCCAGCGGAGTAATGTTGCCCAAGGAAAAAAAATTCAGACTGCCTTCAATTCGTCGATCGGATTTTTATCTTCTTCCCAATCTGATCACTCTCACTCGCGTTGCCGCTGTACCTCTTGTCGCCGGTTGCGCTTATCTGAAATGGAATTGGGCCGCCGCGGCTCTTTTTGCACTGGCGGGGCTCTCCGACTATGCGGATGGCTACGTTGCGCGAAAATACAATTACGAATCCAGACTCGGAATGCTCTTGGATCCTCTGGCCGATAAGCTCGTCATCGTATCCACGATGATCATGCTATTGTGGCTGGGACGATTGGATTTGGTTTGGTTCGGAAAAACTTCGGATATTTTGCCGCCGACTTTGGTCATTGTGACGGTCGGCCGCGAAATCGCGATCACGGGCCTGAGAGGAATCGCTTCTTCCATGGGAATGATTCTTCCCGCCGAACGTGGCGGGAAATTTAAAACTTGGATTCAATTTTTCGCGATCATTTTTCTCCTCCTGGATTTTCAACCCTGGAGATCGCTCGGCGAAGTCTTAATCGTCATTTCCGTTTTGGCCGCCTTATGGTCAGGACTCCAATATATTTTTCGTTTCGTCTCCCGATTGCCGACATAAATTAAATTCTGATTAAATTTCGCGGCAAAACGCGCGTCATTTTTTTTGACGCCATTCGCTAAATAGCCTTTATTTCTTATACTTAAGAGTTGGACAGAGCGAATTTTTGATATTAGTTCAAAAGAGTTGTCTTCTATGTCTAAGAAAATTCAACCTATCCATCCGAAGGCCCATGATCCTTACCTTCGGATTGAGCCTGCGACGTTGCTTCGTATTCATGACATCATGGTGCGTAGCCGTGTCTTAGAAGAACGCCTCATCAAAATGAGCAAGGGCGGAGATGGCTTTTTTTGGATCGGCGGTCCGGGTGAAGAAGGATTCAATGTTCCACTTGGTCTCCAAGTCAAAAAAGGCGAAGGCTTAAACTACGATTATCTCCACCTCCACTATCGAAGTAGCGGAATCATTTTAGCGATGGGCGGTGAGATCGTGGATACGATCCGGCAAATGAGAACGGTCGCAAGTGACCCCTACTCGAAAGGCCGAAATTTCGTGAATCACTATGCCATTCCAAAATGGAATGTCATGCCCGTTTCGCCGACGATCGAAACGCAGTATTCCACCGCCATTGGAACTGCTCTTGCTCAAGCGCATCTGAAGGAAGATTGCGATGCCATCACGATTGTAAACGGTGGAGATGCTGGAACAGCCGAAGGTGATTTCCATTCTTGCTTGGTATGGTCGAACAGACCCGCGCTGCCGCTTCCTGTTCTAATCATTGTAGTGAACAACGGGTTTGGAATATCAACGCCAGCGGCCCCTCAGCACGGTGAAAGGCATATTTCAAATTGGGCAAAAGCATTCGATATGCCCGGAAAGACAATCAACGGAAATGATCCCGTTGAATCATTTTTCGCAATTGAGCAAGCGATCGCTTACTGCCGCAAAGAGCGCAAACCTTATTTGCTTGAAGCGCAAACATCGCGACTCTATGGACATTCATCCTCCTCGGGAGCAAATCGAATTGATGAGCCCGATTGCATCCAATTTTTTGAAGAACAACTTCTGAAGCGCGATCTGATTTCCGAAAAAGAAATCGAGATGGTCTGGAAGAAGTGTCGAGATGAATGCGATCAAGCTCATCAGGCGGTGAAGCAAGAGCCCTATCCTGAGCCGGAAGATATTTGGCAAGATGTATTCGCTGATGGCCTTCCCGATTCTTATCCGAAAAAAGGAGGGTCGTAGCGATGGCAAATATGGCGCAGGCCATTCGCATGGCTCTTCATTACGGAGAAGAAAACCTCGGTGTGAAAGAAATTTTTGGTGAAGATGTTGGCCCACCGCTTGGTGGAGTCTTCACTGTCACTCAAGGCTTAAAGACCGCTTGGAATTCACCCCTCGACGAACGCGGAATCGTGGGGGCGGCATTGGGATTGGCTTGGGCTGGTTCACGACCGGTGGCTGAAATCCAGTTCGTCGACTACATCTTTAACTCGATCGATTTGCTAAAACTCTGCGGAAATTCCCTTTGGGCTTCGGGTGGTCGATTCAAAACACCTCTCGTGATCATGACTCCTACCGGATCAGGAATTCACGGCTCACTCTATCATTCTCATTCTTTTGATTCCGTCGCGACGAAGCTGCATGGAATGAAAGTCGTATGTCCTTCGACTCCGCTCGATGCCTACGGACTCATGCTCTCCTCGATCAAAGATGACAATCCGGTTCTCTATTTGAAGCCCAAAGCCTTGCTCCGCGCGAAAGGGCAAGAGCTCATTCCTGGCGAACCTGCCGACGAGCGGACTCTCAAAGAAATGATCGATGCGCCGATTGGCAATCGTTCGCAGTGGAAGCCTCGTTGGCCAGATCTGCAGGATTATTCGATTCCAATTGGAGAGGCGAAAATTTCACGCGAAGGAACTCAGGCGACGGTCGTGACACACGGACGTCTCGCTCCCATCTGCTTAGATGTCGCAAAGGAAATGGCCGAAGAAGGAAGCGGAGACGTGGAAGTCATCGATTTGCGTTCGCTCATTCCCTACGACTGGGGCTGCGTTCAGTCGTCGATCCGAAAAACCGGGCGAGTCATTTTCATCAACGAAGAAACAGAGATCACGAATTTTGGCGAGCATCTGATAAGACGAACCATTGATGAAATGTTTTATGAACTCGCCGTGAGGCCCCGCCTGCTCGCCGGTAAAGCTCTGCCGGGCATTGGACTCTCCCCTATTCTCGAATATGCTTCCGTGCCTCAAATAGCCGATGTTCAAAGGTCTATTCAAGAGCTTTTGGCTGAGCCAGCTTAATAAGGGAAGTCACTAACTCTAAGTGTTTCAATAACTTATATTAAATTGATAAAATTATTTAAAAATTAGAATGATTCTAAAAGTTATGCTATTCTAGTTTTATGAGCAAGGCGCAGCATCCTAGTGTCCCGCTGAGACAGCGCCTCCGAGAGGTCGGCATCCAGCCCTCAGCCCCGCGATTGGCGATCGCTTCGTATGTTTGGAACACGACCTCCCATCCCACGGCCGAAGAAGTGAAAGAGGAAGTGGAGAAGACCTTCCCGACTGTTTCTTTGGCGACGGTTTACAACACATTGCGGCTTTTCGTGGAGAAGGGTCTCCTTCGCGAAGTGCAGGATTACCATACTCGAGCGATTCGTTATGATTGCAACACAAAACCTCATTTTCATTTCGTTGACTCTGAAACTGGGGAGATGCTGGATTTAGACCCGAAGATGCTACGGATTTCTCCCGAGATGAGTGTACTCGGTAAAGAATTTCAGATAACCGAAATCGAAGTGACGCTTCATGGCCGTCGGCTGAGGAAAGTGAAGAATGGTCATAGGGCTCGGGCAGATTCGGAATCGAATGAAATGAATTAGATCATCGTATGAAATAGAAATTAATGGAATAAGTAAAAAGTAAAAAGGAGACCTCTCATCATGTCACAACAAACCCCAAATCAACCTAATCTAACTCCCTCGAACCCAGCGCGCGGCATGCTCACGATTGGAGATAAATTTCCAGCCTTCAAACTGGAAGCTACCGTCGCCATCGATAAGAAATTGGATGATAACTTCAAGGTCATTTCGTCTGACGATTTTAAAGGAAAGTGGCGGGTGCATTTCTTTTGGCCTCTCGACTTTACTTTTGTATGTCCAACGGAAATCGCGGAATTCAACAATCAGCTCGGACAATTCAAAGATCGCGGTGCGGCGGTTTTGGGAGCGAGCTGCGATTCTAAATTCGTGCACTTAGCTTGGAGAAAAGAACATCCGGAATTGAAAAAACTCCAGTTCCCCATGCTGTCGGATTATCAAAAACATCTTTGTGAAGCTCTTGGTATTCTTCATAAACAAGCAGGCGTTCCTCTTCGCGCCACTTTCATTGTGGATCCTGAGAATACGATTCGTTGGGTGGATGTCTGCGATCTTTCGGTCGGCCGAAGCGTCAAAGAAGTGATTCGGGTTTTGGATGCTCTTCAAACTGGCGAGCTCTGTCCCTGTGGTTGGGAAAAGGGCAAAGATACGCTTAAGGTGGCCTAACTTAAACGAAGCAAAATAAATGAGGAGGTTGGGGATTGGCCAAAGTTGCTGCTGATCCCTAGCGCTCTTTCGTTTTCCAGAATTTGGAAAGGAATTCGCGTTTATGGAAATCGATCAACTCTTTGAGAAATTCGAGTCCACGACTCAGCTCGATCTGAAATTAAATTTTAAGAAATTCTTTTTCGATAGCGGACTTTCGGCGAAAGATGCGGGCCTCATCACTCTCGCCTGTGCGGAATCGGTCAACTGCTCCCCGCTCATTCAGTTTGCCACTGAACATTTGCGGAGTGCAGGATCGACGAATGACGAAATTCAGGAAGCGCGAGATGCCGCCGCGATCATGGGTGTGATGAATATGTATTATCGGTTTCGACATTATGTGGAGAAAGAGGCTTATCAAAAACCCGCTGGTCTCCGAATGAACGTGATGGCCCGGCCCGTGAATGGAAAATTGAACTTTGAATCGATGGCTCTGGCCATTTCGATTCTCAATGGATGCCAAAATTGCATCCAGAGCCACGAAAAATCTTTACTCGAATCTGGAATGACCGAAGAACGTATTCACGATTTAGCTCGACTCGCTTCTGTGATCAAAGGACTGGAAGTCAGTTTTCGACAGCTGGAAAAATCAACACGGGCCGCAGCAGCTTAATGACTGCACTCGCACTTCTCGCTTTTCAGAGACGAAAACTCACGGTAACAATAGAGCAGCATTTGCGGAAGGTGCAGAAAAAGTTAATGCGGGAGTAGCACACTCGACGGCACTTACAATCTCCGTGGAGATTGTAAGGCAGGAGAGCAACGTGAGAGACTCCAGTTGGAAATGTTAGATTTCGCGCAAGCGCGGGAGTAGCACAGTGGCTCGAGGTGCACTGAAAGGCTCCAGTGGAGCGTTTCAGGCCCGAGAGCGGTACCGCCGGATATGATCGCCGGAGGTGCGGAAAAAGTTAATGCGGGAGTAGCACAGTGGTAGTGCGTCTGCTTGCCAAGCAGAAGGTCGCGGGTTCGACCCCCGTCTCCCGCTGAGTTCTCGATTTCATCATTTCATAAGTTTACACCGCAGGAGCCCTGATTTGTTCGCAACCCGCCACTGGCGGCTTGCGCTCGCTCGAGTACTCGCTCACCACAAATCAGCCCTAATAGTTCTTTGAATATCCCTTGCTCGGCGCTTTTTCGAAAATAAGCGCTGCGTTCTTCTTCAGACATGTTTTTCGTTTCATTGTAAATTTCGTCCTGAATTTTTCGCTTCATTTCAGCAGCATCAAATTTCTTTTTCTTCTTTTTACTTGCAGTCATGAAAAGTCACCTCCTTCGGCGCACTAACCTTTCGTCTCCGCATCCTGACACAAGCAATGATCGCGGGCCGGTAGAACTTCTCGTCAGTCTATGATATCGTTTAATCTTGAGCACCACGAAATTAAATACAGGCGATGCCATCTTGGACGAAATAGTTCGACGTTTGGTTAAGGATTTTCACCCTCGTCGGATTTTTCTTTTTGGATCTCGAGCAAAGGGTGAAGCCGAATCGAATAGTGACTATGATCTCTTAGTGATCGTTCCATCCGACGACATTCCAGGATATCGACTCGCGCAGCGGGCCCACAGAACTACCTTCCAAGGTATTCCGGCTCCGATCGACGTCGTCATGATCAGTGCAAAAGAATTTGAGGCGAAAAAATCCGTGATCGGAACTCTTTCTGAAACTGCTGTTACCGAAGGTCAAGAGCTTTATGCCGCTTGATCCAAAAGCTCAAGAAACAAAAAATTGGCTCGAAATTGCTAAAAAAGATTTAGAGGCAGACCATCAACTTCTTTCAAAGGATGAATTCTCTGCGCAAGTGTGTTTTTTTGCTCAACAAGCTGCTGAGAAAGCCATCAAAGGTTTTCTCGTATGGCAACAACTTCGTTTCAAAAAAGAGCATGACATACGATATCTCGGAAACATTGCTCTTCAAAAAGACAATTCACTGCAGTCGGTGATCGATGAGGCCGCCACTTTGAGTCCATTTGCGGTGACATTTCGATACCCCGGTGAATCGGTAGATCCATCCGTCGAGGACGCGAAAGAGGCGCTCGCAATCGCCAGAAAAGTTCTGGATGCTGTAATCGCACGGTTATCTTTCTAAAGCTAATCCCGCGCCTTTGGATCGCAAGCATCGCCAAACCAACCCGTACAGCCTTTCCTGGTTTTAAATCGATCGTACAACCAGCCTCGAATCCGAACGGATTTGCCATTTAGTTTTTTATTTTCTATGTCTGGCGCCAACCCAGATATACATGCGTACTGTTCTCCTTCTATTAGCTTTTTCCATTCGATTCGGGCTTCGGCGCATCCACTCAGTTCAATTCCACGCCGTCCGCTAAATTCTTCGAATTGGAAATCATTTGATTGAACTCGAATTTCTAGGTCGGCCATTAGACTGTCGTGATCATCGGCTTCTAGACTTCGACATAAAAATTTAAAAGCAGCTGTTGGAAAGCATTGCCAATACGGATAGGCCATCGAGTTTTTTTCCAGCGGGACTGGATCAGCATTTTGTTCACTTAACCATAGATCCGTTTCATTCAAAATTCCATAATCCGGAGTCAGCCGTGCAAAAGGATATTTCTTCTGCAGCAGATCTTGCTTACCGAGACAACCAAGACAAAAAATTGAGCAAACTAAAAATACCGCGAGAATGTATCTCTTCATTTATTCACTGAGTTGCTTGTAATATTTGCGGAACTCTGCCATCGGCTTCGGTAAATACTTGGGGTCTTTGATCATGTCTTTTAAATACGATTTATACTCGGCAACCGCTTCGTCCCAGGTGGCAGTTCTCTTAAGTCTTACTCCTGCCAAATCCTTTTTGCGAAATAACCAGCGAGTTCCTGCAGCAATATTTAGATTGGGATCTGTGATATCCTTCTGGTCTATCTCGACAAGATGATCGTGGAGTTCACCTTTCGGATTTGCCAGGATCTTTCGAGTTGAATCGGTTACTTGCATCAAACCTCTGGCCTTTACTGCACCTACTTTTGGATTTGGATTGAAGCCTGATTCAGTAGCAATAAGCGCTTTAACAAGATTTGGATCCAATCGATCCTTTGGATTCAAAGTGTCGTTCCAAAATTGTGTCCAGCCTCGAATAAATTCGTCGTACCTATTTCCCTTATTTTTAAAACCAAGATCATCCGCCTTGGGCGGACCCTTCAACTCGGTAAAATGCTCTTTCGCTATTTCATTCAGTTCGTCAGAATGAATAAAATCTTTATGCGATGGATTATTTGCGCAGTGGCCATGTCGAGTTGTAACCCCGTCAGGATTTTTCTTACTAACGGGCACATCCATCGGATGGGTCCTGACCCAGTGTTGTCCCACCGGACAGATTCTCCACGGATGAGAGCGATCTTTCTCAGTTTGCGACATAAGAAATGCTAACTCTCCTATTCTTCTCATGGTCAAGGTAGAACTTGGCGGTAAACAAATCAGAGGCCGAAGCAAAACTCCGATAGGCGACGGATAGGTGACGAGGTTACGAAATCAAACAAATTCCACCGAACAGAGACGAACTCGAGAAACAGAATCACCTCGGTTTTTATTTTCTGATTTTGGGGTATAAGCCGTCTAGTTATGTTAAAATAAATCTCCGAAAGGATTGTCCTTTTCTGATTTTGCGTCTGAGTTTTGTGCGCGTTCTGCGGCAAGACATCGTGATTCTGCTTGCCAAGCAGAAGGTCGCGGGTTCGACCCCCGTCTCCCGCTGAGTTTACGATTTCATCATTTCATAAGTTTACACCGCAGGAGCCCTGATTTGTTCGCAACCCGCCACTG
>Ga0207108_1006_pt1 | contig 51517 bp, 45 predicted proteins | sample Alteio_BWMinHeat_76_FD_153562 | JGI IMG/M metagenome (GOLD analysis project Ga0207108, IMG submission 153562) | Enriched cells from forest soil in Barre Woods Harvard Forest LTER site, Petersham, Massachusetts, United States -... | ecosystem: Environmental > Terrestrial > Soil > Temperate forest >...
TGCGAATAAATCGCTGAGTCGAGTGATCGGAGTCGGGGCTATAGCAAAGAGGAAGCGCATTCAAACAAAGCCCAAGGCCAATGTCTTCTTCGACGATGACTTCGCACTCCAAATCATGATGAAAGATATTGCAAACCGCACGCGTTCTTTCATCCAGGATCTCATCGGTCTCCCCTTCGATAATGACATTGAACGTAAGATGGAGGCAGCGATCATCTCTCGCCAGTTTTTCTTGGACTTGAAGAATTTCTTCGCGCTGAATTCGGGCTTTGGCCGTGGGCGTGTTTTGTAAAAAGAATTCTTTGAGATCAAAAAATTTCTTCACTTTTTCTTTCGAAGGAAAGGCGAAATTGAGCGACAATCGAAAAGGAAAAGTGAGTTTTGTAAAATAAGCCATGCCGCCTGGATACGCAAACTGGGGAGAGGTCTTCAGCGAGATGGTTCTCGTCTTAAGGCCCTCACGCTTAATGCCCGAGTAATCCAGCGTGGGCGCGTGATAGAGAAACTGCTCCGAGAGCGAGAGCTCTGGATTATAAGGAGCAAAGGCCCTTTTATAAAAAGTTTCGGGATTAAAGAATTTTCGCAAGAAATCAAGAAGGTCCTGAGCTTTTAAACGCTTCAATGTCAGTTTGGAGTTAGCTTCAAAATCTCTCAGCATTTGCTGAAGAGCTCGAAGCTCTTTCACAAAACTTTTCATCTCGCCGTAAAGAAGTCCTTCGCCATGGCCCAAGAATTCTTTCACGGAAATCTTTTTCTTTACGTCTGGAAAATAACGAATGGAAAGAAAGTAGCGTCTTTGCAGAGGCGTTCTTTCATTGAAAATCTTACAAGATTCTTTGATTCTTTTGATTTTTTCATCGAACAGAATTTGAGAAACAGGATGCGCGGCTGAATAACTGGTCTCTATTTTTCCCAGGTCTTGATCCAAAGCGGAAACGGAAGATTGCTCAAATAAAATTTGAAGCGAAGCCTTACTCGAAAGACTGAACCAAGGCTTGAGCGACTGAATGGCGGATACGATCTCCGCTTCTGTTTTGGCTTCATGCTCTAAGAGGCTCACTTCAAAGACCGCGCCCAAAGAGCCATCCTTCATCTGAAAGATATTTTCGGCTTCCATGAACTCATCGTAAGGAAGAAGAGCCGAGAGAGACTGTGGCCTCGAAAATAAAGCCTCTGTAAATGTTTTTCGACGATAAAGGGCAGCAGCGATCGGTTTCGGCAATATATTTTGCATACGAAAATCTCTCCTCAAATTGGAATTGAAATCAGAAGACACGAAGGGCCTCTCACAAGGGGCTCTTCGTGTCAGGGATTCGCTTTCTTCGAAGTCGTGGACGAAGAAAGCGCTTTGGGAGTACCCATCTCCCATCTTGAATCGGTCACAATGGTGCGAATCCATCCGCCGCGAAAATAATCGCCACTCGGCATCTCATGCGGGTGAATCCAAATGTCGGTGACTTTGGGACTGGTGCGGTTCGGCACAAGGAGCGGCTGCTCTAAATCGCTCATGGCATTTTGAAGGCGCTTTTCTCCTTTGTAATCGGCTTCAGAGTTAAGCAAATTCAGGCTAGGTGCGCGCATGAGGCCACAGGCCGAAAAACAAAATTGAAAAAGAGGCAGAATCAAGGCGAGAGAAAATTTTTTCATCATCAATTCTCCGAGTTTTTAAGGTTTGTTATTCTGTGATGCGAGTCAGATAGGAAAAGACTGAGCTTTCGGGACCGGGAGCTTTTTTAAAGTACCAGTTCGGAAGTTGAACGCTCTCTTGCAAAATGATCCAAACACTTTGCCCTGAGCCCACGTTGATCGTCGGAAGGAGATTCTGCGCTTGTCGTAAGTACCACTGTGTGATGGTGCTTGCCGCGTTCGTGGCGCCACTTGCGGCCAAATATTTCCCTTCATCGCCGGTGAGAATCGACGTTGAGCCCCCAAGTGGATTCACTTGAGTGGTGGTTTGTGCTTGTTGAATGGATTTACCGATGCCCTCCACAATTGAAGCAAGAAACGCCATGGCAGCCACGCGATCTTGCTTGGAATTCACCGATCCAATCACCGCAAAAGAATTATCTTTGTCGTCGGCGATAAAACCATTGAGATCCCTTTCAAACATTTTGCCTGATTTAGCGACGCAGGAAATTTTAGTAGCCTGCATTTCCACTCGCTCAATACTTAAATTTCCCGTACTTTTAGCGATGAGAAAGCAGCCACTTAAATCAATGCGCGTTTTATTGGGACCGACAAAGGCGTAGTCGGCCTGAAGAAGAACTGGAAGGGCTTTGCCTTCGGGCGCTTCAATTCCGGTGAGCAGCTTGGCTTGCACAAAACTTCCTGAAGGAATCGTTACGGTATTCACCTCAGGAGCACTTGACTTTCCTTTGACTGGAAATCCAATCACTGCCGGCCCGAGCGCTGCCGCTTGCCCATTAAAAGTTCGCCGTCTTGGCACACCTTCTGTCGTTATCATCGGTGCAGCGGAGTCGGCTTCTTGGTACTCAGAATTTTTCGGCCGCTCGTTTAAGACCATCGAAGGCGGCGGAAAAGGCTGAGAATTTCCTGCCTCGGATGCTTTTTTATCCGCTACCGCATTTGGAGGTGCAGAAGGCGCTTCTTTCGCGAGCACTTGAGGCGCGCGCTCTTCCATTTTCTTTTGGAGATCTTCGAGAGTGCTAAGGATACGAGCTTGAGTCGTCTCCAGTTCTTTAATGCGGGCAGAATTAATTTGTTCTTTGCGATCGTAAACGTCTTTCGCGGATCCAAGAATGCGGCCCTCCTCAAAACTTAAGTGTCCTTCCGAATGAAAAACTTCTTTCGACGGCTCACTTGTTTTGCTTAAGACATAGATAAGAATGAGAACGAGAAGAGTGCTGCCACCGATGAGAATCGAGGCCGTTCTCTTTTTATTTCCCTTCATTTTTTCTTGCAGTTGCTTGATCCAATTTTGAAGTTCCATGCTGATCCTTTCCTAAAAGTTTGTGGGGAGGTGGATTTAGAAATGACGAAGTTCGTCATTTTCCCAAGGGCTGTGAATGGCACTTAACTTTTTATGCTTTGGTGACTTCGTCGTTTTTTTCGCCTTCATGCGGCTTAACTTTTGATCGAGCTCATGAAGACCCTCCACGATGTCACTTTGTCGATCTTCGATAAACTCCAGTTCGTCGCGAAGAATTTTTTTCAGATCGTCCACTTCCTCAAGGGGAGCTTTAAGCATTTTCTCTTCCTGATTCTTGAGACTTGCGAAATCAAAGGGGTCGCTCTCCGTTTTGGCGACACCGAAGCCAAAGCCGACCAATCCGCCAAAGGCGATGAGAATCAAAAACGTCAGGTAAACTTTTAATCTCAACGCCGATCTCGTTTGATTGAATTCCGAGAGTTTACGTTCTATTTTTTCGATAAGCGTTTCGGGATACATCGTAGGAGGTCCTCACTTTCTGTTTACTGGAGTTTGCGTTAAGGATTTCGGACTAATTTGTCTTGGTATTGTCGGTCTTGAGCGGAGCGATAGGCAGATGCACGTTGTAGTAAACGGAGGTGGGTTTGGCGACAATGCGCAAATAAGTCACATTGTCTTTCGATTTGGCAGTAGAAAGAGTGGCACGATCGACTTGAGAAATAAGAGCTAGGTTGGGAGTTCCAAGTGATAAACTTTTCAGATCGATGAAATAACTTTTAGAATTCGAGTTATTTCGAACTTCAAAGACATAGCCGTTAAATCGAGCCCCCGTATAGACGCGATGTAGTTTTGCAGAAAGGTCATCGATTCCAGTTTCCATTCTTTTGGAGAGCACTTCGGTTTGATAGCCGACGACCTTGTCCCAGCGAATCATCGCTTTCATGAGTTCGATGTCGGAGACATTTCCATGCGTGCCATCGGAGTTCTCATTTTCTAGCAGCATTTCCTTCGGCTTGAAGTCGTAAAAGGAATCTGTTTTTTCGGAGAGAGTTTTGGTCACAACGTTGAGGTTTACATTCACGATCGCCCCACTCGCCAAAATAAAGGTGACGTCACTCTTGCCACTCATAAAACGCGGTGTGACGGAAAGAAGCGCGTAATTGGGGTCTGCTTCGTCGGCCGGATGGATGTCAAAGCGTGACGCTTGAGAAATAGTTTTCACCTCATCGCTAAAGCGAAAGATGCTTGGTCCACCGTACGCAAGGTTTAGAGTTTCGCGCTCCGTCCCAAAATAAATCACTTTGGCATCTGCCTTTTTGGCCAGGATCAGGCAGAAAAGAAACAAGAGTGAAAAGAAGAAAATAAATTCAGAGATATAAAAGGATAGATTTTTAAGAACAGTGGAGTGCATCGTTCACCTCTTTTGAGTTTTTTTGCAAAGCACGCGCCTCTTCAGAGACGTAGTCGCTTCGAATGGAGTGTTTTAGTGGTTTGCGGGGGATTTAATGGGCGATTCTAAGTGGGATTTGGTTTCGAATGTTTTTGCTTTCGACCAAGATAAATTCTCAATTTCCAAGTACCAGCGCTTACCACTCTCAGGAGGGGTGAGTTTCAAGATCATTTCCACCACCTGGTCTTCGTAGCCCAAATATTGATGGTTCGTATAAAATTCGGCACGTCCCAGAGCGACGATCTTGTACGATCCCTTTTCATCCGATTTGATTTCCTTGTCGGTGATCGTGAGAATTTGTGAAATGTTTTCGGTTTTCACCTGCTGCACCCAATCCGCCGTATCCATATCAAATTTAATTTTAAGGCGCTGATTCATAAAGCGTGCCAAAGAGCGATATTGCTCATCAATATTATTCGGATTCACATTGCCAAGACTGGATAAGAAGTCCGAGACCGCATCGCTGATATAGGAATCCGGCACCGATTGAGGAGAAGCCGTTGTAAAATCCATCACGCCCGGAGCGAGAATGTATTCCTTTTCGCGAAGCTTTTGGTAAAGTTTCACGACTTCCAGTTTGGAGATGGCATAATGTCCGAGTAAGAAAATCGCGAGAATGAGCACGACGAGTTGAAGCGTCGTCTTCTCTTTAAGAAGTGCTGCCTTGAAACAAATGTATTTGGGAAGCACTTTGAGATCTAGTCCCTCATAACTTCCTTCGGGAGGCCGAGAGAGTTTGGCGGCTTCTATTCCTTTTTCCATCGATCCAATCATCGACTCACTCCATTCCTTCCACTTTTTTCCAAGAGCTGTGGTTAAAAATCGTCTGGTGACCATACGGAGAAAATCTTTGGCTTTCCGCAACATCGTGAGAATCTTCATTTTCATCAAGTTTGGAGAGCCGGGCGATTTCTCGTGGGTTAAAAGTGATGGTTGTTCTTCTTGCATAAATGTCCTCGACGTTTTTCATAGGTTTAGTCCGAATATTTTTTAGATCCTTTAGGATTGAGAAGTCCCGGCAGCGACATGGAGAGATGTCGGTAAGGCCAGTGAAGAAAAATGCCTCGATGGTGACGCCTTTTTATGACTGGACCTACGCCGAGAAACAAAACGAGAAGCAGACACATGAGTCCCCAGGAGTAAAAGACCACTCCAAAAACAAGGATGATGAAAAGTGCAATAAAGACATCCGTGAGTTCAAAGTAGTCAAAGACCATAATGGGAGAATCAATCGTTTGACTCACTCGCGTGCCGGCTTTTTGTTTGAGGGATTGATAATTGTACATAAAGAATGGCTTTCGCGCTTAATTGAAGATGGACCCGCCGCCAATTTCAAAAATATTTTTGACCCACATAGGGGCCGTTCCAATCACAATGGCTCCGAGCACGCAAACGACCGCCATTCCAAAGCGCTGCTCTTTGAGACTCCAGCCAGCACTTAAGATGCAAAGTCCTGCAAAAATTCGCGAGCCCCAGAGAAAAACAGCGGTATCGACCAGACGAAGCAAAGTTCCAGCGGCTTCCAATTTTCCGCTCTCATCCGAGCCAGGAATATGCGTGGCCGCCGCACTGAGTAAATCCGGCAGAAGAAAAACAGCACTCAAAATTAAGCCTAATACGAAAAAGTTTCGCATTTCAGGAGAGCCAAAGAGCGGAACAGCTTGCCTCCACGCGCGAGCAAAAATGGACGTAATCGAATTCATACATCTCCTTGTTGGAATTTTTGAAAAGGACTCGCCCGTCAGATGGGGGTGGAGTTTTCGATTTGGTTTTCCTCGCTTCTAAGCGTGGGAATTAAACTTTATTGGAAGCCTTTTTTACTACGGATGACTTCAAAGATTTGTTCGGGAGTTTGAAAGCCTGTCAGACGATAAACGACTTTCTTTCGAAGATCGCCGACAAAGAGCACGGGAACGCTGTGAATATCTTTTTCTTGAAGCTCGGAAGCGCTCGCTGGAGTAATGGGAAACGGCAAATCTTCTGCAGCTTTTAGATCGGGATCAATTTGTTTGAGCTCCACATAAAAGCCGCGCTTTTGAAGTTCTTCGAGTGTCGACATCATGTGTTTGCAGTGAGGACAGTGCGAATCAAAATACATTCGAAAGCGATAATTTTTGTAATCGTCAGAAGTAAAAGGAGTGGTGTTCGCTTTTTCTTTCAGTTCTGCTTGCGCTTCTGGCGAAAGCGCTGGCTTATTCTTTTCCACGTACTCGGCAATGCGAGCTTGAAGCTGAGTTGAAAGTTTGTTTTTGAGTTCCACCATCGTAAACCAGTTTTGGATATTCGCATCCGTTGGATTTCGAACGAGTTCTAAGAACGGAGCTGGAGGCTTGTAATCCCCCTCTTGAAAAAAGGAATCGTTTTTCGGGTCCATATATTTTTTCCAATCAAAAGAACGCTCCATTTCTTCAGCTTTTATTTCTTTATTTTCTCCAGGCTCCGATTTTTCGGGATGGCTCTGAGTTTGATCGTGCCAATAATTAATTTCCGAAGAAAAATAATCGAAAGCCCAAAGGGAATTTCTCAGACTGAATGCCCCTAGTAAGATGAAGATAAATGTGAATAAGGGATGTCGTTTCACTTAAGTCATCTCCAATACTTCACGAAGATCCACGAGTCCTGCACTTGAGAGCTGAAGAGCGGCTTTGGAAAGAGACATCGAAAGTGTTGGAGCGTTGGATGAGTCCGCAAGCGTTTGATGAATAGAATCCTTCTCCATGAATTCTAAAACCGGCAAACGCCCAACGATCCCTTTTTCGCAGTGCCTGCATCCTTCTTCATTTCGTTTACGAAACGTTGCCGAAGAGAGAAAGGCAGGATCAGCAAGGTGTTCCGTGTAGATATCGAGCTCACTTCGTGTGACTTCGATCGAGCAAGAGGAACAGATTTTTTTCACAAGCCTTTGAGCTGCCGAAAGGCGCAAATTGCTTTTGATGGAAAAGGAGTGAATGCCGAGATTAAGCAGTCGCTCAATGACCTCAAACGCGCCATTCGCGTGTAACGTTGAGAGTACCAGATGTCCCGTGGCGGCCGCTTGAAAGCAAAGGTCGGCGGTTTCTTCATCTCGAATTTCGCCGACTAAAATCACATCGGGGTCTTGGCGCATTAAAGCTCGAAGCGAATTTGAGAACGTGAGCGATTTACTAGCACCAATGTCAATTTGGTTAATGCCGGAAAGACGATATTCGACCGGATTTTCAATGGTGCTGATGTTCAGGCGCTTGGCATCGAGAGAGTTCAGCAGTGAGTAGAGGGTCGTCGTTTTTCCGCTTCCCGTTGGACCTGAAATCAAAATCAGTCCATCCTTTTTCGAAGCCGCTTCTTTCAAGGCTCGAAGTGTTCTCGCTTCCATACCCATAGCCTCTAAGTCGAAAGATCGCCCTTGGTTGAGAAGTCTTAAAACAATCTTATCGCCGTAAACGAGAGGCACCGAGTTCGCGCGCACATCTACCGAAAAGGATTTAAAACTCGCTCGACTATCGATGGGTTCTCCCGCTTTGGAAAGATCCAGATTTACAATCTGTTTTACTTTAGACGAAAATGAAAGTTGATGATCTTTCTGAAGAGTCTTCCAAAGAACCAGATCGCCGTGAATGCGAAGTCGAATGAGAAGACCATTTTCTTTGGGCTCTAAGTGAATGTCACTGGCCCCTCTTTCTACAGCTTCCTGAAGACACTCGCGAAAGAGCATTGCGAAGGGATCTTTCTCCGAAACCTTTTCATCATCCGTAAGATCACGCATCACAAAAAAGTGAGAGTGAGACGGCGAACTTTCCTTGGAACTTAAGAGATAGTCGAGAATCTCCCGCTTCACGGTGAGAAGCTTGCACAATTTTCCGCTTTTCTTTTCCAAGTCTTCCAAGATTTCATCTCGAAAAGAATCGGAGACGAACGTCAGCTCGTCGGGACTCTTTTCGATCAGAACAACACGCCGGGCTTTTTGATTATTGATCGGGGTTTCTCGGTGAATCTGAAACTTCGCTTTAAGCTCTTCGGCTTTCAAAGAGCATTCGGGGCGAAGAAAATGTGTGAGCACTTGGTTGAGCTTTTCTTGATCGAGGTGCCCGAGATCGCGAAGAATTCGACCCAGCGGTCTTTTTTTATATCGCTGCAGATCAAGAGCTTCTTGAAGGACCTCTATGGAAAGGATTTTTTCTGTGAGTAAATATTCGCCGAGTTTCATTTGGGCATCCCCGAGCAAACGCCACTCATCAGACTTACGCTCGCGTAAACGGCGGGCACGGTCGGCCAGTCTCGTTTGCAACTTACTTTTTTCCAGGTGACATAGAGATAATTTTTCATTCGTCCTTGAAGTCGGCCGAGTTCGTTGAGTCCCTTTGCTTGCAGGAGTGCTACGTTTTCGCCTTCGCGAAAGCACGCGGAAGGTTGTGGATAAATCATTTGCCATTTTTCATCGTGATGCCGTGGCACGGATCGAAACACTTCGGTGCCCAAGCTTTTTATTCGAAGAGCAATCATGAGCGCGGCTGTCGTCGGATCGGAATTCGTCACGGTACCGTATCGCGGATACACAATTCCCCAACCATTACATACAGGCTGCTCGGAGGGCGGATACTGCGGAATCCAGTGATGATCGAAACTACAAACTGGCGCTCCATTAAATTCCGAGGATTGATTTCCGCCCCCGCTCATCGAATCGATAGCCCCCTTCACCAAACAAGCTTTTGGTGCCAGACTCCACGCAAGATAAGCAGGCTGCAGATGATCGGCATCTCCGATCTTCCAGTGCTTGCCCAAATGCTCGCTCATCGCACTAAAGCAAAGATTATCAATCGGGGCACCTCCGCAAGGAAGCATGTTAAAAGGAATCGAAACAAATGGCACACTCGCGGTGTGAGCTTCGAACGAATAGGCTCCATTGTCGTCATCGAAGCCAAAGGGAAGATCGCTCGAAAGTGCGCTGAGTTGCGCGGCGGCTCCTGGCATATCTGAAAAGTAGCTCTCTTTCGGATTGGCCACTGATTCCATGAAAGTTTCTGGAACATAATAACTAATGCGAGCACAAGGTCGTGGCACAGGCCACCCACACATGGCGGAGCCAATGGAAAGACCGAGACAACCTTGAAACGCTGGAGTATCGATCGCGGTACAGACGTTCGGAAACGCCTGCACTTTTTCCGTCGCGTAAGTAATGAGGACAGTGAGGTGGACCAACATTTGAAGCAAAGATTTTTTCATAGGCTTAGGGATCTCCTGGACGGAGTGATTTCGTGTTCTCTCGAATAGCGACTTCGATAGCGTCGATTCTTTGGAAACTCCACAATCGATTGGAGTCGTCCTTCATGAACGATGAATCGAAAATCGCCGTAGCGCATCGGCTGCCTATTTTCTTTTTGAAATTCGTCTTGAAGGCGATCCAGGGCTTCTTCATAGAAAAGTTCATTGGGCAGAAGCTGCAGATAACTTTTGAGAGGCACGAACTGCTTTTCTTGGTACAGCTTTAAGAGTTTTTGCAGCACGTCTTGCATCGATGATTCTGAAGGGGGAAACGACGCTTCCATTCTTAGAGGACCTTTCTGCTTAAAATGGTTTCAGTCGGTTTACTCATTCACAACAAGTTGAAGAGGGCTTTCCAATCTGCGCCTCACGGAATCGGCGAGAAAAATGCGAAAGAGATAACGAATTTCAAAATTCTTTCCTTCTGCATCGACCTTGAAGAAATTGTATCGCCACAAAATGAGATTGAGTTTGTGATGAACATATCTCAAAAGATTTTGAGATTCGCTGGATTGGTTTCTGAGAAATACTCCCGACTCAAAACTATCATCGACAAAGACGGGAGCGTTTCTTGTGAGCGGCGGGGTGGTGACGCCTTCGACACTTTGAATCTCAACTTGAATTTCCGGGTAGGCCATGGCCTTTCGCACCGTCAGACGCATCTTGATATTTGGCAAAAATTGGTGCTTTCGAGCTTGAATGATATCTCTTTCCAGAAAGAGAAGAATCGTTCCGAAAGGTAGATTCTTTGTGTCTTGATAATCGTCACCCACCAAAATAAGAGCGCCGTCCGAATCCTGAATTTTTTTCATGCTTGGCAGAGATTCTTGTGTTCGAATCATCGGTGTCCTCCGAATCTGAAAATGTTTTCGAGTTGTTTGTCTTTAAACGCGCGAAGCTGGTCCATCATTGATGGGGGTGCTGCAGCGTTTTCGCAGTCGTGCTAATAAATTCTTTATGACAAAGATCATGGCGAGAAATTTTGAAGGCTTTTGATTAGTGCGCAATTTTGAGCCCTCCCAATTTTTGAAAGAACAACACAAGCAGTGTCATCCAGATCGCAAAACTGAAAAAAGTGAGCGAAAGGGGTAGTAGATATTTCATAAGTTCTCCGCAGTGCTTAAAAATAATTTCGGTATGAATGTGAATTCTCCCCGAGGGGGAGAGGGATGCATTTTGTCGACCTCATTTGACGCCCGAAGCTTCGATCAAAAACGCATGTCCCTCTACTAAGTAGGGAAAATTACCAACAACTTAAACAAGCTAAGTTGCTATGTCCTCGAAATCTCAGGGTTTTGTTCCGGCGCATTTAAACAAGACTTTTTTGGATCGGACTCGGCGATTGCCGCTATCACCACCGAGATCTTGTCGAGCATTTCCGCTCTAAGTTTCTTTACCGCCCGGGCAAGTTGCATTGAAACGACCTGCTGTGAAGTATTGATATGGACTGCGATTTGAGTCTGGTTCATTCCTTCCCAGAAAAAGAGCCGCACGATTTTTTGCTGTTGATCGGATAGTTCCGACATCGCGTCCTGGAGTGCCTTTGAGAGACTAGGAAGAGATTCAACTTTCAGATCTGAAATGAACTTCTTCAGAGTGTTTTCTGTTGAAAATCGTTCATCAGTGCTTGCGTAAGAAACCGATTCCTCGTTTTCAGGATCAGCTTCGGCGGCTTCTGCCATTTTGCAGTCAGCGAGAAAGGCTTCCCAAGTTGAGGCGGTCCAATTGGTGGCCATTTCTCTCAGCTCATCATCTGGACGTATTTTTCCTTCTGCCGTCATCCACGGTTTGTTGGTATTGATTGTGAGTTTGATCGGCTCATTTTCATTAAAAATCATAGAGTTATCCTCTCTGTAAAAATCAAAGTTGTTTGTGTTGTTGGTAATTTTCCCTACTTATTGAGGGGGCTGCGTTCTTAGGCGCTGAGCCAAGAAGCCTATTCTTGACACTCAATACGCAGGGCGATGCTGTCCCACCCGCAGTAAGTGCAGGATAAGTCCTCTTCCATCTGCATAAGATTTGCACTCCCACATCGCGGGCAAAGCTTAAAAGCTGAGACAGGATTCTTAGGTTTTGAGTTTTCTTTTTCCAATTTAGACATTTTTTTCTCCTCTAGGTTTTGTTTTTGATTTCGATACCAATGCCCCTTAGTGCGAAAAGTGTGCCAACTCAGAAAGGCTTCCGGCGAAAAGTGCTAAGAGTTCTAAATCACTTTTGTTTTTGAAAATTTATTGAAATGAAAAATGGAGAAAATTGAATTCTGAAGTGTCTAGATTTCTAGAATTTTAGAATGAAATGTCTAAATCTTAGACAAGCCAAAATTGAAAATGTTTATTAGATCGAAATTATTTTCTTGAATTCGATTCGAACATGTCCTAAATGATGTCCAACTTCGAAACGTTCTTTCGAAGGTATTCTTCAATTTTTTACGGGAGTGTACGAGATGGCAGCAAGAGTAGAGAACTTCACTTATGACGAATATCCAGTGGACCGAGATTACGGTCCAACCGTGTTGATTGTGGATGATGAAGAGCCGTGCCGTAAGCACATCCGAAATCTATGTGAATTATCCGAAAACGGTGGAGTGTCACGCGTGCTGACGACATCTACACTCGCTGATGCCCGAGAGTTGATGAATTCTACTCCGATTCAAGTAATGTTACTCGATAAGCATTTAGCGTGGGGTGCTGAGAAATGCGATGGAATCGAGGCGATCCCCGAGTTTCTCGAACTTCAACCTCAAGTACAGATTCTTGTCATTACCAGTAGCGACGACATTCAAGATTGCGTGAAAGCGATGCGTTACGGTGCATTTGGTTACGTGAAAAAAAATGATCCCGATCCCGTGATTGTAGAGCAAATTAATAAAGCTATTCAAATGTCGATCTTATTTCTTCAAAAAATCAGAAGTGATCGTGGTGAGACGAAAACAGAGATGATTGAAATTGCGGGGGATTCGATTGCAGCAAAAAATCTTCGTCACCGACTTCGAGCCGTAGCCAAAACTAACAGCCCGGTTCTTTTGCTCGGCGAGACTGGCACGGGAAAGACAACCGCCGCTCGTGCTATTCACCTCTTTCGTCAAGCTTATCTGAAGCAAATCGATCGCCCGTTTTTTGAAGTTCATATGGGAGGTATTCACAAGAATCTTATTGAAAGCGAACTTTTCGGACATGAAAAAGGCGCTTTCACAGGTGCCCTGCAGATGAAGCCTGGGGTTTTTGAACTCGCGAATAAAGGCACCCTCTTCTTGGATGAAATTGGCGCGGCTTCCCTGGAGCTACAGCAAAAACTTTTAAAAGTAATTGAAGAGGGAACTTTCCGAAGAGTCGGTGGCACGCGTTCTATTGTGACTAATTTTAAACTCATCTGTGCGACGAATCAGGATTTGGAAACCATGATTCGCAAAGGAACATTTTTAGAAGAGCTCTATGCTCGCATCAATACGCTCGATGTCACGTTTCCATCTTTGGGCCAGAGAAAGGAAGATATTCCCGCGATCATCCGTTCTCTTCTGCCAAAATGTTGTGAGCGAGCGAATTTATTTGTGAGGTATGAAGACCTCCCCGCTGACTTTGTAGAGTCGCTCACCGATGGGCTTGTCCAAGGCAATGTTCGAGGAAATATTCGTGGAGTTATTCAACAGGTGGAGCGGCTTCTTGTGTTTGCGAGAGATGAGAATGATCGACCCGCTTTCTCCAAATGGCGAAGTGTGCCCGGACTTCAATTAAAGCGTCCCGTGAATGCGCCTCCACGAGGAGCAATTACTCTTCATGAGATGAGTACGCGACCTCTCGATGTGGTGGGACCGGATTTTCCAGGACTGAAAACATTTCTCGACGAAATGGGTGAAAGAATTATTACCGAAGCCTCTCAAAAATTTCGAACAAAGACGGAAGTTGCAAAAGCTTTGAAGTTGTCTCGGGCCTCCATGTACAACGTCCTTCGGTCCAATGGAAAGAAAAGCGAAGCGATAGAGTCGAGCGATCCCTCGGATGCTGTCGAGCAAGAATCGATTAAATGTGTGGGAATTGCCTAATGACAAAAATAGATCCGGAAAAATTGCATCAATGGCATCACTGTTTAAAAACTCAGGTAGATATGCTCAAAAAAATTAGATCACCGATGATAGCCCAGTCAAAAACCGAGATCGCGGCGACCGAAGTTTACGACTCCGTTCTTTCGAGGCTGGAAGAACTTAAACAAGATATTGAAAAACATCGTGAGGAGAAATGAAATGATGAGATTAGCAACCACGACTGAAGCAGCACCGAGACTTCGTCTTGCCTTGCAATGTCGACCTTGGCCCGAAACCTTTCGCGACATTTTATTGCGACGAAGTATTTTTGAACGGTTTAAAGAAGATCATCTACTGGAGCCATCCTTTGCTACAGCTTGTGCCGTAGGAGTAAGTTGGCACCAATTTTCAGAGTTCATGCCGTGGTTTCTATGTCGAGCTTGCGCCAAAGTAAAAAATAACGAGAAGCGACACTACGTCATTCAAACTGCCTATGAAGAACTCGGAATGAAACGAGCAGACAAAATTCACCCTGATATGTTTTGGACTGCCGTGAGCGCTGCCGGGGTTACGGAGTTCCATAAAAACAAAATTCGCGAATCGAGCGAAATTCAAGAAACACTCGCATTTTTGAAACGCAAGTTGCTTTCGTACAAATCGGACGCCTCTGTTTTTGGAATTTTGTTGGGCTTAGAGTTTCCAGCTGAGGAAAATATCGAAACCATCTTTCGAGCACTCGCACATACCCAGGAGATTCGGGAGTTTTTGGATCAACATGAGTTCTTTGTTTTGCATCGAGAAATCGAAAAGGCTCATGTGGATCTGACCCTTTCGAATTTTTATAGGTTTTGCTCGAAACCCGCTGATCAAAAAAAGTTCTTAGGCGGATTTGAAGATGGAATTGAATTTTGGAACCGCTTTTGGGGGCGAGTCTCTGAAGCGATACGCATGGAAGAGCGGAGACCGAAACGTGCTTAGTCAACGCGAGTTTCGAAAGCTGCTAGTAGGCTCCTTTATTTCCCAAATTGGAAGCCATCTGCTGACGCTTTCTCTTTCAGCCTATATTCTTTTGCAAACAGGTTCTCCGCTGGATGCAGCTCTCGTTTTTGTGTTAACTTTCTTACCTGCTGCTTTTGTTTCGGATCGTGTCGGGCATTGGATCGATCGTCATCTCGGTCGATTCTTTCTAATTCGAAACGAGCTTTTTTCTGTTGGTCTTACGCTGCTCTGCGGCATCTGTGTTCGCCTGCATAGCTCCGTCATTTTTTTAGGAGTCGCCCTTTCGATAAGGTCCATCTTTCTTTTTATCGGAAGATCAGCCATTCAAAAGTGGATCAAACATATTTCGCCCAACGAAATTCAGGCGAGTCGGTTTAAGTTGCATTCATTTAATTTTTTCTTATCCACTTTGGTGTCAGGTCTTCTCGCAACAGTTTTGCTTTCGCGCGTCTCCATGAGTGCAATTATCATCATTGATGCCGCAAGTTTCATCCTGGGAATTTGTGTTTACGCCCTCTTGCAACCATTGCAAATCAAGACTGCATTATCCGAAAGGCTAGACTCAATCGAGTATTCAACTCGATACGGGATTGGTATTATTTTGCGCTCCTCAAAGCTTCGCTCGCTTTTCTTCATCGTCTGTGTCTCGCAGGCATTATTTCAGGGTGCCTACTCAGTTTTGGTTTCTGTTCTTCCAGTCGATAGACTTTCCATGGGACTGCAAGGGGTCGGATTTTTTCAACTCGCAGCTTCTCTTGGAATTATTGCAGGATTTTTTCTCGTCTGGAAAAAGCCTCGTTTTTTACTTTGGCCTAACCGACGGATTACAAATTTCGTGGTGTGGATTGCCGGGCTCTGTTCTCTTCTTTTGTGTGCGTTGAGCCCATGGCGTGCTGGCGGGTTGTTTTTCTTTTTTATGATGAATTTTGCTTACGAAAGCTTATGGCTTTCAAGTCACGCTGAATTTTTCAAAGAGAGTGTGCAGGAGCAAGTCGGCTTACTCAGTTTTACGCTCGTTTCTTGGGCTTCTTCGTTGATGGCCATTGCAACTTTGGTCTATGCCTTTTCCATTCAGGAGCTAGGAATCCGGTTTGGAACAATCGTCTTTTTATTTTTCATGGCAGTCGTTGTTAGTGTCGTGTACCTGCCGAACAGAAATCGTGAACTCGTAAATTTAAGTCGCGGAGAAGCCGCATGAAATTAACCCTTCTGATCTTAGAGCCCAAAGGAGCCATTCTAGAGATTGCGCGTGCGGCAAAAGAAAGGGATCTTCATGTGATTGCGCTTTCAAGTGACGAAGCTCTCATTAAGAACGCCCCCATGGCTTATCAGAAAGGGTCTCAGAGTATCGATGAAACAATCATGGTCGATGATTGGCAAAATCGTTCAGAGGTTTTTCGAATCTTCAATCGCCTGAGAGAACGTTACAAACTGGCAGGAATTTATTTCGGACTTGAAGCTTGCTCAGTTGCAGGTGCCCTGCTTCGAAAATCATTAGATCTTCCGACGACGCAAGCCGAGGTCATTGAGCTCATCATCAACAAATATGAACTGAGGAAAAAACTTCAAGAACTTCACCTTTCGCATTTAAAAAACTTCCGTGGATCGGAGATGAACGGTTGGACGGAGTGGAAGTTTGATGGAGCGGCTTACTTTAAGCCGATTTATGGACTCGGAAGTGCTTATGTCGAAAGATGCAAAAATTTGAATGATTTTCAACGAGCGCTCATGAAGTGGAATCAGCGAGGCACAAACGATCCGAAATGGGTGGCCCGCTATCTCGATCTCAGTACCGACTATCATCTTGAAGAAGCGTTTGATGGTGAGCTTCTCTCCGTAGAATCGATTTCGTTCCGAGGAGAATTTCAGCCTCTAGGTCTACTTTCCCGCATTCTCTATTCCAAAAATCCAGTGGTGGAGATGGGTTCCTGCTTTCCTTATCCTCATCCACTCTCTGAGAAAATCCTTGCGTTCGTGAAAGATGTCCATGAAAAACTTGGAATCACGGATGGGCCTACTCACACGGAACTTATCGTAAACTCCAAGGGCGAAATGGAAATTATCGATTTGAATCCTCGATTCGTGGGTGCCGATGTGATCCAGTCCATCAATTTTGCCTATGGCATTCGCATGGAAAATATGTTGTGTGATTACGCTCTTGGGAAAAAGCCAAGCTTTTCGCCCAAATTTCGTAAATTCTCCTGCTTGCAGTATTTTCTGCCGCCTGCCGTCGAAGAACTCACGTCGATTCAATTTCCAGAAACCGAAGAAGTGAAATTCCACACTCTCTTTTCAAAGATCGGATCGAAAATTATCGCGAAGGATACGCAATTTGATTATTTGGGAGCTTATCTCACCGTGATGCCAACGTTTGATAACGCGATTGAGCGCTCCGCTTCGCTTCGTCCTCGCGTACGAATCAATGAGCGGTACGCAGGAGTTTACTAAAATGAGCGATCATGGAGCATTTGTTATTACAGGTGGAAGTCGTGGACTCGGAGCCGCGCTTGCAGAAAAGGCTTACTCTCTTGGTTTTCCCGTGGCACTTATCGCGAGAGGCAAAGCGGATCTCGAAAAAACAAAAGATGAAATCCTAAAAAAGTTTGGTTCCAAAACGATGCTCTCTATTCATGCGGTGGATCTTACGGATGAGAAGAAAACGGCAAAAACCTTTGACGAGATTCGGAGCATTCATCAAAGCCTGCGAGTTCTTGTCAATAATGCAGGGACTTGGACGGGAGGAAAATCGATCCAGGAGCTTACGCATGAAGACGTGCAGGACTCACTCGATTTGAATTTTTTTGCGGCTTTTAACGCTACGAAAGCTCTCCTTGCGAATCATAAATCTGGCGACTCTCTTTCGATTATAAATATCGGAGCAACGGCTTCGCTGAGAGGAGCTGCACGGACTTCAGCATTTGCTGTGGCAAAATCTGCTCTTCGAGCATTTTCCCAGTCCTTGGCCAGAGAGCTCGGACCAGAAGGCGTTCATGTGGCTCATTTTGTCATCGATGGAATGATCGATAATCCGAGAACTCGAAAATTAAATGCAAGGCGGCCTGACAATCGTTATCTCAGTATGGAATCTCTTTCCAAAGAAATTCTGCACGTTGCATTTCAGGAGCCGGACTGTTGGACCTTTGAATGGGATGCAAGAACTCATAATGCTGAATGGTAGACTGATCAGTGCCACGTTTCTCCTCGGCCTTCTAGGCTTTGCTTCCATGGTGAGCGCGAAGACTTTTCGAGTAGGACTGGTCTTTCGGTATGACTATGAATTTGATGCAGTTTGCCTTACGTTGACGAAAGGAATCGGGGCGGCGAAAGATCTTTTTGAAAAGACCCATCCCAACGTAAAAATTGAGCTCAAGCGCTATGCGCATGGCGAAACTTTAGAGTCGGTAGTCGCGGCGACCGAAAAAGTGATTCACGACAAAATTCCGGCCGTGATTGGAGGGAATCAAAGTAATGAATCAATCGTGATTGCCGAACAACTCGATCCCAAGAAGATCGTTTTTATCACGCCAACAAGCTCTCATCCCAAAGTGACCGAGAATAAAGATTTTGCATTTCGTGTCTGTTTTACGGACGATGAAGTTTCAGCAAAATTAGCTAAATTTGTTGCTGAAAAATTAAAGCCCACGATTCTTGGTGTCGTCCACAACATTTCAGAGCCTTATCCAGATTATTTGACCTCCCATTTCTTAGAAGCCTTTCGTCAAAAGATGCCAAAACTACCGACCATCGAGGAAAAAATCGTTCGGGGCCAGATCCATTTTGAAGATATTATTTCTAAGTTCATGGAGGGAAAAGTCACGCATGTGCTCATGCTCACCTATGACACGCATCTCTTTCGCTTTGTTGCGCAAGCTTCGGGAAAGGGATTTTTTCCCGTGTACATTGGAAGTGACGGTTGGGGAAACGATAACTATGTGATTAAATCGGTCATTGAATCTAAAGCCGAGGGACAAAAGTTTATCGGCTTTCGAAATACCTACTGGAATCCGGATCTAAAAACTCCATTCGGCGAGAAATTTAAACAGACCTACCTGCATCTTTTCAACGAAGAGCCAAACGCATGGAGTGCCATCGCGTTTGATGCGGCTTGGGTCCTTTTCGAAGCCATGAATCGGAGCAAAGACCCTGAAAATTCTAAGGAGATTCAACAACACCTTCGAAAATTAAAAAAAGTTTCGCTGGTTACGTCTAATGACTTCTCTTTTGGTCCTAATAATTCACCGCGAAGGGAGCTTGTTATTTTCCGCATTGATCATATGGGTAGTCATTTTGTGGAAACTCTGCCATGAACCAGAATCGCGCGGCTCCTCGTAAACTTTTGAGTCTCTACCAAGTCGGATCATTTCTCGTCCTCTTGATCTGCTTGCTCGGAGCCTCCATTTTTCTTGCGCAATCCTATATTAAAAAAGAACGGGAGCGTTCTGAAATCTATGCCGAACAGCTGAAATATTTTTTTGAATATCAGTATCGGACGATTTCGGAGGAGATGTGGACGCAGAATTACGAATCCATTTCGGTTCACGTTGCCGATATTGCCAAGCAATTGGGGCATGCGACTTATCGGATTATCTTGCTCGATCCGAGTGGCAATTGCGTATTTTCGGCAAACACGGATGGCTCAACACGAAACTGTGAGACACTTCAGGGCTTGAAGGATGAAATGCCTCGATGGAATCAGTCTTTCAATATTGAGCCTCTCTTTCGATTTGATTCACTGAAGCGGCAGCACATTTATATGGTGCCGCTCCGGATAGGCTCAATTCACAAAGGCTATCTCTACGTCGCCCTCTCCGATCCGTATGGTTTTTACCGTGGTCATACGATATTAGCGATTTGGGAGCTCTTTCGAGTTCCCATTTTATCCATTCTTTTACTTTGGTTCTTTTGGCTCGTTTTTTCTCGCATTTTCATTTTAAAGCCCTATTTATCACAGCTCGTGGAGCTCGAACGCAAAGAATCTCTTGGAAAAGTGGCAGCTCAATTGGCCCATGATATTTACTCGCCGCTGACATCTCTCATGAAGGTCGTGAAAAACTCTCATAAATTTCCGCCCGAGGAGCGTGAATTACTCAAATCCGCGGCTTCGAGGATTTCTCATCTCGCGAATGATATTCTCGGTAAGTATCGATTCGTATCTCAGAAACCTACCAAGGAATTTCATTTTGTTTCGACCCTTACGAAATCAATCTTAGATGAAAAACAAGTTTTTATTAAAGGACGAAAAAAAATACAGATGGAACTTGAAATCGAAAATTCGGCCCTTTTAGAAGGGGTCACACTTTCTCCTACGGAATTTGAAAGAATTCTTTCCAACCTTCTCGACAACGCGATCGATGCATCTGATGGGAAAAGAAGAAATACCATTAAAGTCAATGTTTCCAATAAGACGAATCAAATCCTTGTGTCAATCGAAGATTCTGGAAAGGGAATCGATCCAAAAATATTGGGCCTCCTTCGAAGCGTAGGTGGATCGTTTGGTAAAGCGAAGGGATCGGGGATGGGACTTACCCATGCCCGGGAGACTCTCAAAAGAGTTGGCGGCAAAGTCAAAATAGAATCGGAGCTCAATCGCGGAACCACTGTGAAACTCTGTCTTCCGATCGCACCCACTCCCATTTGGCTTGTGAAAGAGATTACGCTGGGGAGAGATGAAAAAATTGTGGTTATGGATGATGATCCAAGCATTCATTTGCTTTGGGCACAGCGCTTAAAAGGCTATGACTGCGCCTTTCTTTCGACTCCCGAAAAATTCGACATCAGTAAATTTTCACTGGAAAAAAGTCGTTTTCTTTTTGATTATGAGTTTCACGGAAGTTCTATGACTGGGCTCGATGTTTTCGAGAAGCATGGACTTGAAAGACGAACCATTTTAGTAACCAGTCATTTTAATAACGTCGAATTGCAAAGAACCGTGGAAGAGCTCGGACTCAAGATTCTTCCAAAGTTAATGATTTCTGATGTTCTCATACATGAACTAAATGCACCGCTCTCAAATGTGAGAAAGTACCTCGCAATTTTGATTGACGATGATTCTTCGGTCCATGCCGGATGGCATTACGATGCTCATCGACTCAGTCGAGAAGTCTTGACTTGCTTCGATGAAGGAGAATTTTTCAGATATGGCGTGGATGAAAGTACTCCGATTTGTATCGACAAACATTTGCCAAATAAAATTTCAGGAATCGATGTGGCAAAACGTCTTTGGGAAAAGGGCTATCAATATCTTTATATCGCGACTTCCGATCCGCCTGAAAGCATTCCTTCCTGCCCGTTCATAAAGGGAGTCGTTGGAAAGGATCTACCTGAGGAATTTTTGATGGAGGCTACCATCAGTTCAAAAAATTTTCTTCCTCGCCTTCGGCGAGGAGATTGAATCGTGGCTTCGCACACGATTCAATCTCCTGCCTCAGGAAAAGACAGGGCCGGCCCTTCGGGCACGGCCGAGGGCCAAGAGCAAAAGGGTAAAAGTGAAAAGTATTACTTCAGGGTCCTCACAAGGCGAAAACCGAGATTGTTGGCCCGGCCCCGGGAGAACGCCGCCGCGGTAAGCCGAGCGCAAGAACCGCGCATCGTTGAACCAAGAGCCGCCACGAACCACGCGGTCAGAGCCTGTATCAGCACCCTTGGGATCTTTTCCGCCCTGAGGAGACTCCGAATACCAGTCGCTTACCCACTGCCAAAGATTTCCATGCATATCGTAAAGTCCCCAAGGATTCGGTTTCTTGCTCGCAACTTCGGCTGTTTGACTGCCCGAATTATCTGAGAAAACCGCATAGTCTGAAAGATCTTCTTTTCGGTTTCCAAACGAATACGCTGTCTGCGTTCCAGCTCTCGCAGCATATTCCCATTCGGCTTCGGTAGGCAATCGATAGCCTTCGCAATCCTGAGGCATGCCAGAAGGTGATTGAATTTTCGGAACTCCGTCGCAATTGAGATCTCCCTTTTCTGCACTTCCCGTACATTTAAGTCCGGAGAGATCATAACACGCTTTGAATCCCGCCATTTCCGAAAGCCTGTTCGCAAAGACGAGAGTGGACCACCAACTGACATTCTCAACGGGACGATTCGCACTGACTCGCACTCCATTGAGCTCTATCGCAGAGCTTACAAATGAAGACGGATTGGAGCCCATCACAATTACGTATTGAAGTTGAGTCACATCGGTTTTTGCGATTTCAAAGGATTTGGTGATTTGGACGGCGTGCTGAGCTTCGTTCGCATATCGCCCCTCTTCAGGAGGATTGGATGGGCTTCCCATTGTAAATTCGCCGGGCTCGAGTATCACGAATTCCGTCGAAACGGGATTCATATTTCGAAAAATTTCCGAGCCAAGCGCTTGCCTCAAACCAAAGGAGGCCAAGAGTTGAAAATAGAAACTCTTTGGCGGAAGCGCTTTCGCAGGTCTCTCAGGGCCCTGGGCGATGACGACAGGTCGATCTTGAACCTTGAGACGCTCAGGACCCATGGCAAGCCATTCCTTTGGAAATTCTTTTTGCCACTGGGGACGAGAACGAAAGATTTTAAGCAAGGCTTCATCCATGGCTGGACTTAAGTAATGAAGAGCAACGTTCATACGCTTTCCGAGTCCGGCCCAAATCTCATCCGAAAGTTCCTTTGAGTGATTCACATAAAAATCAAGGATGTTCGCCGTGAAATTTCCTTCTTCAGCTTCTTTCTTGAAATCGTGCTTCTTCGGTTCAGACGCAGGTTTTTCATAGCGAATAAAATTCAGAAGTTCCTCGGCGACTTTTTCGTTGTAAGGAAAATCGGCCATGGCAACTTTCGCGCCAAGCGCATATCGGTCATGGTCGTTCAATTGAAAGAGAGGGGCATCGTCCTCCAAGGAATTGAGAATATCGTAAATAGATTGAGTGAGTGCCTTGGTTTGATTTTCTTGAAAACGAGGTTGCTCTGAATTCCTCAAGAAAGCCGAAAGAAGCGGAAAAGCCGCAGCACCCCAACCTTTTACTTTCGTATAAATAAGGCTGTCATTTAAACTCCGATCAAAACGCTCTGCCAAAAAGTCTGCACTTCTTGGACTCAAAGATTTTCGAGCGAGCATCAGATGCTCTAACGGTTGCTGATCCTTTTCGTCTCGCGCTCGCGAAATTATGCGGTCTATATTTTCGTCGGAGATTCGATACGTAAAAAGCTCTTCCGCGAGCACCCTTGTCTTTTGATGAAGTCTTGCTTTCTCGGGGTCCGTCGGATCGGGGCTAAATAGCGCGTCTGCGATAAGTTCAGGTTTCGTCAGAGTCACAGGAAGACTCGGTGCCTTAAAAATAGTCTCTCGATAATCTTCAACGATCTTTCGACCAAGATCTGAATCACCAAACGCGGGAGTAAGGACCGAGGCTTTGAAGGTCGCCGCTTCATTGGTACGTAGATCATTTCCGCCGACTGCTATACCCGAATGATCTTCTACATCGGCTTCCCATTGAAGAGTGGCGGCGAGGCGGTCTGTATTTGCAGCCTTTTTCTTTTCTTCATCGAGCTCCTTAGAAAGCGCGACAAATTCAGGGAGACTTTGAAAGTATTCTTCCTTTCGAAGACCTCGAAGTTTATCAAAAAAATAAATCCATGGGTGAAAACCGCCCCTCATTTTAAAGAAGTCCGAGAGAGTGGCGCGAACTTTCTCATCGTTGTCCGAAAATTGAGCGGTGTCCCGAAGAAGTGCTTCTGTCACAGGAACGAGCCCTGAAATTCTTCGATGGTAGAAATCTTGAAAATTCTTATCGGGTGAACTTGATAAAAACTTTCCCAAAATTTCAAGTCTTTCACCTACTCGCTTGCGATCATTTGTCGCCTCAATAGGCAAAGAATTTTCAATGGCAACCATTTTCAACGATTCCGCTGCCACTATGGCATTGAGATGCAAGCGATCTTCGGGAGTAAGCGAAGCAGCGCTTGCTTGAAGATTTTCGAGTTGGCTGGCATTTAGGTTAGGAGAAAGCAGTTGTGTCGTAAGGGCGCTAAGGGATGGAGCCGACTTTTGTGCTCCAATACTCGCATTCTGCTTTTCGGCAGCCAGCAAAGCTTCACCGACTTGGGAGCGCGGCTCAACACACTGATTGGCCGAATGATCGCCTGTGACAGATACTAAACTGAAAAATGTCGTAAGCAGCCAAACCACGCCGGGTTCTCCTCAAATGAACGAATTTGCAAGTCTTGTGCCACGAAACACGGCCTTTTGAAGAGAATCAAATTTAAAATTTGCGCTCGAAAAACCCCGACTAAGCCGCTCGTAGCTATGGTGTCTGGCGCGGTCCATGAGGTTCGCAAACTTTGCGTGCGACATTGTAAGTTTTACATGAGACATCAGAGTCCCAATAAGGTAAATAAACCGAGGGATTTCCTTGTATAAATGCCTTTAAATCAAGGTGCTGGGTGCCACGATTCTTGCATTATTTTGGGAGTTAGGAGGAGAGTTTGGTTTTAAGGAGAACCTTATTTGCGTCGACGGTGGCAAATGACAGCTTTCAGTCTTTTAATTCTAAGTTCGTCAGGCTTAGGCAGAGGTGTCTTGTCTGCTGCCGAAAAGGATTTATCCCCTCCTTCCGATCAAAAGCCATCTTCTTTGCCGGTCAGTAGTGCTTGTTCTCAGGAACTTTCTGAACTCGCCACACGAGTCAAATCTAAACTTCAAAATTTAGGTCCTCTCCCTCTCGATACGCCAACGATCGCGGAAGGAATTTATCGCTTAGGGCAAGATCTGCAATCCCAAGGTCAAGATTTTCAAAAAATCTCGCAACTTGAAAACGATCTTTTTCAAGGCCGAGTTCCGCCTCAGCAAATTGAGGCTCAAGCCCATCAACTTTTAGAACATATTGCGCAACAGGCCGATCCCAAACTCAACCAAATGGAGAGCGAGCCGCAACTTCGACGTGAAGTGGAGGGACATCGACTGCTGATGAAACGGGCCGAGAAACTCATGAAGAGTGCTCAGTACCGACAAACTCAAGAAGGTCGAAGCGAAATGCAATCTCAAGATCAAAGTGGCTCAGGCAAAGAGCAGAAGGACTCCGCTTCATCGCAAGAGAGCAAGAAAGAAAGTTCTCCGCAAAATCAGCCCGGTGGACCTTCGAATGAGCAAAGCGGTGAACCACAAAAAGAATCGGAAAGCGGCCAAGCTTCGAACGCCGAAAATCAAATGACCGAGAATTCAGCGTCACCTCCTCAGTCGGGTCAAGCAGGTGGCGAATCATCGCAGCAAAATTCTTCTCCTCAAAATGCAAAGAATGAGGGTTCTCAAGAAAATTCTTCGTCGCCACAGAAGGGTGAAGGATCAGAACAGGCCGGGAAGTCTCCTTTGAGTTCTCAAGATCAAACTTCTTCGCAATCATCGAATCCGTCGAATTCTGATCAAGGGGCGGGCCAAGCATCGGGAAGTCAGACTCAACAAGAGGTGAACAAGCCACTGAAGGCCTCAGAAGATCAAGGCACTCAATCTCAATCGCCTAAGACACAACATCCTCAGCAAATTAAGAATAACAAAGGTCAAAGTTCAAAGCCTTCGTCGGAACAATCTCTCGCTCAGCGACTCAAAGATCGCGCCATGAAACTCTTTGAAAAGATTAAAGGACAGAAATCGAGTCCGACAAAAGCGAAGCCTGAAACTGAAGAACAAAGTTCGCAGGAACAGCAAAATGAATCCAAAGGTTCTCCATCAGGAAAAGACCAATCTCCCAAAACTCCTGAAGAGCGCAGTCGAAAAAATCTTCAGGGAGCGGGAACAGCTTCCGTTTCTCTGGTGCTCAAGCAAACTTTCTCGGATCTTTGGGTAGAAGCTCTTCGAAAGAATACGAGTTCGCAGGCGCTTCTCGACAGTTTGATTGAGTACGCTCGACTAGCGCGTACCTTTCATGGAGAGCACCCCGATATGCTTTTCTTAGAAGGTTTCGCAAAGCGTGCGGAAAAACTTTTTGAAACGATCGAGGCACTTCACATTTCCTACAAAGATCCTGAGGAATTTTTGCTGTCGCAAATCGGGCGCGTAAGCAGCGATCCGAAGCCTTTCAAAACATTTTTAGAAATTCAAAAATTGGTTTACGATACTCTGCGTGCCGAAACAAAATTCACCCCTGAAGAATCTCAAGTGTATGACAAAATTGTCGAGCTTCTGAAGAAGTTTCAAATTCCAAAAGGCAATCCCACAGAAAATCAAATTGCTGAAACTTTCATGAACCAATTAATGGGCCCCCTTTCCAAGGCAGCCGTTCGAAGAGCTTATCCAGGCTCAGGTCCGCTTTCGGTGAATGTGCCTCAATTGGTTTCAGCTATTCAAGGCGGGCAAGTCACGGATCTTCTCATTATGTCACGCTTGAAACCTTATCTTCGCATTGCTCGCTTTGAAATGTTAAAGCCCATGACCTCGCTTGTGAATTTAGGCCCTCGCGTGCCGATTTCAGATTCCGATGTCGATCTTGCGCCAGCAGAAGATCTTCAAAATCGAGGAAAAATTTATCGCGACGGTCCTCTTCGTTTTGATACGCGGAGACTTCTGGCGGAAGATCTTTCACAAGAAATGCATCGCGATCCCATTTCAAAGAATTCTCCGAAGGACAGAACTCCGTTTATTGTCGACATTCCTATTTACGATATCAGCGGCTCGATGAGCGAGCAGAGAGCCGGGCATGAGGTGAATCCGAAAGCACGAGTGCAGACGTATCTTCTCGCCGGGCTTGAAGACGACAGCCAAATCAGAGTAGCTCAAGGAAAAGCGCGGCATCTTCTTTATCGAATGCCATTTGATGGAGATCCAAAGCCTGTAGAAATTTTGAAGACTCTCGACGAAAATCAGCGCGACTTCGATCGGCTCCGCCAAGCAGCGCTCACAGGAAGTGGCGGAACTCAAATTTCAATCGCAGTTCTTAAAGCTCTTTCTCTCATCAAAGAACAAGCAAGCGGTCCTTACCCGCTCAGACGAGGCAATATTTTTCTCATTACCGACGGTCAGGAAAGCGGCAGCATCCAAATCGATGCCATTATTCAAGCGCGCAAGCAGATCGATATGAGTCTACCGATAGCCTTCCATGTGATTACGCTTGGAGAGGGAAATGAGGAATTGCGTTCTCTTGCTTCTCAACCTGAACGAATACAGGGGCTCTTCCAATATAGTTATCAGCATTTAAGTTACGAGGACTTGAATCAAATTCTAGATCCCAATTTAAGAATAGAAGTTCTTGAGCAAATTGCCAATCTGACCCGAATGGAAGGGCGACCACTTATTTCGAACGCCCAGGTCTTGAGCCTCAAACAAGCGATGGTTCGACAGACCACCAAAGGTAGTTTGGAGAGAATTTCGGTCGAAGATCGAAAAGCGCTCCTCCATCTTCTTCATGAAGCGCCGAAGTTTTCCGACGCTTCGGCGGAGGCTCAGAATGCGGCGCGACTTTTTGAACCCGTGCTCAAGATTTTACATTCGTCAGGAGTGCGCGATCTCCTCTTCGAAGCCAAATTCAGAATTTTACAGAATTATGTGAGAGCCTTCTCTGAAGAGGCTGAGATTTCAGAGGACATTCTCTTTGAAGCGCTTCCGACCTCGTTGCGAATGCGACTCGAAGAAGCACTTAATTTCCCGGAGGACCATCGACCATGAAAACCCATCCTTATTTTACATCGTTCGTTTTCATTCTTTGCCTTGGATTTCTCCTTCCGCCGATTGAGGGAGCTAATTCAGAGGTGACATCGAATTCTTCGGAGATTTCGTGCCCCCAACTTCTCGGAGGTATGACCGAACATCACCCGATGGTTTCCGAAATTGCTGCAAGAGCCGATCGGTTTAACAATTATTTCAAGTCGGCCTCTCAGATTGTGGTCGAGCGCGATTACCTGATGACCTTGGCTAAGTATGCACTGATTGCAAAGGAGCATATTCAACTCATCGGTCCTCCCGGAAATGCAAAGTCGATGTTTGCGAATTTGGTTTACGGCGGAATTACGGATGAGGCGACAGGAAAGACGTCTTATTTCAAAACCAGTTTTAATAAAGAAACCACTCTTGCCGACACTCATGGTCCCATCGATTGGAAAGCTCTCGAAGATGTGAAGGAAGTTCGACGTCTCTATAACAAAGGGATCTTGGGATACCATCTCGGATTTTTTGACGAGAATTTGGATATTAGCGCTCGCGCTTTGAGAAATGTTCTCGATGTTTTGGCCGAAAGATCGCATGGCCAAAATGGAAGCATCCACCAAGGGATCACTTGGAGTGTTATTAACGCCTCCAACAAATATATTGCGCAAGCGTACGAGCAATTTGGAGGAAATGAACCTCAAGCCGTTTTTGATCGGATTGCCTTTATTGCCTATATCGCTCCTGATTTTCAATTCGTAGGTAATTGGAAAAAATTAGATTCGAAGGCGAAGGGTCGAAATCCAGCAGGACTTCCGCCGCTCTATTTTCAAGATATCGCCGCCCTTCAAGATAAAACTTATGACGTCGTAATCCCCGACTACATTTATAATCTTGTGGGCCATATGGTTTATAGCCGTCGTCCTGAAATTGAGGCGATGGAAGATACTTCAAGACGAAAACATCAGGAAAAAGTCAGGAGTGGGGAATTTTCTCTGCCCCCTTGGAAGGCCACCAAATACAATTCTCTTCGAACTCAAGGAAAGGCTTACAATATTCTTCGCGCCATTGTGGTGAACGACTGGGCCGAGCGTGGCGGATCGCGGCCTCTTGTTGCCGGAATTGAGGATGTTCAAAAACTAGAGTCGTTTTTTGGAATGGAAGGACCATCGGGCAGCTTCTTTGAAAAGGAACTCGACAGAAGCACCGATCCCTATGAAAGAGACCAACTGGAGACCGTTCAAAAAGAACGCGACTTCTTTCAAGGGATGATGAAGACGACTCAGCAAGAATTTAATGAAGCTTTTTATAAACACGATTGGGTCGATCTCGCAGCCTCTCGCGAGAGATATCCAAAGATGTTAGCGAAAGAAAAAGCGGAATTTCTAGAGCAATTCGGCTCTATTTATCGAGAGGCTGAAATCAGTAAGCCTACCGACACCACTCACCCATGGGATTTAACTCCTCAGCAGATTGCCTATCAGGCTACTTCGGAAACCGTTGCCGAATGGCTGCGAAAAATGGAAAGTCCTGAGAAAGCGGAAGCGCTTCTGAAGAAATGGAATAGTGAGCTTGGACAAGAAAAGGACAAAGTCCTTCGAGAAGTGGCCGAGCGTGAGCAGAACGAACAGCTTGCTAAGGAAAAATCCGCTGCGGAAAAGAAGAAGCAAGAGAAAGAACTCATCGCAAAAGGCGGAACCTTCACAAATGCGTTTTCGCTGTTTGCGAAAGAACGATCCATTGATTTGCAATTTATTAAAAATGCCGATCAGAAATCTTTTGCCTTTAATGCGGTGAAACCTGCGGGCCCATTTCAGATGGGTAGCCCTAAACGCGAAACGGGACATTCTGACGATGAAAATCCTGTACAAGTAACGCTGACGAAGCCATTTGAGATGATGCAGACTCCCGTCACTCAGCTTCAGTGGTATTTAGTGATGGGAAATAATCCATCGCAGTTTAAAGAGCAGCAACATTCTGATGGAGATTTCATCACGATCAATAGTGAAACTCTGAACGCTAATCACCCCGTCGAAAAAGTCTCCTGGGAAGATGCTCAAGAATTTATCAAAAAATTAAACGAGAAAGATCCGAAATATAACTATCGACTGCCTACGGAAGCGGAGTGGGAGTTAGCTGCGCGCTCAGGGACCACGACGGCCTACTCCTTTGGCAATGATGAAAGCCAGCTTGGTGACCACGCCTTCTTTTCAGGTAATTCTGGAAGTCGAACTCATGCCATCGGTTTAAAAAAACCAAATCCGGGTGGATTTTATGACATTCATGGAAACGTTTGGGAGTGGGTACAAGATTGGTACGATAATAAACTGCCAGGTGGCGTAGATCCACAAGGTCCTTCTACGGGCTCTTTCCGCGTGGTTCGTGGCGGCTCTTGGGCCGACGTTGCGCAGTTCTTGCGCTCGGCTGGCCGCGGCGGCGATCATCCGGGGCCCGGGGCAGCGGTCTCGGTTTTCGCCTTGTGAGGACCCTCAAGTAATTCTTATCGCTTTTACCCTTTTATTCTTGGCCTTTCGCCGTGCCCGAAGGGCCGGCCCTGTTTTTGCCTGAGGGAGGGAACTGAATCGTGCGCGGAGCCACGATTCAGTTCCCTCGCCGAAGGCGAGGAAAAAATTTTTAAAATGCGATTTAAGGTGTTTATGGAGTCAACCGTGAGATTAAAAAATTTAATTTTTTAAAAACAAAATAGGTCTGCCAGCGGCAAGGCTAGGCCATAAGCGGGTTTTAGCAATTTCATCCTCTCGCCACTGAGATCAAATTTCTTGAAATAGTACGATATTTAACGTACAACTAAATCATGGGGGAGAGGGGAATACGCTCTCGCGTGATCAAAGCCCTAAGGCAGGGCAAAGTTCAGCACGAGGCGATTGATGGAGGCGTGAACGAAGACGATCTACTCCAGTCCGGCCAAGTAAGTGCGGAAGAGGTGATCGATTTTTTGAAGCTGACTCGCGGTATGGAACACGAAGAAATGATACATCCTAAGATGCCTCACGTCAGAATGAATATTTTTCGCTCTAATATCGAGGCAGGTGGGCTTAATTTTGATTGGTATGTGAAGTGTTACTGCCTTTCCGAAATCGTGAAAGAAGTCTGGTTCGTCAGTGTGCACTCAATTTGAGGGAAGGGGTTAACATGGGTAAGTTTTACTGCGAGGGAGATGCTTCGAAAGGATATTGTAGTCGATGTAAGTCCGTAGTCCGAACGACTTTCAAACTCACCACACTTCCTCTGTCTTCAAAACGCGGGAGTGTGGATGGCGTACTTGCCGCGCTTTGTGATATTTGTGGAGAAGTCGTTTCTATTCCTCAACAGTCCACTCCACGTATTCGCGAAATTCTTCTCGATAAAAAGTGCTCAGTCGAAGCTCGAATTCCGAGGCATCTGCGGGATGTCTTGCTTTCAGTCTGCTCCGAAGTCGCGTCGGACACCAAAGCAACCGAGATCGAGCCCTTTGTGATCCGTTATTACATCGCGCATATCGCTCACAATAAAATTAAGCTCGATCAGCTTAAAAAACATTTAAAGTCGAGACTGACTGAAGGAAAGGCAAATGATCGAATCTCGTTCCGAATGAGCGACCAAGTCTTTCGGAAATTCGAAGAAAAATTGAAAGCATTCAAGATGAGCAAGACCGAAGCCCTCAAAGCTATCATTCTTCAGGCCAAGACAGATCTCATCGATAAAGGAGCCCCACGCCGACTGCGAGAAATCAGTATGTCGGCTTCGGCGGCGTAAGGACTCATTCATGGCACTCCTCATGAAAATTTTTTCACTTACTTTCAACTCGGCCATCGGTGGATTTGATGACGAACCCCTTCGGGATTTTATGAAGGATAAAGAAATTATATCCATTCGCGATCATCTGTTCGTGCGAAATGAAATTCCTTACCTCACGGTGATTGTGAAATATTTTCCGTTTCGGCAAGAAGTGGCTTCCAGTCCTACTTCTTCGGTCTCTGGCAAATCATTTGAAAAGAGAGATGAGTCGTGGAAACAGCTTTTAACAGAAGCCGATATGGGACTTTTTAACCTCCTTCGCGATTGGAGATCGCAGCGTTGCAAAAAAGAAGGAGTGCCGCCCTATATTCTTATGACCAACAAACAGCTCGCCGAAATCGTCAAGCTGCGCCCCCAATCTTTGGCCGAGCTTGGCAAAATCGAGGGCATTGGAAAAGGCAAGCTTGAGAAATACGGCCAGGATATTCTTTCGATCTCTAAAGTGGAAGTAGCGACGCCATCGGCGCAGCAGGCTTCGTGATGCCTCAGCGCGAATCGTTAACCCTGACTGGAGATGCTCGATCAGAGTCCATCGAAGACTTGCCGATTTTTGTCAAATGGCTCGATTTTCTGAAATGGCTTCTCACAACGACCGAAAAGTTTCCGAAAAAAGTGAAATACACGTTCTCAGATCGTCTCAACACTCTGGCGCTGGATATGCTCGAAGAGCTGGTGGAAGCGCGTTACTCTCGAAACAAGTGGGAATTTCTTCGACGTTGTAATCTGCGTATCGAGAAGCTGAGAGTTTTGCTTCGCATTTCTTACGAATCTCGATTCCTTTCGCATGATGCTTATAAACATTCCATGTATGGACTCAACGAAATCGGCAAGATGGTTGGCGGTTGGATGAAGCAACAGCATCAAAGAGAGGCCAAAGGATGAAGCGCCTCAATCACTTATTTGAAAAGGTTGTAAGTTTCGAGAACCTGCTTCTGGCATCGAAGAAGGCTTTAAGAGGTAAAAAGAGTCGAGCCTCCGTTGCCCATTTCTACTTTCATTTGGAAAATGAGCTCATCACGCTCCAGTCGGAACTTGCTTCGGAAAATTATCGACCGAGTTCCTATCATCAATTTGAAATTCGTGAGCCCAAAGTGAGGCAAATCTGTAGCTCACGCTTTCGCGATCGCGTTGTGCACCACGCGATCTGCAACTGGATCGAGGAGCCTCTAGAGCGTCGACTCATTCACGACACCTACGCGTGCCGCCTGGGAAAAGGAGCTCACGCTGCAGTGAATCGTACTCAGGAATTTACCCGAAGGAATAAATATTTCCTCAAATGCGATATTCGTAAATATTTTCAATCGATCGATCACAGCATTTTAAAAAGTCTGCTCAGAAGAATTCTCAAAGATAAAAAATTGCTTCGATTAATCGATCTCATTATCAATCATGGAGTTCCCGACAGTGCGCCCGGCAAAGGCCTTCCCATCGGAAATTTGACAAGCCAGCATTTCGCCAACTTTTATCTCGGAGAATTGGATCATTATCTTAAAGAACGACTTCGACTCAAAGCTTACGTGCGCTATATGGACGATTTCATCAGCTTTTCGAATGATAAAAATGATTTACAGGAGCTTTTAGAAAAAATCAGACAATTCGCTTCCGAAAAATTAAAACTCGAATTGAAAAAAGAGGTGGTACGAATTGCACCCGTATCGGAAGGAGTACCATTTCTAGGTTTTCGAATTTTTCCAAATCTCATTCGGCTCCAGCGGCCAAATTTGGTGCGCTTTCGAAAAAAGCTCAAGAAACGTGAGGCCCAGTTTCGAGCTGGCTTGATTGACGAAAAGCAACTGGCTGTCTCGGTAGGAAGTATGGTGGCTCATATTCAGCATGTAAATTCAACTCGGTTGAGGAGGAGGGATTTTGAAATAAGTTTGGCGTCATGACCGAACCAGGCTCTAACCGCGTGATTCGTGGCGGCTCTTGGAACAACGATGCGCAGAACTTGCGCTCGGCTAACCGCAACAACGATCATCCGGGGAACCGGAACAACAATCTCGGTTTTCGCCTTGTGAGTACAAGTTTTTACCCGATAGATGTCGTTTACGGATGGCATCTCAGTGTAACAGGAAATTTGTCCAGGTCATGACACCAGCGCCGATGAAAATCGGACAAATAAAAAAACGGCTCGCAGCGTCTGGTAGGATCGGCCTGATCCGAAGGCCGTTGCGGGCATTTTGCCGACACTGATGCGTGCGTGTGAATAGGCGGAAAGTTTCCGATATTTGAATTATATTTGAGACTATCGAGAACGCATGCGAAACCCTAAGAATTTTAAGAATACACGGGGTGGACTCAATTGATTGTTTTTGAAACTAAATCTTTGAAATCATTTTATTTTTTTAAAATTTCTCCTCCTTTCTTTTCGTGTTAGAAATCTGATGCTCTATCCAGCTGAGCTATGGGCACATCTTAATAAAATGATCACACCAGAGCTCCACTGGATAGAGCAACTGCTCTCTATTCCCTGTACTCGCCTCTGGCGAGATAGCTGAGCTATGGGCAAATCTATGGATAAACTGGGCTACAAATCCTAGCCTTCGTTTATACGGGTTCATTAATCGCAACAACAAGGTCAAAAAGAAAATCTATCACGGGTAGATTGCATTCTGTCCAAAATGGGCATAGACCCCTCAAACGAGGTTTGCCCATGATTAAGGCCAAAATTCAATTCTTACTCTTTGCATTTGCGACAGCCCTCAGTTTGGGCACATTTCCGGCGCAAGCGGGGTATTTGAAATGGAATAAAGCGTGCGGCGAAGCCCTCGAACGAATGGGGTTACTGAAATTTCAACCTTCGGCGGAACTTGTAAAGTGGGCCGAATCAGGATCAACAGAACGCCGCGCACTTCCTTTCCTTGGTACAAAAGAGCTTGTTGTTGACCTACCATCGGAACCGGTAACGGGAGTCTCAATTGATTCTGCTGGAAATCAGATGCTTCAGGCAATTCGAGAACATTTTCTGCAACGAGATGAGACTGGAGAGAGATACGGTTCCAGGGCATTTCTCCCACTTGAAACAGGGTTATTTTGGTCAGCGGTTGATCACTTACGGACTAACGCAGTTCCAATTCGGATTCACGAGGTGAAAAGAGTTTTCGGGCGTCGGCATCTTTTTATTGAGATTCTTCCCCATGATCATACGAAGCTCGGCCAGTTCGCAGCGGAAGCTATGGATCAAACCGGAACGCGAACAATCTTTTGGCCAGAAATGTTGAGATTATTTGGGGCAGCGTTCATACAGCCCGTCGAGATGCAATCAAATAATCGGGCTCAACGGGCAAGAGCTTATATCCTGCCTGCCAGAGATCATCTGGCACCAAACACTATCATCGTCTCGATTCATGGGCTTCTGACACTTTCGCCGAAGAATCCGGAAGTTCATGAGAACCATCATCGCCTCACAGGTTATAAGCTCTCTCACAAAGAACCTTACCTTTTTCATGGAACGTCAATGGGGTTTGCTTTTGGAAAGCCGAACCTACCTGACAAACTCGTGCCAATATCAAAAGTTTATACTGGGATGATGAGCTATGATGAAAATGATGCTCGGTTTGTACAATTACGTGAAGTGGGACCCGAACTCGCACAGGAGATCCAAGAAAAGGGCCTTGAAGATCCCATAGTTCAGTTACGGCTCAAAAGTTGGAGAACGGGCTTGGATGTCACCGTGTTTCTGAGTGAGCGTACTATCGAGATTGCGGACGAAGTCGAACGCACCATCAAAGAGCAAAATAATATGATCACCTTCTTTATAAAAAATGGCATTGAATGGGCCGAGATCAAGATGATGTTCACATTGAAAACCGGACAGAAGGCAGTCTTGATCCAACGAGTTCCAATAATTTCTCAGACTCAGCTATCGACGAGAGAAGAGAAGCTTACATTTCTCGTCGATCACTTTTCACAAATGAAATCTGAATTGGATCGCCGCCTTCCATGGGTAAGGAGCATTCGAGACGAATACGACCAACGGATTTTACCTGAAATTAGTGGAACAAATGGGCCGAGTATTCTCGTGGGATTTTTGAAAAGAGTTGGGGCTGAAGCGTCAAATGTTCCGACCGATGCACCTCGTTAATCCGCAATTGATACATCCGCTGAGTCGCGTATTCCTTCTGATATTTCGGGACACCCATGTCTCAGCTCACATCAAGCGAACTCAAGAATACCAGGGAATCGAGTTAAGGATTTTTCATTCGTTCAAGAAATCGGTCTTCCTTATTTGAATCGATCATATGAACAGAGGTTAACCGCTCCGATTTAAGGTTCTTCTTGAAAACTCCGAATACCTTTCCACGAATTGGCTTCGGTAAAAAAGCGGACTGGCTTTGAAGATAGACTTCACTTCCATCATCCAGGTCCAATTCGATCTCGTTGTTCTTGGCGATTCCCAATTCTTTGGCGCCTTGAAATTTGGAATAGCTTAAGAACAGCGCGCCATGGTGGGTGATTACGCCAACATATTTTCCGTTCATGTCAACTCCTCGCGCCCAGACAGAACCAGTCTTATCCGAGACGACTATGTCGGAACCCGCAATTGGAAAATCGGAAATTGCTTGAGGCGATTTGTCCTCCAAGATCCTTGGTGTAAATCGAACAATTACTTTCTGATCCTTCTCGACTACAGACGTCCACATATATGGCTGAAAATCTTTTAAGAAAAACTCCTCGCGTTTCAATAGCTTTCCTTTTTTGACAGGAGAATTTCGATCTTTCGCCTCCATACGATCGTATTGCTCTATCATGGCTTTGATTCGTCCATCGTTCTCAATTTCCCAATGGTGATAAAGAGCGAGTGGATGGAACTGATTCGACTCGACACTCCAATTGCTTTCAATAATCCCAGTCTTTTCTGAGGGCCGCCATTTTCGTTCTTCTTCGCTTTTTTTCAGAATATGTTCTCCTGATGCATCAAGAATATACACTTCGCCTTGAAGTTCGAACCGCTTGCGCAAATCACTTGTGCTCAAGTTTGGTCCGTCGCTATCGTGCCTTCCAAAACTATCTGAACTTGCGTGAGCAGAAACTGCCCACATAGACGCCAAACAACTGACTGATACAAAAAACTTTTTCATCTTCAATTCTCCTTCACTCTGTCTTGGTGAGAATCCACTCTTCGGTTGCATTGGCTTGAAGAATTTCTAAAGGTTGATTCATTAGAGGTACAGCCTTGAAATAAAATGTCGCCGAAAGAAAGCCGATCAGAAGGCCAGCAGCCAAAGCATACCAAGTTGAAGTTTCCCGGCCTTTGCCAATACTTTTCACTTCTCGATCAACGGCTCGTTGCCACCGGTTCACTTGCAATTTTGAAGGGGCGATTTTTTTGAAAGGCTTTAACATTTTTTTCAATTCATCATCCATACTTTGTCTCCTTTTGAAGAATCGCCTTGAGTCGATCCTTGGCTCGATGAAGATGGCTCTTCACCGTCCCGATCGGGATCTGCAATATCTCAGCGATCTTATCCATCGATAGGTCGTTATCTATTTGCAACAAGACAACCTGCCGTTCATTTTCGGGCAGTTTTGCAATAGCGCGCTTGAGATCCATGACTTCATCCCTTCGGTCAGATTCCATCGAAGCCGGCAAATTTGAGCCGCCCTCTTCTGTCATAGAAGCTGTTGATTTCTGATGGAAGGCTTCAAGCCGAACGAAGTGAGCGATGCCAAAAGCATACATTTTTAGCGAGCCTTTGGCCGGATCGAAACGATCGAATTTTCGGACCAGTCTGAGAAAGACTTCTTGAACCAAATCATCTGCCTGATGAGATGGTACGGCAGCGGAAAAGTATCGAAAGAGTGCTGGTGCTAATTCTTCGACCGTTGCATTCCAATCCATCCATTTCTGCCTTCAGCTTTACTTGCACGAAAAGCGAGGAAAAGTTGCAAGAATTGTTTCAGGAAGTCAAATACTTGAAAAGCTCCGCCGCATTGAGCAGCCGCCCCCGGTGTTTATAGGGGAGTCATCTCTGCAAACTTTGCGGATTTAGAATTTTCTTCGTGCAAACTTTTCCCGCGGACCGTTAAAAACGCTTTTTAAGCCAGATTTAAGAAGGCACGAATCTTGAACTGCCTCAGTACACCATGAAGCGGTTAGTAAGGGTCATTTTTAGCGTCGTCCTTCCGGTCCTTCTTCCTACTCTGGCAGCGGCTGATCAATTCGAGCTTCTGATCAGCCCGAAGACCGGCTCAGCGGCTCATATGCTTTCCAAAAAAATGGAAGTTGGAAAAGTCTATCGAAAGAAATTCAAATCCAAAGCAGCGCAAGAAGAGTTTTGTAAAAAACTTGCCTCGGAAGACTTTGACTGTGAAAAATCTATTCAATTTTCCGCCGACAATTTTTCCGCTGACAATAGCGCCTCTAAAAAAGATAATCCCGCTTATCGCAAGACCGTCCCTGCCACCTCAGACGCCGACGCCCCTCCGTCGGTGGAGGGTGTTCCGCTCAGCGGAAATGAGTGGTCCCTGTTTCCCAACACCCAAGATCCAAACCATTCAGGTAGCGGCGATATCGATCTCACTCGAGCCTGGAGTATCACGAAAGGTTCCGATCACATTTATGTCTTCGTGATGGATTCCGGAATTTCAGACGACAACGTCGATCTTCAAGGTCTAAAATATGCAGGCTTTGATTCCTTACAACCCGATCAAGCCCCTTCAGATGGAAGCGGACACGGCACGCAAGTGACCTCTATTTTTGCAGCGAAGGGAATTAAAATGATTGGAATCGCCCCTGGAACAAAGTTTGTCGACGGCCGTTTTCTGGATGCCAATAATCAGGGTGATACAGAGCACGCCCTTGCCGTTCTCGATTTCTTTGAGCAAAAAATGGTGGAGATCCGAGACGTCGACAAAGACGCGAAATTTATCGGAAACAACTCTTGGGGATCAAACTCGGTCTCTCAGCTCGTTCTAAACAAAATGAAGCGACTTTCCGCTTACGATTATCTCCCGATCACATCCGCAGGAAACACGGCTGCCAATAACGATCTTCAACCTTACTTCCCCTGCAACGCAGACATCCCCGGCAACATTTGCGTTGCGGCCTCGGATGCATCCGACAAATTGGCAGACTTTTCAGGCTTCGGACCAACTTCAGTCGCTCTCATGGCTCCAGGCGTAGACATCTTCGGAATTGTCCCAGGAGGAGGCTACGAAAGAAAAAGCGGAACCAGCCAAGCAGTACCCCATGTCACCGGAGTTGCTGCCTTGATTTGGACCGCGAACCCTCAACTTACCGCTTTGCAGGTACATGACGTTCTGATCAACTCAGTAGACTCAGTTCCTTCCGCTCAAAATGCAATCGTGAGTGGGGGAAGATTAAATGCCTACCGCGCCTTGCTTGTGGCTACAGACAAAGACACTAGCGCCGCTCAGCGAGCAGACTCTTCGAACTCTGTCACACTGTCGGATGGCGGATGCGCACTCAGCGATCGTTCGAGCCAACCAGGATTCTGGGCCATCGTTCTTGCGCTCGGCTTGGCCCTGAGTTTGTTGGCCCTCCGAAGAACTCATTTCTACAAATCAGAATAGCTAGATTGATAGAGAGCCTTTTTTCAAAAAAATCATTTGGGGTCCGGAAGCGCATTGGTTGGTGCAAAGTTGTTCGTAGTCGGCTGTCTCAGTGTAGAAATTTGGCTCGCTCGCTGCTGTTTTAAAGCCTCATCCACATAAGGTTTCAGCTGATTGTAGTTCTCGGTGAGTTTGCGATCCATATCTAGAAATTTCGTCACCACCACTCGCTTCTTCAGTTCTTCCTTCGGATCAGGCCGAACGTCCACATAGCACATCAGTTTATTGAGACGCTGGAGTGCGCCCATGATATCTCCGACGGAGCTCAGCCATGAATGCAGCTCCTTACTTTGAGTACCTGTGCCGTCCTTCGACACGGAACCTGACGAGAGAACTTGCTGAAGCGCGGACCAGCGCGCCCCGGCTTTGAATATTTCATTCGGCTCTTTCGGAAGGGTATTGCCCATCAGTGCCCAAGCCATATCGTATTTGAAGCGAACCCCAAGCTCTTCCGGAGGCACTTGTGAAATCACTTGATAGTAATTGTCCATGGTGCCCTGACCGCAAAGCATCGCGGTGAGATATCGAGCAAATTCCCGAATCGCAAAAGCCACGTCGAGTTTAGTCAGATTGTTGAAGTAATTGTTCTTCGATTTTAAAACAGTGAATTCAATCCGCGTCCCTTTTTTCTCGAGCACATGGACGACGCCATAAAAATTCAGGGTTTCATAAAGAGCCACCATGGCGACTCCCTCAGCGGCTCCATTTCTGCGCTGAAAAGTTGGAAATGGAAAATACCCGTCACCACCGTAGTCGATCGGTTGATCGGTGGGAGACGTGGGGAATCCATCGTCAGGAAAAGCCGGCGTGATGACGGGATCTGGATTCCCCAAAGAGTAGACCGAGTCTTTTTCGGAAGTTCGACGTATCGAATTTAACTTTTCAAAATGATCGTCCATCTTCAGCAGGAATTTATCGAGTTTGGCCTCCTCATCCTCGCTAAAAATAGATTGTTGCTGTTGTTTCGACTCCTGTGGCTGCACCGTAGAATCCGCTCCCAGAGCGGCTCCCAGCTCAGCAGTAGTGCTGCCAATGCTGCAGAGCAGAAAGACGGTCGAACCTAAAGCGAGAACTCCTTTGTGATGACCCGAAGTACGCGATGACAATAAGTTGAAATAACGAAATGAACTCGACATCTTGGCCTCCCCTCCTCGATGAGTCGAAATCTATCGGCTAAATTTTTGGAAAGATCCCCTCACCGTTAACGCTACGCAACTTACATTTGGCAGATCAAGGAATTGCGAAATGGCTCAAAGCGGCATTTGGAGGGTTTAAAATCGGGTTTATTGGGGTTTAGCACCTTTACAATTAACGGAGTATGTGATACACCTTACCTTTCCGATTCTTGGGCCTACTGTCTGCAGTGGGAGTCAGAAAGAACGAAGGGGTATGAGTAATGAGAGCACAATCTAAAGTATCGGTACGTCTGTCACCCTATTCTCGGGCATCTGCTGCAAAAGCTCCGAAATCAGCGGTCAATAAACCACAGGACGAAGTTAAATTCGAGCTGGGGCAAAAGGTGTTTTACGCCGGCCACGGAGTTGGTCAGGTCGTTTCTATCGAGACCCGCGAGTTTACACCGGGGGTGACGAAGAGCTACTACGTCATTCGTATCTTAGAGACGGGAGTGAAAGCATGGATTCCTCCCACCGAAATTAGCAAGGTGGGCGTTCGCCCCATTGCAAGTAGCAAAGAAGTTGAGCAAGTTTTTTCAATGTTAAAGCAGCGAAAAATTGTCGTCGAACAAACCACTTGGAATCGCCGACATCGCGAATATATGGATAAGATCAAAACGGGATCGATCTTTGAAATTGCAGAGGTTCTTCGTGACCTTTGTATTCTTCGATCCGAAAAGATCCTTTCGTTTGGTGAGCGTAAAATGCTGGAGCTTGCAAAAGGTCTTCTCGTGAAGGAACTTGCGATTGCTGAAAGCACCGACGAGCCCACGATTGAAGCGCAGATTGAGAGCTTATTTGGCGCTCCCGTCAGCACTACTACTTCCGCCGCCGCTACTGCCGCTTCAGCATCATGACGAAGCAGCCACTTTCTGCTGTCGTTGTGGCAGCGGGAAATAGCACCCGATTCAATAATCCATCTTCCGCCTCAGCCGTCGAATCCTCTTCCATCATTTCGAAGCCCCTTCTCAGTTGGAATGGAAAGCCGCTTTTTATTCATACGCTTTCGGCGCTTTGGGATGTTCTAGAAATTCAAGAACTCGTTCTCGTCATTAGGCCCGAGGACGAGACAGCGATTCATGAATCTCTTCGAGCATTCGGTTTGAACTCCAAGCCTGTCGCTTTTCGCACAGTTTTCGGAGGCGAACGACGTCAAGATTCCGTTCGATTTGGGATTGGAGCTCTTCAATTGAATCCTTCGCGTGTGCTTGTGCACGATGCCGCGCGTCCGTTTTTGGAAGCTGATCTTCTCAGGAGGCTCGACGAGAATTCCAAAAAATATTCAGCGCTTGTACCGGTGATTCCCATTGTCGAGACCATTAAAGAAATTGATTCCGAGGGAAGAGTGGTACGAACTCACGATCGAAATAGATTGGTAAGAGTACAAACTCCACAATTTTTTTGGTATGAGCTTATTGCCTCGGCCCATCAGCAACTGAAAGATAGCTCCGAGGAATTTACAGACGACGCGGCGATGCTGGAATATTTGGGACATGAAGTGAGAACCCTTTCGGGATCCCTCGAGAATATAAAAGTCACAACACCTGAAGATTTACGTCAAAAGGGAATTCAGTATGCAGAATGATCTTGTTGATCAACTTCGCATTGGCACGGGATTCGATGTACATCCCTTTTGTGAGGGAAGGCCGCTGATGATCGGCGGACTCCAGATTCCGCATTCGCACGGTCTTCTCGGCCACTCCGATGCCGATGTGCTGATACACGCGATTGTGGACTCTATTTTAGGAGCCCTCGGGCTGGGGGACATCGGACAATATTTTCCGCCCGGAGATCCTCGATGGAAGGACGCCTCCAGTTCGAAATTCCTGGAACATACGCGAAATTTGGCGAAAGAAAGAGGCGCGCGCATTCTTTCGATCGACTCCACTTTGATTATGGAAGCTCCGAAAATGAGTCCTTATTACTCATCGATTCGCGAAAATCTCTGCCGGATTTTGGATCTTCCACGGGATCGACTGCACTTAAAGGCAACGACAACCGAGAAGCTCGGCTTTTTAGGCCGGTCGGAAGGGATCGCTGCACAAGCTGTTTGTCTTTTGTGCATCGGCCGAGATAAAACAACCGGGTGACACCCCCCCTCGTTCGCACTAGATTTGCTCCTTCCCCCTCGGGTTTTCTGCACCTCGGAAATGCTCGAACCGCACTTTTTGCTTACCTTTACGCACGCTCGAAGAACGGGCGATTTGTACTCAGAATCGAAGACACAGACCAAGAACGAATTGTGCCTGAATCCGAGGCGTCGATTTTGCAGGACCTCAAATGGCTTAAGCTCAATTGGGACGAAGGCCCTGATGTCGGCGGTCCACTCGGACCTTATCGTTGTTCAGAGAGATATCCCATCTATGAGCGTGAATTGAAGCGTCTTCAAAAAGTGGCTCGTGTCTATCGCTGTTTTTGCACCAATGATCAGCTCGATCAAGACCGAAAACTTTTGGCTTCGCAAAAGAAAATCATCAAGTATGTCGGGCGTTGTCTCAATCTTTCGGAAGAAGAATCCAAGCGGCGTGCTGCCACCGAACAGTTCGTTTGGCGAATGCATATCCCTGATGGTGAGCCCGTGATTGTGCACGATGTGATTCGGGACGATGTCAAAATGAATCGCGAAGTCCTTGGGGATTTTGTTCTGGCTCGCGTCACAGGCATTCCTGTTTTTCTTTTCGCCAATGCCATTGATGATGCTCTTCAGGAGATGACCCATGTTATTCGAGGTGAGGATCACCTTTCGAATACTTTTCGACAGGTGTTGATCTATCAAGCTCTCGGTTTTAAAACTCCAGTGTTTGCCCATCTTCCCATGATTGGTTCTGAAGAAGGTGAAAAGCTGAGCAAACGTGCAGGAAGTCTTTCTATTCGTCAGCTGCGTGAAGACGGATTCATTCCCGCGGGAATTGCAAATTACTTGGCGCTTCTGGGTTGGTCGCCCGGAGATACGGGTCAGACCGGGGAAAAATTTACGCTTCAAGAGCTCTCCAAACTTTTCGATTTGGATCGAGTTCACAAAGGTCGCGCCCTGTTTGATTTTCAGAAGCTTCGTTTTTTGAACCAACAGCACTTGAACGACATCTCGAGTGATGAGCTGGCGCAACTGGCTCCTCCTCGAAATGAAAACTTTCGACCACACTGGAAAGAAGCGTTGGAACTCGTACGTCATGATGCCGCCACTTTAGATGAGCTTTACAAAATTGAGGCTTTTTTGAATTCGCCCGAATATGAGAAGTCGAACTCAGCGCGCGAAATCTTGCGCGGAGGCAATGGCGTCAAAGCCGCTCAGGCTCTCAAACGTGGGTTGGAGCTCTTGCAGAAAGCTCTCTCAGAAAACCTACCGGTTGAGACGGCTTTGAAACAAAGCATTCAGACTGCTGGAAAAGAATTGGGATTAAAAGGTAAGGAGTTGTTTTTTCCCTTTCGAGTGGCACTCACCGGTTCCGAAACCGGCCCAGAGCTCGTACCTTTGGCCAAAGTCCTCGGCCCTCAAGCTGTTCAAGAGCGCCTTCAGCAAGCACTTCAATTTTCACAGCGGACTTAGCGTTTCCCCTCACTCGCCACACGTCGAATTTTGCGGTAACTTGCGAAATGGTCCATATTTCCGCAGAGTCAGCGCGCCCAGCGCAGAGGCCATTGGGCTCCGGCTCAGGGAGTCAGCGGCTTGGGTTGGACACGCCGAAGAGGAATCCTGTGAATTCAAACGATTGGCGAGCGAGCTTACATTCGTCGTGGCACTTCCGCACCTCGGTAGACTATCGAGCCCGACCTCAGAACTCCAACCAAGCCGCTGACTCCCTGAGCCGGAGCCCAATGGCCTCTGCGCTGGGCGCGCTGACTCTGCGGAAATTGGACCGTCAAAGCAAAGTTAGGACATAAATTTGAAATCGATCTTTCAAAAAGACATCATCCATCGAGAAAAGTTTCAGCTTTCAACGGAATTGAGTCCCAAAGGAAGCCAGCCGCAAGCCATCAGCAAACTCATCAATGGCCTCAAAGGCTCTGTGAAGAATCAGGTGCTTCTCGGAATTACAGGTTCTGGAAAGACTTTCACAATGGCGAATGTCATTGCTGAAATCAATCGACCCACTTTAGTCATCGCCCACAACAAAACTTTAGCCGCCCAGTTATTTATGGAGTTCCGGGAGTTGTTTCCACAAAATGCCGTGGAGTATTTCGTCAGCTTTTACGACTACTATCAACCAGAGGCCTATGTGCCCTCCACCGACACCTACATTGAAAAAGACTCCGCGATTAACGATACGATCGACAAAATGAGACACTCTGCGACGCGCTCACTGCTTGAGAGAAATGACGTCATCATTGTTTCTTCCGTCTCTTGCATTTACGGCCTCGGATCTCCCGAGGCCTACTATGGATTATTGCTCGCTCTCAATAAGGATGAAAAAATCGAACGCGATGAGATCTTGGCGAAGCTTGTGCTCATCGGATATCGACGCAGCGACTACGATTTTCACCGTGGAAGCTTTCGAGTGCGGGGCGACTGCATCGACGTATTTCCTTCTTCCGAAGAAAAGTTCGCCATTCGAATTGAACTTTTTGGGGACTATGTGGATTCCATTTCTGAAATCGATGCGCTGACGGGCGCAAATCTTCGTAAACTATCTAAAGTTGCCGTTTATCCGACCAGTCACTATATAACCTGGCCAGAAACCACAGAGCGGGCGATCCATTCCATTCGGCAAGAACTGCAGCTGAGGCTTGTGGAACTTTCAAATGATGGAAAAGTTTTGGAAGCAAAAAGGTTAGAGCAGCGAACGAAATTTGATCTGGAAATGTTGAAAGAAGCGGGCTTTTGCTTGGGAATTGAAAATTACTCACGACATTTGACGGGTCGCGCTCCAGGAGAAGCGCCTTATACACTGCTGGATTACTTTCCAAGCGACTTCTTGTTATTCATCGATGAAAGTCATGCGACTGTCCCGCAGATCGATGGAATGTACAAAGGTGACCAGGCGCGAAAAAAAGTTCTGGTGGAGCATGGTTTTCGTCTTCCTTCGGCTCTCGATAATCGACCGCTCAAATTTGAGGAATTCAATGCGCGAATTCATCAGACGATATTTGTCTCGGCGACTCCGGCGAACTACGAGCTGTCTTTAGCCCAGGGGCATCGAGTCGAGCAGATTATTCGTCCAACAGGTCTTCTGGATCCGGAGATTCAGGTGAGGCCCGCGAAGAATCAAGTCGATCAGTTGATCAAGGAACTTCGAGAACAAGTAGCAAAGCAAGAGCGGACCCTTGTCACGACACTTACCAAAAAGAGCGCTGAGAATCTGACAGAATATCTTCAATCGGTTGGTTTCAAGGTTCGGTATTTGCACGCCGATGTCGAGACGATGGAGCGCTCTCAATTGCTTAAAGATCTGAGACTTGGCGTCTTTGATATTTTAGTGGGAATCAATCTGCTTCGTGAGGGATTGGATATTCCAGAAGTGAGCCTGGTCGCAATCTTGGATGCCGATAAAGAGGGGTTCCTCCGATCGGAGCGTTCCCTCCTTCAAACTTGCGGTAGGGCAGCAAGACATATTTCAGGCCGCGTGATTATGTTCGCCGACGAAATCACCGAATCGATGAACCGGTGTCTTCTGGAAACGGAGCGCCGACGGAAAATTCAAACAGAGTATAACAAAGAACATGGCATTACTCCGGAATCAATTATCAGAGCGATTCACAAGTCTCTGCATGAGGTGGCGAAAGAGTCGGGGCTCATTGCAGAAGTGGAACCGGTCAATATTGAGTTTGAAGATATGGAGGAATTGGGAAATGATCTGGCGCGCCTTGAAGCCGAGAAAAAACAAGCCGTAAAGAATTTGGATTTCGAAAAAGCTGCACGAATTCGCGATCGAATCATCACCTTAAAACAGGGCGCGGTGGTCGGAAAACAATCCAACGCGTAAAGTGATTTGCAATGGATCTTGACGCTATTCACGAGCACATTGTGACCCCTCAGAGTCTTCACGAAATTCCCCGTGCGATTGGCGTCTATCTTTTCGAAGGCCGACGTAGCGACACAACCGAACCTGCCACTCTCTACGTAGGCAAAGCTAAGAACCTTCAGTCACGTGTTCGACAATATTTTCTTGGGGATACAGACACACGACCTTTTGTTCAATTTATTCGATCCAGAGTGGAACGGATTCACTATGTAGTGGTTGAAACAGAGCAGGATGCTCTCCTGTTGGAAAATGAATTCATTAAGAAATTCAGACCTCCATATAATATTCATCTGAGGGATGACAAACGTTATTTAAGTTTGCGTCTCGATTTGAAACATCAATGGCCCAAAGTGGACGTGGTTCGAAAAATAAAAAAAGATCGCGCCGTATATCTCGGGCCCTTTTCTTCGTCAACGCGATTGCGAATGACACTGGATTTCATGCAGAAAATTTTTCCGCTTCGTACCTGTTCCGACCACAAACTCTATAACCGTTCACGACCGTGCATCGAATATGAGCTGAAACGCTGTGTGGCTCCGTGTGTGAACTATGTCACTCCAGAGGATTATCAAAAGTTAGTTCAAGCGGCAGTTCTCTTTTTAAAAGGAAAGAATGCAGATCTGATTCGTGAACTCAAAGAGCAGATGGAGGCAGCGGCAAGTGCCGAGCGCTATGAAGATGCCGCAAAGTTTCGAGATCGAATCGATGCTATTTCGATGACCACCGACGCTCAGTCGATCATTGGGCTTCAGCAGTTCCAGCAAGGACTCGATCAGGATGCGATCGGGATTGCCAAAGACGAATCAACCCTGTTTTTGGTCCTTTTGTTTATACGTTCGGGAGTCATTTTTGATCAGAGAAGTTTCGAATTCAAAAATGTGAAGATGGATTCTGAAAGCTTTCTGATAGACTTTTTAGAGCATTACTATGCGTCCGAGGTCTATATTCCGCATGAGATTTTGATCCCGAGTCCACTTTCTATGCCCCCTGAAATCGAATCCAAGATTTTTACACCTAAAGCTGGGGAGAAACGCCGTTTTCTGGAGGTCGCCGAAGAGAATGCTCGCGTGAAAATGCAAGCGCGCGCTGAAAAGACCAAGAAATTGGGAAAAGCTTTGACTGCTTTGCAGCATCAGCTGGCCATCGTCCGATACCCTGAAATCATGGATTGTATGGATATCTCCCATCATTCGGGCTCAGAAACCGTTGCCTCCGTCGTTCGGTTTCGAGATGGAATGCCTGAAAAAAATGGTTATCGAAAAATCAAACTCAGTCATGATCAGATTGATGACTTCCAATCGATGCAGGAAGCTCTCGAGAGGCGCTATAAAACAACGGAAGATCTTCCGAATCTCTTGGTCATCGACGGGGGTCGGGGGCAGCTCTCGTCGGCCCATCAAATCTTGGAACAAAGAGGCTGGCTCGAAAACGTCGACCTTGTCGCTCTCGCCAAGGCTCGAGACTACGAAGGAATTGACCCCATGAATCCGCAAAATCGAGAACGCATATTCAAGCCCAATCAGAAAAATCCAATCTTGCTCAAGGAGAACTCAGCCGAAGAACTTCTCATGCGCTTTTTGCGGGATGAGGCTCATCGATTTGCAATTACTTATCATCGTCTTAGAAAAGAGCGGGGGATGTCGACCTCCGTGCTCGATCAAGTGCAGGGCATGACGGCCAGACTTAAATTGAAACTCTTGAGACGATTTGGATCGGTAGATGCGATTGCAGAAGCTGGGGATCTGGATGTCTTGAAGGAAATTCCAGAGCGCGTTTTGCTTTCGCTTCGCGCGATCTTGAAAGCGGAAAGCGCTGCCATTCAGGCGGCATCACCCAACTTGGATCCGAATGAGGAACGCCAATGAGGATGATGTTATTTGCCTTAGCAGGCAATTTGACAATGAGCGGTGTTTTAATCGCGGCCTCAACCGACAATGATTCAACCCCGGTCGTTCCTCCAGCGGTTCCAGAACAACTTCCGCCCGTTCCCGAAACACTCGACGAAGCGCCGCCAAAGCCTCAGCCGCCCAAGAAGGAGTATTTCACTTTCAAAGCTCCATATCAGTCTATTTCGCAAATTTTTAAAAACTTTGAACCTACCTTAGGTGTAACTTTTGCGCCGTTTCCATTCTACACAAAGAACCTCGATGGTCCCTACCGAACCACGCGTCATTCTAAGATGTTTGTTTTGGCGCTTCCGAATAAAATTAAGACTTGGCCGAGTGAAGATTATTCTGAACCTCCCATGCATTTAGTTTTATTTCCCGAGCTGGATATCGGCTCCCATATCCTCGCTGGAAATCTCGGCGCTGGATTCGAGACGAAACTCTCGATGGGCTGGCATCAAAATCCAGCGGCCTTACAAATCGGAGGCCATACTGGGTTCTACGGAAGTTATATTATCGACAATCTCCATGCTGGCGGTCGAACTTCCTATGCGATGTTCTTCAATTTCGTCTTTGGGCCCGAGTGGGATTTTCGAGATTCGGTAGCGCTTAAGTTTCAAATTAATCCGAAACTGGTGCTCGGCAAGCTTGCACGACGAACGATCCAAACAACTTTCATGCGCAATCTTGGAGTGACGCTCGGACTCAATTTGCAGTTGGAATTCTTTTGATCGTAGGAGCCCCAATTTTATCCGGAAACGGATAAAATTTTCCGGTTTCGGTTCTCGAAAATCTTTTAAGTTCACAAAAGCATTCTCTTCGGCCTCGGCCTGAAAATTGCATAAGTACATTTTTCTCGTGGTCGATATCTTTTTGATTGGATGGCTCAGCGTTTTACTGGGAATTATATTGGCGACCTGGCCTTTTTCGTTCTGGAGTTGGGGGCTAGTCGTTGGATTTACATTTTTCGTCCGTGAACGAACGGTTCTCGTTTTGGCCTTGGCGCTTGGCCTCCTAAGAGCGAGCAGCCAGTGGTTTGGTCCCATCGAGATCGACTCTCTCGCGACCGATCGTACCGAAAAGACATTCGAAATAAAAATCGTCGACTCCACGAGCTTTGGAAGCCTTGCTGAATTGACATCCGCAAACGGCGTTCCGAGATCTTCCCCGAGCTTTGTGCGGATCTCGAAACCTCTCAACGTCGGGCACTTCTATCGAGTTCGAGCCGAGCTCCTGCCGCTTTCAACTTATGAAGTCGAGTTGGGCCTTTCAAAGGAACGCAGGATGATGAATCAAAATGTCCTAGGAAAGTTGCGCCTACGCGGAGGAGATCCTGTCGAGCTTATCAAAGAACCAAGCTTACGAGATCGATGGCGTGAAGTGATTTTTCAATGGCTAGAAAGTCCGTTTCAAGCGCTTTCTGGATTTAAACGCGCGCTAGTTTTGGGCGATACGAATGGAATTCCACCGCAGATTTGGTCGTCAATGAATTATCTCGGCCTCTCTCACTTCGTCGTGATGGATGGATCGCATCTCGCGCTGATGATTTTTTTATTTTCCCTACTGGCTCGTCGCTTGTGTCGGTTCTTCCGCTGCCGAACAACTCATCCTTGGTTCCGATTGCTGGTGATCCTCATGACGGTGATCTTCTTTTTTCTGTGCAGCCCGGACACCTCTTTGCTTCGAGCGTTGATGGTTTTTATGATCGTTTCGGCACTCGCACCATTTTTTCCATTTCTCCTGCGCTATAAACCCACCGAGCGATTAGCGGCAATCGGCACAGTTTTTGCCCTCGTAAATCCAATGTCGGCACTGACCCCGAGCTATGCGCTCAGTTTTGGCGCGGCCTATGGCATCCTACGGCCTGGCGAATGGCCTGATCCAAGCCCTCGCATTTTGAAGATTTTGTTTCCCTATTTTCTGATCAGTCCCATCTGTTTTGTATTTGGGCTGATTGTGCATCCACTATCTCCCATTTTAAATCTTCTTATTTTTCCCGTATTTGTTTTTCTGATTTTTCCAGTGGCGGTCTGTTCCAAATTAATTCCTTTTGGCGATCCGTGCGCCGACTTCTTGGTCAGAACTTTTTACACTTCGATGAACCGGACTTCTGCATTCTTACAGATGCATACATCGACGACGAAATGGCCCGCCTACTTTATAATTCCGATTTTGATATCCACCGTTGTTTTATTTGCTCTGAGGCCTATCAAATTTAAAATCCGCTTTTTATCACTTTCTATTTTGTTTTTGACGGCCACCATGGGCTCCTTACTGTGGTATCCTTTTCAACATTCAGAAAGAAAGGGCGTCGAAATTTCAGTTTTGGACGTTGGACAGGGCGACGCCCTTTTTATTTCTATGGAAGACAAGAAGATCGTGATCGACGGAGGGGGACCTGCTTTGGGAACTCGCCAGCTTTTTCCCGCGCTCTTGAACAAATTTGGAAACTGGATCGATCTTTGGGTATTGACACATTTTGATCGGGATCACCGCGGCAACTTTCAAGAAATCGGCGGTCTCATTCGGCCTCAGAATATCTGGATTCCGAGGTTTGATGCGTCAGTGTTTTCTGCCTGGATCAAAGACTCGTTCCCGACTCGAAGTATTTTTGAAATCGAAAGAAATCCGCTCCGAATTTGCTCGCAGAATTACTGTCTCGAAAGTTGGATATGGCATCGAAGGCTTTCTGAGAAGTGGGAAAATCTTCGGGTCGGAAATGAGGACTGTATCGTTCTGCAGCTCAAGACTCGTTCCACAGGAATCTTACTCGGCCTTTTTCTAGGAGATCTTCCACGGGAAGGTGAGAGGGCTTTTCTCCAAGAAGTTTTTGGCGATCGTGCTGAGAATCCAGTGGTCCAAAGTCTTGCCCTATTAAAAGCAGGACATCATGGCTCGCGAACGAGCACGAGTGAAGATCTGGTTGCGTTTTTTCGTCCGGAGGTGGCGCTGATCACATCGGGGCGGGAAAACCAATTCCACTTTCCCCACGCAGAAACCATCGATCGATTGGAGCGCTGGGGAACCAAAATTTTTCGAGTCGACGAACTTGGGAGTTTTAACGTCCAAATTCGAGAAGGAACTTGATGGAGGTCAGTGTTTTTCTTTAGGTCTCTCGAATTCTCAGTCGAGTTGAAGAATCAAATACGCCAGATCCAATTGTTGTAGGAGATGGCCATTATGATCCCGATAACGCGCTTGGATGATCAGTTGAACGCGATTTGCCGACGCACGTCGAAACGGGCCAAACGCATCTTCAAGAATAAAATTGGTGGTTCCCGCTTTGTGATTGGTTGAATCTTTTCCTTTAAAATTAAATTGAAGTGAGCTCGAATTTTGGCTTCTCGCCACAAATTTGATGGGGCAATTCTGACTCTTGATGGCGCCATCGAGCGACATGACGTTACAGAGAACGTTCGTGCTCAAATGGGGTACGTTTTGATAGAGCGTCGGCATTGGAACCGAAAAATTGCGATTCCCCGACACAGGAGCGTCTTCCCAGCAGTACTTGCCTTTTGAGCATGTCGACGCCAAACGAATAGCCGTATGATCGGGCCCATTGAAGTCCGTTCCGCCCGAGTAAGCGGTGATGCCGGCATTTAAATTGATGGGATACGAAGGAGTGGTTGGCTGTCCTGTCGGATTTCCAGGCGATCCCGTCCCTGTTTGTCCTCCTGTATTGGTTCCGCCATTTCCGTCCGTACCCGTGCCTCCAGATGGAACAGTTCCATTTGTTCCTGATGTATCGACAGCTCCGTTAGGAGTTAACGTCGAGCCGTTTCCCGTTGTGTTGACGGGAAGCTGGTTCAGTTGCTGTCCGCGGCCTGCATCTCCTCCCCCACACCCTGCAAAGAGGCTCACCCATATAAGGCTGGTAAAAAGTCCGAGGTGTGTTTTCAACATGGATTCTCCTTCGTCAATTTGACTTCAAGATGC
>Ga0207108_1008_pt1 | contig 43353 bp, 33 predicted proteins | sample Alteio_BWMinHeat_76_FD_153562 | JGI IMG/M metagenome (GOLD analysis project Ga0207108, IMG submission 153562) | Enriched cells from forest soil in Barre Woods Harvard Forest LTER site, Petersham, Massachusetts, United States -... | ecosystem: Environmental > Terrestrial > Soil > Temperate forest >...
TTCGGACGAAACAGGTTGGCGTTGGAAGAACTTTGGCTATCGTACGGCGCGAGTTTTCAAAGGCGGACTTTACGCACTTTGGAATGACAATTTAATCAACGGAAGACTCGGAGTGAAGGCCCTCTTTGCACCTCAACCCTACTCAGACCATAAAATCATGGAGCCCACGACCGGAGAAATTGGACCTGTTGCACCAGAGCAGCGAAAAGACAGTTGGCTTGTTCGCGCGAGGGGTACCTTTTCGCAGACGGCCGAAGATATCGCGCTCATTCGAAAAGGCGCAAACGAAGGTCATGGTGGATTCGCACCTGGGGTGCGAATTCTGGCGACTGGATTTTGGGGATATCTCGTCAAAGGTGTGGTTTGGAACGGAGCAAAATTCGTCGTTCGAGGAGGTTTAACTTTGACGAATGCTGCATTGACAACTGCCGCGACAGCGCTCGTGACCGCATGGGCTCCTGTCAGCAGTCTGGCGGTCTTCGGTCTCAATGCCACCACTGCAGATCTGGAAGCAGAGAGTGGCTTGGAGAGATCATACTGGCATTATTTGCCAAACTTTGGAACCATGGCTATCGACGGGACCGTGGGATGGGGCACCTCCGCAGTGCTTCATCTTCTTCGCGTACCGCATGCGGATCTTATCGGAGCCGGCGTGGGTGCTACCCTACTGTATTTACAGATGTTGAAAGATCGCAAGGTATGCCCGCTCGGGCAGGCTCTGGTCAATGAAACGGGATACGGGGCTGCTGAAGTTGGAGTCGCGGCTGTCAAAGTCGGCGCTTATGATGCCATTTGGGGACTTGCCTGGAATTGGCTGCTCTCACCTTTCCGAGCTTTGGGGGCTACGATTCGAGATCGAATTGTTTTGAACACGATGGTGAAACAACCCTGGTGGGTGCGTTTGCCGACTTTAGGGCTGTTGAAGCCCATGACCATTCCGGATTCAGAATATGAAAAACTTTTTAACTTTACGGTCCTTCGTAAAGTGGAAGGACCTGGAGTTTCATCGAATTATTATTTTACGGTTTCCCCCGATCGAGTGCTGATTGTGCTTCAAGCAGCTCTTGAGCAAGAGGGGCTCAAACTCTATCGCGCAAAGGCCGAAGCATTGATCGAAAGTGCGCCCAAACGATATGACGATTGGATAGGAATCATTCGTGGAAATCTTGGTCTCGTGGGTGATGCCCACATCTCGTTTGTTTACTCTCCCATTCTGAAGGCAACAACGGCGGCTACAAGGCAACTCAACGACGCACTCAAGAATCGCGAGCAGCTTTATCAAAAGCTGAATAGTATAGCCGGAAGAGACCAAATCAAATTGAGCGAAACTGATTTGGACCAAACCCTCCGAGTGGCAACCGTGCTCTGCAAGAATTTTTATACGAAGCTTCTGGAAGGAGCAGATGAGAATGCTGTCCGACTTTTTTGGCGAGAAAAAGGAGTCGCAGAAGGAGACTGGGTAAAATTGGCGCAAAAGGAGCTCGCCAATGTCTTTGGCACTGGCATTCTCGTCTCATTTGAAAAAACGGATCGGGCAAGTCGAGTGGATATCCAAGATCCGAGTCTCGTCGAAGTTGCGAGCACGATCGTGAGGAATATCGACCCCGAAGATTTGAAGCGAATTAGCTTGCAGCCAAAAATTCCAGAGACAGGTCAAAAGGTTTTCGAGCCGGCAAGGCCACTCATTGGACGAGGTAGCCTGGGGAAAATTTGTCGACCTCTTCTCATCACAGCTGCGAAGGTTACAGAAATCCGACGGGCATTGAGCTCGGCGTCATCTCCGTGAGCGATGGAGAGGAGTGAAGAAGTGAGGGAAATTTTATATTGAAGGGCAAGCAACAAGCACGCATAGACGATGATCGGCGGCAATTTTTGAAGACCAGTTTTGCCGCAGCGTTTGGCCTAACGTTGGTCTCTGCTGCAGAGCGTTTTCTTTGGGCCAAAGAAAAAAATCCAAAGCAGCCGCCACCCTCGCCCAGTACTGAAGAAGTGCCGTCCAACGATCCCTTAGCCATTTCGCTCGGCTATCAGGAGGATGCGGCGAAGGTCGATACGAAGAAATTTCCAAAGCGTGCCACAGCTGAGGGCAAAAAAGAGTTCTGCTACAATTGCCAGTTCTATTCCGATTCCGATAAAACTCGCGGCAAGTGCCAGCTATTTGGTGGACGTCTTGTTAAGAAGAATGGCTGGTGTAATGGTTGGGTGCAAAACTCAAAAGCCCCTCAGAAGAAAAATTAATCGCGTTACTGTTTTGGAACTAACCCCAAAATTTGCTCGGTGAGTCCGTCTAAATCGATGGCTTTTTCTATCATCTCCACCTTCGGAAATTCATGGAGTTGTTTTTGTAAAGATTCTCGCGGCATTCCAGTCATTACGGCGAGCTTCGCTTTGCACGCAGCTGTCGTAAATGCCCGAATCACATCCAGACCTTGAATTTCCCCTTTGAGAAACCAATCGCTGATGACGAGATCAATCGAGGAATCTCTTGTTCGCTTTAAGGCTTCTCGACCTTCGGAAACCACCTCAACCGAATGTCCATTTTCTTGGAGAATGGACTCCATCAAAGTCGTAAGTAACTTATCGTCATCGACGAGCAATATTTTCATTTTAATCTTTTTAATAACTGCAGCCTCTTGGATCCCAACAGCAGTAGGCCTTGCTTACCTTGTTGGCAATATTGAAATTTTAGGGATCGTCCCTATCGACGTCAATCGTGCGGTGGAGCAACATGAAGCAAGAAAATCTCGCCTTTATAGCCTCGCCTCGGCCGGTCTGAGATCTTGTTAGTTTATAAGATGTTAGGGTTTAAAGGGCAGCCTAGTACTAGTCCTGACTTTTCCTACTGGGACTGCGCAGTTTCCATATTTCGTGATGAAGTCACTGAGGCCCGTCACTTCGTTTAAATTCCTCGGATTAATCCCTTGAAGAATCTTTACCGCTGAGTCGATCATTTCACCTTTATTGACATTCGAAGCTTTGAGGGTGTTGAGGGCATCGACAACATCACGAAGTAATCTGCCGGGAGTTCCCATTTCAGTTTTCCAAGCCTCCACGACTTCCTTCGAGATATCAATTTCGATTCCCATATTTTTTTTGACCGCTTTGCCGAGAGCTTGAAAACGACTGAAATCGCTTTTTTCTGCCTTAAATTCCTCCACGACAGCGGCTACCAAAATGGGGTTCGCCTCTTTCACAAATTTAATGTAATCGGCCCGTTTGAATGAAATCTGTTTTCCCGTGACCAACTCATAATGGTCTCGATTTGTCTCTTGATCGAAAGCTGTAATCAACCGCGATGCATCTAAATAGTCTGCAAGCATCATCAAGAATGGGTTGGTATTTCTTCGAAATCCGGCGTGGTGTTCGAATTCTTCGTATTGAACGGCGCGCTCGACGGTGGAAGGATGACCTTGAGTCTCTTTCATAAATGCTGCAAGTTCTGGATTCGCGATGAGCATCTCCTGGAGCTCTTCTTCTTGTTTTTTCATAGCTTCGATATTGGCGCCCTCACCTCCCGCTAAAATCGCATCTGCTTTCATACAATCCTCGCGGCTCGAAACCAATCGAGAAATTCGATCGGCGGTAGTTTCGAAAGCGCGCGAAACGCGGCCCTTAAGTTCCTGCTGAAATTCCATCGTCTCCTTAAGGCCGGGTTTCTTGGCTGCCTCCGCTGGCGTTGGTGGCATATCCAATCCTAGGGCAATGGCAGGAGCGCTGTAAAATTCATGGACCTGATCGGCGGAATAATCATTCACAACTGACTCTGCGAGCCTCCGCACTCCCTCTTGGATCTGTCTGGCAACGGCGCCTTGCTTCGCCGTAGCAGCCGTTTCGAATCCCATATATGTCATGACAAAATTTTCCACCAAATCACTCACAGCGGCATCCAAGATGGCACTCTTCGCGGGATTTTCGGGGGGAATCAAATTGATTCCTGCCGTTTGGAAAACAATTGCAAGTGTGACACTGAGCTTGGCATGTCGTCCCAATTGGTGACCGGACTCATGCGCGATCACTGCCGCCAGAGGGCCTTCGCCAATTTTTAAAATTCCATGGTTAAATACTACGTCGTAAAAGCGATGCGGAAGGGCATTGTACGTATAGGCATTGAAGTCCTCGGAAGAATTTACGAAGGCTTTCGCGTCTTCCACGACCCTCTGTGGAAAATGGAGTTTGCGCATGATTTTCTGAACCATCTGCTTGACCCATGGATATTGCGAGGGCTCCTCAATACGGGCTTCGGCCATGGTGCGTTTATTGAGAACTCGGTTTTGGTTCACAATATCTTCTAAGAGCTTGTCGATTTTAGGCTCGAGATCTTGAGCGATTTTATTTTTTTCGAGAGTGAGCTGGATGTCTTTATCGAGCCCTGTTTTCACCGCGAGTACATAATTTCTCATCAAATAGGGCCCAAGGAGAGGATGTGCTGCATATTTGTCGTAGAATTCGACGATCTTGTCGTCGTGAGAATCAGCTTTTATTTCCGAGAACGGTGTAAGACTTAAAACGAATAAAAAAAATATCAAAATAAAACGAGAATTCATTATCCCCTCCTAAATAAAACCAAGCTCCGGTGCGTGGAAATTTTCTTTCGCCTTAAAGCCCCCAGAAATTGCCTTCTTATCTCAAAACCATAAATGCATCTGCGAGTTAACATTCCTTCGTAAGGCCGAATAAAGAGAAATAACTGCCTAAGTGATGTTTTGTCTTGTTGACGTAAAGGATTTAAGAAACATAGACTTCGTTTTTCGGGTTTTCTTGGAGGATTTTTTCATCCGCTCGTCACGTCTTTTGTGTACTTTGCTTATCGCCTTGTGGGGGTTTTGGGCGCCCCTAATTTGGTCTCCGCTACAAGCTTGCAGCCAAATTGTGGCTCAAGTTCCAGACGGGCCACAAGATGCGGGTTCAGAAAGGATTCAAAATTTTTATTTAAATAAAATTCAAATTCCTGAGCGGTTCCGATTGTTTGTTTCGAAATCCATTTTTCTCAGAATTTTGGGTGATCCGAAAGTTGTCAGGCTCGCCATCAAAATGGGATCACTTCCAGTCTACCCTGGCGGAATTGAAGTTCTGATTGAGTCAGAAAATTTTCAAGCCACAGTGGTTTTCACGGCTAAGGAGCGGGAGCTCGAGATCTCTATTCCTTATTTCAAACTCTACGAAGACAAAGTCGTCACCGGCAAAACCCTTCCCTACCAGGGGCGGCCAGGAGGGCTAAATCGAAATTTTGCGCGTTTTATGGTGGCTCTTTCCGCCGAGCTCTATCGACGATTGCAAAAATTTCCTTCGATTGAACAAGTGCAAATCACCGCCTCGGAAACAATTCAGAAGGATCCAACCAAACTGACTCCTATACGTGAACTTTTGGAGACCATTGGATTTGAAACAATCTCGCAAGTCGATTCTAGAGAGAAGGTCGACTATCGTTTGATCCTCCAGAGACGCGTCGAAACAAAATCTCGGGATCACTAAAGACCTAATATTATGATTGGTCCGCCGTTAAGATTGCTCCGCCGTCCACCCTGACTTTCCAATAAGTGGGACAAAAGTCACCCCGTCACCTACCTGCGATTCAAACCCATCTTCAGAAACACGAGTCACCATAATCAATTTTTGTTCGCGGCCAATGGCGCCGACGGGCATCACTAAGCGAGCTTTTACAGCCAACTGGTTTTTGAGCTCGGCAGGAATTTTGGGGCCACTTGCGGTCACGAGGATAGCATCGTACGGTGCATGTTCCACCCAACCGATACTCCCATCGCCCATTTTTACATTGATATTCGTATAGTGGAGATCCCTGAATCGGCTGACGGCTTCGCGAGCCAAAGCTTCATGCCGCTCGACAGAGTAAACACGCTCTACGATTCGGCTTAAGACGGCTGCGCTGTAGCCAGACCCGGTGCCGATTTCCAGCACTCGATGATGCGATTTAAGATCGGCCATGGCCAACATCAAAGCCACAATGAAGGGCTGCGAAATCGTTTGGCCTTCATCGATGCCGAGCGCGCGATCCGAATACGCCATGTCTTGGAGATCCTCCGATACGAAAAGGTGGCGCGGAACGCTTCGCATCGCCTCTAGAATTTTTACGTCGTGGATTTGTCGGCTCGCAATTTGCCGGTCCACCATTTCGAGTCGTCTTTTCTCAGCAATGGTCGGATCAAGGGCTTTTGACATTTCATGACTCTTCTTTTTATTGAATTTTTATTGAACTACAATCTTTTTCGAAGAAGTGTGTTCAGTCTCGCGAAATACTGCCGTTTACGATACTCACCTTCATCTGAAGGGCATCGGCGGCCTCTGACGAATCAAAGCGATCTACAACACCATTTACCACATTCATCTCATAACGATACTTATGATTTTCGGACGGCTGGATGTTTATTTTTCCGTTGTCGAGTTTTACACTCAAATCGAATTCAGGTCGCGCTAAAGTGAGCTTTCCATTATTGCCTTCTATCGAAGTCTTCATATTTTTAGGAATTTGAATGGAGCAACGAACGGCCGAACTTCCAGAGAAATCGAGAGTAGTTGTAGATTTGATTTCTTTCACGTCGGCCGCATCCGAGCCCCCAAAAATTTTGCAATGCCAGGCGAGCCGATTGTCATGCGATGTCTTGACCTCTATATCGCCGTTCGTAAAGGGAATCCGAACCTGATGAGTGGAAGCTGCAGAAATGGCCTTGCTACCTTCGAATGTTCGGCCCTCGATCTGGGAACGCAGGTTCGTTGAACCAATGCGAACGAGACCTTCTTTGCCATCGACGCTGATCAACCCACCGAGAATGCGGACTTGTTCGTTTTTATCATTCACTTGAATTAAAGGCGTAAACTTCCAAATCAAGAGGAAGAGCGCGAGGAATAACATTCCCATCGTTCCCAAGAATCCGATTGTCAGCCATTTCACCATAGGCGATTTAGGAGGTTTTCCCGTTTTCAGCCCGCGTTCAAGCAAAAAACGATTCGCGACGGTTTCAGGTTCACCGAGAGAGGCCAAAATCGAATTCAGTTTGACAGTCGGATCTTTTTGCTGCGCTTCGAGCACATGGCTTCGAATCTCGGTGATGATATCCGCACGATCGCTCACTGGAATTTGGGTGAGTGCCCTATCAAGTGCCGATAGATAAGCTTCTAATTGTGGTTCGGTTGGCATATAAAATTTCCTTTCCTATACGTTTCACGCCTTCAACGTTCGTTCATTTTTTTTTAAACTTCTAAGCTTCGATACACATCCATCATTTTTTCGAAATCGCACTCCATCTCCTGAAGTGCGCGGGAACCATCTTTTGTAAGTGAATAATATTTTCGAGGATGGCCTTTCAAATTTTGAGTTTCCCAAACTGCGGAGAGCGTCTTTTCCGACGTCATTCGATTGAGCATGGGATACAATGTTCCCTCTTTCACTGGAAGATGCGCTTTTTCAAGCTTTTCCAGGATGTCAAAGCCATACAGGCGTTTGTGTCTCTGCAGAAGCCGAAGTAGACAGAGCTCTAGATAGCCTTTTCGAATTTGAGTCTTCCAATTTTCCAGGTCATCCATCATCAATATTAGAATACATAGCATTGCAATGTATCATGTGCAACATTGTTTTTTTTAAAAAATGGGGTCTGACCCCAAATCATTGAATTGGCGGCGGTGACATGCTAAATCGGTCGCCTATGCGATACAGCGGAACGAGCCCACTTGTGTTGCTTGTGGTTTTTCTAGCCGCAGTGATGCCAGGCTTTTCGTTGCCGGCGGCACCGGCCGAAACTGCATGGACGAAAGAGGACTCCCGAGAATTGAGTATGCTTTTTTTCATGGACTCCGTTTCACCTTCTCGACAGCTGCGACCTCGAGGCTTAGGCGCGCTAAAATATGAAGAGATTGACAAAATTTTGGGACTTTCACGGCGCAGACAAGTCTTGAAATTCGTCGAAACAGAAAAAAAACATACTTTTCGGGAAGGAACACGACAGTCATTGAACCCCTGGACGCTCGGCAAAGCCTTAGGATCGACATTTTTTGCAGTTCGAGCGTATCGGAAGATCAAACGAAGCTCCTCGAAAGCTGTGCAGACAAGCTGTACTTTTTTACTGAAAGGTCTCCTTAGGAATCCTGAAGCGTGGGTGTCGAGTTTGCTCGGCGTCTGGACCTCGATAGATGTGGTGCGGGCTTATTCGTCTGCGTCCTCTCGGGATCTTGAAATGGAATGGCTGATCGGTGAAGAGGAAGAGCGTAAGCGCGTCGAAGCCCTTGGGTATGACGGGGATTCGAAAGAAAGGAACCTCGCGAAATCGTTGGCTGAGCTTCAACTTCGAGCTTTGAAGGAATCATTGGAAAAAGAATTAGAAAAATTGAATCACATTCGTGAATTACAAAATAAGTCTCGCTTTAAAGTGATGGTGGCGCCCGAAAAAATAGGAAAAGAAGAACTTTGGACTGGATTTCTGAATAGAGCCTACGTCTTGGTCGAACTTGGAAGCTTGCCTGAGTTTGAACTCATTCGCCTTAAACAGATACGCTCCCCAAGTGTCGAAAAAAATGAAACGCCTTCTGAGATCCACTGGGAAATCGATCAGAAAAATCACTTTAGACTCTCGGATTTTTCGTATGATTTAAAATCTCTGGAAAAAGTCTTGGGATTCGGCGCCCCCTTCGATGACGATGGCGGCGGACATTTTGTAGACCCTGAATTGTTGCAATTTTATTTTGGCTCGTAGACCATTCTCAACGAATAAACCGACTCATTGCGAGGGCATCGTGAGCCCCTTGCAAGTAATACGCCTGCATTAAGTGAAGTTGGTTGGCATCACTTCCGGCAGTCTTTAATTTATAACCCATTCCCAATAGCTCGGCCATTTTGGGAATGAAGACGTCGGGGATTCCAAGATCCTCTTTCAATCGCAAAGCTAAAACAAAAGCTCCATAATAATGATAAATTTGCCGATACGGCAGAAAAACTTCTATATTTTGGCGAGTCAAAGAATGAAATCCATACAGGGGCCCAAGAATTCTTTGTTTGTAAGCGATATTGATTTCCCAAGTTCGAGTTTCATCGAGAAAAGAAATTCCAAAAGATGGATAAAAGGATTCGAGGTCATTTCGAATTTGATGCTGGCTCTTCGGCGTCCAAAAATCTCTTTCATTTTTATAGAGGCTATTCAAATCCAGAAATGTTTTCCATGCCGAGCGCACTCCGAATTGGATGACCACGGCCTTAGTGAAATTTTCTTCAATTTGATGATTGTGAGTGAGCAACATCAAGATCGCGAGCCTTGTATGAAATGGAAGGCTGCTCTCCCCTATCAACCACTCCAGCGGATAACGTTTAGGCGTTTGAGCCAATGAAGAAAGAGCCCTCAACATCGTTTCGCCGTCTTTCTCTAATTCAACAAGCGGAAATAAATTAAAGGCTTCGATCTGCCGTCCGTCTCCAGGAAATTCGGTTTCAATAGGTTCGATAACGTCCAAGGCCGAAACAAGAGACTGAATATCGGCCACGCCGCTTGAAAATTGAGTCCATTTTTGTTCAGTGGTTGTAATCTGCCGCTGAACAGAGTTAATAATCTCTTGAAGATTTAGATTTGGAACTGGCGTGGCCGGCACTTGTTCTAAAAGGTCATCGGCATTTCGGTATCGAAACTGTCCTTCGTCATCCAAACTCAAAACCTTCTCAGTCGTCTTGGGTTCCAGTAACTGAAGATCTTTCAGGAGTTTTCGAAAGTGATTTTCTACCGACTCGAATTTTTCTGGATGAGCGCTCCAAAGATGCTCACCCGGAGCGGGTAAAAGCAGTTTGAGCTGGTCATCCATTTTTGTGGATGAGATCAAAGTTCCGGAATGAACATCGTAGACGAATTGAATCTTGGTCTTTTGACGATTCAAACGAGACCAGAGTTCCAAATGAATTTGATCCTTTGTAATGGTTTCGCTCCAAAAATAACCTTCAGGAGCTTCTAAGTCATTCGCATGAACTGAAGCCAAAGCGGTTTCTTCGAAGTTTAAGAACAAAACAAAACCACCTAAGAAGGCCGACATCCATCGCATGAAAAGGAATTTCCCCACTAACTTGAATTGACCTCGCCTATAAGAAGAGTGCAAGTTTAATCTGGATGGGAATTTTCAGGGATTGAAAATTCGGAAAAATTAAAATTTGAAATCGGATTTGCCAGCTTTTGCATGAGCAAACTCCGGGAGGGAAATGGAAATGAAGCTCATAAATACAATTTTGGTGATGGGGAGTGCCTTGTTTTTTGCGAATTCGCTCTATGCAGGCGAAGAGGTTACGCCAGGTGTGAAACCGATTGTGCGTAAAGCCGGCGACACCAAATTTACGAATATCGACCTGAAGGCTGAACTGTACGATGTTTATGATAAGCCCGAAAAACAAGATATAAAATGGCATGAAATGACTTGCGATTATGAACCCGCTGAAAATGCCGGAAACTGGCACAATTTCTTTGACGAGGGTCCGCGTGCACAAAAAGCCAGCAGTCTAATGCTCGCAGTCAGTGGGCTAACGCAAGAAGAAGCAGATAAAATTGTCTCCGCGGATGCTTATGAAGATTATCTGCAGAAAAAACCTAAGAACTGGAATGAATTTAAAGTTCAAATCAATCGAATTGAATCGGGCCTTCATTTAGATGGGCTTTACTATAAACTGATTTCCGAAGAGGAGTATGGGAATTGGAATCGAATGAGTCTCGGCTATAACGATCCAGACATCGCTCACACGACATGTAACATTGTCGAAAGAAACGGAAGTATCTGGGCTACCGTGAAAGCAAAGCACAAACTGCAAGATCTCCCTCTGAGTATTGATGTTCAGTTCGAAGGCGGCACATTGCTTAACGACGAGGTTGAAACCATCACAGCGAAGCATCTGCGAAACGCTCGCAATCAAGATGTGGTCGAATTCGAATTCACCAATACCTACAATGACTACTCTGTGCATCCGGGCGGGACAGCGAACGTTTATATACTCCATGCCGAAAAACGAAAAGCGGTGGCTCCAAATCCAGGAGATTTTCCCGTGTCCCTTACCAAAGACGGAGGACATCTAAGTTTGAATATTTCGGATAATCGCTATCAGGAGCTGCACGGTTTGTCTCCTGACTATAAAGTGAATGTCACGTATACCCTTTATGTAAAAAGTGGAAAATTTTGTCCGAGTGACAAGAAGGTTTTCTCAAGCAGTGCGACTCTTACTGACGGCAAAGGTTCCATCGACTTGAATAAGGCAGCAAGCGATAACGGCAAGCAACTCGAGGCAGGAAAGAGCTTCACCGTCAAAGAGATTAGCTTCCAAAGAGTGAATACCGCTTATTTCTCGGGAGATTCTGGTCAAACACAAGCTGGTCCAATGAACAATTGATCTCCAAACCTCAAGATTCGATAAACTGATGAGAGCTCGTTTGAACACAAACGAGCTCCTTTTTTGAAGATGATTGCGCTTCGGATAGCCATATATCTCCTCAGCATTTACGCGACTATCCTCGTGGTTCTTTTTTTTTGCAGACGCGTTTAATTTTTCCAGGCGTATCAGAAACCAAACTCATGGAATTTGGACACTGCTCTGAAGCGAAGCAGTTCGGCGCCGAAGCCATACGCCACGAAGGACTGAGATTCTATCAACGTAAAGCGTCCATAACTGCTTCCAAATCACCATCGGCCGCATTGATTCATTATCACGGAAATGGAGGGACGGCCTGCGAACGCAGCTACGTCTTTAAGGAATTATCCTCACTTCCAATAGAGATCGTTTTGCTGGAGTTTCCTGGCTATGCAAATGATCCTGAAGAAGTCGTTCCAAATCAAAAAATCATTCTTTCGGAAGCGTTGAGAATCTACGATTTCTTAAAGAAGGGAGATCCCCAAAAAAATATTTTTCTGTTCGGCGAATCTCTCGGCACCGCTGTGGCGACATACGTCGCCTCTGAAAGAAAGGTCGCGGGTCTGATTCTGGAAGCGCCCTTCACGTCAATCGCAGACGTCGCCCAATCTCATTATCCTTTTTTACCGGTCAAATGGATGGTTCGTAGCCCGTTTCCATCAGCGGAATGGGCGATAAAGGTAAGTGCGCCCGTTCTTGCGTTACGAGGGGAAAAGGATAAAACGGTGCCGCCGACCTTCACTTTGAAGCAGATCCAGAATTTTAAGAATGTGGAAGCTCTAGAATTCAAGAATGCGGATCATAGCACGATCGGCACCGTTCAACCGGAAGTCTATTGGAATAAAATTCGAGAATTCATTCGTGAAAATCTTTCAGAACAGCTGAGTGATACCGAATAGTGATTATCCTCGAACTTAGCGCCGGCAATCCTGGAATCGAAGTTCGACGAGCAAGTCATCGAGCTCTTTTTGAGCAATGATGGAGGTTTTGAGCTCCGCCGCACTTAGGGCTCACCAAGCAGTGTGATTCGTGAGATGTAAGAGCGGAAAGGGGTGTTTTGCATGGCTTGAAAAAACTCGCCACTCAAGCGATTCCAAAACTTCTTCGATGGCTCGCAGTTTCGCGATCCTCTTTCGATCCGTATGAACAAAACTGAGGTCATGTCCAGTATCGAGAGTTTTATTTTCACCAGCAGGAAGATCGGTAATGACATGAACGACGCCAAAGTTAATGGAATGCTTCGGGTGAGCTTCGTTGTATGCAGCAATCGTTTTGGCCAGCAAGCTGGTTTCGATGTCCACGGTTTCGATGCCTTTTCCTAACAAGCGATTCGTCACCATTTTTCGGGTTTGTTCCGCGGGGGAATAGCTCGCCCCATGGGTTCCAAATCGAGCGCGAGGAATTTTGAGACCGTCATGTTCTACTTCATCGACATGAAGGGAGGTGGAGAACAACCCAGAATACACGCTATTGTAACCTAGAACCGGCCGACCTTGATAATCTCGTATCTCGGAGGGGATAGAAACTCCATATTGGATTGCAACTCCGGGAGCGCCAGCGGATCCAAGAAAATAAAAATCTCTTGTCTGATTTTCGTTGGCGGTCAAAACGCCTTCTAAAAGATGTTTGCTGCCTTCTCCCCACAGCCGTTTTTCGGAATTGAGAAGAAGCAACGTTCTAGGTTTATCTGGAAATTCGGAGTGATAGATTTCAATGAGTGTCCCGCGTATCTGCGCTCCTCCGCTTTGAGTCTCGGCCTGCGAAACCGAACGGATGTGCCAACGTGGATGTTGTTTAAGGTAAGGCACCCATTCATAGTCATAGCCCAAAACAATGGAGTCCGGTTTTTTGGGAAAGCCATCGAGTAACTGCTTTGCAGCTTGTTTGTAATCGGCCTTGAGTTCTTTTCGATCCGCTTCAGAAAGCCTGACGACTGGATTCTTCACTCCAGCTCGTCTCAGCATTGCTTTATAGTGCAAAGCCAACTCTCTCAGTGGTGGAATGAGGAAAACTACCTTCGGTTTTGCGCCCAATCGGAAATCGAAATATTTTTCAATTCCCCATTTGGAATAAAAATTAGGAATTTTGAGACTACGTTCATAATCGATTGCTCCGGACTGAACGGCAGACTCCAAACTTCCTGCAAAAACTTCCACATCCACAAGCTGAGATCGCAAAAGATCTACGACCGAAGGTCCAAGGCGCTCGCGTAAATAATAGTCAACGTCTGGCATCGAGTGTGACTCGGAAGGAAAATTTTCTGGAAACCGCGAATGGACATCAACGACACGAGGGTCTTTATCGAGTCGCTCAGCGGATCTTAAGGGAGGCATTTCCATTCCACCCCACGGAAATGCCTGAATGACGTTTTCAATCGGTTGAATGCCGTTCGTGCCATCATAAGCAATTATAGCCAATCGGTTTCGCTCGTCTTGCGAAAGTCGAGTCTCTTGATTTATTTCAATGGCGAGATCGTACATCAGCTTTCTCAGGATATCGTGCACGGTACGAATTTCGTAATGAAGATAGTGTGGTCCTTTCGGTTCATCGGTGGACTTGGTACCCCAGCTCCAGCGACCTGAAGCCTCCAGAACTTCGATCGCTGTATGGCGGGCATAGCCATGCAGCTCAGGCCAGATGTCATCCAGTTCATGAGATGCCACAATGCTTAAAGGATGTAGTTTTTTCCATTTTCTGAAGAGATCAATCGCTCGAGATCGGATTTTGAAATCAGGATCTCGCAAAGCCCAAACGGCGAAACGATCCACAAGATAATTTTGGTTGTGATATTTTTCAGCCAGGCCGAGGAGTGTGCTGCTCAGGGGTTTTTCTGACAGAGCTTCCCTTTCAATTTTTCCGTCAATTTCTCTTTTCAATATTTCAGGATCTTCAGGCGGAGCTAAAGTTTTAAGTTCTTTGATCTTGTCGATGTCGTCGTGGGTAATGAGATTTTCACGTATTAGAATATCGAGAGCGGTGAAGTGTAGACTGTTCGACGTTTCAGTTTCCGAAAAGAGGATCTGTGCCAAAATGTCATGGACTCGCGCTCGATCGGGCAGCGAACGTGCGATAGACGAAAGCGCCAGCGCGCGCGCTGTCATTAGATTCATTCTCCAATGCTTCTCTAGATACGCTCGGGTTTCTTCCTCGGTATAACTTCGTTCCCAAAATAAATGTCTTGGAAGATGACCTTCGATAGGTGTAAGTGCAAAATCCACCACTTTTTCAAGTGCGGCTTTCGATTTGACCTGAGAGCCGTTTTTGAGAAGAGCAAAGGCAGCCTTTGCGGTGTGTTCACCTCGATAAGGTGCCCGATAAATTGAAAGTTGCGATGCCAGAAACTCTTCTTCTGAAGCGCTCAAATCTGTGCGTTTGTGAAGAGCGTCCATCATTGTAAATGCCGAATTTTCATCGCTCCTCCCGCCAGCTTCATTGGCAATGGCAACATCGCCTTTTCCTAATGCTTCGGCAGCAGCCACAGCCGAAACTCGTGCATCGCATTTTGGAGTAGTTATTTTTTTTGGTTTGCGAGCACTAGCGACTCTTCGCGTTGTTGAATTTGTGACGACAGTGCAGAGGGCGGGCGTAGACAACATGAGACTCAGTGCTCCTGCGAGGATCAGAGGCGCTGAGAATCGTCGGTGATTCAGCATAAGCTTACGCTTTCTCAGTTTCCTGGCGGCGTCCAAACTCGCGCGGGACGCGATCGATCTCGTCCATCTCGAATGATGAAATTGCGTTCTTGAAGATCATGCAAAAATTTGCCGACCGGTGGATGACGTCGAAACTCAAAAATATAAGCATCATCTATCAAAAGGGGTCCCAAAATTCCAAGTTCAGAGGATTTACTTCCGATTTTCCAACTTCGATTGTAAGGAGCGAGACTTCCTTCAAGTGCACGCCTTGCATTGTAATCGTGTGCGAACTTTCCTGTTTGGAAGGGATACAAAAAGGTTGGAATCACAAGCGCTCGGTCCTCGTACGGAATAAAGACTTGATCCCAAGCTGTTGGCTGATAGATACCTGGTTTATTGGTCCTTGGATCGAAGCGATCGAGAGAATCTCCGAGGCTGATCACTATGCGATTCTTGACTCGATCGGGTTTGAGCACCCAAATGTCATCTCCATATTGATCATCTTCTTGGTCATCAACAATTCCCGAATCCGGACTTGGCCTGAAAGCCCCATATTTGAGTTTGAGTTCGTGATCGAGTCGTTCGTATTCTGCAGGTAAAATTCCTAAATAATCCGCTTCGACTCGAGTTCTCCATTTGGTGTTGAAAGCCCCACGCGAACTCCCTGTAACATATTGATTTTGAAATCCTACTTTCGGAATCCACCAACGTCCCCCTTCAGGACGCCGAATCGTGATTTCCATTTTATCCGAATGGAAGAATTGCAAAAGAGCTCGAGCTTGAGGGCTATGGTTACGAATGGCCGTTTCAAGTTCCTCTCGATTTTTAAAACCACTGGTCGAATAAAGCGCAGCCAGTCTCTCGGCCTGTTGCTTTACGATAATTTCTGCAAGCCGGATGAGCTCCGGACTTCGTGTATCTTTAGGAAATCGAACAATTGGAAATTGTAAGCTGGGAGGAATTTCACGATTAACTTCCCGAAGTAATCTTTGGTAGAGAGTTTTCAGATCATATTCTTCGGGTTGATAGCGATAGTCTCTCGGATACTGAGTGCGATCTGAAGCCTTAAGGGCTTCGGCTACGGAGCCCGATTTAATCGTCGGCGCGAGTTCATCGATCATTCCAAGCACTTCTGCGAGACGGTTACTGGATTGCAATCCCGCTTTTACAGCCATCAAATCTTTTGCCACGCCTTCAAGATGTTCGAAATCCTCTCTGGTGGGTGTTTTCTTTCCCGAAACGAGATCAGGATTCAGCGAGCGAAGTCGGTCCACGACGGAATTGATTCCGGCTTGAATTTTTTCGAGACTTGCGACCGTGACGTCACAAGGGATGGCAAATGTAAGCGTTGGACTGCACCAGAAAAAAACGGTTGCTATTACGGAGATCGCACTCAGTCTCCTTAACATTTTTGACTTTAGTGTTTTACTTTCGATCATAGGTCCACGTCCTAAATTGTTGTCCTGACTTCAAGTGTTGACTGGCATCGCTCAGAGTTTCATCCGTCCAGTGAATTACGAAAGGCACACGGGATGGTGGGGCCAGACCGGTAAGATAAGATTGCCACCAGCCTGGATTCGTATGGACTTCGATTTCTGTAGAAGCTCCCATCAGTTGGTAGAGAGTTTCAGAATGAGGTCCAATCGGAGCTGTCGTAAACCAGCTCGTGCAATTGTGAATGGCACAAATGTTTTGAGCGTCGAGTATTCTTTCTGGGATATTTCTTCGCAATGTTCGATCAGGAATATCGAAGAATGCGCCGCGGTATTCTTGAAGACCGATCACAGATTCACGATTGTCGCGAATCCGATTCAAATAAAATCTTAACTTTAAGTCCTCTGCTGGGTTCAAGAGAACCACCGGTTCAATATTTTTTTCGCTCGGCGGGCGATAGTTCCATTCGTCGAATGATTGATAGGCTCTCAGAGTTTTCGCCCCTATGCGCGCATAGAGATAACCGGGGTTTTGTCCCATAGGGAAAGAGATTGTTTGGTAGGAGACTGCGCTTAAATAGTCCTGACTTAGCTGACTCAGTTGGTCACCGGATAAGCCCGCCTTCGACAAGATGACGAGTTGTCGTGGGGATTTTTTTTCGGCTTCCAAATTTCCCGCATCATTGTCGTAAGCGAAGAGCACTTGATCTACGATTTTGACTTGGTTTGGCCACTTGGCCTGCAATTTTTTCAGCCGCAACTCGATGGGTCCCGTCCAAATATCTCCTTCGTAAGCGTTTTGGAAAATGGTCTGCCCTGATTTTTCGTTCGGGTGTGCCAGTAGCGCCCAATAAGAGTTTTCTTTCGGCGACTCAAAAAGATGATGTTGATAATAATTTTCAAATGTCTCTGCAAGTCCACTTTCGGCGGCAAACGTGACGAGAGCTCCGTGCACTCGAGAAGCGACTTCTGCCTCCGAAATCGTTCCTTTATGAAACTCAGCCGCAGTTTTTCGCAGACTGAGTAGATAATGAGTTTGAGCATCTGCGACCAATTCTCCTAATGTGGAGGTCTTCCCCATTTGGGGCGGCAGCCAATTACTGAGAAGTGCGATATGCTGGCTCCAATTTTTCATGGGATACGCGAAGTTGCGCGCCACTGTTGTGGCATCACGTTCTTCGTCCAGCTGAAAATATGGGCTGTGGAAATGACCTGTGCGGGTTCGAATAATTTTGAGAAGCATCTCGCGAACATCTTGAGGAAGGCGGTCAAAGTCGGCGAAATGATCTACGCCTTGCAAATCAGCAAAAGCTTCGAAATGCCCATAACCGTTTTGGATAAAGTGTGTGAGTCGAAGCAACCGATCAAAGAGAATGCCTTCATTGGTATTCGCATCGCGGATTTCTTGAACACTTCGGCCTTGACCGGCACCTAGGTCAGGTCGATAAACAGTGCCGCCACGATACTTTTGGGAGGTCTCATTGATTTTGACACGAATTCTCAAACTATCAGATTCGCGAATGCTTCCGCCATTTTCTACGGTTGCTCCAAACTCTTCTAACAGTTGATCCATCCGTTCAACATGCACCGCCTTCAGAGGGCCCAGATAAATATGAGCGAAACTCGGAGCAGCCAGAAACGTGGTTTTGGGGTCCTCCTTCACAGCTTCCTGGTATTTACGATAACCGGCCCGCAGTTTGGTGAGAGTGTCCAATTCCTGGAAGAAGAAATTTTGTCCTTTGAACTTTCGTGAAGCTTGGATGCGTGTTCCTCCTAGACCAACGCCATAGAAATGCGTGTCTTTGACACTCACGGAGGCTTGAAGTGAGCCCGTACCGAACATTTCATTGAGCTTTCCAACTTGGTACCAAAGTTCTTCCAGAGTGTTGACAGGATCCAATACGAATTCCAAATTGCCACCGAAATCACGGTGGATTGAAGGCGGTAGAAAATCTATGCCATCTGCGTCTTTGACCCGATAAAGCCGACCGAATTTGGTATTTGAGAGATTCTTTTCGGACCATTTCATCTTTTGATCGATCGTCAAAGCTCGCCAAACTTCCAATGTCATTTGTTCAGGCGGCGGTGCGTAGTACTCTAGGATTTTTTCGATCTGAGGATTTCGATTCCCAAATTTGTGATCGAGCCAAAGAACGAATTCCGATTCAGCACCATACTGGATATGAGCGTCGGGCTCGACGAGCGGGTCGATCCCATAAGGATAACGAAGCTTTCTCATGGTACGTAATTCATCTAAATGCTGTGCATCGAGAAGATAGTCTGGAAATCCCACAGATTTATGGAGAATCAAAGTGCAAATCGTTCGCGACGGGGGGACAAGACTTCGCTTGGGAGGGAGTCTTTCTGTCTTTGCACCGATATTTGTCGTGAAGCCCAGAACGAGAGACACCGTAAAAGAGAGATACCCAATAAATGATCGCACCCATGGGCGCGAAAAATGTCGCGAATTTTCGGACATGCTGAGCACCAAGCTCTCCTCTTTGACAGGAAAAATGCAATATCTGTGCCAAGCTTTTTGTGTTTTTGTTGAATTTAAGTCGATCCAATCGACATCGTGGATACTTATGCCGCATCTTCTGCGACACTTCAGTCGCATGAAGCTCTAGCGAAGGCGGCTTATGCCCTAAGCCCCCATTTTTGAACGAAAATGTGCGGCACGAATCTTGCAAAATTTAGACAAAAAGGCTTACTCAAACTGAATTGCACAAATAGGTAAAAGTGGATGCGATTTCAAGAGTGCATCAAGGCGGTATCATCTTGTTTCTAAATAAAATCTTGAGGTCCCCTTCACGCTTGGGAGCTTTAACCGCAATACTTCCGTGTTTTCTTGCAGCAGGCGCCTCCGACATTTACTCTAACGGAGCCGGAGGCCCTTGCGGGCAAACGATTTCAGCAGTAAATTTTCCACAATATTCGCTCCGTTTCCAGATGGATGGGCTGCAGGTCGCGAGCCTCGAGGATTCCACTAAATCCACTGGAGCCACCCTTTTTTATTTTCCAAGCGGAGCCGAAGTGTCTTTTGATACACGCGGCGGATCCGTGGCTTCTGCGGAAACAACTCTTTTAGAGCAAGGAAGTTACTCCAATCAAGTGGATGGAATTCTGTTTGCTGGCGGATCCACGATGGGATTAGAAGCGGGTGACGGTGTTCGGCGAGTGATCTATCGAAATCGAGCTGGGCGAGGCGCTCACTTCGATTCCATTCCTTCGGTTCCCACAGCTGCTGTTTACGACTTTGGAGGGCGAATTCACGACGGCGCTGATCACCTGGTATTCCCGACGAGAGAATTGGGTGAAAACCTCATGGAACATTTGGGTAACACCTTCATGATGGGTCGAGCGGGCGCTGGAGTATGTACGACCTGCAATAAGTCCGGAATCGAAAGCTTCGGAGGCCAAGGTGCTTCTTTTCAACGCTACGATTGGGGAAGTGTTTTTACGGCCGTCGTTGTCAATGCGAGTGGGAATATTTTACAAAACGGAAAGACTATCATAAGCGCGAGTCCACTCGCTCGAAATTCTCCATCTTCGGCACCTCGGCCAAAACAAAACACAACTTTGAGCTTTCTGGTCACTGACGTTCTTCTTGACCGAGATCAGTTGAAACGTCTTGCCATTTCCGTGCACTCGGGGATGGCGCGAACTATCGATCCATTCCACACGCCATGGGACGGAGACATCCTCTTCGTGGCTAGTCTCAGAAATTTCCACGATCGAAGTAAGCCGTCTGATTTACAAAACAGCGAGCTTCTTACGCTCATTCAAGCGGGTTCTAAACAAATGGAGCAATCCATCTATCGCGCGGTCTATATTGCCAATGAAAATTCAGAAAGGTCGCGACGCTGATGGGGATTTTTCCAAACCTCATTGGAGTAATTGTGCTCGCACAGTTCCAAGCAATTGGGGGCGGCGGTGTTGAAGCGCCCGCAATTTCAGGAAGGGCGTCTCCAATCTGCGCACGAAGCATCGTAGATTCGATGATGAAACCCTATTTCAAAGATCAGGTCCGCGTCGCTGCGGTTCAATATCCCATCGAATATAATCTTTCGCGAGCAAATTTGTTGGATAAAATTTCGTCGTTCGTCACACGAGCCAAAGGTTCGCAAGCAGATCTTGTCGTGTTTCCTGAGTTGATAGCATTTGATCTTTATTCTCAACGCAAAGGCTTGAGCGTCGCTGATCAGCTCCGAAAAATTGCGGAGCAAGACACCCCACAGATTTTCGGAGATCTTTCGCGCCTCGCCGTGTCTCAACGAATTGCCATTTTAGGTGGAAGTTTTCCACGAATTAAAGAGGGAAGAATTTACAATACTTCTTTGCTTGCCCTATCTGACGGCACGATCATTTACCAAGACAAAACTTTTCTTACCGAAGATGAAAAAGCTTACGGCTTCAGTGCTGGCGAGCAGGTCAAAGTTTTCGATGCTCCATGGGGACGAACTGCGATTCTCATTTGTTACGATTGTGAGGTTCCTTCCATTAGCGCTGATTTGGCACCATTCATTCCTGAATTGTTGTTGATTCCATCCATGACTGGCGCCGAGGGATTTCAACGCGTCCGAAATTCCGCAAAAGCGAGAGCCATTGAACATCTGGCCTATATCGTGCATTCATCGGCGGTCCCTACGTCGAGCTCTTTTACTCAATTCGAGGGTCAGTCAGCTCTGCTTACGCCTAATAATCATGGATTCCTAGGCGTGGTTAGAGAAGGTATGTGGAATATGCCGGAGATTGTCGTTGGAATTTTCAATTTAAAAAAACTGCGCGAAAATCGCCAAAGTGGCGGCGTCTGGCCCGTATTCGATCAACTTCAGCGTTCTGAAAAACCACTGCAGATCCAGTTAGTCGAACTTCAACAAAAACATTTTTAGAATTATGTAGACTAGTGTGCTAGACCTAGTCGTTATGGCCAAGTCTCAACTGGAATCTCACAATCCTTCCTCCGAAGCGCTTTTGAAAACCTATGACGAAGATTCGCCACCCTTGGTAGCAAAAAAAATTGCCGATGCACATCGCGCCTGGCTTGAATGGTCTCAACTTTCTGTAGTAGAGCGCACCAAAGTGTTGAACCCACTTGCCGAAGAACTTCGGGTAAAGAAAGGTGAACTCGCCAGACTTGCAGCTGACGAAATGGGCAAACCCCTTGCGCAAGGGATCGCGGAAGTTGAGAAATGCGCATGGCTCTGTGAACATCTTGCAAAAACCTCTGAAAATCTACTCAAAGACGAACAAATTCCGACCGAGGCGAGGAGCAGCTACGTCACATTTCGTCCGCTGGGTGTGATCCTCGGTGTAATGCCATGGAACTTCCCCTACTGGCAGGTTTTTCGATTTGCGGTTCCCGCTCTGGCGGCTGGCAATATCGCCTTGCTGAAGCATGCGTCGAATGTGACGGGCTGCTCAATCGCGATTGAAAATCTTTTTCATAAAATATCTCCCCGCATTCCTTTACTACAGGCTTTGCTTCTCAGCAGTTCCAAGATCGCCCATGTGATCTCTGACCCCGTGATCCAAGGTGTGGCTTTGACCGGAAGTACGGAAGCTGGCAAAAAAGTGGCCTCTGCCGCAGGCTCGCATTTGAAGAAAACGGTTTTAGAATTGGGTGGTAGCGATCCCTATCTTATTTTGGAAGACGCTGACTTGGAGCAAGCGGCCGATACTTGTACCAATTCTCGCCTCATCAACTCTGGTCAAAGTTGCATTTCTGCAAAACGTTTTATTGTGGTTGAGTCAGTTCGTGAGCGATTTGAAAAAATTTTCGTCGAAAAAATGAGAAGTAAGAGCTTCGGTGATCCTTTAGACCCCCAATCCGCGATTGGTCCGCTCGCTCGGGCCGATCTTCGCGACGAGCTCCACCGACAAGTGGAACAGAGCCTTCAAGCAGGCGCAAAACTATTACTGGGCGGAAAAATTCCGGCTAACCAAAAGGGCTATTTTTATCCGCCGACGGTGCTGTCGGGAATTCGAAAAGGAATGCGGGTTGGAGATGAGGAGACATTTGGACCTGTGGCCGCGGTAATTTCGGCTGCCGACGAAGAAGAAGCTATTCGCATCGCCAACGAAAGTCCGTTCGGATTAGGCGCTGCGGTGTTTACGAAAAATTTGGAGCGTGGAAATCGAATCGCGAAGTTGAAACTGGAGGCGGGGAACTGTTTTGTAAATGCTTTCGTTAAATCCGATCCTCGGCTGCCTTTTGGTGGGATTAAAGAATCCGGTTATGGCCGAGAACTTGGAGCTTTCGGAATCCATGAGTTTGTGAATATCAAATCGGTTGTTGTTCAAGCGTAAGGGTTAAAGCCGAAGATTAAAAGTGGTCTCATAGACGAATTTTTGCTTTCACCAAAAAAAGTTTTATAGAATGACGACGACTGGCATTTGGCTTCTTCAACTTGGAACTCCCGATGAGCCCAGCGCTTCGGCATGCCGTCGATACTTGAGGGAATTTTTATCTGATCCCAGAGTGATCGACATTCCGACTCCTCTGCGTTGGCTATTTGTGAATCTCTTTGTCGTTCCGTTTCGTTCACCAAAGACGGCAAAGGCCTATCGGAAAATTTGGGCATCGGGTGCCAAGTCACCCCTGCTGCATTACTCGGAGCAGTTTACGATTGGTCTCCAGAAATATTTTCATGAAACGGCTGAAGTGCGCCTGTCGATGCGTTATCAAAACCCTAGCATGGAAGAGGGCTGGAAGGAATGGAAGCGCCTCGCCCCGCAGCGAATTCTTATCGTTCCTCTTTATCCGCAGTACTCGTCGGCGGCCACGGGATCCTCACTGGAAAGAGTCTTTGAATTCATGGACGGCGAAGAAACCATCCCCAGCATTTCAGTTGTACCGGCGTTTTACAATGTCGATCCTTTTATTGATATTTGGGTACGCCGAGCCAGAGCGATGCAGATTCAAAACTACGATCATTTGCTGATCAGTTTTCATGGGCTTCCTGAAAGGCAAATCAAAAAGGCGGATCCATCTCAGTCGTATTGCTTGATCCAGCCAGACTGTTGCAACCGTTCGACGATCGAGAATCCTTTTTGCTATCGCGCTCAGTGTTTTCATACGGCCCAAATAATTGCCAATCGACTTCAGCTTTCAAAAGAGCAGTGGAGCGTTTCATTTCAATCGCGCCTTGGTCGAACTCCTTGGATTCGGCCTTATACCGACGAAATCTTGAAGACATTAGCGCAGAATGGAAAAAAGAGAATCGGTGTGATATGCCCCTCTTTTGTCTCAGACTGCCTTGAAACTCTGGAAGAAATTGCCATTCGTGGACGAGAAACTTTTCTGAGTGCCGGCGGACAGGAGCTCATTCATATCCCCTGCCCCAACGACGATCCTGATTGGATCAAAGGCTTCGGCGAACACTTGGAAAAGTTTCTTTAAAGTTTCTTCCGTGACCACCGCCCAGGTTTGACGCGTTCCCATTCCCTGCAAAAATCTTGAATTAATTCAGAATGGTCGGCGATGCGTCGATCGAATGCGCTTCGCAGCATCGCCATTTTCTTACGAATTCTTCCTTGAAAGGAATTTTTGCTTTGGATTTGACGCAGAGCATAAATTGAAAGGGAACCTAGTTGAGGATTGGTGATTACAATTCACTCTTCGCGATAAATGCCGTCAGTCGAACGACTGCAGCCATTTCGCGCTCGCTTCAGCAATTGAGCTCTGGATTGCGGGTGAACTCTCCGCAAGATGATCCTGCGGCGTTTAGTGAAGGTGTCTCTCTCGATTCCAGCATTCGCGGCTACACTCAAGCTATTCGGAATTTGAACGATAGTGTCGGTTTGCTAAATACCGCAGGTGGCGCGCTTGGATCTCAGATGGAAATCGTTCAAAAAATACGGGAAGTTGCGGTACAAGCGTCGAATGGAACTTTGAGCGCTCTTGATCGATCCAATCTAAACCTAGAAGTACAATCTCTCTTAAACGAATTTCGTCGAATCGCCACAAGTACTCAGTTTAACGGGATCAACCTTCTCGATGGCAGTCTCCCTAATCTCGGACTTCAGGCGGGTGCAAATGCCAACGACAATATTAACTTTCAACTGGGCCAAAGTACCGCGCCTCAGATTTTTCAAAAGCAAATCGGTTCGGGAACCTTTAATAATTCCACGCTTTCGGGGGGAGGCGGCCCAGCGGTCGCAGATTTGAATGGAGATGGAAACCTCGACGTGGTGAACTCTTTTGCCGGTACAATCACCGTCGCCTTGGGTAATGGAAACGGTTCCTTTCAGCAAGTTCAGAACTTAAACGCGCCAAACGTTTTTGCGACTGCGGTAGGAGATGTGAACGGCGATGGCATCCAAGATATTTCATATGTCGACTCAACCGGAAAACTAAATATTCTTTTGGGAAATGGAGATGGAACATTCAAACCTCCTTCAGCGGTGGCTTCCGGTAGCACCCATTCCGCAAGCCTTGCTATGGTTGATCTCAATCACGATGGAAAGCTTGATATGGTGACCACGGATGGTGCCGACCAAACAATTTCCCTCTTTTTTGGAAATGGAGACGGAACGTTTGGGCCGAGAATCACGATTGGAGGCTTTGGGATGTCCCCTCAATCGGTCACCGCGGCCGATTTAAATGGCGATGGTACGAAAGATCTGGTTGTCGGCACCGGTGGAACATCACTCTTTACTTTAATAGGAAATGGTGACGGAACATTCCAAGCTCCTACGGCCAATACAGTGGGAAACCAGGCCTACTCGGTTCAAGTCGGTGACTTAAATGGCGATGGAATCTCCGATATTGTCGCCTCAAGCGTTGCCAGTGGAAATATTTCCATCCTGCTTGGTAACGGAAACGGAACCTTTAGGGCGGGGGCGACATTGAATCCGGGCTCTGGTTCTCAAATCGCTCTTGCCGATCTAAATGGAGACGGAGTCTCCGATATCGCGGCGTTCTTAGGATTTGGAAATATGAAACTCTTCAACGGCAACGGCGACGGAACTTTCCAAAATTTTCACACGGTTCCTCTTGCCTTAGGAGGTAGTAGCGCGGTGGCTGCCGACTTCAATAAGGACGGGGTTCCAGATCTCTACGTAAGCTTTTTGCCTTCGCAAAATTCAATCCTGCTCAACCAAACGATTACCGCCGATGCTGAGAATGATGTGAACGTTTTATCTCAGGCAAATGCCCAAAAGCTTCTGGCTATCGCTGATAATGCACTAAACAAATTGAAAACCATGAGTGCGAGCGTTGGAGCCGATCAAGATCGACTCTCGTTTACTTTGAATCAAAATTCGCTTTTGGTCCAAAATTTATCGGATGCCAAATCGAGTGCCCTTTCCACTGATATTGCCGCCGAGACCTCAAATTTAATTCGAAATCAAATCCTCGAGCAGGCACAAGTCGCCGCCCTTGGACAGGAAAATATAAATTCTCAATACGTCCTTCAGCTGCTGAAGAATCTGTAAATCAGCATCCGGCAACCTTAAATAATCCGACACGCTTCATCGAAACAAAATCGCTTGGTATTTACATGGAAAACAGTATTTACATGGAAAAGTTTCTTTAAAATCAATTTGACGCGGATTGCTTGCCCTTCTCTAAGTTTAGAGTATTGCTCATTTCCTCGCAGCCGCACCCAAGATGTGCTCCGCGTCGATGCTGCCGCCTGTCGACGGTGTCCGTAGGTATGCAATTTGAACTGAAAATGCTGCGGCGCAGAAGGAAGTCGGAATGAAAATTGATTCCGGCAGTTCCTTCTTTGCTCAGAATCAGCTTCAGCGCACGATGTCGGCGATTGCTCGCTCCCTTCAGCGCTTGAGCACCGGACTGCGTGTGAACTCACCGCAAGATGACGTGGCCGCGTTTAGCGAGTCCGTGACTCTCGATTCGCAGATCCGCGGGCTCAATCAGGCCACGCGCAATACCAATGATGCATTGTCGATGCTGATGACAACCCAATCCGCAGTTTCAACTCAGCTTGAGATCGTTCAGAAGATGCGCGAGATTGCTGTTCAAGCCTCGAACGGAACACTTACGGCAAACGATCGAGCTGGACTCAACACCGAACTTCAGCAGCTCTATCAAGAGTTCAATCGAATTACTTCTCAAACCTCTTTCAATGGACTCAATATTTTGGATGGCAGCTTCGGAACACAAAACCTTCAAGCGGGTGCGTCTTCTCAAAACAACTACGGATTCAATGTGGCGAACGATCAACCGATTGCGGTCTTTACTCAGACCGTGCCATCGGGCACCTATTCCTCTCGCGTAACGATGGCTGTCGGCGGGACTCCAGAAGACACGCAGGTCGCAGATTTAAATGGCGATGGAATTCCGGATCTTATTACAGCCAATAACAGCACCGGGAATGTCACGATCCGTTTAGGAGTCGGAAAGGGCGTATTCAATTCGCCCACAACTCTTTCTCCGGGAGGACATGCTCATAAAGTTCGCATGGCCGATCTCAACGGAGATGGAAAGTTAGATATGGTGGTTCTCGATGATAGCACGTCCCCTTCCACTGTTTCGATTTATCTCGGAAATGGAGATGGAACATTCAAAGCGAGAACGACTCTGAGCGCTGGATCTTTCTCTGAAGTTGTTGAAATCGGAGATCTCAACGGAGATGGAAAACTGGATCTTGTCGTGCTCGATGGATGGAGCGATTATACAATCTCGACTTTTATAGGAAATGGCGATGGAACATTTCAAGCGCGAGTGACAAGAGCTGATCAATTTGGCACCGATCAGTTCTCGGCCGCTCTAGGCGATGAAAATGGAGATGGAAAACTAGATCTCGTAACGGCGAATATAGGCAGCAACATTAACTTCTTCTACGCCTATGGCGGAAATGGTAACGGAACCTTCGCCACTCCGCCCGGCTTCCCCATAATTACGAACGACACCCATTTTGGAGTTCAGCTCGCAGATCTGCGTCGTATCGGTAAGTTGGATGCGGTCTTGACCGACTATTCAAGCGGACTCGTTTCCGTGGTGCTTGGAAATGGGGACGGGACCTGGAAGGCGGAAGCAACCTATTCCGTAGGTGCCAATCCAACCGGCGTAAAAGTGGCGGATGTAAACGGAGATGGAATACCCGATATCGTCACCGCCGACTATACTGACGGAACCGTATCGGTCCTTCTCGGAAAGGGGGACGGAACTTTCGCTGCAAGGAAGAGCTTCAAAGTTGGTGGTCAACCCTATGACGTAAAAGTGGCCGATATCAATGGGGACGGAGTTCCTGATCTCATCAGCACGGACTCTCAAGATGGAACCATTTCGATTCTCTACGGACAAACCATGTCAGCCTCGGGCCTGAGTTCGATGAGCGTCAGCACTCAATCTCAGGCTCAGACTCTGATTGGAATCATGGATAATGCCCTCACTTACCTCAACGGTCAAAGCGCCAGTCTCGGCGCCGAACAGTCCAGAATGCAAGTCACCATTTCTGGAAACACACTGCTCTCGCAGAATCTTGCAGATGCGAAGAGTAACCTCTTGGACGTCGATATCGCCGCCCAAACTTCTGAACTCATCCGCCTCCAGATTCTTCAAGAAGCTCAAGTAGCCGCCATCAGCCAAGCCAATATCAGCAATCAGCTCGTCCTTAAACTCCTAGCTCCTTAGCCTCCTCAATCGTTAATCACGAAGCTTTTCGGATCCCATCGAGGAGAGATTGTACTTTAAATAAACGGAGCCAGTTTTTCTCGGAAGATAAGCAAGCAAGAAGAAATGACATTCCCAAAAATCCAGCTCCTCCGCAGCCGATCAAAATGAAAGCCTTGGCAGCAAATGTGATAGGAAGAATCATCAATATCCCAACGATTATGAGCGCCAGACAGAAAAAGAAGAATCCGAGTGCAAAAAGGATAATCACAAGGGTGAGAAAAACGTCGCGACTTGTTTGAATGAATTTGAGATAGGACTTGAGGGCCTGAATTTTTAAATGATCGAGGGACCACGATTTGAAATTTCCGAAACCTCGGAAGAGAACCATCAAAACAATTTGTTTCAGAAGCGGCCACATGGGTGAATCCAATTAACGTCGTCTCGCGAACAAGACCCCTATGAAAAAGCCCACTGCCGCAGCACCAGCGACCCAAATGCCCGGGCTCTTTTGAAAACTTTCTTCGGCAGTCCTTTTGAATTCGCCGATTTTCTCTTCGCTGGAGCGCGCCCAATTCTTGACTTCACCGACCAACTTCTCACGTACTCCATCATAAAGGTGCTCAAGTTCGGGATCTAAGCTTTTAAAAAGTTCTTTTAACCCGATCTGCGCATCAGAAAATAAATCACGACCATGATGAGAGGAGGTTCGCTGACCGACTTCATCCAGATGCTTAAAAATTCCGGAAAATCCGTCGGAGTCTTTCAAGTTGGATAGTCCCATCCCTTTTCGCGCTTCACGTTCACCCACATTTTTCGTTTCTCTAATTCTTGCAGAAATAGATCCGGTGGAACAGTGATTTCCGCTGGAAGAACACCCGCCCCTTTAATTTCTCCATTGACAAGCATTCTTGCAGCAATCGCCGGCGGAGAACCCGTGTTGATATCTGTCCCAACGCCCCATTTTGGAAAACCTTCGGTGTGACAATCTAAAATCACCGTGATTGGGTTTTTTGCTTTCTTGCCTTTCACAATCGCACGAACAATTTCGTGCTGTTTTAGCTTTCCGATGGGAGAAGCGCTGGGTTGAGACATCGCGATTTTGTTGACCACTTCGATAGGCTTCACTTTTACGCCGCTCACTTCCAAAGGATCATGTGACGCAAGACCGAGATCTCGTAAAAATCTCACGCGCTCAATAAACTCAGGATCAAATGCAATTTTGAAACTCACTTCCTTCACCCCTTTAGGCATGAACGAGAGAGGTAAAGTTGCAACCTCTGAATGCAAGGTGTACATAGGACGGCATTTTCCTACAGGCGCTGGGAACGAGTGCAGCTCATCTCCTGACATAGGTCGAACAAAACGAAATTTTCCCTTCGTAAACACTGCAGGCTCCATCGAGAATTCTTCCAAAATCGTTTGAAGGGAGTAGCTCACGGGTAGAGCGGGACGATTCGAATATTTCGTAAAATCGCGCCCGGCAACACGCGTATGAATTTCAGTCACTCGATCCAACTCATCGGCTCCCAATCGAGAAAGAATATTCGTAATTCCAGGAGCAGCTCCCATTCCGATAAGAGCTAAACGTTTGATCTGCTTAAACTCAGAATCGAAAGTGAGCTGTTTGCGAGTCATATGGAAAAGACCACCAAGATCAATATAATGAGCGCGTAGCTTAAGCGCCGCCATCATCACCGCCAAATTTAACTGATATTGGATACAGTTGATAATGACGGTAGCACCATGGAGAGCCTTGGTCGTTTGCTCGAGATTGGTCACATCCACATGCACTGCCGAAATTTGAGGTGACTTAAATGAATCGGCTAAAATTTGAGCTTTGGGATAGTCATAATCGGCGATCAGAATTTTATCGGCAGAAGATGAAAACTCCGCAAGATCGCGGACGCAAATACGGCCCATCGCGCCTGCGCCACCAATGACGGCAAAAATATTTTTTTTCGCGGTCATCCGTGATGTTCAGGCGAAGCGCGCTTGCGGTGAGAATAGGGATACCAATAAGGCTTGCGTTCCATCACATAATCAATGTGGACGTGTTTTGGTTCTCGAAATGCATCGAGTCCCTCTTCGCCAAGTTCTCGCCCAATGCCACTCCATCGCATTCCGCCAAATGGCCCGGCGTCGTTGTCCGTCAGTGGATCGTTGACCCAAAAAGTTCCCGCTTTAATATTCTCCATAGCTTTCATCGCATACTCGAGAGATCTCGTATAGACACAAGCACCGAGACCAAAATGGGAATCGTTGGCTTTCTCGATGGCTTCATCAGCATTCTTCACGCGAATGAGCGAAATCACAGGGCCAAAAACTTCTTCGCGAGTGCAGAGGCTTCCGTGTCGAACATCAGTTAAGACGGTGGGTTCGAAAAAATGCCCGCGCAGTCCGGAGGGTTGAATTCGTTTGCCACCCACCAGTAATTTTGCACCTTCTTCGACCGCCCGGCGAACTTGAGATTCGACCTTTTGAGCCGCTTCGTTGGAAATCAGCGGACCTAGATCGATGTCGGCCTTTTCAGGATTTCCAACCTTCAATTTTTGAACATAGCGTACGACTTGTTCGGTGAATTGATCGGCAATGGCGTTTACTAAATAAATTCGTTTCGAAGAAGTACAAACCTGGCCGGAATTGAGAAGGCGCGCCCAGGCAACTCCTTCAACAGCCACGTCCAAATCTGCGTCTTCAAAAACGACGAACGGATCAATTCCGCCCAATTCCAAATTCACTTTCTTCAATTGCGCTCCGGCTTTGGCAGCAATTTTGCGACCCACCTCGGTCGAGCCCGTAAAGGCGACAAGGTCCACCTCGGGATGCTGCACGAGAGCTTCGCCAAGGTCGCCATCTCCCGTAAGCACATTCACTACGCCGGGCGGAAGAACATCGTAGGCAATTTTCGCGAGCAAAAGATTTGAAAGAGGATTTTGATGGGGCGGTTTACAAATGATGGTATTTCCTGCCGCTAAAGCGGGAGCCACTTTCCAGGACATCAACAAAAGCGGAAAGTTAAACGGAACAATGGCGGCCACCACACCGTAAGGCTCTTTGACGGTGAAATTCACCTGGTGCGCGGCGACGGGCGGAAGTGAACTTCCTCGGCTCGAGCGTCCCACTTCAGCGTAGTAGTCAAAACAAGCGGCCACCCAATCGATGCAATCGATGGATTCCCATAAAGGTTTGCCGGTCTCGCGAGTCATAAGAGAAGAAAGCTCACGTTCATGTTGACGAATTCGTTTTGCAACTTCGTGGAGGAGGACCGCCTTTTCTACTCCCGGCATTCTGCACCAATCCCGCTGAGCTTTTCGCGCAGCGGTCGCTGCAAGATCCAGTTCCTCATTTCCACAATCGTAAACGCGATCTATAGTTTCAAGGGTTGCGGGATTCTGAATTTCTCGAATTCGCGCGCTCGACGAACATTCGACCCATTTCCCATTGATGAAGATTGAATGCGCCGATTTCGCCATTATTGACCCTCCGTTTTCAGTTCAAAGAATGGAATTGCTTTACCTTTGCCTCAAAAATCTGGTTATTAGACTATGAAGACACGCTGCGTTATGAGTAAAGCATTTCTTTAGCGCAGCTTGGATCTACACGTTTGTGAAAAGTTGACGGGGAACCGGAGGGAAAATGGCAAAACATTGGTCGATAGTAGCTTGGGCTCTCGTTCTAGCCTTCTTCTGGTTTTCTTCGCCAAACGAGCTAACGGCAGCAGTCCCACCGGCCCGAACACAAGTCGCCATTGTAGGGGCAGGCCTAAGCGGGCTTGCGACCGCCTATTATTTACGGAAAGCTCATATTCCTTACCATCTGATCGAACTCAATGATCGAGTCGGAGGGCGCGTGCGAACCGTCGAGTATGAGAGAAGTGGCATTCAGATTCGCGCCGACGCTGGAATGGAGGAATATTGGGCGAGCAATCCAGCGAGTCAAATCTTGAAAGAACTAAAACTTCCTTTGATCAGCGATGTGGCCCCCTCCAGCATTGTGATTCAATCGCATCTCTATCCACTCGATACCGAGTCCATTCCTGATTTTTTTCAGAAAATATTTTCAAAATCCGAGTTTGAGGAATTTCAAAAATTTCAGACGAAAGTAGAGCCGATGATTCGCGTCCTTCAGCCCAACCGAAATTTACCCGACGCTCTGCTGAAGTTAAAAGATATTTCACTCGCCGAATATATTCGCGATCAAAGGCTTCCAAGTAAAGTCAGCGAGTGGATAAGGATTTCGCTCGAATGCGAAATTGGGACGAGTTGGGATAAAATTTCAGCACTCGATGGAATTGCGGAATTTCATGTTTTCCTTGGAAATGGCGAAAACTGTTATCGCGTCAAAGGCGGCAATTTCAAATTCGTGGAATCGATGGCGAAAGCTGTGGGGCTTCACCATATCTCGCTCCATCAAAGAGTGACGAAGGTAGCCGAAAGAAAAGATGGTATTGAAATTCACTATATTGATATGCTCTCAAATGAGAATCGAACGCTTAAAGCTAACTATGTAGTTTTAACGATTCCGCTCTTTCATCTCAAAACTATACAATTCGATCCTCCCCTTTCTGAAAAAAAGTGGAAAGCGGTTCAGACGATGGGTCATGGCTCTTATTTTAAAGCTCATCTTTTTGTGCCACCTTCGGCCCAGCATTTCTGGATGCGCGGATCGGGATCGATTCTGCCCATTCTCTCCGACTCCAAAATCGGTGTTATTTACGAAGGCAATCCCAACGCGGGAAATCATACACGAGTGATTACGTTGCTCGTGCATGGAGACTGGGCTGAAAAGCTCAATCATTTTTCGATGGATCAAGTGCGCACCGAGATTTTTGACGGTCTCGAGAAATTTTGGCCTGGATTCACCAAAGAAATTCTAGATGCAGAATTCTATCCCTATGCCGACGGAGCAATAGCATCGTGGCCCGTAGGTCGCTCTCGATTTGATTCGCTTTCGAATGAGATCCGGCGTCCCGAGCATGGAATTTATCTGGCGGGGGATTTTACGGAAACATCTCACTCCGACGGGGCATTCATCTCTGCCGAAAGAGTGTCGTCGCAAATCATTCATGAATCTCAGAGAATGGAAGCTGCGAGTCACCGATGAATCCCCTTGTCTGGCTAACTCCCACTTTGACGGCTTTGGTCCTCTACGGCCTCGGCCAAGGTTTTGTAAAAAAATATATTTCTGAAATTCCTCCGGCTCGTTTCTGTCTATATTTTGTTGTGGCGAAAGCTATTCTAAACTTCGGTTATTTTTTTTCTCAGGCCCATCCCCCTCCATTCGCGTCTGAAGGACGTCACTTTCTAGAAGTTGGGCTGCTGGCCTACATCCTCGATGGGACCGCCTGGATTTTATATTTTGAATCGATCATGGCCGGACCGATTACGATCGTAGGCACGCTTTCAGCAGCCTATCCAGCTTTGACCGTTTTGTTCGCAAGGGTTTTTTTAGCTGAAACATTGAATCCGCTTCAGTATGTCGGTGTTGTACTCGTGCTTTTGGGTTGTCTCGGTTTATCGTATGCCCCTGCCGATCCCAATGCCAAGACAACGAACCGCCGATGGATTCCACTCGCTGCGATTGCTTTGATTTTATGGGGAATTGCCCAAACTCTCGTGAAGTTTGCGTATACACTTCCCAATGCGAATGATGCGAATCTGGCATTGTTAAACACTTTTGGAGGCATTCTTACATTGGGCAGCTATGGCATTATTTGCGGACGCAAGGGCGCAGGTTCTTCTCGCGAATGGCTTCGCTCTTTTCTTCCAATGGGAATGATGGCGGGAGGTGATCTGGCAGTGATCATCGCTTCGCGCTTAGGCCCCATTTCGGTGGTTTCCCCTATCAGCGGTGCCTACCCTCTCGTAACTCTTATTTTCGCGGGTTTTGTTTTAAAAGAGAAAATCACTCCATTTCAATGGGCCACGGTCGGGATGATCTTGGTCGGAATGTTTTTGAGTCCGGGAACGTCGTAAAGGAGAGTCTATTATATGAAGCCTTGCAACTACGAAATCTATGTGAACGGAAAATGGGCCCAAGGAGTAAAAAAGGAATCGCGAGAAATATGGGATCCGGGGAGTGGTGAGCTGGTTGCAACAGTCTGCGAAAGTTCAAAAGAAGACGTGCTCTTGGCAATTCACGCGGCACGAGAAGCTTTTGATCGCGGGCCTTGGCGAAAAACATCCGCACTGGATCGCGGAAAATGGCTTTTTCGCATTGCGGATGCGATTCGCGCTACCGCTAAAGAGTTGGCCGAGTTAGAAGTACGAAATTGCGGAAAGCCTTTGGTTGAAGCGGAATTTGACATCGCTGATGCAGCCAATTGTTTTGAATTCTACGGTGGGCTCGCTACCAAAATACACGGCGAAACCATGCAGGTCCCGGCAAACTCCATCAGCTATGTTCTGCGAGAACCTATAGGAGTATGCGCGCAAATTATTCCCTGGAATTATCCCCTTCTTATGGCGTCCTGGAAATTGGCGCCAGCACTCGCTGCCGGAAATACCTGTGTGCTGAAGCCTTCTGAACTGACGCCTCTTACGGCGCTTGAACTCGCTAAAATTTTTATGCGCCTCGAATTGCCCGCGGGTGTCGTGAATATTGTGACGGGCGCTGGCATAGGCGCTGGTGAAGAACTGGTGAATAACTCGCTTGTCGATAAAGTGGCCTTTACCGGCGGAACAGCGACCGGACGCAAGGTCATGACAGGTGCGGCCGGAAATCTAAAAAAAGTTTCTCTCGAGCTGGGCGGAAAGAATCCCAATATTGTTTTTGCGGATGCTGACTTTGACGCCGCAGTGGATGGTGCTCTGTTTGCAGCTTTTGCAAATCAAGGCGAAGTCTGTTCTGCTGGCTCAAGACTGCTGATTGAAGCCAGCATTCATAAAAGATTTGTGGAAGCGATGCTCAAGAAGCTTCCTCGAATTCGTCTGGGCCATGGGCTTACGCCGGGTGTAAAAATGGGGCCTCTGATTTCGCAAGAGCATCGGCAGAAAGTTCAGAACTATGTGCAGATTGGAATCCAAGAAGGCGCAAGGCTCATCGCTGGTGGAAAACCTCCCAGCGCGCCAGAACTTTCGAAAGGCAATTTTTTCGAACCTACAATTTTTGATGACGTTAAAGCTTCTATGCGAATTGCACGCGAAGAGATTTTTGGACCCGTTCTCTCCGTGATTCCCTTTTACTCGGAAGCCGAAGCGGTTGAAATTGCAAATGACACTGACTACGGTTTAGCTGCAGGTATCTGGACGCGAGATGTTCTGCGCGCACATCGTGTGATGCAACAAGTTCGCGCTGGGATTCTCTGGGTAAATACCTACCATCCGACTTTCAATGAGTTGCCATGGGGTGGATACAAACAGAGTGGGATCGGTCGTGAGCTCGGATTGTATGGAATAGAAGAATACCTTCAAGTGAAACAGGTGAGTTTCAATCTCGATGAAGCTCCTCTGGCTTGGTATTGAAATGCGTTTCGTCGATATCCGCACAGAATTGCCGGGTCCCAAAAGCCGTGCATTGATGGCCAAGCGCCAAAAAGTAGTGGCGCGTGGACCATTCCATGCCACCCCGCTTTTTATCGCGAAAGCCGAAGGAGCTATGATCGAGGACGTCGATGGAAATCGTTTCATCGATTTAGCGTCGGGAATCGGCGTCACGAACGTTGGCCATCGAGCGAGTCGAGTGATGGAAGCTATCGCAGCGCAAGGAGGCCTTTTTCTCCATAGCGCCTTCAATGTGATGCCTTATGATTTGTATCTTCGTTTGGCCGAAAAACTAAACGAGAAGACTCCGGGACATTTTCCAAAGAAAACCTTCCTTGCTAACTCCGGAGCTGAAGCGGTAGAAAACGCTATTAAAATCGCTCGTGCTTATACCTCAAGGCCAGCGGTCATTTGTTTTGACCACGCGTTTCATGGTCGCACCTATATGGCGATGTCTCTGACTTCGAAATACAAGCCCTACAAATTCGGCTTTGAGCCTTTTGCATCTGAAATTTATCGCTCGCCTTTTCCCTATGCTTACCGCTCTGAGAGCAGCGATCCGCTCGAGGTTTCAAACGAAAGTTTTCGCGCCTTCGAGAAACTGGTGCATGAGAGACTTTCACCAGATCGAGTGGCAGCGGTGATTATTGAGCCCGTGCTTGGCGAAGGTGGATTTATTCCAGCTCCTGCTGAATTTTTGCAAAGACTTCAACGATTCTGCCATGAGCATAAGATCGTTTTTATTGCAGACGAAATTCAGACGGGTTTTGGGCGAACGGGAAATTTTTTCGCCTGTGATACTTTGGGCGTGGTTCCCGATTTAGTGCTCACAGCAAAAGGCTTAGGCGGAGGACTTCCAATTTCAGCCGTCACAGGACGCGCGGAGATAATGGATGCGACGATCGAGGGTGGGATCGGAGGCACTTTCGGTGGAAATCCACTTGCTTGCGCATCAGCATTGGCCGTTTTTGAGATTTTTGAGAATGACGGCTTACTCGCGCATTCCAGAAAACTCGCGGAGGCACTCGGCACTCGTTTAAAAGATTGGCGTGAGCGAAAGTCGTCTGTTGGCGATGCGCGCGGTTTAGGTGCGATGCAGGCGATTGAATTTGTTAAATCGAAGGCAGGCAAAGAGCCCTTTGCGGAAGCGGCCAAGTTCCTTCAAAAGTATTCGTATGAAAATGGTGTGATCAGCATGACCGCCGGCACATATGGAAATGTCATTCGCTTTTTGATGCCGCTTGTGATTACCGAGGAGCAACTTCACGAGGCTCTCGATATTCTAGAGACGGGACTCAACAAATTGAACGTCTAAAGAAATAAAATTCAATTCAATGGATCAAATGCCGACAATCGCGCGGATTCGCACGAGGCAACGCGAGAACATATTGGATCGTCGCTGCGGCGTAATCGTTTGCTCGGCCTGGCCCGTATCGTGCGTCCAAGTGTTAACAGGATGAAGGCTGTCGATCAGACTTACGAGTGTTGATCTCGCCGAGTTGTCTGTCAAAAAATCAATACGATCCTTATTGCCTAGCGGAACGCGTTGACGAATGACTCTCCCCCTGAAAGGGATCCACCCGTACGGATAGGCTGTCAACGTGCTGGGATAAAGTTCCGAAAGATTGCGGTTGATAATTTTTTTTCCCAAATTCGTTCGTAGCCACCTTTGCTGTAAAATAAAAGCCAAATCGGCTTGTTTTGTTTTTTGAAGCGCCGTCTGAACTTCAGTAAGCTCTTTTTCACTCAGCGGTTGATGAGGCACCACATAGGGAAAATTTCGTGGCCCTCCTTTTTCAATATGTTGAATGGCTCCATTGGAATAGACGGTGATTTTGGAGATTTCTCCACGGATCGCAGAACCACCCTCGAATACCAGGAGCGGCGCGCCCTTTGGGGGATCGTCCGCAAATACATTTGAGGAAGAGATTGCGATAGCCATTCCAAAAAAAACAAATCCACTTTTACGCCACATAAAAACGTCCGAGCTTATGAATTAAAAATAAAAATCCCAATAAAAATTCTGAAAAACCCATCATGAGGAGGAGGTCTTTATAGCAAGTATTTCATCGGTGTCAACGAAGCCCGTTTAAGAGCTCCAGACGGCTATTTGAGCTATTTTATAATTTAGGGCGATTCCATTTTTGATAACGCGAGCTCATTCAATCCGGTGGATCACGCAAGTGGATCGAACGCGGCGCGCTAGATTGCAGCGCTCGCTGAAACTTTACGACTTATCTGTTTTTTTGAGCTCTCACGGATCGAATCTAAGGCTTGAAAATCCCTTACTTTTTTCTGCGTTTCGCTATCCTGACGGCCTCTGCAACTCATGTTATTCTATTGAGAATGGGCGGCGGAGCGGGAGCAGAGTTGGCCGAAGGCTCGGAAGCTTCCTTTTTTAGAATACCTGTCAATCTTTACCAGGCTGGCGATATCATTGAAGAAGATTTATATTTTCTTTATCAAAGCAATTATCTTCTTTATCGGCTGAAGAATCTTCCTTGGAAAGTAGAAGATCAAAAACAACTCGAGAGTTTTGGAATTGAAAATCTATTTATTCGCTGCGGAAATAAACGGGACCATCGCCAGTTTCTAGAGATTCATCTGAACCGAATTTTGGACGAACCCAAGATTCCGTCGAAAGAGAAAGCTAAAATTCTGTACGAGACTTCGGTCTCGATTGTGGAAGAAGTTTTTTCTCAGCCAACCTCGTCTGAATATTTGAAACGCTCCCTTGGTTCTGTGAAACATTCCATCGATTACTTGAGCAGAGACAAAAGCCATTTCTTCGATTTAATGTCACTCGCGAAAAGTGACTTTTCGGAATACACGCACGCGCTTCATGTCGCTGCCTATTCAATCACTCTCGCCCGAGAGCTCGGAATTCGCGCTTTTAATCAAGCCTCATCGATTGGAGTAGCTTCGATTCTTCATGACATTGGAAAAGTGAGGATTGATCCAGCCATATTGAATAAGGGTGAGGTACTTACAGAAGAGGAAATGCGTGAAGTTCAGAAGCATCCCATTTATGGTTATGAAATGGTGCATCGGCTTGGAAGTATTCCAAGTATTTCAGAGCAAATGATTTTGCATCATCATGAGAGGCCGAACGGTAAGGGCTATCCGAAAGGATTATCGAGCGAGATCCATTTTTTCACGAAGATCATTTCACTTTGTGACTGCTTTGATTTGATGACATCGGACCGGATATATAAAAAGGCGATGAAACCCATCGATGCGATTGAGTATCTGAAGACCGAATGTGTAGATGAATACGATCATCGGCTTTTGGTCAATTTCATTAAAATGCTAAAGAGGTAGGTGAATAAATGGCGGGTCGTCCAGCCATCAAGCATTCTCTGCGCTCCAGCGCGGAAAAAACGATATCGCCTTTTCATGCGGTGGATCTAGAATTCTTGACCATTGATTCCGTTTGTGATCATGACCTTTATCTGAGGACCAACAATCAATACGTCCTTTATCGGGCCGCGCGGCTACCTTTCACGCAAAAAGACAAATTGAGATTGGAAGAGACCAAACAAAGCACGATCTTCATCTACTGCCAAACCGAAAAAGACGTACGTCGATTTTATGAGCACAATCTCTCTAACATCATCGACAACAAAAAAATATCGACTCAAACAAAGGCGGATGTGCTTTTTAAATGCGCAAGCGGAATCGCAAAAGAAATATTCGATGCTCCAGAAAATAAGGAGAACATTGGAAAGACTCGAGACGTGGTCAATAATACGATGAGTCTGCTGGCCCAGGGCACTGACGCTTTTCTTCAGATTATTTCTCTCTCGGGGCATGATTATCATACTTACACACACTGTGTGAATGTGATGGCGTTTAGCGTCAGCTTACTTTCATCTTTGGGAGTAAAAGACCCAGAGCTACTCAAACAAACTGGAATTGGCGCTCTTCTCCATGATATTGGAAAAAGCAAGATTCCCCTTTCGATTTTGAACAAGCCCGGACCACTTACTGACAGCGAATGGGCCCTTATGAAAAAACATCCTTCATTTGGTGCTGAAATGCTTGCCAAGGCTCCGGTTCCCGAACTCGGGCGAAGCATTGTGGTTCAGCATCACGAAAAAATCAGCGGTACTGGATATCCATTCGGTCTTCGTAAGGAAAAAATTGATCTCTCCTCTCAAGTGGTCGCTCTCTGCGACGCTTACGACGCGATGACCACGAATCGGATTTATCAACCAGCCATCAAACCTTATCAGGCCCTTCAGATCATCACGCAAGAAATGCGTGGGCATTACGATATAGAAATCGTCGAAAAATTTATTCAGTTGCTTAACTTGAAAAAAGACTAGAGCGGGTCAGCGAAGCACTCGAATCTTATTGCGAATTGCTTCGATGGAAATTGATTCAACGAGAACTCGTCTTTACCAATCTCAGTTTTCTCAGCACGGCTTGAGAAGTAAGCACCAAAGCTTCATCATCAGAAAGCAATGTGGGAGGATTCCAAATGGCAGTCTGCAGATCATTCGTCTGCGCGAGCTTCTTGCCGTCTTTCGAAAGAATAAAAACTTCACCGGCGGAACTTCCCACCCAAACGACATCTTTGCCCACGGCGGCTTGCGTTGGGAGTCCGCGAGGGAGTTCGAATGACCAACGCACAAAGCCAGTCTTAAGTTCCAGTGCTTTGACGGTCCCATCTCGAACCGAGGCATAGATCGTGGATCCATCAGGATCGATGGAAATGGGCGCATAGAGTGAGAGAGGTTTTTGCCAGGCCAATTTTTTCGAACCGGCCATCGCTTGCCATGCTTTCAGATCCCCGCTGAAGCTCGAAGCAATCAAGAATTGATCCGGAACTGCCACGGATTTTAAATCATTAAAATTGTCCGCGCCTTCGGGAAGAGTGGCTAAAGACTCGTTCCACATGACTTTACCTGTTGATGGATCAAACGCTTGAAGGATAGAAGAAGGAAATCCCGCAATGATAAGACCACTGAAAAGCACCGGTCCTTGAAAACTCCAAAGCGAAAGCGATTTAGGGTTTGGATCGGCCTGTTGCCAGAGCCACTGGCCCGAATCACGCCGATAGGACTGAATAGTTCCTCCCGAGGTTAAAATCCAAATTTGATCTGCGCCGACAAGGGGTCTGGAAAAATAGACGCCCTTATTGGGAGTCTTCCATCGGATCTTTCCGGTGGCAGCTTCGATTGAATAGAGATTTCCGCGAACATCTCCACCATAAAGGAGGCCATCGCTATAGGCCCAGCTTGCTTGAGATACGGCGTCGAGTGGAGTGCTCCAAAGGACCTCGCCGGTAGCCACGAGCCTTTTCTCAAAACCTCCATTGGGATTTGCCAAATATAGGGAATCTCCAACAAGGGTCGGGCCGGCCATCTCCTCCAGTTGATGCCGCTCGAGCGGAGTTCTCGGGCGATAGACTTCCACGAGCCATCTGCTGAGTAGCTTATATTCATCGAGGGCCCCTTGTGGGGGATTTTTGGAAGAGCAGGCTAAACATGTGGTTGCCAAAGCGACAATGAGCGCAGCCCAAGGTATGCGAGCACCATTCAACATATATGCCTCAATAAACGGAACTGAGGGCAATCGGGCAAGCTGTTTCGGTTGATTTTCGCAATGGACGCCAGCGCATCAGCATGTTCCTTCGTTCGTGGACAAATTGCGAATCTGAAGATGAATCCGCAACCTCGCAAGGCTTGCGGTTCAGGAGGCAAAAAAGGTTAGCACCTTTTTTCATAGCACCCCCAATAATCCCATGATTACAGGTGTTAACGGTTAAGCACTGTTTTTGCACTTTAACAAGGTAGGTATGTTGAACAAAATTTTGCATATCCAGTTTCTATTCATTCTGACGACGGTTTCAGGTCTGCAGGCGAAACCCATATCGAAGATTCGACAGCAAATACTCACTCAAGCGAGAGATTGTCTTTTCGAAGAGGGTTCGATTCAGGAGAACGAAGAACTGGCGATTCTCAAAATGGTGAGGGTTCGAAAATCTCCTTTTTATGTCGTCGATATTCGCGGGGAAAAATCTTTTATCAAGCCCCCTAACCCGATTCGAATGATCTATGATCGGTCGCATGACCGAATCTTCCGGATTACCAATAATGAAAAAAATGCCTTTAACCAGGTGATGAAAGCGACGCGAATGACCGAATCGTCTCAAGCGGTTCAGAGAGCGCGAAACTTCATCGCACTCACGCAACCCGTCAGCAATATTTTCACCCCTGAAGAAGCGGGAAATGCCGAAGAGTCCTTACACATCGCAATGACTCGCAACTACAAATGGCATCCCGTAGCCTATCAAACCAAGAATCAGTGGACAGCACTCGTTTTTGCCGAATTTCATCCTCATAGTCGTAAAGTGATGTACCAACTCTCCTTTTCCCCCGAAGGAAGACTTTACGACTACCGCACCATCGCATTTGAAAAGTAGTGGGGTCAGGCACCGAAGGTGCCAGGCTACTCATAGTAGAGTGGTAGCTTATCATTGTAGATTACTGGAAAGTCATTTTCCGAAAAATTTAAGTATTTCCCTATTAGACGCCCGTTTGAGGCAATTCTTGAAATATTTCAGCCTCAAGTAGTCTGGCACCTTTGGTGCCTGACCCCGATTTTGACCCCGATTTGACCCCGATTATGACCCCACTTGAAATCGCAAAGTTTGCAGCAGGAAAGCCAAATTTTGGCACTTCGGCTCGTCACGGAATTCATATGGAAAAATTGCCCGATCGTAGGTGCTGAGTTTTTCTTCGGAATCTCATCTCACATTCTTGGCATAGTGTTTGCTCTTGTTGTGCTTAGCACTGTCTTATCTCTAGGGAGGTAAGCGCAGATTTTAAATTTAACTGAGTAATGGGGTATACCGCCCTAAAGGAGATTTTATGAAACGCTATTTAGTACCTGCACTGTTAATCCTGTTTTCTATTAATACCTATGCTTATTCTGTCGGAGACCAAATTCGACTGGTTTGTCTTCCCGACACTCAACACTTAAGCACACAAGCCGCAGTCTTCGGGCTCTTCAAAGTTGTCTCTGTGGATCCCGAAGCCGAAAATAGTCGACTTCAAAGCATTGGAAACGTAACGATTCAGCTAAACGATATCAGCAAGGGTACCTCGCGAATCTTGAGAATTCCACAGATGACGGCTTTCCCTGATATTAGCTCTGAGTCTCAACCCATTTCTTCGGCAGTAGGAATCTTGGCCTGGGACTTGGCCACTCAGACCCAGATCAACTCAGGATTCTCTGGTGGAGGAAGTGTTCAAGTTGCCGGTACTTATTATGATATTTCTTCTTGCTTGCCCCAAGCCAAGGCAAACTGCTTGGCGAAAGGAGACACCAATCTAAGCGGTTCCATCGACTTCGCAGATCTTGTGACCCTTAGCCAGAATTACGGAAAAAGCAATGTCACTCCTCTCCAAGGAGATCTGAACAATGACGGCGTTGTGGATTTCCAAGACCTCATAACCCTCAGCCAAAATATGAACAAACCTTGTAATTGATTTGAGGAGACAGCAAAAATAGATTTTGCGGGGGCGGATTTACGATCCGCCCTTCCTTTTTAGTTCTGAAAACTCCGTAAGGTTCCCGAACCAAGCGAGTTTTTTCAACTAAGTCCGACCACTTATGACCCCACTTAATCTTATTGAGAGCAAATTTCGTCGCTTTTTTAGCGAACTATTTGCGGTGGTGAAAAGTTGTTGGGGGAGACTTGTTGAAATCACTCAACAAAATTTCCACGTCGGTTGGTATGAGTTTTGCTTTGTCATACTTCTATTAGGTCTGTGGGTTTCAAACCTAGGAGGTCATATGAGACATCGAGTTTATTCTGTCATTTTGGCATCAGTGG